>Ga0209164_1000392_pt1 | contig 110649 bp, 97 predicted proteins | sample MTBNYHSulfiMetaG_FD_187458 | JGI IMG/M metagenome (GOLD analysis project Ga0209164, IMG submission 187458) | Enrichment culture microbial communities from rom New York Harbor, USA that are MTBE-degrading - MTBE-NYH (New York Harbor Sulfidogenic)... | ecosystem: Environmental > Aquatic > Marine...
TCAGACCGGGATGTCAGCTTGGTTGAAATGAGGCTGAACCACAGGCCCAGAAAATGTCTCGGTTTTTCATCCCCATATATGATATTCTTTCAGGAGATGTCAGTTGCACTTGGAACTTGAATCCAAGAATAAATGAAATCAGGTGGAAAATGGATAAGAATCCGATAGTGTTTTGGGAATTGGCCAGTCATGATCAAGAAAAATCGGTTCAGTTTTTTTGAGAGGTGTTTAACTGGACGATCGAATTTAATGACCGGTTGGGATTCTATATCATCCCAGATGCAAATACTCCTGGGGAAGCCGTTGAAGGTGGAATATTCACTTTGAAAAGAGCCAAACTGCCTTTTCTCACACTTTACATCCAAGTGGAGGATATTGAAGAGAAAGCAAAATTAGTTGAGGAAGCGGGAGGATGGATCGTTGAACCCCCCAATGAACTTCCAAGCCGGACGAAGATCTGCCTGTTCAACGAACCATCTGGTGTGACTTTCGCGATGATCCAGCCAGCCGCGCAAAAAGAAGGTCAGGATGACAAATAAATCAGTCATTAAACATATTCCGACTGTATTTTTTATGGTATTCCTGGCTGGTTGTTCAACGCCTCTGATTGATGCCAATCAGGATGTGGAGGATAATGTTGAAGTCACGGAGGATTCCCAAACCGGATTGTCAAGATACGAATCCAACCTTGTTGAACAATTCCGGGATGATTTGGGGAATTTTTCTGATGCCTCTCGCTACTGGATCGATCTGAAAATTGGCGAGTCTGTGTCTGATGTATCCGGGAGTATGGAGGTTTTTTATACCAATACAGAATCTACTGACCTGGAAGAAATTTATTTTCGTTTGTTTCCCAATGTTGGCGGTGAATTCCTCAATGTGGAAAACCTGGTAGTTGACGGTCAGCAAGCCGAGATCGTTTTGGAGCATAAAGGAACAGCTATCCGATTAGATCTTCCCGAGCCGTTGATGCCAGGTGATTCGATTTTGATCACTATGGATTTTTCCCAGACAGTTCCCTCGGTTATGGGGGGTAATTATGGATTGTATATCTTCCTGGATGAAATCCTGGCACTGGATGCGTTCTTTCCCATTATCCCGGTTTTTAACGAGGAAGGTTGGAATGTCGAAGACCCGCCGCGTAATGCCGACATGATCTTCACCGATGCGTCTTTCTTTGAGGTTCGTGTTTCTGCACCGCAGGATTTGGTGCTGGTCGCTTCCGGTGTGGAATCAGGATCCGAAATTATGGATGGCAAGCAAACCGTTACTTATCTAGCCGGACCTCAGCGTGATTTCTACCTGGCTGCCAGCCCGCGCTTCGTCAGTGAGAGCATGAATGTTGGCGGGACTCTGGTCACCAGTTTCTTTCCTGAAGAATACCGTGAGATGGGGTTGTTGGTATTAAATACCGCGGTCAAAGCATTGATGACCTTTTCTGAAGAGTTGGGAGTCTATCCATACGCGGAACTGGATCTGGTTAGCACGCCCATGCAGGCGGGCGGCATGGAATACTCAGGCGCGGCGGCCATGGCCTTATATCTTTATGAACCTGATATCTCATTTGGCGGCATGCCAGGTGAGGTGTTCCTGGAATCGGCAACAGCCCACGAGGTAGCGCATCAATGGTTTTTTAATCAATTGATGAATGATCAGCTCGATGAGCCTTGGTTGGATGAAGGATTCGCGCAATACGCGACTTCACTGTATTTTTTGTCTGAAGGCGGGGAACTCAGCGCGAATTCATATAGGGAATCCTGGCGGGTTCGCTGGTCTCGAGAAAACTTCGCGGAGATTCCCATAGGCCTGCCAGCTGCCTCATATGAGCCCCGGCAGTACTCCCCCATCATTTATGGCCGCGCGCCTATCTTCATCAAAGAACTGGAAGAGATGATGGGAGCAGAAGTTTTCGGGGAATTTCTCAAAAGCTATATTGATACATATCGCTGGAAAATTGTGGATACGCAGGATTTCTTTTCATTGGCTGTACAAACCTGCGGATGCGAGCTGGATACCCTGTTTAATAAGTATGGCGTTATTCAGTAGTCTCTTGAATTTTATACCCGAGGGGTAGATTAATTAAGGAAATCGGACACTGAGAGACAGTGCGTAATCAATCACGAAATTCAGCCAATAATGCATTGAATCTTAGAGACTTGCTTATCCCTCATTTATAATCATGCCAATTCTTTTGTTCACACCAATTTCATAACAACCCGGAGGCGTAAGAATGACAGATGGCAACCAGCCCGAAATGATGCTTGACTGGCTCGACGAAAACTCTCCCCGCTTCACCAAAATGGCGGATGATATTTGGGCTCACCCCGAGATCTTATGGGGTGAATTCTTCTCGTCAAAACTCCAGGCGGATTTCTTACAAGCAGAGGGCTTCAAGATCACTGAAAGCCCTGCTGGAATGAATACTGCGTTTATCGCTGAATGGGGCGAAGGCAAGCCAATCCTGGGTTTAATGGGCGAATATGACGCACTGCCTGGGCTTTCACAGGTGGCTGCACCTGACCATAAACCGATCATCGAAGGTGCGCCGGGTCATGGATGCGGGCACAACCTGCTCGGTGTGACTACCCTGGCAGCGACTGTCGCGCTCCAGAAGTGGATGCAGCAGAACAATATCAAAGCCACGCTGCGCTATTATGGCTGCCCCGCGGAGGAGATCGGGGGTGGCAAAGTGTTCTTTGCCCGCGACGGCTATTATGATGACCTGGATGCGGCTTTGTCCTACCATCCCGGGATCTATAACATGGCTTCCTACATGTCCACAGTGGCGGTTGTATCCTCCGAATTCAAGTTCAAGGGTATTTCCTCGCATGCCGGCAGCGCGCCCCACATGGGCCGGTCGGCGTTGGATGCGGTCGAATTGATGAATGTAGGCGCCAATTACATGCGCGAGCACGTGCTGGATGGGACGCGCATTCAGTATGTCATCACCAATGGCGGGCAGGCGGCCAATATCGTCCCGGAGACCGCGGCTGTGCATTACATCATTCGCGCCGAAGAGGCTGATTATGCCAAAGAAGTGATGGATTGGCTGCGCAACATCGCCCGAGGCGCTGCACTCATGACCGGCACAACGTATGAGGAGCAATATGAAAGCGGGTTTGCGAGTATGTACGCCAACCGTTACCTGGCAGACCTCATGTACAGCATCATGGAAAAGATGGATCCTATAGAGTTCACTACTGAGGAAACAGCATTTGCCCAGAAAATCAATGATGCGTTTGGTAAATCCAACGATCAGTACCTGGAAGATAAGATCGAGAATGTGAAGATGTCGAAAAAGGATGCCGACCTGCTGCGTCAGGAAGCCGACAAACCGCTCTTATCAAAGAATTATCCGCCCATGGATGGTAATATCGTTTTTAAGGGGGCCACGGATGTCGGCGACCTGAGCCAGGTCACCCCCACTGCAGCTTTGTGGACCGCTTGCTTCCCCACCTGCACCCCTGGCCATTCATGGGCGAATGTTGCCGCCTCGGGAATGTCCATCGGCCACAAGGGTATGCTGCACGGTGCCAAGATCATAGCGCTTACCGCCGCTGAAATGCTGCTCAATCAGGAACATTTTGACAAAGCCCGTGAAAAGTTTAACGAGATGATGGAGGGCAAAAAATACCAACCGCTACTTCCTGACGGCTTCCAGCCGCCGCACCGCGAATTGTAACTAAATAAAATAAAAGACACCGCAGACTGAACATATCGATGTCTGCGGTTGTTATTTAATCAGAGTTCTCAGAGTAATATTCTTCCAACTCTGTTGTAATTCTCCCTTTATCCCTGGAATCCAGGAATGATGCTTCGATTGCGTTCTTGCTCAATTTCATTAGGTCATGTTTACTCAAATTCAATTCTTTCTGAACACTCAAAAAGTTTTCCGTGATGTACCCGCCAAAATAGGCAGGATCATCCGAATTAACGGTCACGCGTAAACCAATATCCAACATCTGCTTGAGATTGTGATCCTTCAGACTCAGGAAAACCTTCAATTTGATATTGGATAATGGGCAGACTGTCAATGGGATGAGATGCTCGATGAGATATTGAACCAATTCGGGGTCATCCATAGACCGCACGCCGTGATCAATGCGCTCAGATTTAAGAAGACGCAGCGCTTCCCACACATACTCGGCGGGTCCCTCTTCCCCGGCATGCGCCACCGCCCGATAACCGTTCTCTCTGGCTTTCTCGAAAACTTTGGAGAAAATAGACGGTGGACGGCCAATTTCAGATGAGTCCAAACCTACACCGGCGATCCACTCTTTGTAGGGTTCTGCTTCCTCCAGTGTTTTCACAGCCGATTCAGGGCTCAAATGCCGCAAAAAACACAGGATCAACATGGAACTGAGACCTAATTCTTTCTGAGCAGCATCCTGCGCTCGATGTAGACCGGAAACGATGGTCTCAAACAAGATTCCCCGGTCGGTGTGAGTTTGCGGGTCAAAGAATATCTCTGCATGTCGCACGTTCTGCTTGGACGCGGTAACAAAATACTCCCAGGCTAGATCATAAAAATCCTGCTCGGTGAGAAGGACGGAAGCGCCCTGGTAATAGAGATCCAAAAAAGATTGCAGATCGTTGAACTGATACGCCCGCTTGACCTCGTTGACGGTTTTGAACGGAATTTGTATGCCGTTTCTTTCTGCCAATTTGAACATCAGCTCAGGCTCAAGTGTGCCTTCGATGTGAAGATGCAGTTCAACTTTGGGCATTCCTCGAATAAAATCGTCCATTTCCACCTTCCCTTCAGTTTTTCAGATAAATCTCAAAGCTTTGATCAACTGTTTTTTTCACCCGAAGTATTGACATTTAGTATACAAGATGCTCAATATTAATTTCTTTATGAATTTTCAAATCGTTTGTTTCAGTCTCGCCGATCTTTTTTCTACATTTGCTCAATGTATTTTCAAATCGACTAAGGCTGATGAACCGGAAAGTGCCCCCTAGACTGCACTCCGGTGGGAGAGCGCAGGCACCCTATAAACGAGGAAATCAGTTAAATAATATAGTGCCCCCAAGGGGAGTTGCGCAGCACGCCCAATCGGAGTGATTCGCGGGGGCGAATCACGGAGATACCTGAAATGAGGAATTATCAAGATTCCATCATTTCAGGTAGAGCGCTGAACCCCCGTTTTGATTATTAAATCGAAAGTGCCCCCTAGACTGCACTCCGGTGGGAGAGCGCAGGCACCCTATAAACGAGGAAATCAGTTAAATAATATAGTGCCCCCAAGGGGAGTTGCGCAGCACGCTCAAAGAGCGCTGAACGCCTGTTTTGATTATTAAATCGAAAGTGCCCCCAAGGGGACTCGAACCCCTGTTTTGGCCTTGAGAGGGCCGTGTCCTGGGCCGCTAGACGATGGGGGCGGGCAGGTTGAAATTTTAGCATGCGCTGGTTTGGCTGTCAATCGACAAGCCGCGAACGTTTTACATGTTTTTCCCTTGGATCTCAGACTCTCTTGGTATTCCCATTGTAAATGTAACGTAAATTTTCATATTTAATAGAAATCTTATTTGACTTTCAAAATCCCGCATGATATTATCATTTTACAGTTCTTATTTTATTATCTGAACTTTAACAATCCTGTCGAAAGGAATTATTGATCATGAAAACCACTGTTCTCATTTTTCGTTTTTTAGGCCTCATCGTTTTTGCAGTATCTGGTTATTATCTGGGAGATTTGCTTGTTCCGCTCTTTATGCCAGCCGCAGGCGTTTTGCCCTATGCCATAGGCGCCGCGGTTATTTTTGGTTTAATCGGCTTTCTGGTCATGCCTTATATCACTCTCTATCCCATTAATGCGATCCGCACCAGTCTGAGCAACATATCTGTGCCGACCCTCCTATCGGCCCTGGCCGGTCTGGTGATCGGGTTGGTCATTGCGGCGTTGGCTTCGCTGCCGTTCTCGTCATTACCCGCACCGTTCAGCAGCGTTATACCTTCCATTTCTGCTGTTCTCTTCGGTTATCTGGGTGTGGTGATCGCTGTTTCACGTCAGGGTGAATTGAGGGATTTGATATCTCCATCACGGCGCGCACACCGGACAGGTACGCACACCAGCAATAAAGCTGGCCAGGAAAAGTCCATCCTGATCGATACCAGTGTGATCATTGACGGCCGCATCGCAGATATTGCCCGCACTGGTTTCATTCCCGGCAGTCTGCTGATCCCGCGCTTTGTGCTCAATGAATTACAGTACATTGCGGATTCTGCCGAGAGCATGCGCCGCCAGCGCGGCCGCCGCGGTATGGAGGTGCTCTCTGACCTGCAAAAGGATCGTTCGATCAACACCACCATCGCGGACATCGACGTGGAAGGCGTGCGTGAGGTGGATGAGAAACTGATCATGCTCGCACGCCAGATGCAGGTGCCCATCCTTACCAATGATTACAACCTAAATCGCGTCGCGGAACTGCAAGGCGTTCAGGTACTGAACATCAATGACCTGGCCAACGCGGTGAAATCTATTCTGCTTCCTGGCGAAAACCTGCTGGTGAATGTGATCCAGGAAGGCAAAGAGCAGGGGCAGGGCGTCGGTTATCTGGATGACGGCACCATGGTGGTGGTTGAGGAAGGCCGCGGGTATATCGGCAAGGAGATCGAAGTCTCCGTGACCAAGGTGCTGCAAACAGCTGCTGGCCGCATGATCTTCTCCAAGCCGGAAAGAATCAACAACTCGGGTAAGAAATAGGGAGGACGCATGGCGCTCAAGGTCTACAACACCCTCACTCGTAAAAAAGAAGAATTCAATACCATCGAAGAAAACAAGGTCCGCATGTACGTTTGCGGCCCGACCGTTTATGACAAAGCCCATGTCGGCCATGCCATGTCAGCGCTAGTATTCGATATCATCCGCCGCTATCTGGAATATAACGGGAACGAGGTGCGCCACGTTATGAATTACACTGATGTAGACGACAAGATCATCAACCGCGCCAACCAGCTGGGCTTGGATCCCTTTGACCTGGCTCGTGGCTACATCAAACAGTACGCGGATCATCTGCTCGCGCTGAATGTGCTCCCCGCTTCCTACAATCCTCGCGCGACGGATGAGATAGAACACATCATCGAACTCATTCAGGGTTTGATCGAGAAAGGTTTTGCGTATGAAGCCAGCGGCGATGTGTATTTCCGAGTGAGGAAGTTGGAAGATTACGGGAAGCTTTCCCACCGAAAGCTGGATGACATGCGCGCCGGCGCCCGCATCGAAGTGGACGAGCGCAAGGAAGATCCAATGGATTTCGCCATGTGGAAGGCTGCCAAGGAAGGCGAACCCGCTTGGGATAGCCCATGGGGCAAAGGCCGCCCTGGATGGCACATTGAATGCTCGGTCATGTCAGTTCAACACTTGGGCGAACAGATCGACATTCATGGCGGCGGTAATGACCTGATCTTCCCGCACCACGAAAATGAGATTGCCCAATCGGAAGCATATACCGGCAAGAAATTCGCGCGTTACTGGATACATAACGGCATGCTGCAGCTTAGCGGCGAAAAGATGTCCAAGTCACTGGGTAATTTGATCACCATTGAAGACTTCCTGGCTGAGCATTCCGCCGACACATTACGCATGATGGTGCTCAATTCCGGTTACCGAAGCCCGTTGACCTTCAATGATGAAGTGATCCAGCAGGCGGAGACCGCTTTGGACCGGCTGGCATCCGGATTGAAACCGTCCCAACCGGGCGCCTCCGGCATTTCGGATGACCAGAAGAAAGTGCTGGATACGCAGATGAAAAAGACCCGCGAGGGCTTTGAGAATGCCATGGACGATGATTTCAATACTGCCGGCGCGCTGGGTAATTTATTCGACTTGGTGCGCGCCCTCAACCAGGCACGCGCGGATGGCGCCTCGCTTGAGCAGTTGGCCGAATCACAGGGCTTGCTGAAGAAATTAACCGATGTCTTCGGCTTGCGCTTGGGCGCCAAGGAGTCCGCTCGGGAAGCGGATCCCTTTGTGGAGCTGCTGCTGGAGCTGCGCGCAAGGGTGCGCGAGCAAAAGATGTGGGATCTCTCCGACCTGATCCGCGACCGCCTGGCTGAGCTGGGTGTGCAGGTGGAAGACGCCAAGGGCGGCAGCAGCTGGTCCTGGAAATGAAAGAGTGGATCACCGGACGCAACCCTGTCTACGAATGTCTGCGGGCGAACCGAAGGCAGTTTTTCCGGCTGCTGGCAGCCAAGGGCATTGAACAAGGCGGCCGCGTCACCGAGATCTTTGCTTTAGCTCAATCCCATAAGCTTACTGTGGAATGGGTGGAGCGCCGCGACCTGGAAAACTTGTATGAGAATCATCAAGGCATCGCCTTGGAAGTCAGCGGTTATCCTTATGTGGATTTGACGGACATTTTTGGGTTGGTCGAACGAAAACGGGAGAAGCTATTCTTGCTGCTCCTGGACCAGATCCAGGATCCCCAGAATTTCGGCACCCTCATCCGCAGCGCTGAGCTGTTCGGGGTGAACGGCATCGTTATTCCCTCCAGCCGCGCGGTGGGTGTCACTCCTGCAGTAGTGAACGCTTCCTCAGGCGGCAGCGAGCACCTCTTCATCGCGCAAGGCAACCTGGCGCAGGATATCGACCAGATCAAGTCACGCGACGCCTGGGTTTATGGGCTGGATATGGGCGGAAAAAGCCGCGCGATCAGCGAGTGTGACCTGAAGGGGAACATCGCCATCGTAGTGGGCAGCGAGGGCTTTGGCCTGCGCCGTCTGGTGCGCGACCAGTGCGACATCATCACCCACATCCCCACCCGCGGCAAACTCGATTCCCTCAACGCCTCTGTGGCCGGCTCCATCGCCCTTTACACAGCGCACCTTCAAAGAAACGCTTAGTCATCCTGAAACGTAAGGGCGTGAACACCCTCACTGCGTTCGAGTGCTATAGGGATCTCGGCTCAAGAAAAAAACCGATCCTGGCGGCGTCCTCGCCGCTAGTTTTGTTTAGACGTTGGGTTGGTTTCATCAACCCAACGTCTTCCGGATCAAACAGGTTTCATTAATAAATACTTTCCCCTCTTCCAATCGTGTTGAATGACCTCCCAGCCCTCTTCACCAAGTTCATTTAAGATCTTTTGAATTTTGATCGGGCGATCAGGTAGTTCCCAATTCACTTTGTGAGTCCTTTTCTTCTTCTCATAAGAAACAACCACGATCTCATCCCCAAGCTCTGCGTGTGCATAATCCCACATATGGCCGGGATCATCCAGGTTCCTTTTTAATAACAGATCGCGCAGCATGTCATTGGCATTAATGACTTCCCAACCAAGCCGCCCATAACCATTGAGAATTTTCAGAAATGCCTGGATCTCTAATTCCCATTCGCGTGTAAATTCGTAGCGGACTTCCTCGTTTTCAGTAAAGACCCTGGCTTGCTTATTCGATAAACTGATCGTACAATATTCCCATCTTTTCATTCTTCCCTCTCAATATCATTAGTATACATATTCATCGGAGGGGAAACCTTGGTTGCAATGAATAACTTTTTTTGTCTATCAAATCTAACGAAAATGGTTTGTTTGATGTGTCAAAAAGTTTATCTGATAGACGATTTTGAAAAAATCCGAAAATGTGACATTAAATACTTGAAATTAAGAAAATGATTGCTATACTGTAAAGAATATATTTTTGGGGAGCGGAATTTTTTTGCTTAAGGGGAAGGGGTTTAAGAAGAGAGGGTGTTGTTTATTATATTGCCTTCTATTCACTTTTGTTTCATCAGGTTTCGTAAGCTTCCTTTCTGGAATGCCAACAACAAGCATTCTTGACCCAGAGCCCACCCCAATCCCTGAAGAAACACCGGCAACTGACCCAGATCCCTTTCCAACGGAAGGGGATTTCCAATCTACCGTAGATCTTAATCTATCTAAAACGGATATCCAAATACTGTCCGAAGAGTCTCAATTAAATAAAGATTTAACTAAACCTACTCAACCAGCCATCGGGGAAACATCGCAGGTTACAGACATTGAGGGAAATAGAGTCGTTGCAGCAGAAACGATTGGGGGAGCATTATTAGAAAGTCCATCCGTCAATTTCATCGTGAAATTGTCAAATGGCACAAGCATTGATGCATACTCTCAGTCCCTTCAGGACACGGGGTTAATCGTCACCGGCGTACTCCAGGAGCTCAATGCCGTGGTGGTCAGCGGTGATTACGACAATCTGGAGGATTTTTCCAGCGTTTTACCCCCAGGTTACTCGTACATAGAAGAAAATCTCGTTTCTTTGTCCATTCTCGAAACACCAAATGATCCTTTCTACTCACTTCAATATGGTTTGGACCTGATCAATGCTCCTGATGGATGGAAATACGAAAAGGGATCATCCCAGGTAACCATCGCCATCCTCGACACCGGCGTTGATCTGGCTCACCCCGATCTGGCTGGCAAGCTGGTCGCTGGCTATAACTTTGTCGCGGACAACGACAAGCCCCAGGACGATAACGGCCATGGCACCGGGGTGGCGGGTATCTGCGCGGCGGTTACTGATAATGACACCGGAATTGCGGGGGTTTCCTGGGGCGCGTCCATCATGCCGGTCAAGATCCTGGATGCCTCAGGCAACGGTAGTTTCACAGATGCAGCCCGAGGTATCATCTGGGCAGCCGACAACGGCGCGCAGGTGATCAACCTCAGTCTGGGTGGATATACCTCCTCATCACTTTTGGAAGACGCCATTAATTACGCCCTGCAAAAAGGCGTGATCGTGGTGGCTGCTAGCGGCAATCGTGGCATTGACATGATCACTTATCCCGCCCGCTATGAAGGTGTGATCGCGGTGGGTTCGGTGGATCAGAACGCCCAGCGCTCAGCCTTTTCTAACTATGGACTAGAACTGGATGTGGTCGCGCCCGGATCGGCGATTTTCTCGCTGTCCAGGCTGGGAAATTATGGCTACCTGAGTGGCACCTCTGCCGCGGCGCCCTTCACCAGCGGGTTGGCTGCGCTGATGTTAAGTGCTAAGGGCAATAAATATCAAAAAGTTAGCAACCAGATTTGCAAATCCTCTTTGGACCTGGGCGCGCAAGGGTTTGACGACTTCTACGGCTGCGGGCTGATCCAGGTGGACCGGGCGTTAAATCTGGCTTTGGGGATAGGTGAGTCCAAAAAATCAGGCCATAATCCACAAATTTTTTCCTGGGATATTGCCAGCCAGCCCATCAACCCATCAACTTCCATTGAAGATTCTGATTCGAACGTAAGTACAAACAATCAGGATCTCTTTGCTACAGCCAGGCAAAGGGAGTTGGCAGCATTGATGTCGGGTGAATATTTTAGAGGAAAGAGCTTAGTTTTATCAGATCGGACTTATGAACCAATTATCGTGGAAACAAAGGCAGGATTAAATCCAATACCTGCCTGGTTCTTGGCGGCTTTTTTTGGATTGGGGCTTTACATTAAAAATAAAAACAGGAGTGGGAAAAATGAACAACACGGATCAAAAATCAGTGATATTTAAAATCTTATCGATCGTAATAATCATAATAATGCTTTTCGCAGGGGGACCAGTATGGTCTGTAAATGCTCAGGACTCACCATCTGGGACGCCTTCAGAGACGCCTGACGATACTTCTACTCCAACAGAAATCCCACCAACAGAGACAACTGAACCACCCACTGAAAATCCAACGGAAATTCCAACTCAAAAACTCCCAAACGGGATTCCTGTTTATACTGAAACCCCAACGCCTGCGGCAGAGAATGTTCAACAGGCGCCGCATTTCACATTCCTAAAGCCCGAAATGGATATTGAGGTAATTAAAGGCGAAACAATTTTAATCGAATGGATGGACGAGTATTTAAATGGTGATGCATTAATTAGCATCGGATTGGATACAGATTCTGATCCTGGAAATGGAATTGGTGAGCAATGGTTATTTTCGGGAATCAATTTAATACCCGATGGGTTGGATGATCAATTTATACTGGATTCGAGTGATATCGCTCCTGGGTATTATTTTTTGGTAGGTAGGATAGCTGCAGGTCAGGAAACTTTTTATTTTCAATCTTTATTTCAACTGACTGTTCTGGAATCAACACCTGTAGATATTAATGATGAGACCAAACCCTCGAACACAGATGACCTTTCGGTCTCCGCTCATGGAGCGGTATTAACTTATATTGCCACTGTTCCAGTATATTTATCCAGTAGCCCTTCTGATCCTGATGATCAATGTGTTGATTTAATAAAGCGTTTTTATTCCGTTTTTTTTGGTGTGACTATTACGACGGCAGGATGCGGATTTCATCAATCATGCGCTCAAGGTGCAAGCAGAATTGTCCCGCCTGGTTTTACCTTTATCAGTCGAGATTCTGCTGATCCTGTTTTTGGAGATATTGTAGTTTTTAAATGGGATGATGGTTTCTACCACGCTGCTTTAGTAAGGAAGCGTAATTATAGTAGTAATTATATTGAAATTGTTGAACAGAATTGGTGGTCAACACCTATGGATGGAGTGGACATCATTTATCTGAACACCACTAATGCCCGTTACCAGAAAATTGAAGGTTTCCTCCGCTACACAGGTAATAAACCTGTCACACTATCATCTCCAGCTAATGGAGCATCGATCAGCACTATGAGCTTGGATTGGAGTAATTATGGTATTTGCACCACATGTGGAACCTCTTACGGAATGCATATAGCTTCCAGCACGACCTTTCATGCTATGGAATTTAATGCCGAGACAGAAAATATTAATATCGCTACATCAAATTATACGGTTACATACCCGCTTAAAAGAGGGATTACTTATTACTGGCGAGTATACGACAAATGGACTCGTTTATATTCGAACACTCGAACATTCTACCTGGTACCCCGAACCAGCACTACTGTTGTAACTAGTGATACACCTGACCCTAGCTTTATCAATTCTGGCTATATTGTTAGCGTAAAGGTTAGTGGTTCTTTTGGAACGCCAACAGGCACAGTTAAAGTCATTGATGGGAGCGGCGCAACCTGCACTGCAACACTGTCTGCAGGTTCAGGTTCATGTAAATTAACCTCCACGACCATCGGCACAAAAACCCTTAAAGCCACATATTCGGGAGACAATACTTACGGTTCCTCAACAGACACAGAGACCCATACGGTTAAAGAAGTATATGGAACAATCTTAACAACTGTCGGCGGAATTCAAGTTTATATGAATAATCTGGATCACACCGGGGCTTACCAATGCGAGGAATTGGTCACCCGATTTTATTCACAATTTTTTGGTAAGCAAATTTCAGCTACTGGTGATGGATTTACAGATGCTTCAGGAAATGTAATTGTTCCCCAAGATTTTATTTTCTATGAACGCAATTCAAATTTCTATCCTGATTTTGGAGATATTGTAGTATTTAACGATCATCATGCCGCACTGGTCAGATACCATTATTACAAGGTCAATACCTTGGATATTGCTGAACAAAATTACTTTACTTCAATCGCGGATGCCACCGGACAGGCAAATATCATTATGGATCTAACGGATCCTCGATATCAAAAAATCCTTGGATACCTGCACTTTACCGGAAATCACCCGCCATCATTAATATCACCTGCCAACGGCTCATCCATAAGCAATATTGTCCTTGATTGGGGAGATTATGGTATTTGCACTACTTGTGGAACCTCTTATGGATTATTAATCGCCACAAGTACCAATTTCTCAGCTGATCAGAAACTCAAAATCGAAAATATCACCAAATCCAATTACACGGTTACTTCTCCACTGGAACGGGGAATCACCTATTATTGGAAGATTTTTGATATGTGGAGCCGCCAATATTCCAATACATTTACCTTCTTCCTATTATTGCCTCCCAGCACCACACAAATCACAAGCGATTCACCTGATCCAAGTCTTGTAAATCAGTCATATACAGTAAATGTATCCGTTAGCGGTGCGTCAGGGACAGCAACTGGGACTGTTAATATCAATGATGGCAGCGGCGCAAACTGCACCGCAACACTGTCTGGAGGTGCGGGCTCCTGCGTCTTAACATCCAGTTCCGCAGGAAGTAAAACACTAACAGCGACTTATTCCGGCAATAGTGTTTACAACTCATCCAGTGATACCGAGACTCATACTGTTAATAAGCGATCGAGCACAACGGTCATTACCAGCGACACACCTGATCCGAGTTGGGAAAATGAAAGCTACATTGTAAATGTATCCGTAAGTGGACAATCTTCAATTCCGACAGGGAACGTGGTTATCAGCGATGGGTCTGGATCAAGCTGCACAGCGACTCTAACCGCTGGAACAGGTTCATGCGAATTGCCTTTTTCCTCATCTGGAAATAAGACCATATCGGCAACTTATTCAGGTGACAATATTTACAAATCATCCACGGATACTGAATCACATTCTATACAATCACTTTACGCGCCAGGACTGATCTCAAAAATCTCCTTAACCTCACCTTCAGACAATAGCCTTGTTACTGAGGTCTCAATAAAGCTAGACTGGGCAGATGTAATCTTATCTAACGGCACAACTTTCGGCCATTACCAGGTTCAGGTGGCCACTGACATCGGGTTTGCCAACCTGGTGACCGATCGCTCCATCAACAATATCACCTCCTCCGATACCCTACTGTCAGGAACCTTGGTGGGCAACACCCAATATTTCTGGCGGGTCAGGGCATTCAACTCACTTGGCCAATATGGCGACTGGTCTGCGACCAGGTCCTTTAGAATGGCTATCCAGCAGCCGGTCTTGTCATCCCCATCCAACGGCTCATCTCAGGTCAACCTGCGCCCTCAATTCAACTGGGGGGATGTGGACGGCGCCACCAGCTACCAAATCCAGGTCTCCAAGTACGCCAACATGTCCAGCCCCTTCGTGAGCAAAACAGTGTATGAATCATTTTATGATCACACCTCAGACCTGCCTAAGAACAAGACTGTCTACTGGCGTGTTAGAGCAAAAGATCCCAACAGCACCAGTGCCTGGTCGCTGGTCTGGTCCTTCAATACGCCCAACCCGCCCGGCAGACCCAGTCTGCTCTCGCCGTCAGATAACGCACTCACGCGCGATTACACACCTCGACTGGATTGGTCGACCTCCTCACTGCCCAGCGGAACAGTGTTTTCGTATTACCGGTTGCAGGTGGCCCGCGATAGCGGATTTACTAATATAGCGTTGGATACCAATATCTCTGGTCAATCCAACTCGGAGTACACCTTTACAGCTAACTTGGCTGCCAATACGAAATACTACTGGCGGGTGATGGCGGTGAATAACCAGGGGCAGTACCGCAGCTGGTCTTCTGTGCGCTCTTTCCGCACGGCGATCCTCCCTCCGCTATTGATCAATCCGGGATTCGCCAGTGTGGAAAGCACCCAGCGTCCGCTTTTCGAATGGGAAGAAGTCGATGGGGCAGCATCCTACCAGATCCAGATATCCAGGAGAAGCGACCTGAAATATCCGATCATCAATGTGACGGTGCCTACTTCCGAATACCTGATGATGAAGAACCTGCCGATGAACAAGGATATCTACTGGCGAGTGCGAGCCAAAGGAGCGAATGGCCCGAGCGCCTGGTCGCCGACATCCTCATTCATTATCAATATCAATTAAAGGGAAACGAACAGAAATACAAATGAGTAAAAATTAATATTGATGATTCATTGCGGAGAAAAGATGGATCCTTAGGAACATAAAATTTGGAGGGAAGATGAAGACCAAATCTTTAGGTATTCTCATGGTTTCCATGTTTGTATTCTCGTTGGCAATGAGTACAGTGAACCTTGAGTCTGCGTTCGCCCAAGATTCACCAACCGAGACACTGACTGAAATGCCAATCCCCATGCCAACAGAGACTCCAACTCCCACTCAGACTAATACGTCACAACAGGAAGCCACAGATCCACCTACTAATACACCAACCGATACGCCTGCGCCTGAACCTACTTCTACACCTAGTGAACCATCTCCACCAGATGAAATACCAGCTCCTGAATCTACAGAATCACTTGAAGCAACAACTACAGAAACTGAGACGACTGTTGCGAATGTCCCTCCATCATTATGGATAATTGAACCATCTTCTGATATTACCGTCACACAGGGAGAAACCATCACCATTCGATGGGAGGATGAAGACCCAGATGATGATGCAGTAATTAACTTAGCATTAGATTCTGACCAAGACTTAGAAAATCTCAAGGGCGAAATTTGGATATATAAAGGAATCTCAGAAGATGAGGATACAGATTCCATTGATTTTGACACTTCGTCGGTTAATCCAGGTGTATATTTTGTTATTTTTGAAATCTACGACTCATTTACCAAGAGTATTAGCATCGCAAATGGAAAAATAACAATACAGGAGGAAGAAATAATTTTCGATGAAACCATTGCTGAACCAATATTGGTATTTAAAGAACCTGATAGTGACATTTCAGTATTTCAAGGACAGCCTTTCATCATTCGTTGGAAAGATGAAAATCAATCATGTGAAGGAAGAATTAATTTCTATTTGGAGGTAGTACACAATGGGAAAAGTGAATCTGAAAAGATTCTAATAGGAAATGATATTGAGGTAGAACCTGATGGTATGAAAGATGTTTTTTTAGTCAATTCTGAATCCATTCCCACAGGGATATATAATCTTTTCGCTGAAATTTCATGCTCAGAAACATCGCCACGTTTTATATTCAATTCATCATTACAGATAAAGATTGAAGATAAAAATAATGTCAATGATATAACCTCGGCAAGTAAAACCCAAGGGTGGAGAATATTAGTGCTTATTTACGGTAGCACCGATTTTACGTATAGCGATGAAACAGGATCCCATCGAGTAATCGCTACAATGACGGATGCAGAAAAAACCAAAGCTCAAGCAGGGGTCGAAACTTTCTTTAACAACGATGTACCTTTACTTGACAGTGGATATATGATACCTTCTCTCACTATTAGATACCCAACAAGGTCACTTACTTCTTTTTCTTCGTGGTGTGGTTATTGGCCAACTTTTTCAAATATTTCTCCAGAAAGAGATTTATTATTCGATTCGATCATTGTTATCTGGGACGATACAGGAGTTGATATAAATTCAGGTTCCTACAAGGATTTATGGTGCTACGGTGGTGCTGCAGATCCAAATGGAACCGGACAAACTTATGCGGCAATGCCAGTTGATTCGATCGTAACATATGACAGAAATATTCTTAAACATGAATGGGGGCATAGCATTCTTTTTTATTACGAGGCAGCAGGAACTGCTCCTCTTCCAGCTGTGGACAATCATATAAATAATACTGATAAGGTTTACGTCCATTGCCCAACTGGGACTTCATACAATTTAGTCGATGAGAATGATTACAATCCAATCCCAAACTCTATTTATAACAATCTCATTGGTTTTACGCATGATTACTACTCTGGAACTACAGCTAAACCTTCAAATCCAACGAAATGCTTGGGAATCAATTCCAATGCTTGGGCATCTGGGGGTCCTGTTACAAAACCAGTATCTGTCTCACTTTTTGCGAGTCCTATTAACGTTTTCCCTGGTGATAGCATTCAAGTTGATTGGAGTGGACTAGATTCCACCGGAAATGATTGGATAAGTATTCATCAGGTAAATCAACCAGATTCCACATATCTATCGTTGAATTGGATAAGCGGAAATTCTGGAAACTCAACTTTTATTGCACCATCAGAAATCGATAGTTATAACTTCAGACTTTTTAGAAATGGAGAAAAGGTTGCAACGAGTAATAACGTTTTTGTTAAAGATCTATCAAGCGCACCCGATTTAATTGTTCAGTCGATATCACATGATCCAATTACTCCAGTACCATATCAACCCATTACATATAAGGTAAGAATAAAAAATCAAGGGGGAGCTTCCATATCAACACCATTCTACGTAAACTTTTATGAGGACCAAGTCCCTGTGTCAAATTGCTCAGATATAGGCACTGCTTGGTGGCGGGTTCAGTCTCTAGCTGCAGGCAGCACAAAAGATCTATCGGTAACTTTGAATTCCTTCACATCCACCGGACAGCACAACCTCTTCGCTTTCGTCGATACAAATTGTGACGTGATGGAAGGACAGGAAAACAACAATATCCTTGGGCCGCAGGTGTTAACAGTGGAATCGGCTGCTCTCTCCACTTCCATACCCAAACCGTCTTTATCTTCACCATCTGACGATGCGCTAATATCAACCAATTCAGTCACCCTAGATTGGTCCAATGTATCCATGCCCTCCAATATGACCTTCGATCATTATCAGGTGCAGGTGTCCACCGATAGCGATTTTACTAATATAGTGACTGACAGATCCATCAACAATCTCACCTCCTCCGATACTCTGCTTTCCGGGATTCTCTCTCCCAATACCCAGTATTTCTGGCGGGTCAGGGCATTCAACTCACTTGGCCAATATGGCGACTGGTCTGCGACCAGGTCCTTTAGAATGGCCATCCAGCAGCCGGTCTTGTCATCCCCATTCAACGGCTCATCTCCGGTCAACCTGCGCCCTCAATTCAACTGGGGGGATGTGGACGGCGCCACCAACTACCAAATCCAGGTCTCCAAGTACGCCAACATGTCCAGCCCCTTCGTGAGCAAAACAGTGTATGAATCATTTTATGATCACACCTCAGACCTGCCTAAGAACAAGACTGTCTACTGGCGGGTGAGGGCTAAGGGTGCCAATGGTCCCAGTCTTTGGTCGGAAGTGAGGTGGTTTAACAGCCCCAATCCGCCTGGCAGACCCAGTCTGCTCTCGCCGTCAGATAACGCACTCACGCGCGATTACACACCTCGACTGGATTGGTCGACCTCCTCACTGCCCAGCGGAACAGTGTTTTCGTATTACCGGTTGCAGGTGGCCCGCGATAGCGGATTTACTAATATAGCGTTGGATACCAATATCTCTGGTCAATCCAACTCGGAGTACACCTTTACAGCTAACTTGGCTGCCAATACGAAATACTACTGGCGGGTGATGGCGGTGAATAACCAGGGGCAGTACCGCAGCTGGTCTTCTGTGCGCTCTTTCCGCACGGCGATCCTCCCTCCGCTATTGATCAATCCGGGATTCGCCAGTGTGGAAAGCACCCAGCGTCCGCTTTTCGAATGGGAAGAAGTCGATGGGGCAGCATCCTACCAGATCCAGATATCCAGGAGAAGCGACCTGAAATATCCGATCATCAATGTGACGGTGCCTACTTCCGAATACCTGATGATGAAGAACCTGCCGATGAACAAGGATATCTACTGGCGAGTGCGAGCCAAAGGAGCGAATGGTCCGAGCGCCTGGTCGCCGATATCCTCCTTTATTATCAACATTTACTAAAAGGATTACAAAAAGGGGTGCCAAGATCTAAGGCACCCCTTTTCACAATTCTGGCGGAGTCCTCGCCGCCAGTTTTCCTTTATTGGGTTAGCATCTGTCCACCGTAGATTTGGCCTTATGCTTCCAACTAAACTTTCAACTAAGAATTTTTAATTCTTAAAAAAATTAGTGACTATCTGTTCCAATATCTGCGTTCATCTGTGGATCAAAACGGCAGCTCCCCGCTCTGCCACACCCACACTACCCATAACCCGATCATCACCAGCCCAATGAAGAAGCGGGCGACCGCCGCGGTGGCGCAGCCGATGGCCATCTGGCTTGTCGAGTCGCTGGCCTTGCGCAGGTCGCGCAGGCGAATGTATTCGAAGACGAATAGAACAACTAATGCGGCGATGATCCCGCCGAAAGGTGGAAAGATCAGGCTGCCGATGAAGGCTGCCAGCATGGAAAGGATCACGCTCTTCCAGCTCGCTCCGCTCTGTTTAGCCTTGGTACTCATGAAAAGCTGGTCCACGATATTGCCGAAGGCCATCAGCAGCGTGATGATCAGGAACAGGATGGTGCTGGCCAGGTCGAAACCCGTCAGCAGCCCATAAGCCAGCGCAGCCAGCCAGATGATCGATAACCCCGGAATGACGAACAGGAACAGCGAGAATAATCCTCCAACCATCACCACTACGGTCACCACCTGCAATAAGGTTAGCAAAGCGGATGATAAACCCACCCCGCTGGTTAGGGAAAAGTCTCCCTGCGCTGTGCAGCTGCTGAAAAACAGCGCGGCGAGTGATGCAAGAAATGCTAACGCTTTCCTCATTCTTCCTTGGTGATCACCTCAACCCCGCCCATCCAGGGTTTCAGCACTTCAGGTACCCGGATGCTCCCGTCGGCTTGCTGGTAGGTTTCCAGCACCGCGATCAGCGTACGCGGCATGCCCAGCCCCGATCCGTTCAGCGTGTGTACGTAATCCTTATAACCATCCTCATTTTTGTACTTGATGTTGGCGCGCCGCGCCTGAAAATCGGTCACATTGGATACTGACGAAACCTCCAGCCACTCGCCGCAGCCGGGAGCCCAGACTTCCACGTCAAACGAGATGGCGGAATTAAAGCCCAGGTCGCCGGTGCAGAGCTGCACAATGCGGTAGGTCAGGCCCAGCTCTTTACAGGTCTGCTCGGCGTCTCCCAGCATCTTCTCCAATTCCATCTTCGAGTCTTCCGGTTTGCAATAAGTGTACATTTCCACCTTGTCGAACTGGTGGCCTCGCTTGATGCCGCGCACATCCCGCCCCGCGCTCATCTTTTCGCGCCGGAAGCAGGGGGTGTAAGCGGTGTAGCGCAGCGGCAGCTTCTCCGCATCGATGAAATCATTCATGTGGATACCGGTCAGCGGCACTTCCGCGGTCGGCACCATCCACAAGTCCTCCTCGTGGTCGCGGTAGAGGTTGTCCGCGAACTTGGGCAGCTGTCCGGAGGCGAACAGCGTTTCGCCTTTGACCATGAAAGGCGGATATTTTTCCTTGTAGCCCTGCCGCCCGTGCAGATCCAGCATCCAGGCGATCAGCGCGCGCTGCAGCCGGGCGCCCGCGCCATTCAGCACGTAAAAGCGCGATCCGGTGATCTTCACGCCCTGGTCGAAGTCGATGATACCCAGCTGCGGACCGAGCTCCCAATGAGGAAGGGGCTGGAATGCGTATTCCGGTTTTTCACCCACGACCCGCACGACTTGGTTATCGCTTTCATCCTTCCCCAACGGCACGGAGGCATCCGGGTTATTGGGCACGGTGGCGATCAACCCATCCAGTTCATCCTCGACTGACTTGACCTGCGCGTCCAGCGCCTCGATCTGGTCGCTGACCTCGCGCATGGAAGCGATCTTCGCCTCACGCTCGACTTTATCCTTGATGCTCGAGATCTCCTTGGAGACTTTATTGCGCTCCGCTTTTAATTCTTCCGCTTGAGTGAGCAGCTCACGCCGCTGCTCATCCAGCCGCGCCAGTGTGTCTACGACCCCCGTATCCATCTGGCGGCGCTTCAGCCCGTCCTTCAACAGATCCGGATTTTCCCTGACAGTTTTTATATCGATCATGATTGCCTCGCTTAAATAAAATTCCCCTCTCCCGCAGGACGAGGGGGTGCTCGTGGTGCCACCTGCTTTTGCCGGTTGTAAGGCTGGGAGATCCCGCGCTTACAGTAGCCTTATTCACGCGGTAACGGTCGCGCCGGCCTGCTTACGGAAGTTCCTCTGGCGAACCACCCCTGCGCAGGCAGCCTGCCCATCATGGGCGCCGGATTGGAGGTCCAGTCTGGCTGTTAAGCAAAGATTATATCGATGCTCACCGGTATGTCAAGTTAATGTGCGGTCAGGTCTTGCATGGCGATATCCGGTAGGTAGATCAAGCCCTCGTCCGCATGCCCCACTTTAATGATCTGCTCGCCCTGGTTCGCGGCCAGCCAGGCGGTGTAGGCCGCGGCGACCGCGTTGAGTTCTTCATTGGAATAGACGCTTTCGAGGGGCAGTTCGCTCGCCAGCAGCTTGTGGCGCGTGATCTCTTCAAAGAACTGCATTGCGTCCGGCACGGGCAGCCCGCACAATTGCAGCACCAGTTGTCGTTGAATTCTGCCTTCCAGCGTGTTCTCTTTCAGCGGCGCGTGGCCCAATAAATTCCAGAAGGCCGCTTCGCCCTGGCATTCAAAGTACTGTTTGCTCGCAGCCGGGTCAGGATAGGGCTGATAACCCAGCCTGCCGATCTCCTCGAACAGCCGGAAGCCCAGCTTCATCCAGCGCGGGCTGTTCTTCAGCGTGCCGGGCGTGCGCGGCACATGCACGCCGCGCTCCAGCAGCTCGAATTCCACCAGCCGCAGGTTAGCCCAGCGGCCCAGGTGAGACTTGGCGGAAAGAGTCTTGCGGATCTCCTCACGTTTCATCAGGCCTTTGTTGGTGGTCATGGGGGAGTTGATGGCGGCCAGGGCGCTCTCCTGCCCGGCAAGGAAGGCAAAGGCGTCCTTCAGACTTCCGCGCCCGAAGGCGCGGATGACCCGCTCGTTATCGATCGCGGCGTAAGTGAACGGATACAGCCTATCGCGATTGGCCTCCACACCCACATAACTCCCGAATTCGTTCGCCATCCCCTCAAGTGTAGAATGAATCCGCTAGTTTTGCAACCATTTGGCTCATTTTCTGCTGCGTTATAATCCATTTTGTCATGGATGAAACTGCGCTGATCAGCCAGGCGAAGAAAGGCGATCTGGATGCCTTCAACCGGCTGGTGCTGGAATACCAGGACCAGTCCTTTAACCTCGCTTTGCGTATGCTGGGCGACCAACCCTCAGCGGAAGACGCAGTCCAGTTATCATTCATCAGCGCGTACGAAAATCTGCGCTCATTTCGCGGCGGTTCATTCCGCGCCTGGATCCTGCGCATCACGGCTAACAACTGCCTGGATGAGCTTCGCCGCCTGAAGCGCAAACCCACTGCTGACCTGACGCCCGAAGACCCAGAAACCGGTGAGGAGATGGAATCCCCTGAATGGCTGGCGGACGAGTCCATGTCCCCCGAGGAAAAGGTTTCCCAAAAGGAGCTGGAATCCGTTATCCAGCGCTGCATCCAGGCGCTGCCGGAGGAATTCCGCACAGTGGTGCTGCTGGTTGATGTGCAGGGCATGGATTATCAGGAAGCTTCTGAAGTGGTCAGTTCTCCGCTGGGGACCATCCGCAGCCGTCTGGCGCGTGCCCGGCAGCGGCTGCAAGAGTGTCTGCAGGGCGCCTGGGAACTATTACCTGATAAGTATCGTCTATACAATGAGAGCAGGCCGGTATGATGAACAAACCTCTTACCCCCAGACAATGGCAGCTGCTCTCGGCGTACCTGGATGACCAGCTGAACCCAAAAGAAAAACGCCAGGTGGAGGAACTGCTGCAGCAGAATGCCGAAGCCCGTAAGGCTTTGGACGGTCTGCGGCGCACACGTATTATGCTGCGCGCTTTGCCCATGCGCAAAGCGCCGCGTAATTTCACAGTTTCCCCGCAATCGGTAAAGAAACCCGTTATCCCCTCCTTCAACACGCTGCTGCGATTCTCCTCAGCCATGGCTGCCTTACTGCTGGTCGCAGTCCTGGCGCTGGATTTCCTTGGCTTATCCACGCCTTCCTCGGCAGCTCGCGCGGTGGAAGATGCTTCCTCCGAAATGCTGGCCATGGAAGCGCCCTCAGCTGAAGTAGGCGAAGAACCACAGATCATCTTCTGGGGCGGGCCTGGTCCGATGATGGGCGCCTATGGCAAAGGCGGCGGAGGAGGAGATGGTTCCGCGTTTGGCATGGGAGGCGGTGCTGAAGGGTCTGGCTTTGGCATAGGTGGAGGCGCTCCAGACTACATTCCGCCCGTAATGCCCATGCCCGAGGTTGTGCCGCAGGAAGAGGGGCCGGTTTTAGAGGAAGAATCACTGCTTCCCGCGGAAGGGGCGCCAGCCGAAAGTGAACTCGTAAGTCCGCAATCCGAAGTTCAACCTGCGACTGAACCGCTGACCGGCAGCGGCCCAATCCTGGGTGTGCGCCCGCAGGCAGAACAAGGCGTACTCCGTGAACCTTTGAGCGAAGAAGCGCCTGTCCGAAAGTCTGGATTACCGGTCTCGCTGAGAACCATTGAGATCATCCTGGCTCTGCTGCTGGTGCTGACGGCCATCCCTGCCTGGCTGCTGCGCAAGAAGTAGCAATTTCTTAATTCTGTCCTGGTGTAAATTTTCCGCGTGCTATAATATAGAACAATCTTTCGGTTTATTTGAATGGCTAGAAAAAAGACCCGTTCTTCATCCCATCGACCCGCCTCGCGCCGCTCCTCGCGCCGCCGCTCCTCTAGTTCCCTCCAACGCATCCAAAAGAAGATCCGCAAGCTCTCCCCCGAAAGGAAGATGGATATCCTGGGGGTTTTCCTGCTAATCGCAGGCGTCATCTCGCTGTTCGGCTTCATTGGCACCACCGGCGGCGGCGTCACCTACTGGATGGTGCGCGTCCTGGGCTGGATCGCCGGCATGGGCGCGCTGTTGTTTCCTCTGATGCTCTTACTCGTTGGGCTGTGGTTCGTGGTACGCAATGAGCAGCGTTTTCCGATGGTTTCGGTGGAGCGCCTGCTGGGCATCGTCTTTTTATTTCTGAATATCCTCGCCTGGATGCACTGGTTCAGCGGGGGCGGTTGGGAATTGGCCAATGAGGGTGGGGGCGGCGGCTATCTAGGCGCTTTCTTTGAACGGCTGCTGGTTGTAGCTTTGGGTGATTGGGGCGCCTTGGTGGTGCTCATCGCCTGGCTGCTGGTCGCGCTGGCATTCACTTTCGACCTGTCCATTCCCGACCTTTTCCGCAAAATTTCCAAGCCGGCGGTCAAGACCGGCGAGTTCATTGCTGAAAATTCAACTGCCATCACCAAGCCGCTGCGGGCGAAAAGCGCTGACGCTGCCGAAGCCAAGGGGCGTATGGTGTTCCCGGAAAAATCAGGCGGACCAGATGGATTCTTGCCGATCAACGCGAATGGCACTGGAGTTTCTCGCGCCGACCGCCTGCGTGGTAAGCGCGCGGAAACTGCCACAGGCACCGGTTCACCGGTAACCGAATCTCAGATGACGCGCATCTACGAGTCCGCAAAGAATCAGATCGACTGGAAGCTGCCCTCGCCGGAGGAAGTACTGAATCCCGCGTCCAAGGCGGTCATCCGGCAGAACCTGGATCAAGACCGCGCGCGCGTGATCGAAGAAACGCTGAAATCCTTCAGCGCCCCGGCGCATGTGGTGGAGATCCACCGCGGGCCGACTTTCACCCAATACGGCGTGGAACCCGATTTTGTCGAGTCACGCAACGGCAGGACGCGTGTACGCGTCAACAAGATCGTCTCCCTGGCAGATGACCTGGCATTGGCGCTGGCCGCGCCATCCATCCGCATTCAGGCGCCCGTCCCCGGCCGCCACTACATCGGCATCGAGGTGCCCAATTCGGAAGCCGAGCTGGTTTCATTGAAAGAGGGTATGATGAGCAAGTCCTTCAGCGGCTTGAATGCCTTCCTTAAATTCGTGCTCGGCAAGGACGTGGCGGGCAAGCCTGCTGCGGTGGACCTGGCGCAGATGCCCCACTTGCTCATCGCCGGCACCACCGGCTCGGGCAAATCGGTCTGCATCAATGCCATCCTGTGCAGTTTCCTCATGCAGCGCACGCCCAACGAACTGCGCTTGGTGATGGTCGATCCCAAGCGCGTTGAGCTGACGGGTTATAACGGCATCCCGCACCTGCTCACGCCGGTGGTGGTGGATCACGAAAAGGTGGTCGGCACCCTGCAGTGGATGTCGCGCGAGATGGACAGCCGCTACAAGAAATTCGCCGAGGTTGGCGCGCGCAATATCATCGACTACAACGCCCACAACCAGGACAAACTGCCCTATATCGTGGTGGTGATCGATGAACTGGCTGACCTGATGATGTTGGCGCCGGAGGAGACCGAGCGCAACCTCAACCGCCTGGCACAGTTGGCCCGCGCCACCGGCATTCATGTCATCATCGCCACTCAGCGCCCCTCGGTGGACGTCATCACCGGCATGATCAAGGCTAACTTCCCCGCGCGCATCTCGTTCACGGTGGTCTCGGGCATCGACAGCCGTGTGGTGCTCGATCAGCCCGGCGCGGAACGCCTGATCGGCAAGGGTGACATGCTCTTCCAGGCGCCGGACTCGCCCGCGCCCAAACGCCTGCAGGGCGTGTATGTGGCTGATGAGGAGATCAACCGCATCGTGGAATTCTGGAAGCGCCAGGTGCAGGAGATCGTGGTCAATGATCCCGACGCCCGCGAGCAGCTTCCGCAGAAAGTGTTCCCCAGCGCCACGCTCACCCAGGTGCCGCTCTTTGACGAGAAGACCGATCCGAATGAAGACCCACTCCTTCAGGATGCCATCCGCATTGTGCGGGAAGAAGAGCGTGCTTCCATCTCCATGCTGCAGCGCAAGCTGCGTATCGGCTACACCCGCGCCGCACGCCTGGTGGACCGAATGGAGGAGTTGGAGATCGTGGGCCAACCCGAAGGCGGCTCCGGCGTCCGCCCGGTCATTGACTTCGGCGAGGAAGAAGAATCTTCCTGAGTTCGATACGCCTATCCCCCGAACCACCATCTCATGCCTCAAAATGTCTCATAATGTACCATTTTTGAAAGAAATATGTAACATTTACATATGTAAATAATTATGAGATCAAATTTAAATCCAATTTCCAGAGAAATTACATCGTGACAAGCGAAGTCCGATATCCGCATGGGGATTGATTACTATAAAGATGAATTAAATTTCTTATTTCTTCTGGAACGTGAAGGAAAATCTTCAGCCGCCATTTTTCCGAAGATTTTATTTTGTCACCTTGAAAGGTGACCTACATATTTATGGAACAAGAACGGGTGTTGAAAAAATAATACCGAGAACAATTAAAGAATCTGCGCGTATCTGAGTAAATCTGTGGTTGATCTCAATACGCATCCAATGTTCCTGACCGGGTGCTGCGCCGCTCGATCAGCAGGAACATGGCATAGCCGAGCAGGATATACAACCCGCCGACCAATAGCTCTCCTACCAACAATCCCTGTACAGATTCCCACACGGCGCCATCAAGCGCCATGCGGGCAGCCAAAAGTCCGCGAGTGAGGGGAAGGCTATACCCAACCATTTGGAAGAATTTCGGAAGGGCTTCCACCGGGAAATTTACGCCGACCAGGATGTAAAGCAGCGACAGAAATGTCTGCAGGATCGTCCAGCCGTCCCGGGTGATCAAGGAAATGCTGCCGAAAATGAATCCGGTTCCTGTTGATGTGGCGGCCAGCAAAAAAACACTGAGAATGAGCAAGCGGAAATTGATCTGTGAAAAGTTGATGTGGAAGATCAGCGCGGCGATTGCGATCCCGACCAGGCCTGTGAGAAATCCGTCCAGCACATAGAAGAAGGACTTGCCCAAAAAGATCAGAGCGCGTGAAGCGGGAGAACCGAGCACATAAGAAAGCGTGCCCCATTGACGTTCATCTCCGATGGATAAGGTCAATCCGCACATACTGCCGTTGGCCGGAATCAGGATGATGTTGCCGATGATGATGAACTGCGGGTCGGTGATGCCCAGGTATTTCGCCATAAAGATGAAAAAGATCATCAGGAAGAACGCGAAACCAAATTTCGCGGTGAAGTAGCCAAAGGGGTTGGTGATGGCAAAACGGCTGTGATAGGCCAGCCATGCTTGCGCCAAATATAACCGGACCTTCCCAAAAAAAACATTCTTCATATCGCGCTCAATTCCCCGTTGACACGAATAATATCGTTCACCTTCTTCTGCATAAGGAATGTGACAGCGATGAAGGCAAAACTGAGCAGGAGAGCCAGACCCCAATGCCCGAGCAGGTAGGGGAGATTGGCTAATCCCAACAGGCTTTCATTCATGGCTTCCAACGACCAGCGGATGGGAATGAAGGAGGAAACGGTTTTCATCCACCCCGGCAGAATACGGATGGGGTACATGAATCCGCAGAGGATGGCGACCGGCATCTCCAGGTATTCAACAAAATGACCAGAAATACGCGAGGCCGCGAAAAAGACCGAGAGGAAAATACTGATCGACCAGGTGGAAAAAAGCAGGAGCAGCAGGGAAACCAGCGCAGCGGGTAGATTGGCTTCATTGAGCGGAAGGTCATACATGAAAACAGCCGCAAGAAATGCCAGGACCATACTGAAAAATCCCGAAAGGACATTAGTGAACGAACGGATCATGTTCAAGGTAAAGAGGGAGGTAGGGCTGACGACGATCAATTCCAGCACGCCGGTATAGCGGTCGCCGCGGATATCCCATGAGGAAGTGAACACAATTCCACTCCACATGCCCATCACCCCGCCGCCGATGATGTTGTACACCAGGTCGGGCATGGGGCGCCCCGCGGCGCGCGAAAGCAGCATGCCCACCAGGCTGAACGTCAACGGCTGCAGGACCAGCAGTGATAGCGAATAGAAATTTAGGGTGCGCACCATCAATTGGACCGCGACCTGCTCCCGGAATAATCCCCAACGCCGAAGGCTCATTCCTTTTGCCCCTTGATCAGCGTCACATACACATCTTCGAGCGTCTGGCTGCGCACTTCCATTCCGATGATATGTTCATGGTTGATGTATGGTGAAAGCAGTTCCAGCGCTTTCTCGGGTTGGCGGGTTTTCAGGATGATCTTTTCCGGTTCAATGGACCGCTTGGTTTCGATCTTAATTTTTCCGTCCAACTGCTTCAATTGATCGAGTAAAAAATCCACCTGACTTGCCATAACGCTGGCTTCGATCACTGAATCGCCGCTGATTCTTTTTTTCAGAGCCTCCGGGCTGTCGTTGACGTTGATCTCCCCATGGTCGATAATGGCGATGCGCTGGCAGAGTTCCTCCGCTTCAGCCATATAATGCGTTGTCAGCAGGATGGTCTTGTCCAGGGCGATCAAGTCTTTGATGGTCTGACGCAGCTCCCGCGCACCGACCGGATCAATGCCCACAGTGGGTTCATCCAGGAAGAGGATCTCGGGATTGTGCAGCAGGGCGCGGGCGATATGCAGGCGCTGGACCAAGCCGCTGGAGTAGGTTTCTACCAGGTCTTTTCCGCGGTCAGCCAACCCGACCAGTTCCAATAGTTCCGGGATGCGACTGCGGGTGAGCTCCACATCCATGGCGTAAAGCTCCGCGAAATACTTCAGGTTGTGAATGGCGGTCAAACGGTTGTATAAACCGCGGCTGCCGCTAAAGGCGAATCCGATATGCCTGCGGACTTCAGCGGTTTGGCTGATGACGTCAAAGCCTGCCACACGAGCTGTACCGCTGCTCGGAAGCAGCAGGGTGGTGAGCATCTTCACCGTGGTGGTTTTGCCTGCACCATTGGGTCCGAGCAGGCCAAAGACCTCGCCCCGCTTCACTTCAAATGATATACCCTTGACCGCTTCCGTTTCTTTTTTCTTGATCTTCCATAAGCCCTGTCGGGAATGGAAAGTTTTTTTGAGGTTGATGACTTCGATCGTTTGATTGCTGATTCTTCCCTCGCTTCCTGTGAAAAGCAATGTGAGGATTTTACTCTCACTTCATAGGAACAAGTGATAAATTTTGGAATGTCAGACTAAAGCCTGACCTACAAAATATTTGTTGCAGGTAGGTGCGAAGCATGCTTCGCACCTACCAAGGATCAACCGTATTTTTCTGTTAATAACTGTGAATTAAAAGACCCCACAGGTTTTCAAAACCTGTGGGGTCTCGCAGTTCATATACGTTCTTATTTCTATAATCCCGCAGCTTTCTTGAGCGCGTCCGCTTTGTTGGTGCGCTCCCAGGTCAGGTCCAGGTCGTCGCGGCCAAAATGGCCGTAGGCAGCCACTTTGCGGTAAATCGGCTTGCGCAGGTCGAGGTCGCGAATGATGGCGCCCGGGCGCAGGTCAAAATGCTCGGTGACCAGCTGGGAGATCTTGTCATCCGCGATCTTGCCGGTGCCGAAGGTCTCCACATTGACGCTCACCGGATGGGCAATGCCGATGGCGTACGCCACCTGGATCTCGCACACGTCCGCCAGCCCGGCGGCGACGATATTCTTCGCCACCCAGCGCGCTGCATACGCGGCGGAGCGATCCACCTTTGTGGGATCCTTCCCGCTGAAGCAGCCGCCGCCATGTCGCCCCATGCCGCCGTAGGTATCCACGATGATCTTGCGTCCGGTCACGCCGGAGTCGCCCATTGGACCGCCGGTGACAAAGCGCCCAGTCGGGTTGACATGAAAGATGGTGTCCGCATCCAGCATCTCCGCGGGGATCACAGCCTTGATCACGTGCTCGATGATCGCTTTTCGGATCGCATCCTGTTCGATCTCGGGTGCGTGCTGGGTGCTGATGACCACGGTATGGACACGTTTGGGTTTGCCGTACTCGTATTCCACCGTGACCTGGCTCTTGCCGTCGGGGCGCAGCCAGGGCAGTGTGCCATTTTTGCGCACTTCCGCCAGTCGGCGGGTAAGCTTGTGCGCCAGGTAGATGGGCATCGGCATCAGCACAGGGGTCTCATTGGTGGCGAAGCCGAACATCATACCCTGATCGCCGGCGCCCAATGCTTCCACGCCGTTCTGATTTTCACCTTGCTTATGTTCCAACGATTCATCCACGCCTTGCGCGATATCGCTGGATTGCTTGGCGATCGCAGTCAGAACAGCGCAGGTCTGATAATCAAAGCCTTTGTCGGTGTTGTCGTAGCCGATCTCAGCCACGGTCTTGCGCACGAGCTCGTCAAAATTGATATGCGCGTTGGTGGTGATCTCGCCCAGAAGCATCACATAACCGGTTTTGGTGGCTGATTCGCAAGCTACGCGGGAATTGGGGTCCTGCTCCAGGCAGGCATCCAGCACTGCGTCGCTGCACTGGTCGCAGATCTTGTCCGGGTGGCCTTCGGTCACCGATTCGGACGTGAACAAGTATTTTGCGCTTTTACGCATGGTTTCCATATTGGATGTAACCTCCGTTTTAATGAAAATTGCCCCATCCGGAGTGAGGGGCAGTCGCATGTTCATCTGCGGTCCCTCTCATCTTCCAGAATCACTTTCTGACGGAATTGGCACCTTTGGGCGTCCGCGTTTAAGCATCTGCCAGGTTGCCGAGGTTTCACAGGGCCGGACCCTCCACCTCTCTGGATAAGAGTACCTTTGGGGCTCTCAGTTGTTAATCGTAGCGTTTATATCATATGAGGTACCAGATGTCAATCATCCGGCTTTGAACATCCAATCAAATTTCCTTGATGTCAAACCCTTTTAGGAACCATTCTACGTCTGTTATAAGCCGAGATCCTCCACATCGCTCACTCAAAGTGTGCTATTCGAGCAGGGCAACAATTCAGAAATGATTAAATGAAATATATTCAGAATGTGATATGTCATGCTGAAGGCAAAGCCTGAAGTATCTCGGCTTGAAGGAAAAATAAACATGGATCTCAATTATTGAGGAATTACCATGATCTTTCCCAATCCAATCGGAAAACTTAGTCTCGCTTGACCTGGTATGTATCAAAATCGTGCACGATCGTGGATCGGGCGAAGACCTCGCGCGCTTCCCTTTCAACATCCCGGTCGCGATAGCGGCGTGAGATATGGGTCAGGAACAACTGCCCGACATTCGCGTTGGCCGCCAGGCAGGCGGCTTCCCCTGCAGTCAAATGTGCAAACTGGCGCGCCATTTCCTGCTCTTCCTTCAGATACGTGGCTTCGATCACCAACCCCGCGGCGTCCATACAGAAAGGCAGGATGGATTCGGTATCCCCGGTATCACCCACGATGACCAGACGCGTGCCCTCTTCAAACTCACCCAGAACCTCATCTGGCTGTACCACACGCCCATCCGGCATCGTGGTGGGCAAGCCCTGCGCCAGGTCGCGCCGCCAGGGTCCCTGCGGAATACCCAGCGCTTCCGCTTTTTCGGCGAGAAACGGTCGCCGCCCGGCCTCCTGGAAGGCGAATCCGTAGCAGTCCGGCCCGCGATGGTTGACTGGAAATGCGGTGACGGTCAGATCCGGCTCCTTAATAATCTCGCCGGTGGCGATGGGGATCAGTTCAATGGGGAAGGGCGGGCGCGCATTGCGGATAACGACTTTAAAAAGAAGATCGTCTATGCGTTCCAGTGCGTTTTGGCCGGCATAAATTTCCAGCTTGTCCATCGCCTCCCAACGCAGATAGGTGGATACCAGCCCGGCGATGCCGAGGATATGATCCAGGTGGCCGTGAGTAACTAAGATGCGATTGAGCTTGCGGAAGCCCAGACCGGATTGAAGGATCTGGCGCTGCGTGCCCTCGCCGCAGTCGATTAAAAAGCGGTGCTCATTATGGATGACCACCTGAGAGGGCAGCCCGCGATGAACGGACGGCGCGGAGGCGGAGGTGCCCAGGAATATAAGTTCGAACAAGCAGAATGAGTCCTTTCAGATAATGTGCCTTATTGTACCTTATCGAAGCACCGCGCAGGAGCGCGGTGCGGAGACCCGCGGAGTGAGGCGGCATCCAGCCGCCATCACGAAGGGGGTGAAGCGTGGCAGGAGCGCGGTGCGGAGACCCGCGGAGTGAGGCGGCATCCAGCCGCCATCACGAAGGGGGTGAAGCGTGGCAAGAGCGCGGTGCGGAGACCCGCGGAGTGAGGCGGTCTCTCGCATAGGTTACCTTTCAGACAAACATTTGACTTAAGATCTTGTCATTGCGAGGAGGGTAGCGAGTGCGAAACCTCCTCGAAAGGGACGCGGCAATCTCCCTTACAAGTAGGAGATCGCTTCCCCTAAAGGGGACGGTTCCCAGTCGCTTACGCTCGCAATGACAAAATCCGAAGGTGTCATTGCGAGGAGCCCGTCAGGGCTACGCGGCAATCTCCCTCACAAGTAGGAGATCGCTTCCCCTAAAGGGGACGGTTCCCAGTCGCTTACGCTCGCAATGACAAAATCCGAAGGTGTCATTGCGAGGAGCCCGTCAGGGCTACGCGGCAATCTCCCTCACAAGTAGGAGATCGCTTCCCCTAAAGGGGACGGTTCCCAGTCGCTTACGCTCGCAATGACAAAATCCGAAGGTGTCATTGCGAGGAGCCCGTCAGGGCTACGCGGCAATCTCCCTCACAAGTAGGAGATCGCTTCCCCTAAAGGGGACGGTTCCCAGTCGCTTTGCTCGCGATGACAAAATCCGAAGGTGTCATTGCGAGGAGGGTAGCGAGTGTGAAACCTCCTCGAAAGGGACGCGGCAATCTCCCTCACAAGTAGGAGATCGCTTCCCCTAAAGGGGACGGTTCCCAGTCGTTTTGCTCGCAATGACAAAATCCGAAGGTGTCATTGCGAGGAGCCCGTCAGGGCTGCGCGGCAATCTCCCTCACAAGTAGGAGATCGCTTCCCCTAAAGGGGACGGTTCCCAGTCGTTTTGCTCGCAATGACATATTTTAAAGGGGAGATTACCAGGTCTTCCTTGCAGGCGCATCGTAATGACAATTTATTATTTTGGAATCAATTAAAATTGAATATTAATCAATGGAGTGGTGAAAAAACAGTACTGTGGCATCCTTCTTGCATCATTTTTATTGCTAGGATTTTCTTTTAAATCAAGGAGCGCGTATGGAATTAAAAGTTGTGCCGGTGGAAAAACCAGAAGAGATCAATTTCATCTTTGGGCAGTCGCATTTCATTAAAACTGTTGAGGATCTGCATGAAACCCTGGTGGCTGCCGTACCGGGCATTAAGTTCGGCATCGCATTCTGCGAAGCTTCCGGTAAATGCCTAGTGCGCTGGTCAGGGACAAATGAAGCGATGATTGACCTGGCGAAGAAGAATGCGATGGCCGTCGGCGCCGGGCACAGCTTTTTTGTTTTTCTGGGTGCTGGATTTTTCCCGATCAACGTGCTCAACGCGGTCAAGAATGTACCTGAAGTTTGCCGCGTGTACTGCGCCACCGCCAACCCAGTTCAGGTGATCGTCGCTGAGTCCAATGGAGGAAAAGCGGTGCTGGGCGTGGTGGACGGCGAGAGTCCAAAGGGGATCGAGGGTGATGAGGATATCGCCTGGCGCAAAAATTTTCTGCGCCAGATTGGCTACAAGAATTAAACACAAGCAAGAGGAGAAAAGATCATGAAAAAAGCAATCGTTTTAGTCGCAGTCGTGATGGCCGGTTTGCTGGCGGGCTGCTCGGTTCTTGAGCGTTTCCAGCAGGCGGAAGCCCAGTATCTGGAGACGCGCGTCTCTGACCTGGTGGAGGAAATGACCACCGCGGAACCGCCCGTGGAGGAAGAACCCAAAGCAGTGGAACCCACCGTGGAGGAAGAAGTGGTGGAGACCCCGGAAGTAACCGAGGAAGCCACTGTGGAACCCACGGAAGAACCAGAAGTGGATGAAGCGCCGGCGCCCACCGAGGAACCTGAACCAGAACCTGAACCGACTGTGGAGTCTAACGATCCGGCCATCTATCTTGGCGATCCCGACTGGGTGGATGAGATGGACAAACCCCAATACTGGCCGGTCGGAAGTGATACCTTTACTTCTGCTTCCTTTGAGAACGGTTCCATGAAGTTCATCGGCCTCAGCGACGTGCCTGGCTGGCGCATCGCCTCCACCAATGAACTGGGCAACGCTTACATTGAAGCCACCGTAAAGATGGGTGCGGCATGCTCAGAAACCGATTCCTACGGTATCGTTTTCCGGGTGCCCAAGAACAGCGGCTACAACCGCGGATATTTCTTCGGTATCACCTGCGACGGCCGCTACAACCTGCGCATGTGGGACGGCCTCAGCGGCGAGAGCGGCAAGTCCATTACTCTGAAATACTTCACCGCCAGCGACTTGATCAATAAAGGCAAGAACCAGGTTAACCGTCTGGGTGTGATGAGCGTGGATGACCGGCTGCTGCTGTTCGTCAATGGAGAATATGTGGACGAGATCGTGGACGAGACTTATGACCTCGGCTTCTTCGGCCTTTTCGTCAACAGTGACAAGACCAAGGACCTGACCGTGTATGTGGACCAAGTGCGCTACTGGCTGGACGCGGAACCAAAATAAAAACGGTTGGGTAATGTTGGGCAGGTTTCAACCTGCCAACCAAAAAATGATGGAGGGCGCACATTCGTGTGCGCCTTTTTTCTTTTTATATGTCATTGCGAACCCCGTTTTGTGTGAAGCAATCTTCTGCTGGTTGTGAGGGAGATTACCGTGTCGCCCTTTATCATACTAATGACACGAAACGAGGGAGATTGCCGCGTCCCCTTCGAGGAGGCTTCGCACTCGCCCTGGCAGGCTCCTCGCAATGACATGATAAGGGGAGATTGCTACGTCCCCTTCGAGGACACTCAACTCAAAGAGCGCAAAGAACGCGGGGTGGGCTACGCTTTGCTTCGCACGGTTTCGCACTCGCCCTGACGGGCTCCTCGCAATGACATGATAAGGGGGAGATTGCGTGTCGCCCTTTATCATACTAATGACACGAAACGAGGGGGATTGCCGCGTCGCCCTGGCAGGCTCCTCGCAATGACATGATAAGGGGAGATTGCTACGTCCCCTTCGAGGACACCCAACTCAAAGAGCGCAAAGAACGCGGGGTGGGCTACGCACGGCTTCGCACTCGCCCTGACGGGCTCCTCGCAATGACATGATAAGGGGGAGATTGCGTATCGCCCTTTATCATACTAATGACACGAAACGAGGGAGATTGCCGCGTCGCCCTGGCAGGCTCCTCGCAATGACATGATAAGGGGAGATTGCCGCGTCCCCTTCGAGGACACTCAACTCAAAGAGCGCAAAGAACGCGGGGTGGGCTACGCTTTGCTTCGCACGGTTTCGCACTGGCCCTGACGGGCTCCTTGCAATGACCAAATTCATTGTATCTGTGGTTAAAACGGACTTACACGATCTCCTTCACTACCTCGACCGCATTCAGCGCCATGTGATACAGAAACAGCTTATGCAGCAGGTCGCCGTCATGCGGCGTCGCGCCTAGTTCTTTAGCCGTGTCCATCGGCAGGTCATAGGTATCCACGCAGTTTTCGGGTACCAGTATGCGCCAGTCCAGGTCTCTGGCGTTGGCAAAGGTGCGCAGATGCATGGCGGTCTGGTAGATGCACAGGTCTGTACAGTTGCCCACCACCACGAAGGTTTTCATTTCTGGATGTATTTGGATCCACTCGTCCAACCCGGTGTTCTGCGCGGGGTTGATGGAGTTCTTCTCGAAGATCGTCATCTGGTTGTAGAAGGGAAGCGCCTTGATCTCGTCCACCGCCTCCGCTTCGCTGGTGCCGCACACCGCGTGGGAGGCATACGCATGGAATTCCTCCGCGGACGCTGTGTGGCAATCCTGCGCCAATATGAGGTTCGTCACCCCAAGATCCCAGGCCTTTTGCATGAGTTCGGTGATGGGCTGGATGATGGCCGCCACGCGCGGGCTGGACAGGTTGCCCTCCCGGGCGAAGGCGTTGGTCATATCGATCGAAAGAATCGCGCATTCATCGGGGTTGGCGAACACCTGGTCTGCTGAACGTTTATTCAATTGGCCCACCAGGTCATTGATATAGTCAAAGAAGTTTTCTTGTTCTGTCATCAGCTTTCCTTTCCGCTTCAATCATAAAACAGGCAATTGTACACACAAGTAAAACTTTTGTAAGAAAGAAATTCTTTGAATTCCTAATTTCGAATGCACCCAAGAGACCAAGAAAATCTGTGGAATCAATCTGGATAACAGAATTTATCTGTGTAAACTGGGAACCGTCCCGAAGGGGATCTTTGGATTATTTCTACCGCGTGTTAAAATTTCCCCATGCAAATGCCCACCGATTCATTCCTTGCTGCATTCCTTTTTTCATTTGGCATGGCCATCGGAGCAGTGCTCTCGCCCGGCCTGGTGACCACCGCCATTATCAGCCAGTCGCCGCGTCTCGGCTGGGTGACCGGACCGCTGGTCTCGATCGGGCACGCCCTGCTTGAACTGCTCATGGTACTGCTCATCACCCTCGGCCTGTCCAGCGTGCTGGGCGCGCCGGCGGTGCAGACAGCCATCGCCCTGATGGGCGGACTGCTATTGGTGTGGATGGGCGGGGGAATGCTGATCGGCGCTTTGAAGGGGAAAATGCGCCTGCCGCAGGGCGACTTGGACCAGGCGCGGTTGGACTACCCGCGCATGCTGACGCTCGGCATGACAGCATCCATCACCAATCCCTTTTGGTATGCTTGGTGGATGACCGCCGCGGCAGTGTATCTGCTGCAAGCCAAAGCGTTGGGATTTCTGCCAGTGGCCGGCTTTTACTTCGGACACATCAGCGCAGATTTCTTGTGGAACACCACGTTATCCACGGTGGTCGGGAGCGGAAAAAAGTTCATCACAGACCGGTTTTATGCCATGTTGATCAACGTCTGCGGGCTGTTCCTTCTTCACCTGGCGGTGAGGTTTTTAATGTCAGGCATCGGCAATATCCTGGGAAACCTGGCATGAGCGGCAAGATCTATTTCGGCGACAACCTTGAGTTCCTAAAAACCCTTCCGGACCATTCCATTCATTTGATCTATATCGATCCGCCTTTCAACACCGGGCGGGAGCAGTCGCGCACACGCATCCGCACGGTAAACTCAGAAAACGGCGACCGGGTGGGATTCCAGGGGAAGCGTTATGAAACGCAGGTAATAGGCCGATCCGGATATGGCGACCATTTTGACGATTATCTGGCTTTTCTCGAACCGCGCCTGCGGGAGGTGTACCGAGTCCTGATACCACAGGGCAGCCTGTATTTCCACATTGATTACCGCGAAGTACATTACTGCAAGATCCTGCTGGATGAGATCTTCGGGCGCGAGTCCTTTATCAACGAGATCATCTGGGCGTATGACTACGGCGCGCGCACGCGCAAGCGCTGGCCGCCCAAACATGACAACATCCTATGGTACGCCAAGGACCCCAAGAATTACACCTTCAACTACGAGGACATCGAGCGCATCCCGTACATGGCGCCCGGGCTGGTGGGGGAGGAGAAAGCCAAACGCGGCAAGCTGCCCACAGATACATGGTGGCATACCATCGTGGGCACCAACAGCCGCGAAAAAACCGGCTACCCGACCCAGAAACCGGTCGGCGTCATCCGGCGCATCATCCAGGCGTCATCCCATCCCGGCGACACGGTGATGGATTTCTTCGCAGGTTCTGGCACGGTAGGAGAAGTCTGTCTCGAGATGAACCGCAGCTTCATCCTGGTGGATAACAATCCGCAGGCGATCGAGGTGATGAAGAGGCGCTTCGCGCAAGCTGCGGATATTGAATGGCTGGATTCATTATAAAATTATCAAGGTAGGTAATAATGAAAAAGCTTCTCGCCATTCTGCTTTTTCTCGCGATTTGGCTAGCTTCCTGTGCACCTTCTCCCAAACCGGAAACATCCAGAATACCCATCATCGTGGATGATGACGGCAGCATGGACGGCATGGCGGCTGCGCTTTACTTTCTTGTGCATCCCGGTTATGAAGTCATCGCCCTGACCGCCAGCAACGGCGATTGCCACCCGAGCGTCTTTGTCCACAATTTGGGGCGGCTGCTCACGCGCACCAATCGCACAGGCATCCAGGTGGCGGCCGGGCAGGATTACCCGCTGGCAGGGGATAATGCTTTCCCCGAGAGCTGGTGGGATTTCGGTGATGATTTCTTCGGCTTTCCTTTGCCATCACAAAGCGAACCCGTTTCCCAGCTTTCCGCGCCGGAACTGATGGTTGAGTTGATCAATTCCTCGCCCGAACCGGTGGCGCTTTTTGTCAGCGGCACGCATACCAATCTGGCGCAGGCGCTTCGCCTGGAACCTGGGATCAAGAACAACATCCGCTGGGTGGGCGTCATGGGCGGCGCTCTGTTTGTGAAGGGCAATATCGGCAATGAAGCCGGCGGCCAGGGCTACACCAATGAAACCGCGGAATGGAACATCTGGGTGGATCCGCTGGCAGCCAGCGAAGTCTTTTCCAGCGGACTGCCCATTTTGCTCACCCCGCTGGATGCCACGGACCAGGTCACATGGGGCAGGGAGTTCTCGCGGCGATGGGAAAGCTCAAAGGACCCGGCGGCCAAACTGGCGGGCGAGCTGGTCACGGACATGAACAACCGGTTTGGCAATTATGTCTATGTCTGGGATCTGACGGCCGCCATCTTCGCGGACGATCCATCCCTGTGTGTTTCGGAAAATTACCGGGTGGAAGTGGTCACTGAGCAGGGAGGTGATGAGGGACGCACTATCGCGACCACGGATCCCAACGGCCATGTGACCACCTGCCTGGATCCGGACGTTCCCGCATTTCATGCGAAGGCGGAGGAAGTCTTTAGATAATCTGTAGAGACACGGCATGCCGTGTCTCTACGCTTATTCAGTTTAAAAGAGTTTTAGGTATTCTAAAAATCTGTGCGAAAAAGTAATCCTTTAGTTATATCTGTGTTAATCTGTATTCATCTATGGTTGATAAATATTAGGAAGCAATATCCGCGAAGCGCCCGTTGACCAGCATGGCCAGATCGGACGGCGCCAACTGTACTTGCAGCCCGCGCTGCCCTGCTGACACCATGATCTCGCTCAGTGTCTGGGCGGAAGAATCGATCACCACCTGGAAGCCCTTATTGATCAACGCCAGCGCCGAGATGCCGCCGGCTTGCAGTCCGGTCATCTGCTCCGCTTCATGCATCGTCGTGATGAAGACTTTCTTTTCTTTCACCGCAGCAGCCAGCTTCTTCAGATCCACCCCCAACGGCCCCGGTACGATCGCCAGGATGGGCTTGCCCGGCCCTCCGCGTTTGGCGACAATGGTTTTGTAGACCGTCTCGGGGGGAACATTCAAGATCTCCGCCACCTCCAACGCGCTGAGTTTTTCGGCGGGGATCTCAAAGGTTGTATAAGCGACCTTTTTCGCGTCCAGGAAGCGGATTACATTGTTGGTCGTCATGATTTTCCTAACTGGATCCTGAGGAAGCGGCCGCTGCAGCCGCGGCGGAATCGGCGGAATACAGTACCAACAGGTAAAAGCCCAGGTTGGCCAGCATGGAGAATTCCAGGTTGGTGATGCGGCTGCTTTCCACCGTGACCTCGGCTTGGAGCTTGAAGATCTCGGTCAGCTTGAATTCCTCGCTTCCCTGGATGAATGACATGATGGGCGTGCCGTTCTTATCGGTGAAGCGCCACTTGGTGCGCCAGAAATTGATCGGCTCCCACAGGACCGGACGGCCGTCGGGCGTGTGCAGCGTGCCGCCGCCAAACAACTTGGGCTCGAAGAGGGCATAGTCGCTCTCGGAGTTGGGCATGCGCACGGTAACATGCGGGTTGAGAAAACCGACCCGTTTGAAGGACCAGTCCTGCACCGGATCTTTGGACCAGGCCAGCGTCCCCCACATGCTGCGGAATTCCATCGTGCCGAAGGGAGCGTCATGTCGGCGCAGTTCGTAGCTGCGCACGGTCGCCTTGGGCTGCATCCATTGAAAAGTATCCCCTTTGGTCGTTAAAAAAGTCTCCATGCTCCCTCCAATATCCGTGCACTTCGACGCTCCATGAGAAGCCAGGGTAGCGCTCAACAAGCGTACTTTAATTCCGTGCACTTCGACTAGCTCAGTGCACGAATTGTCCTATTCTAATCCCGCGCTCATCCTGCTCAGCGCGCGCACCTGCTCCGCAGCGTGATAGGACGAACGCACCAGCGGCATGCTCTCCACCCAGCGAAAGCCGATCCCCAGCCCGAACTGCTTCAGATCCTCGAACTCTTCCAGCGTGTAATAGCGCTCAATGGGCAGGTGATGGCGGCTCGGCTGCAGGTACTGCCCGATGGTCAGGATGTCCACGTCCCACTCACGCAGAAGGTGCATCACGTTGTGCACTTCATCCAGAGTTTCGCCCAGTCCCACCATGATGCCTGACTTGGTCAACGCATCGGGCTCCAGCTTTTTGGCGCCGGTCAGCACAACCTGCGACCATTCCAGCTTGTCGGATGGTTGCACGTGCTGGAACAAGCGCGGCACGGTTTCGAGGTTGTGGTTGAGGATCTCTGGGCGCGCGTCCATCACGATCTTCAGCGCTTCGGGATCTCCGCGGAAATCGGGAATGAGCACCTCAATCGAGCAGCCCGGCTGCAGTTCGCGAATGCGGCGGATCAAAAGAGCGAAGACCTTCGCGCCGCCCAGATTGTCGTCGTCGCGGTCTACGGAGGTGATCACCGCGTGCCGCAAGTTCATCGACTTGACCGCCTGCGCCACCCGCTCGGGTTCCTCCCAATCGATCGGCTGGGGTTTGCCGTGCTTGATGTCGCAGAATCCGCAGCGCCGCGTGCAGACGTCGCCCAGGATCAAGAAGGTGGCTGTGCCGCTGCCCCAGCATTCGCCCATGTTGGGGCAGTTGGCTTCCTCGCAGACGGTGTGCAGCGCTTTGCTGCGCATCATCCCGCGCAGCTGCTCGTAGGTTTCACCGGAAGGCGCGCGCACCTTGATGTAGGAGGGGCGCCGGATAGGCGTGGTATTGATGGTCTCGGGGTTGACCCGGCCGCGTGTGGGTTGTTTAGGCATGGTGTTCTCGCGGTGATTATAACCTTCCAATTAATCCAAGTCCACAAATTCGGATAAAAATTATCTGATTTTGTGGTTCTTAGCACAGCCACGGCTTCGACACTAAAAGGCATACAAGAAAGTGCGCCCTATGTATGGTATTCTGTGTGCGCCCTATTTAGCTTCGATGAGCTCAGCCATCGGCTTCGACACTAAAAGGCGCACAAGAAAGTGCGCCCTACAAGGCTTTGCGAGCACCCGATATTTCCGTACACTGAGCTTGTCGAAGTGCATGGAGGCCATCTTTGTGGTTAAATTGAACTATGTTAACGCTTGTTTCCACCCCCATCGGCAACCTGGGCGACATCACCCTGCGCGCGCTGGAAACCCTGCGCGAGGCGGACCTGGTGGTCAGCGAGGATACCCGCAAGACCGGCATCATGCTCAAGCACTTCGAGATCAGCAAGCCGCAGCTCTCTTTTTTTGAAGGCAACGAAGCCCGGCAGCTGCCGAAGGTGATGGCGGCGCTGGAGGAGGGCAGGCACGTGGCCCTGGTCTCCAACGCGGGGACACCGGGCGTATCCGACCCGGGTTTCATACTGGTGCGCGCCGCGCTGGACGCGGGCGTGGAGGTCAGTGCGGTGCCCGGCCCGACCGCCCTGGTCATGGCATTGGTGCTTTCCGGCCTGCCGGTGCATTCCTTCACCTTCCGCGGTTTCCCGCCGCGCAAGCCCGGACCTCGCAAGCGCTTTCTGGAAGTGGACCTGGACTCGCCTCACACTCTGATCTTCTATGAAAGCCCGCACCGACTGACCGCGTTTCTCATGGACGCGCAAGTGGTGTACGGAGACCGTCCGGCAGCCATCGCCAATGACCTCACCAAGAAATTCGAGACGGTCACACGCGGGACGTTATCCGAGTTGATCGTTCAGCTGGGGGAGGAAAAATTATTAGGCGAATATACGGTGGTGATCAAGGGAAAAGCGTAAAAGATAATCAGTGAAAAATGTAGGGGTACAACCCCCAAAAATGCTGGGGGCAGGCGGCCGTGCGCCCTACTGGGTATATCACGTTGGCTTCGACGTGGCTCAGCCAAAGACTATCTTCCCAACAAAAAGGCGCACACGAATATGACACTGCGTATGGTACTCTGAATGCGCCCTACAAAGCCTATATCGATTGCTTCGACCTGGTTCAGCCAACGAATGGTTTATAAAAATCTGTGGCTATCCTTTTAAGATCCGTGTTGATCTGTGGATCCCTACTGAATAAGTTCAGATAGATGTGAGACGATGTGACTGGACAAAAAGGCGCATCGGGGTCATCCTTAGAGGTGATAAACCAAACCAAGGAGACACCCGATGCATACGTTCTATCACTTACCCAAGGAATTTTATCAGTTAGCCAAACACAAGCCATACGAATTAAGCCCACAAGGACTAAGCAGGTATCGCACCGTGATCGCCTGGCAAGCGCTGCGTGAGGCAGGCTGCACTGCTGAGCGAGCCAGCCGGAAGTTGGCAGTGGCGCGATCAACCGTGTATCGCTGGCAGAAAAGATTGTGTGAGCGCAACCTGCGGGGCTTGGAAGATGACAGCTGTCGGCCGAAGCGGCTACGTACGGTCAGCTGGTCTCCCGAGTTGATCGAGACCGTGCTGGAGTTGCGCGAGCATTACCCGCGCTGGGGCAAAGAGAAGTTATGGGTGCTTTTGGGAAGGGAGGGTTGGCAAACCTCGGCCTCGACCGTCGGGCGTATTCTAGACTACCTGAAACAGCGCGGATTACTGCATGATCCACCCAGGACAACCCAAATCGCATATAAACGCGCCAAACGACGCCCACATGCCCTCAGAAAGCCCAAAAATTACCGTGTGGAACAACCTGGTGATCTGGTGCAGATCGATACACTGGATGTCAAGCTAATGACTGGAGTGCATTTCAAACACTTCACTGCACGGGATATGGTCAGCCGTTGGGACGTGCTGCAAGCCTGCAGGCGAGCCACGGCCAACAACGCCAAAGCGTTTCTGGAGACGGTGCAGGAGCGTTTGCCCTTCCCACTCAAAGCGGTGCAGGTGGATGGCGGCAGCGAGTTCATGGCGGAGTTTGAACAGGCCTGTCAGGAAAAAAACATCCGTTTGTTCGTTTTGCCGCCGCGCTCACCCAAATTGAACGGGTGCGTGGAACGCGCCCAGCGCACCCATACGGAAGAGTTTTATCAGGTGTACGCGGATGATTGGGAGATGCCGGTCATGAACCAGGTCCTGCAAGAATGGGAAAGGATCTACAACGAGGTTCGACCGCACCATTCACTGGACAATCTAACCCCCAAAGAGTATATTCAAACCAATTACCCTCAGTGTTGGCCCCAAGTGTCTCATATGTATTGAACCTATACACCTACTTGAAATTTCTTTACACGCGTTTGTATAATACGCTTAAACAACATCGACACGAAAGACTAAGGAGGTGGAGATGTTATCTAATCGTTCCCGGCGGTTAATTTCCGCCATTTCCCTCTTACTCGTATTCTCGCTTGCTTGTGGAGTATCCTTTGATATGGGAGGCAGCGAAAAACAAGATGATGATGCTGCAATCCTATCGACTATCGAGGCATTGTACGCGCAATATACAGCCGAAGCGGCATCCGGCGCACAAAGCGCATCTGTCGAACAGGAAGCGGCTGTGGAGGAAGCGCCGAAAGAGATCCAGCATAACCTCATCCCCGGCAACCCCGGATCGCCTGAGGTGACCCATGATGAGATCGACACCGCCAACACAGCCGGTCAGAAACTGGCGTTGGGAGACTCCTTCCGCCTGGGCACCTTCGAACGCCCATTCACTGCTGACGTTATGGATTATTACCAGGAGAACGACTTGCTGGAAGTGCAGATATCCAAGGATGACAATTTCTATTACGTGGTGCTGGATATCGTCGGACCCAATAAGGATAGCGGCGTTCTCTCTGCCACCTACGGCGTGGAATTCGACACCGACTATGACGGCCGCGGCGATGTGCTGTTGTTTGCCGCGGGCGCCGGCAGCGTGGAATGGACCATTGAGGACGTCGCTGTCTACGCTGACACGAATGACGATGTGGGCGGGTCGCGGCCTGTGGTGCCGGATACCAATGACGGGGATGGCTACAACCAGGTGCTGTTCTCCATCGATGATCTTAACGATCCGGACGCCGCCTGGCAAAAAACCGCGGGCAGCCAGGTATATCTGGCGATCAAACGCAGCCTCGTCGGGGGGAACCGCTTTTTCTTGCGCGCCTGGGCGGACAGCGGTCTCGCAGATCCGGCGAAATTTGATTACAACGACGCCTTTTCGGAAGAGCAGGCCGGCTCAGCCACCAAAACCAACGCACTTTACCCGGTCGGGCAGCTCAATTTGATGGACTCCACCTGCTGGATCGCCTATAACCTCGTACCCACCGGCAATGAGTTAGGAGGATGTTATCAGTTGAAGCCTACTGTAATTCCACCAACGCCAAAACCCACAAACGTACCTTGCCCTCCTTGCAGTTTTAATATTAGCCAAGCCTGTTGTGCGACCTGCGGTGCTCATTGGGAGTGGAATGGTACAGGTTGTGCGCAGGTTCCTTGGTAGAAAATTGCGGTAAAAAAAATTCATAGGACGCACTTCACATTCCATTACGCCTTTTTTAGGAATGCCACGGTGCGTTGAGGAAGACTCTCGATCATTCAGTGTGAGATTCTTGCTAAGACAAGAATTTCACCAAACTTTATATCATTGCGAGACTTACAAGCAAGTCGAAGTAATCTCCCTCACAAGTAGGAGATCGCTTCCCCTAAAGGGGGCGGTTCCCAGTTGCTGGCGCTCGCGATGACAAAATCAGGTAGGAGATCGCTTCCCTTAAGGGGATGGTTTTCAGTCCCCAAAAAGGGGAGGCTTCGGACTCGCTTCGCCTGCGTGCGTAAAGCAATTCTTAATTCAATCTGTGGGAATCAAGATGAAATCGGTGTTTATCTGTGGTTAGATCTTACACAGGAGTGAACTTTGTGCCCCGGTCGTAAAAATCCTCGTTTTCCGCCTGCTTTAACGTGTTCACCACCCAATAGGTTACCGGCGTGAATGCCGCCTCGATCCCAACCTTGAACAGGTAATTGGTCAGCGCCAGGCTGGCAAAGATCTCCCAGGGGAATACTCCCGCCAACGTGGCGACCAGCACGAAAATCAATGTGTCCACCCCTTCGCCCACCAGCGTGCTGCCGATGGTGCGCGCCCAGAGGTATTTCCCCCTGGTCGTCACCTTCATTACGGCCATGACCACCGAGTTGCTGTAACTGCCCAGGAAGTAAGCCACCAGACTGGCGCCCACGATGCCGAAGGAGCTCATGCCGCCCAGAATGGCTTGATATGCTTCATCCCCCGCGTAAGTTTGCCAGGCGGATTCGCCCGGCAGCGCTCCGATAACACTGAAAGCGGCCGCGCTGAGCGCGAGCGCTCCGAATCCAGCCCAGATCACGCGCCGCGAACGCCGGAAACCGTACACTTCGGTCAGCACGTCGCCGAAGATGTACGAGATGGGGAAAAGCAGCGTGCCGGCGTCAAACGCCATGCGCACGCCGAAGAGAGAAAAGCCCCAGTCCACGATCTTGGCCGAGGAGGCAACATTGCTGGTGATCAGCACCGTCACGAACAGCGCCATCACCAGGTCGAAAAACCGGTATGAGCGTGCTGCGGGCGCTGGATTTTGATTTGGTTTGTTCTGCATGAGTATAATTTCCAAAAGGATTATAAACGACACGCCATGACCCGCCACCGCTTTTTCATCCCGCCGGAGAGTTTTTCCGGTCAAACGGTTCGACTGCCGCAGCCGGTGAAAGACCAGATCATCAAAGTACTGCGACTGGGCGCGGGCGACAAGGTGGATCTTTTGGATAATCGCGGTGGCGCGTTCCTGGCCGCGCTGGAAAGAGATGCTTCCGGTGAGCTAAACGCCCGCATACTTGAAGCTGTGCCTGTGAACTCGGAACCCAAAACCCTTCTCACCCTGTATTTTGGCCTCACGCAACGGGAAAAGATGGAGTGGATCCTGCAGAAGGGCACCGAGGTTGGGGTGGGCGCTTTTCAGCCCTTCATCTCCAAACGCACGCTCGTGCGCGACCGGGATTCCGCGACGAAAAAGCGCGAGCGCTGGGAGGGCATACTGCGCGAAGCAGCCGAGCAGTCCGGGCGTGGACGCATACCTGTATTACGGGATCCGTTGGATCTCACCCGTGCGGTCGAGCAGTCCCTGAAACAAAATGATTTGACCCTGGCCTGCTGGGTGCATGAAAAGCAGCAGGGATTGGATGAGGTTCTATTTGGTAAGAATGTAGAGCAACTTGGTTTGTTCACCGGCCCGGAAGGCGGATTCGCGCAAGAGGAAGCAGAAATGATGGTGGCGCAGGGCGTTCAGATGGTCTCGCTCGGCCCGCGCGTGCTGCGCATGGAGACCGCGGCGATTCTGGCGCCGGCATTGGTACTCTACCAGATGGGGGAGATGCGCGCCGCTTCAGAATAAGCGAATTGTGTAGGTTTTTGTGTATAAGTTGAAACCTGAATAAATTCATTAGAGGATATAAAAGATTTTTATTATTCGTAGAGACACGGCATGCCGTGTCTCTACAACCTGCCATCTAGTAGAGAGCTTAACAAGATTTTTTTCGATCTCCGTTGGTGGGACGCCAACGGACTTCAGTGCAATATTTGATCAAATTTCTGCTGGCGTCCTCGCCAGCAGGATCACAATCATGGCCAACCATCTTCCAAAAGCGGGAGATTGCTCTCCTAAGGGGGACGGTTCCCAGTCGCAGTCGCTCGAAATGACACAAGAATAAGTCAAATGCACTTCCGGTTGGGGAGATGCGGGCTGCTTCAGAATAAGCGCGTCCATTATGGATCGTCGTTGGCGTCTCGCCAACGAATTACGGTGCAGTCATCTTTAAATTTTCTGCTGGCGAGGACGCCAGCAGGATCACAATGATACGGCTGCTTCAGAATAAGCGCGTGGGGAGCATGTTCTTCAGCCGATCTGACAGCAGCTTGCCGCGTCCGAGGTTGCGACCTTTTTCGTCCCTGACCGCGTAAATCTGCCCTACTGCCAATCGGTTGTCCTTGTATCCGCGCAGGTCCTCACCGCGCATCCAGGCATCCAGCAAACCTTCCTTCAGGACAAGAATGCCCTGGCTGAACTGATCGCCAAAGCGGGAGACGAATTCGTGCGATACAGCCAGCTCCCCGCGGATCAGCCGCCCCAGCTCTATCCCGGCGGAGAGGCAGGGGAAGGTGTGTCTTCCTTCAAGCAAGACATTGGGCGCCAGGATGATCCGGTCACCGCGCAAAGCCAGCGCCAGGTCCTGAGCATCGAGGATTGCGCTCAGGTCAATACCATAGGCATCCTTTATCTGCCTTTCCACATCAGCAGAAAGAGATTTTGGCGCTGGAGAGAAAAGGGTTTTTGCTGGGGAAAAATTCTTTTGGCTTTCCCCCGATCCTGGTAGGTCGCCCAACTTGGTCAGCCGTGCGGCGAAAAAGCCCGCGGTGCCGAAAGTGTGCGGCCACAAGCGCAAGGCATAGCGAATATCATGCGGCAGCGGTTGCCCGTCGATCATGCTAATGGCCGGCGCGGGGGAGGGCAGCCTGGCGCTGAGATCATCGACTCGGACCTGTCTGCCGAATTTCTCCAGGACGCTTGCGAGCACCAGCTCATCTTCCTGCGGCGCGAGTGTGCAGGTGGAATACACCACCTGTCCTCCAACCTTGACTGTCCGCAGTGCGCTCTCCAGCATGCGTACCTGCCGCTGGGCAAGCGATCCGATCTCACTCTCACTGATCTCACGCGAGGAGTGCGATTCCGCCGCGCGCAGACCCTGCATGCTGCAGGGCGCGTCCAGCAGCACCGCGTCAAATGTATTCGGGTACAGGCTGCCGAACGACTCGCCGGGCAGACAGGTGACGCACTGGTTCACCGCCCCCCAGTTGCGCAGCACTACTTGCAGCGCGGGAATGCGCGAACGGCTGCCGTCGTTGGCGACGATTAAACTGCGGTCGCCGGTGAGCGCCGCCAAGTGGGTGGTCTTGCCTCCGGGCGAGGCTGCCATATCCAGGATCAGGGGAAAAATTTTAGAAGATGGTAGGTGCTGAAGGGGCGTACGGCCGTACGCCCCTACCAAAAGATTTTCATCAAAATCAAACAATTCGGGTGGCAGCATGGAAGCTGCTTCCTGGATGTAGAAATACCCCATGCGGTGCTCGATCGCCGCGCTGGGCGGGTTGTCAAATCCCGAAACCCAAAAACCGCTATCACAGAAGGCGATGGGCTTGAGCGTCCAACCATAACGGGAGATTAGTTCGCGTTGCGCCACATCCGCCGGCCACTTGAGCGTGTTGATGCGGATCGAGAGCTCCAGCGGCTGCTCCATTGCGTGTAGCAATAGGTTGAATTTGTACGCGTTTAGGTAGGTCTTGGCCCAGTCGAGCGGGTTTACGACATTGGATTTCGGATCAGCCATTTTTCCGCTCCACCCAGTATAGGGTTTCACCCGGAAATTCCTTACTGCGGATCTCATTGCCGATCTCTTCAAAGATGCTTTGGACCAGCCGGCTCATGCGCACACCCAGATCGCGCTGCCCGTCCAGGCTGCGGTTGGGGAGGGAGATGAAGATCACCCGCGTCTGGAGCGCATGGATCAACATTCTACTGGCGCCTTGGCGGCGTTTTTCCATGCGGTGCGCTTCCTTGAACAGGAAGGCAGCGTCCGCCTGGATCTCGGGAGGATCCACCAGAATATCTCGAACTTGCGCCAGCGGCTGCAGGGAAATTCCACGAAAGAACTGGTTGATCAATTCAATCCGCGGCTGGTGAATATCGTAGGCGTGGTAATTCACGGTAACGGGCAACCCCATCCAGGGAAATGCAAAGGGATTCAGTCCGCAGGCCAGGTCCAGGATCGTATTCATCTGCGGGCACACTTCGCGGATGCACCGATAGAAATTTTCCAGATAGGGCAGACGCTCGCGAGTGGAATCATGTGACTCCAGGATCGTCCAGGCAGCCAGGCGTATTGATTGATCATCACCGGAAGCAAATGCGTCCTCCAGCAAGCCCCCAGCCTGCTTGGGATCCACGTCACCCAGGTAAGGCGCCATCACATTGTGCAGGATCGACTTCGCGCTGCGCAGCGCTTCAGAGGGTTTGGGATGGCGCGCCAGTTCCTGTCGCAGGATATCCTCGATGGTCGCCTCAGGGATGCCAGTCTCTCGATATTTGCGGCTGTTCCTGATCTCAGAAATCACCCCCGCCAGGTTTTCAGGATCAAGCCGGCTCATTTCGTGACCAGAAACGCCAGTTCGCTGGGGAACTCAAAGCGCTCAAATTTCCACCCTTTGGTGGCGACCATTGCATTAAACTGGGTTTCGTAGGTTTTCCCCATGCCCTTGGCACGCCCGCCCAGGCTGCGGACCGGGTAGGAGATCAGCAGGTGATCCGCAGGGACACGCTCCAACAATTCCACCCCGATGCCTTTATTGATCTGCTCCAGGCATGGCAGGGTCTTGAGCAGGAAGGCCACCTGGGCAGATTGGGTGAAGCGCATCTCGGTCAGGTCGCAGGTGCTGAAACACCCTGCCAGGCTCAAATGCCCGTAGAACTCATTGAGAAAACCGGTCATGTCGCTGAAGATGTCGCAGCCAAAATATTGAACTTCGCTTGTGAGCGGCATCCAGGCTGCCGCCAGAGGATTCAACCCGCAGGCCAGGTCGAGCACGCTTTCAACGGGTGCAATACTTGCGAGTGTTTCATGGAAAAACTGCTCGAGGATGTTCAGTCGTTCGCTGGTCGAGCTGTGGCTGCGCATGACCTCTTCACAAAAGGATTTCACCTCAGGACTTTTGACATCATGCGGGATTGTCTCCAGGCGCTGCGACCATTTTTCATACTCCGGTTTGCGCTGGAAATACGCCGCCCCCACCTGGTGCAACTTGCCCGTCACCGCCTTAAGGATTTCTTTCTCACTTCGGCCTTTGACGGCCTCCTCCTGGATCAACGAGGCGATAAGGCCGGGATGGATGGAGCGATACTTGGATTTTTCCAGCACCTTGTCCAGCAAGACTCGGGTTTTGTCATCCAATTCAACCACTTTAGGATCCTTCACCCAAAACTTTCATCAAGCGCGTCATGAAGCGCAGGTTGTGCATGGTTGCCAGCCGGTGGTAGAGGGTGTCGTTGATCTTGAACAAGTGCCGTAGATAACCGAGCGAGTAGCGGCTGCACAACAGGCAGTCGCAGCTTTCGTCTACCGGGGCTGAAGACTTGATGCTGCGCTTCTCGTCCGCATAGACATAACCGAACCAGTCTGCGGTATTCGCCGCTTCTTTGCAGGTAGGAATTTTTCTGAATGTATACAAGCGGCCGTGCCTTGCATCTCGCGTGGGCATGGCGCTGTCAAACAGCCCGTAGCCCATGGCATGGCAGCGTGCGATGTAGGGCGGGTGGCCGATACCCAACGCGTGCAGCGGGAATTCCGCGGGGATCAGTTCGCGCGTCAACGCCACCATATCCTCTACGAGCTTACCGCCCTCGTCCAAAGGCCAACCGCCGTATCCATAGCCGTCAAATCCGGTTTCCAACAACGCGTCGGCGCATTCGCGGCGCAGATCAGGCGAGCTGCCGCCCTGCACGATGCCGAATAATCTGGGTTGATCTTCGCTGGCGAGTTTTTTCTCCGCCATCAACCGGTCAAACTCCGCCCGGCAGCGCCGCGCCCATTGGATGGTGCGGGTGACCGAAAGCCGCTGCTCCTCTTCCGGATCATCAATATGGGTGCAGTCATCCAGGCAGAAGACCACATCTGTCCCGAAGCTGACCTGAAGCTGGACGCATTTTTCGGGTGTGAGCAGGAACTTGCGCGGGCTGCCTTCGGGGATGAAAGAGATGCCGTTGTCGTTGAGCGAGCCGAATTTGCTGTTCTGCCGGATCAGCGACCAGGCCTGGAAGCCGCCCGAATCGGTGAAGATGGCTTTGCGCCAGCCGCTGAACTGCTGCAAACCGCCCAAGGATTTGACCGTGCTCGCCCCGGGTTTCTGCATCAGGTGGAAGGTGTTCATCATCAACGCCTCCACCCCGCAGGCGGCCGTGTCCGCCGCGTCCAGCGCGCGCACCTGCCCGAGCGTCGCGTCCGGCAGGTATTGCGGAAGTCGCAGTTCGCCGCTTTTCAGTTGGAGAGTTTCAGGAAATGGCATTGTGATGAGATTTTAACACCTACGATTCAGGAGAGCACCCACAGCGCCTGCAGCGTGAGCCAATGATCGACGCTGTCGGGTTTTTCCAGGAAGGGGCGGGTGCGGCTGGCAAAGGGACTGCCGCCCTGCCAGCGCCCGTTCTTGCCGCGCTTTTCCATCAGCCATTCCAATGCTGGCTTTACCTTCGGATGGTCGAGCGCGTGGTGTTCCTTCAGCACCCGCAGGATGAACAACCTGTCTGAATGATAGAAGATCGGGAAGCTCAGTTTGTCCCATAATTCATGCGGCTTGCTGTCCGCCGGGTAATCCGCCTTGCGCAGGTCATGGTCCTCGAGCAGGAAGCGGATGCCGCTTTGGATGGCCTGATTCACGCGGTCGCTGCGCATGCTTTGCGGGAGAAACGCGAATCCATACAGGCCGCGCGCCACGGACCAGGCGCATTCCAGATCCGAGTTGTAGCGGCAGCGCCCGTGGCGCTCGAGGTCATCGCAGACAAAATCGACCACCTGCTGGGTGAACGGATCATCGGCTTTTCCGCAATACAGCTGATAACGCAGCCAGTTGCCCCAAAAACAGCCGAATCCGGCTTCTGTCCGCCGCAGGTATTGAGGCATATTTCCCTGCACCCAGGCTTGCATGAAGTCCGACCCATTGCGCATCTTCTCGTTTTGCGGGTCAACCGACAATTCTGTCAACAGCAGCATGGTCCAATGCGCGCTGCGGTACTTGGGGGAGTAAATATGACGGGGATCGACCCAGGAGCCGTCCTCATTTTGCGCGTCCAGGATCTTTTTCGCGGGCGGGCTGGCAGGGATCAGGCGCCGGGCAGCCTGTACTTCTGCGTCTGTCTCCGGCTTGCCCAGCAGTTGGGTAAGCGTCTGGTAGCGGATGGAAGGCGTTTGGCTTTGAAGCAGCCAGTCGATGGTTTCGTCAAACAGGGGTGTAGTGTTGGTTCTCTCCACACACCTGATTATAGATGAGGTAAAGAGATATGGAAAAACCGCTGGCAGAGCTTGTGCTGAGTTATCGAAGCACTATGTCGAAACCAACGGTTTTCTTTAGAAAAATCAGTGTTTATCTATTTTTTTTTCTGTGTGGATCTGTGGTTCCTATTTGCGCCGGAACAATGCGCTGATCAGGGTGATCACGCCGATGCCGATCAGGAACAGCGGCCATAAAGTACCCACATCGAAGCTCAGGCCGAACAGCTGCCCGAACGCGCTGCCGAAGATCATGAAACCCATCGCACTGATCGCCATCAGCACCAAACCGCCGCTGTCAAAATGCGGGCGCTCGCGGTCCAACAGGCCGGCGAAGATCACGCCCAGTCCGACGAAGCCGGGAATGAGAGTCCAGATGTATGCCCAGGATTCCCAACGCCCGGTTACAGCCTGCCAGTAGAGTATGCCGCCGATGCCGGCGATGATGCTCCCGGGTACGGCCAGCCCGCCGGTGCGGGTCAGAATGGCAGCCAGCAGGAAGATCCCTCCGATGCCGATCACGATGAACGGCCAGAAGACAAACCCGAACAGGTCGGGCATCAGCCGAGAAACCAGGATGAAACCGCCCAAAAGAATGAGCAGCAGTCCCCAAACGATACCATTTCTATTTTCCATTGTACAAACCTCCAAATCGATAACCTTTCTTGATTTCATTTATTTATACGAATGTTTTGTTTAAAGGTTTCTTAATTAATTGTTAGCAGCTGCGGGATTAATTATCTTCTGGCAATATGATTAAAATTCCTAACCACCTAATGGGTCAAAAATACTAAAAGGAAAAGGAGAATCCATGTTCTCAAAAAGCGCGCACCTTTACGACTTGATCTACAGTTTCAAGGATTACCCTGCTGAATCACAGCAGATCATCGATCTTATTGAGCAGGAAATGCCAGACGCCCGGACAATCCTGGATGTCGCCTGCGGCACCGCGGAGCACGACCGGTTCTTATTGCAAAAATACCAGGTTGACGGGCTGGACATGGACGCCGAGTTTGTGCGCATCGCGGCGGTAAAAAATCCGCAGGGGAACTTTCATCATGCGGACATGCGGGATTTTGACCTGGGGAAAATCTATGATGTGATTTTGTGCCTTTTCAGTTCGATCGGGTATGTCAAAACACTGGATAATGTGATTCAAACCCTGGTAAGCTTCAAACGCCATCTTAATCCGGGCGGTGTCATACTGGTTGAGCCCTGGTTCACGCCGGATGTCTGGCAGGTCGACGACTCAGTGCACATGCTCTCTGCCGAAAACGAGGACATCAAGGTCTGCCGCATGAACCTCTCTGGAAGGGAGGGGGACATCTCCATCCTTAATTTCCATTATCTGGTGGGCGCCGCAGGAAAGATCGACCATTACACGGAGCGGCACGAATTGGGCTTGTTCACCGTGGGGCAAATGTCTTCCGCGTTTGAAGCCGCAGGCCTGGCAGTCCGCCACGATCCGGAGGGGCTCACCGGCCGGGGGCTCTACATGGCCAGGATTTTTTAAAAACCCTAAAGAAATGGCACTTCGCTTTAATTCAAAGGTGTAATCTTTTGTCGAACATATTGTAGAGACACGGCATGCCGTGTCTCTACTGAAAAATAAATATCCCTTAGATCAATGCAAAGAATCTTCTTTAGGCGCTCACCCGGTAATTGCGCATCATGCCCATATCCTCGTGCTCCAGGATGTGGCAGTGATACATATACAACCCCTCAAAATCCTCAAATTTCATCAGCAGCCGTACGCGCTCTCCGGGAAGCACCTGCACTGTATCGTGCCATCCCTCATCCACGGATCCCGCGTGAATGGCTTCATTCTCAGATCGAAAAGCAGGTGCTGATTCCCGCCCACTCACCTGAAACTGCAGCCCGTGAATGTGCATCGGGTGCTGCATCGCGCTCATGTGCGCGGAATTGATGAACTCCCAGATTTCCAGGTCGCCCAAGCGAATTTCCTCATTCTTGTCCACTTCCATCATCTCGAAAGTCTTGTTGTTGATCAGCCACTGCATACCCATGCCCATGGACAGCTCGAAAACTCTCGGATTTTCGCGGTTGACCGCCTGCGCCTCGTCATGGAGGTCGAGCGACGCAAGCTGCACGGGCAGTGTCAGGTTGGACGGATCTTCACGGTCAATGCTGAAGGTGGCGGCCGGTACCACTTTTTGTTGGTTGTCCGGCTCGGTTGGATCGAAATCCACCAGCTGCACTTCGTCTCCCACTGAATATTCGCTGAAATCGATCCAGATCTCTCTCCGTTCGGCGGTGGAGAGGGTGATGAAATCTCGCGTTACCGGTTTAGTGAGCAGGCCTCCATCCGTCGCGATCACATTCAGCGGCCGTCCATCGCTCAACCTTAAAGCATACATGCGCGCGTTGGAGCCGTTCAGCAGCCGCAGGCGGTAAGGGCGGGCTGCCACCGGCAGGAAAAAATCCGTCTGGCCGTTGACCAGGTAGCGGTCACCCAGGAAACCGAATGCCGCTACATCCTTTTTGTAATATTTGATTTCATTATTTTTGCCAAAATAGCGGTCCTGAATCACCAGCGGGATATCGAGTTCACCTGACGGCAGACCCAATGCCTCTTCCTCGTCGTCATTTACGATGAACAAACCGGCCAAACCCCGTATCACCTGCTCGCCGGTATTTCCATGAGGATGAGGATGAAACCAATACAATCCAGCGCGGTCCATCACGGTGAAATCGTACTGATATGATTCGCCTTCTCCAATCGCAAGACGCGGATGGCCGTCCGCGCTCTCTGGAACGTGCATACCGTGCCAGTGGATGATGGATTCCTGCGGGATTTGATTCTCGTAGTGCACCCGCACTTGCTGCCCTTTGCGGGCGCGCAGGATCGGCCCAAGATAGGAACCCTGTATTGGTTGAAGATTCTCCGCGTTCCCCTTGATTACTTCCCCTGCATAGCGCCAAACCTGCGTCGCCGGGCCGTCAAGAATATTGGCCTGGTCAGGGATGGAACGGATGCGAAACTCCAGGTCGGGTGCCGAGCTAGCTTGAAGGTTCTGTGTATTTTGAACTGGCAGGCAGGCGTTTAAAAAGGCTGTCAGGGAGATGGCTGTGGCTCCATGGCCAACTGTATGGAGGAACTCTCTTCTGGAGAGGAATTCATGATTCAATGCTGAACCTCCTGATAATTATCAATAAGGATATTCTTGTCTTCAATACAGTTTCCGGGCATTAACATATTATTAACTCTCAATCAATGATTCCGTTTGCCTATAATTGTGATATAGGGATTATTCGAGTGTTAATCTTCATGAGGAGCGTATGGCTTCCATTGATAAGGAAGAATTAATCAAATTACTGGATTTGCATGAACGATGGCTGCGCGGCGAGGGTGGCGGGGAGCAGGCAGTTCTTGCGCATCAAGATCTGTCAAGTGTTGACCTAGTGAGCGCAAACCTCGAAAAAGCTGACCTGAGCGGTTCGGACTTGCGAGGCGCCGATCTGACAGCCGTGAATCTCAAAGCGGCCAAGTTGGCTGGGGCAAACCTGGAATATGCCCTTTTGGTCAGCGCAACAATGGAAGGGACGCTCCTGGATGATGCGATCCTTCTACGGGCGGATCTTTCCAAGTCGTTGATCGTTTATGCCAGCTTCAAGCATGCCGACCTGACCGGCGCGAGGCTGGATCAGGCAGCGATCATGTCCGGCAACTTTACCGGCGCCATTCTGAAAAGCGCTTCATTAGATCATGCCCGCTTCAATAAATCCATCCTGCAGGGGGCGGATCTCAGCGGGGCGAACCTGCGCGGGGTGTCCATTTACGGAGCAGATCTGCGAGATGTGCTGCTTGTCAACGCGAACCTGACCGGAGCTCACTTTCGCGAAGCGATCCTGTCAAATGCGGATTTCTCCGGGGCCATACTGAAAGGCTCGAACCTTAAAAGCAAGGAGCTGCGCGGAACCAGGAACCGGTTTCAATTCCAGTAGATCTTCAAAAATCCCGAATTTGAATTACAGCATTTTCCTGTTTGGGGGAATTTTTACATTTTTCTTATGATATGCCATAAGCCGCGGTTGTAAAGTAAAAGCGGCAAAGAAAAAACAAAGGAGTTAACCATGGCGATCATTAGTATTGATTGCATGAATTGTCGCACGAATAACCAGATCGATTCTTCCTTGGCTGTGATCGAGAATGGTGTGCTGATGTTTAATTGCACTTGCACCCATTGCGGAAATCGGTTGGTTTCGATCAAGTCGCCGGAGGAGATGGGAATGGAGAAAGAGCAAAATAAGCGCAGGGATGGGTGAAGTGACGAGGGGCCATCCCGGATAAAAGAGGTAGATAATGACGAAATACCTGGTTGAAATCCCACACGAACCCGAACTCTCCGGCTGCGATCGCATCGTCACGGAATTTATCGACACCGGTGCTCGCGAGTTTGAAGCAGCCGATTGGGGTTGCCTGGACAACGAGCATAAAGCCTGGCTGGTTCTGGAAGCGAAGAACCGGGATTCAGTGAAACGACTCATCCCCCCGCACTATCGCAGCAAGGCAAACATTATTCAGCTATCCAAGCTTCTTCTGCAGGATGAGGATATCTTTGAAGAGCTTCACAGGGGTTGATAAGTAGATCAGATCTGACCGAGATTTAACTAATCATGGAATTCCAAAGAATACGGGGTGAAAATATTCCGGTACCGGAAGCAGAAATTTTCGGATTGGTGATTGGTTCCCTGCTCCAGGGTTTTGTGGGGCGGTTTTATTTTCCTGTTTCGTCTTTCATTTCTATGACCGGTTGGTCCCTGCTAGCGATCGGATTTGTGCTCGCGGCCTGGGCAGTGCTCGAAGCGGGCAGCCAGAGGATCTCCCCGACCGATAAGTTGATCATGTCTGGACCTTATTGCGTCAGCCGCAATCCCATGGTCCTGGGCTGGATGGGGATTTACCTAGGGCTTGGGTTCATTTTTTATTCACCCTGGATCATTATCCTTTTTCCCCTGGTTCTTGCTTACAATCATTTCATCGATATCATGCGGGAAGAACGCGACCTTCATTTGAAGTTTGGTGCGGCGTATGAGGAATTCTGCAAGCGCGTTCCTCGATATTTTTAGAAATCTTGCCTTTTTATGTAACCATTCGAAAACATCCTTCATTGCTTAATAATCCCACTATTTTTGAGTGGTGAATTCAAGCATCTATTATTTGTCGAAAAACGAACCTGCAAAATGTATATAAATCTTTAAGTTTGTAAAAAACTCCGATTTACCCAATATAATTACCGGCATAGTTATTCTTTATTTGAGGAGAGAAAAATGCATGAAATGACCAAAGCAAACCTTGAGGCAGCCTTTGCAGGTGAGAGCCAGGCTCACATGAAATATTTGATTTTTGCCGACCAGGCGGAAAAAGATGGTTTTCCCAACGTTGCCCGCATCTTCCGCGCAAACGCTTTTGCAGAGCAGGTGCATGCCACCAGCCACTTTAAGGTGCTGAAAAAACTGGGGGGTACTTCATCCAATCTCCAGGTGGGCATCGATGGTGAGAATTTTGAGGTGGATGAGATGTATCCGTCTTACATGGCAGTGGCCGAGCTGCAGGACGAGCGCGGCGCGGTCCGCTCCACTAAGTGGGCGCGTGAGGCGGAGAAAGTGCATGCGACCATGTATGCAAATGCGAAAAAAACCACCGAGGACAACGTGGATTCCGACGTTCAAAAAGTATATGTATGCTCTGTGTGCGGCTGGACTGGCGTAGGCGAGCACCCGGATAATTGTCCGCTGTGCAATGCCAAGAAGGATTTCTTTAAGATCTTTTAGAGTGATCTACTTAAGTGAAAGCGCCAGTTCTGGCGCTTTCCTCTTTTATACTGGTCGATCTAGTATAGGGAATCTTGTAATAATTACAGATATCTCCTGGGGATAGGTTATTTTCGCTTGCGGTAAGAGAGTCCCTTTCCGCCCAGCCTGATGCCTTCGCGCAGGTTCTTGTAAGGTGTCTTCCTCGCGTCCTCAAAGAACGCGCCCGGCGCATCCACCGGTATGATCTCGCCCGCGATCGGTTCGAAATCTGCACGGTAATGGTTGGAACTCTTGAGTACCAGGATCTGCATTTCGGTTGGTTCGATCCCCAAAACCTTGAAATAGGATTGGTCATTTGCCTGGGTGCGGCTGCTGGCAACCACCACTTCCACATTGCCGATCTGCAAATTGGCCATTTTTCCCAGGTCCGCCGGCATGCCGTTGAACATCGGACCCGCGGCCAGGAACTCCCCCTCGAACAGCCTTTTGACGGTAAAGGTGCCAATGAAAGGCGTTTGCCCCGGCGTCAACTTACCTCCCAGTCCTAATGTCACCTGCGAACCTTCACCCGCTGCGTGCGCAGCATTAGCGGCTTCCGCATCAAACACCACGCCGAGCGCAGTCCGTGGAGCATTTTGCCGGATCAGCGCTTCTAATATCCATGGAGTATCGGAAGTCCCACCCGCGCCGGCATTATCCTGCACGTCCGCCAGTACGATCGGTTTGCTGCTCTTCCTTGCCCATTCGATCGCTTTTTCCACCGCCAGTTCAGGTGTAAGGAGGTGGACGTCGAACTCTGCTTCCCGCGACAGGATTGCATCATAAATACCATCGGCCGCACTATCCGCGGCTTTCTGCGTGTAGGCGTAAGTTAGAACGGTGGGCCCGGTGTGCGGCAGGTCTGCCGGCGCGAATCCGGGCAGGAAACTGGCTGAAATCATTCCGGTTTTCTTCTTGGTTTGTTCCGTGAACTCCATTAAGGATCTCACAGGTTCTGTATGGGTGGACTGCGTGGTTAACGGCATCAGAAAGGGGATCTGCCGGAAGGCCTTGAAGACCTGCCTGCCTTCCAGCATGAGCTGCATGGCTTCCGCGCAGCGCTCGCCTGTTTGATACACATCCGTATGCGGGTAGGTGCGGTAGCCGGTCATCACGGATGCAAGGTCGAAGGATTCTCGTGAGATGTTGCCGTGCAGGTCCAGGGAAACTGTGATCGGAATATCGCCAACGAGTTCGCGGCAGACCCGTAAGATCTCGGTCTCTCCATCAATGAAATTTTCCACAACCATCGCACCGTGCAGATCGAGGTAAAGCCCGTCAAATGGACCTTTCCCCTTCAATCCATCGGCGATGATTCCCATAATGGTCTCAAACGCGTCCCAAGTCACCTGATTGGCAGGCTCAGCGGCAGCGAAAGCCAGCGGCACGACCTCATGGCCCAGGGCTTCGGCACGGTTGATGAATCCGGCTGCTCCGCGGTTGATGTGCTGGCCCCGGTAACGGAAGATCTCCTCGCCTACCAGCAGGCAGGCGTAAGCTCCGCCGCCATGCGTGAAATCCTCCAGGCGGGTAGGCAGGGGAGCGAACGTGTTGGTCTCGTGCAGGAATCCAGCCAGTGCGATGCGTGCCATGTGAACCTCGTTGTCTTTTTTAATTGTGAACTGTTTTGTCTTTTGGTGCGTTCATTATTGAAACTTTTTTTAATTGAAAAATTTCTCCATATCCGCGGCAAATTCCACCACGCCTGTTTCAATTTTCTTCAACAATGCCTGCGGCTCATCGAAGTCCGGATCATCCGCAAGCACATGTTCAAGGATGGAATCTTACCCCTGAATGGCCGGTACGATGCGGTATTTGTCCCAATAGCTCTGGCGGATCAGATCCCAGTTTTGCTTCTGGATCATCTTGTTATTAGCCGCCAGCCACACCTCAAATTGGAAGGTCTCGTACACAAAAACGATCGCGATCTTCAGTCTCAGAACCTTTAATCAATCCGGCGTAAAGGCGAATTAGGACATATTCATGAAGCCTTGGTAAAAATTGCTGACCGAAAAACGCTCGGTATATTTTTGGTTTAAATGGTTTCTCAAACCCAGCAAGAAATGCATCAACCCTCGATAGGCCTGGGGAAGGGTGTCGATTTCCAGCATCTCCCGGAATTCATTCATCGATTTCTGTAATGGACTCATGTTCCCTCTCCCAGTTTACTTCCACAACCAGGCGAGTTCCGGGTCCTGATCTACCGCCCGCCGGATCAGCCGCCGGCCGCTGCTTTCCGCCAATTCGACCAGTTCATCCTCGTCCGCTGTCAGCAGCTTGCCTCGCTCAACCACCACCTGCCCGTTGACGACCACCGTTTCGATATCCCGTCCGGTGCAGGCATAAATGATATTGTCCACCAGGGAGAAGTTAGGCGCCGCGTGCAAACCAGAGATATCCAGCATCACCAGGTCGGCCAGGTAACCAGGCGCCAGAACGCCCAACTTCCCCTCCATGCCGATCGCCTTGGCTGCGTCGACGGTCACCATTTCCAGGATCTTCATACTCGGCATGGCCGTGCGGTCGCTGGTCAACTGTTTCTGCGCCGCGCCGGCGATGCGCAGTTCTCCGGCCAGGTCCATCACGTTATTGCTGGTCACACAATCCGTCCCGATCAACACTCCCGCGCCGCACTGCAGCAACTCCCATGCGCGCATGGGCTTCCCGCCCAGTGAATGCCCCATCGGGCAGTAGACCGGGTGCGCGCCGGACTGGGCCAGGATGTCCAGCTCATGATCATCAACGTGAATGCAGTGCGCGGCCAGTACGTCCTCCCCCAGGAATCCGATATCCTCCAGGTATTCCACGCAGCCCATTCCCTGCTGCTCGCGGATGTAATCCAGTTCGCGCTGGCTCTGCGCCAGGTGCAGGTGCAGCCGGAATCCCTCATTGGTGGCGATCCCACGCAGTTCTTTCAGCCACTCCGGCGCGACGGTGTCGCTGGCGTGCGGCGCCAGCATGGGCATCACCAGCTCGTGTTTGCCCTTCCAGCGCCGGGCAAAGTCAATGCCCTCGCGCAGCTCGCTCTCTCCGGTGATCGGGCCCAATCGGCTCATGATCGTGTGCCCCAACGCGCCGCGCAGCCCGAGCCGCAGTGTAGCCCGGGTGATCTCTTCCATGTGGAAGTAATGGTCCACAATGGTGGTCGAGCCGCCCAGCAGCGCTTCCGCCCCGCCGATGAGCGCGCCCGTGAAGATATCCTCAGGCGTCAATGCCTTCTCCACCGGCCACATCACGCGGTACAGCCCATCCGGCACCGCCATGGTGATGCCCTTCTGCAGACTCATGGCGATATGCGTGTGGCAGTTGATCAAACCCGGCATCACGACCTTGCCCTTGCCGTCCATAAACTGGGCATCCGGAAATCTAATGCGGATCTCTTCCGCGCTGCCAATTTCATCAATTTGGCTGCCGGAGATAACAATGCTGGCATCTTCCTTAATTTCCCGTGCAGCGTTCATGGTCAGGATGGTGGTGTTTTCGATCACCAGATGTTCGGTCATCATTCCTCCATAAAAAATCAGATAAATTGAATTCGTTTAAAGAAAAATCTGCGATCCGATTTTCATTGTATTATCGAATCGCAGATTCAGGCGAATTTTGAGCGCAGTTTCAATCTGAATTAACTTGTGGGATTCTTCATGGAGAAAACCCAATAACTGGTGTTATACCGAGTGATTTCTTCTTGCAGTGTCATGCCGATCTTTTCCGCCACGCGCCGGGATGACTGGTTCCCCTTCCGCACCAGACTGATCAATGCGGGCAGCTTGAGTGTGTTGAACGCAAAATCACGCACGGCGCCCGCGGCTTCGGTCGCGTAACCCTGGTTCCAGTGATCGCTGCGGAAATCATAGCCCAGCTCGGTCTCTTGCCTGCCTTCCACTTCCATGTGCTCCAAACCGCAATCACCGATCAGCAGGTTCTCGGATTTCAGGAACACGGAGAATAAACCGTATCCGTACTTCTCCTGGTGGGACAGGTTTCTCTGCATCCAGCGCTACGTCTGTTCCGTAACGAACGGTCGTTCATTGAATGCATCCATCACGATGGGGTCGCCGAAGATCATCTGCAAGCCATCCAGATCGGACGGCTGCATGACCCGGAGGGTAAGCCTGGGCGTTTCAAGTTCGATGGGTGAATGTGCGTTCATTGTGATCCTCCTGCTTGGGATTTAAAATACCAAGTGTAAAGTGTATCAAAAAATCAACAAGCCGAAATAAATCATTTTCGGTTCCTTATTAAAAAATTTACATTTTTTTGATAAAAAAATTATGCGCCATCTGGGAAGATTAACGCATGAAAACACTGAACCTCTTCTCTATGGCGCTTGCCTTGATATTTCTCGCCGGATGTTTGCCCGAGGCTGGTTTGGCCATTGAAGGGGTCTCTCTACCCGGGCCTGCGATCAAAACGGAAGTGATGCCGACACAGAACGTTTCAACGTCTTCCCTGCCCGCAGCCCTTCCCGCGCCTCAACCCGAACCCTACTCGGTTACTGCGATGCGGGACCGGGAATATGGAGAAGGCGAATTTGTGGTTGACCGCTTGTGGTACTCCTACACTCTGTTTGGCCGCTACTATGTCATTTATGACAGCGACGGCCTCTCCATTCATGGGTATGTCAATGTGCCAAAGGGTGAGGGGCCGTTCCCGGTCATCATGATGATCCACGGCTCGGTGCCGCGCAGCGAGTATCAGACCCTGGATTACACACTGCGCTATGCCGACCACCTGGCCAAGAACGGTTACATCGTGCTGCATCCCAATATGCGTTCTTATCCGCCTTCCGATCCGCCGCCTTCCGGCACCCGTGACTTTCACGCGGGGTACACGGCAGATATCCTCAATTTCATCGCCTATGTGCGCGAGATGGCAGGCGAGGAGGGAATATTCAGAACCGCAGACATCAGCCGCATGGGTATCTGGGGCCACAGCATCGGCGGCAGCGTTGCCATGCGCGCCATGAGCGCAGATCCGGATGCATTCGACGCCGCGCTGCTCTATGCGCCGGTCAGCCAGCGTTACGGCGGGGTCGTGCCGGATTCGGATATTTACGATCTTTCAACGGTTGGCGCCAAGTTGAGCATCCATCACGGTGACGAGGACGAGGTCATCGACGTGGAAGATTCACACGCACTATGCGAACAATTATCTGCAAGCGGCCCAGTGCCTGATTGTTATTTCTATGAAGGGCAGCCGCACACCTTCTACCGCGACCAGTGGGCGGACCCGCTGCTGATGGAGAGAACTTTGGAACTGTTTGATCAATTTGTAAAGAACTGATCTTCTTGTATTCCTAAACCAAACAAATCTAATACGCCCGTTTGTATTGTCCGGGGATGGGCGCTGGCTGCTTGAGGGCCTGCGCTGCGTAGATCGGCCAGTGGGGATTGCGCAGCAGTTCACGCCCCAGCAGAACGATGTCCGCCCGCCCGTTGCGGATGATCGCGTCCGCGTGCTCCGGCGCGGTGATCAGGCCTACAGTGGCGGTCAGGATATCTGCGCCTTTACGGACAGCTTCCGAGATCGACACCTGGTAGCCAGGCCCGGTGGGGATCTTTGCGCCAGCAGCGTTACCGCCCGACGAGCAGTCGATCAGGTCCACGCCCTCCGCCTTCAGTTTTTTGGCCAACTCCACCGATTCTTCCACCGTCCAGCCGCCCTCTACCCAATCCGTACCGGAGATGCGCACGGTCAGGGGCAGGTGCTCCGGCCAAACCTTGCGCACTTTTCGGATCACTTCAAGAAAGAAGCGGATGCGGTTATCAAAGCTGCCACCGTAACCATTCTTGCGTTGATTGGAAAGCGGCGAGTAGAAATTGTGGATCAGGTAGCCGTGCGCTCCGTGGATCTCAAGCCATTCAAACCCGGCTTCCAATGCGCGCTGCGCGGACGCGGCGAATTTCTCCTGGATGGAGTGGATCTCTTCGATGCTCAATTCATGCGGGACCGCGTAATCCTCGCGGTAAGCGATCGCGCTGGGCGCGACGCCCTGCCAGCCGTGCGGCTGATCGGGTGGGATGGCTTTGTCGCTGACCCAGGGCTGGTTCGAGCTGGCTTTTCTGCCTGCGTGGGCGATCTGGATGCCGGCAACAGCCCCGCCTCTCTTGATCGCGCGCGTCACCCTCTGCAGCGGTTCCACTTGTTCGTCTGACCAAAGTCCCACGTCAAACGCGGTGATGCGTCCGCGCGCTTCCACGGCGGTTGCTTCGCTGATGATCAAACCTGCGCCGCCAATGGACCGCGCCCCCAGGTGGATCACCTGCCAGTCGTTGGAGATCCCGTTTTCATAACTGTACATGCACATGGGCGTAACGCCGATGCGGTTGCGTAAGGTAATGTCCCGGATGGTAATTGGGTCGAATAAATGGGGCATGTTTGTCTCCTGTTTTTTTTAGATTACCAAGAAAATTGAATAAGTTCTTATGTGGCAAGAACCTTGCTGCCGAAATTCAATCCGAGAACTTTCGCCTTCGATAGATCATTAGATGTTGGCTCCCCGGCAAATTCCAGCGTATCGCTCAGATGCCATTTGAGCCGCTCAAGCTGCGCGCCCAGGTAGCGTTGGGCGCCGCCCCCCCAGCCGTAGCTGCCGAAGTAGATGGCATCCTTGTGGAACATGCGCTTAAATTCGGCCATCAGCAGCGCCTGCGCCATGCCTGGGAACAAACTGCCCTCATAGGTGGGGGCGCCGATGGCGATGCCCTGGCTGGTCCAGATTGAGGGCAGGATATAGCTGGTATGCGTCAGACGCACATCAAAGGATTCGAATTCCACGCCAGAAGCTCGCAGCCCTTCCGCAACTGCTTCCGTTGCGCGGCTGGTATTGCCGTACATGGAACCGTGGATCAGCGCCACCTTCTTTTCGGCTTTGCCCTTGCCGTATTCCGACCATTTCATATAAAGGTTGACGATGTGCTCCGGATCCTTGCGCCATACCAATCCATGCGAAGGCGCCAAGATCTTGATCTGAACGCCGGCCAGTTTCTCACCGGCGTTCAGCACCGGTTTGCTGAAGGCCGCCACGATGTTGGCGTAATAACGCAGGGATTCTTTTTCAAAAAAAGAAATGTCCGCATAATCGTCATCGAATATCCCATCGATCAATTTTCCGAATCCGCCGAATGCGTCGCAGGAAAAGAGCACGCCGCTGGTTTGGTCAAATGTGACCATCGTTTCCGGCCAATGCACCATCGGGATGGTGGTGAATTGCAGCACATGTCCGCCCAGGTCCAGCGTTTTCCCGTCCTCGACCGCATGGATGTTCTCGGTGATGCCGAAGAAATCCTCCAGCATCTTGACCGCTTTTTGCGTGCACAGGATGGTGGCTTGCGGCGCCAGTTCCAGGAATGCGCGCATTGCGCCGGAGTGATCGGGTTCCATATGGTTGACCACCAGGTAATCGATCTGGGCTGGGTCGATCAGGGTTTTAAGCTCATTCAGGTATTCTTCCTGGTAGATGTCCTTGCACAAATCGATCAGCGCTGTTTTCTCGCCCCTGACCAGGTAGGAGTTATAGGAAATACCCTCATCCTTGATCGGCCACAGTCCCTCAAAGAGTTCGGTCTTTTCGTCGTTGACGCCGATCCAGTGTATGCCTTGAGTGATCTCAACCGGTTTCATACCTCATCCTCGTCCGTGATTTTGGCTAATTATAAATGACCAAAAAAACCAGGCATATTGGCCTGGATCTGAATTTACATGATCGATCGTCTCTTCTCTTCGTGAATCTGTCTGTGAAAATCAATTGTTAAATAATCTTTTCTGTGTTCATCTGTGGTTAATTCCCGTTCAGTAAACTGCCGATGATCATCGACACCACGCCCGCCATGAGCGTTTTGAACCCGTACCCGACAAGGTTTTCTTTGGCTACATTTCCCAGCCACATCCCCAGCCCGAACAGGGCGATCAGGGAAACCCCAAACCCGGTGAAATACACAGCCTGAACGCTGGGGAACAAGTGACTGAAAAAGAACGGGATTAGGCCGACGATCGCGCCAAAGAAAGGGGAGAGCCCATCTACGACGGAGACTGTGATGGCTGCGAAGCGCCCTGCCCGTCCGATGCTGCTCCCATTCAAGTCGGTTAATGTCCGCCTGCCTAACTCATCAATGTATTTCTTGCGCTCGGCGGATTCGGTCAGGTAAGCGCCCCAGGCGCCGGAGATCATGATCGCGATGCTGGTGGACAATCCGGTGGTGATGACTACGCGGGGTTCCTGTATGCCAGAGGTAAAAGAACCCATCATGACGCCCACCATGGTCAGTATGCCGTCAAAGGCATTATTCCCGAACGAGCGTCGGGCGATCTCTCCGATATTGGCGATGTCGTTATATTGCTCAGCCCTGTCGAGGAAACGCTTGACAGGACCGTTTTGTCTACTTTCTTCTTCCCCGTCTTCCATGCTTGCTTTCTACTTTAATCCTGTAATGTGGCGGCGTCATCGATGATCATCTTGCCGGCCACCACCTCATCGATCGAGTGAATGGAACCGCCCATGTCCTCGATCAAATTGCGGATCTCGTCGTAATTGATGTTATCTCCCTCAATGGTGATCTTGGCATTCTCCACCTTCAGGTCGATCTCCACCATGCTGATGTTAACCGCGGACACACCGTCATTGCGGCTGATGATCTCCGCCAGTTCAATGATATTGGGTTCCATTGGTTTAAGTACATCCAATACCAGCCGTCGAATTTTTCCTAACATTAATTTTTAATTCTCCAAAAATCTGATTGCGGTTGAATTTATACCATACAAAAAGATAAAGGACTCCAATAAAGAATCAGTCGCAGTTAAGGAACCTGATCGGTCAGAATGTGGAAATAATCAAGTAGTACAGCTGAGGGTGTTGAAAATCAGACCCCAATTGATAAAGGATTAATATAATCCAGCCGAGACTCATTCCCCTTCGGGGAGGCTTCGCACTCGCTGCGTTCAAAGTGACAATTCAGCCTAAGGTTTCGTGCTCAAATTCTTTGAAAAACAGTCTTATTGTCATGCTGCTCGACCCGAAAGGCGCAACACCCAAAGGGCGCTTGCAGAGAGCACTCTTTGAGTGAAGGCGAAGCCTGACTGGGAACCGTCCCCTTTAGGGGAAGCATCTCGGCATATTTTTCAGTATGGTCTGATCACAAAATCATTAGATCATTGTTTTTTCAACACCCTCTGAGCACCAAAGCCGCCATGGCAACCGGGCAGCGCATCCCTGGCTTGGGTAACGGTGTTCTTCAGGATATTCTCTACCACGCCCGGATTCATCCCAAACGCTCGCTCGACACCATGCTTGATATGGAAGAAGAGGCGCTTTTCTTTTCCATCAAGCATACGTTAGAGTTGATGTCGGACCAGGGCGGGCGCGATACCGAGAAAGATCTCTTCGGCAACCCGGGTGGTTATGCCACCTGCTGCAGCAAGAAAACCGTCAGCCAACCCTGTCAGAAGTGCGGCTCGTTGATCGAAAAGGCCAGCTACATGGGCGGCTCCATCTACTTCTGCCCCGGCTGCCAAAAGTTATAAACCCAAGAGCTCCCTGAGCGCCTGCCCTAGCTCTTTTGGGGTGTCGAAGTGAGAGGGTTAGGGTTTTTTGATTTTGTCATCGCGAGGAGCGATTTTTGCGACGCGGCGATCCCCCGCGCAACTTCTCATGTCATCGCGAGGAGCATTTTTTTTGCGGCGCGGCGATCTCCCTCTAAAATTGCAGACTACCCATAAAACACCAATAAACCTTGTTCGTTTTTATCAGTGTCCATCTCTTTAAATCCATGTTCATCCGTGGCTGCACCTTTGCGACGTGGCGATCCCCTGCGCAACTTCTCATGTCATCGCGAGGAGCGTTTTTTGTGACGCGGCGATCCCCTGCGCAACTTCTCATGTCATCGCGAGGAGCGATTCTATTGGTAGGCGCGAAGCATGCTTCGCACCTACCATGTAACATAGGTAAATCGCGTACTTTCAAAAACTAACAATCTCAAAATCTGAGTTTATCTGCATTTACTGGGAACCGTCCTCGGAGAGGATCTGTGGTTAAATATGTTCCAGTAATTTGCACGCAATTTTCAAAAGCAAAACCAACGCAAAGAGGTAACCCATCATGACCCATAAACCCCTCGACGGGATTAAAGTTCTGGACTTCACCAACGTGCTGGCTGGCCCCACCTGCACCATGCTGCTCGCCAACATGGGCGCCGAGATCATCAAGCTCGAGCGGCCTGGCTGCGGTGACGATTCCCGCGCCTACGGCCCGCACATCAACGGCCAGAGCGTCTACTTCACCAGCATCAACCGCGGCAAGAAGAGCGTAGTCTGCAACACCAAGACCGAAGCCGGCCGCCAAGTGTTCCTCAAGCTGGTCGAAAAGGTGGATGTGGTCATCGAGAACATCAAGCCCGGCGGCATGCTCCGCATGGGGCTGGATTACGAATCGTTGAAGAATATCAACCCGCGCATGATCTACGTCTCGATCTCCGGGTTTGGCGCTACCGGCCCTTGGTCGCTGCGCCCCTGCTACGACATGATCGTGCAGGCCATGGGCGGCATGATGAGCATCACCGGCCAGCCGGGCGGCGATCCCGTACGCGTGGGCACCTCCATTGGCGACATCATGGGCGGGACCTACGCGGCCATGGGCGCGCTCGGCGCGCTCTACCAGCGCGCGGTCACCGGCCTGGGGCAAAAGGTGGACATCTCCCTGCTCGACTGCCAAGTGGCTATCCTCGAGAACGCCGTCGCGCGTTACTCCTCCACCGGTTTCATCCCCGGACCTCTGGGCATGCGCCACGCCCTCATCACGCCCTTTGAAGGCTTTAAGACCAAAGACCGCATCCTCATCATCGCCGCCGGCAATGACAACCTCTTTACGCGCCTGTGCCGCGTGATCGGATTGCCCGAACTATGCTCGGACGAGCGCTTCCTCACCAATGCCAGCCGCACCGATCATGTGGACGAACTGCGCGAATTGCTGGAAGCCCGCCTGGCGGACAAGGCCGCCGATGAATGGATGGAGATCCTGTTGGCGGAGGATATTCCCTGTGGGGCGATCAACACTGTGGACAAGCTATTCGAGAATCCCCAACTCACCGCCCGCAATATGCTGGTGGAAGTGGTCCAACCCGGCATCGGTAAACTTTCAGTGGCCGGCAACCCGATAAAATACAGCCGGGTCCCAACGGAGGAAGAGATCCCTCACGACCCCGCCCCCGCGGTCGGCCAGCACACCCGCGAGATCCTGGTTGACCTGCTCGGTTACACCAGCGAAGAAGCGGATGCTTATATAGAAGAGTTCATGAATTAGGTTTGTCATCCTGAACTCGAAAAGCGAGTGACTGGGAACCGTCCCCTTTAGGGGAAGAATCATGGCTAAATTTTCTTCTGTCCGGTGGCTGAGCTTGTCGAAGCCTCCGGATTATATCTTTGCGTGATCCAAGGCATCGCGAGGTGTACTTTTTGTGATGCGGCGATCCCCTGCACAACTCCTCGTGTCATCGCGAGGATCGCTTTTTATGACGTGGCGATCTCTCGCCTGACCTCACATTGTCATCGCGAGGAGCGCTTTTTGCGACGCGGCGATCTTCCCGCGTAATTGTTCCTTTGTTTGCCCATAAATACATCTCTTCCCTTGCTTATTTCCCTCCCTTGTTCTACACTGCAATTGCAACTCAATATACTTACAGGAGAGAAAGAAATGACTAAATTTTGGACGGAAGAACTGCTCGGCACCCGCAAACCCATCATTGCCATGTGCCATCTTAACTCGCTGCCCGGCGACCCGTACTACAACCCCAATACAGGCATGAAAGACGTCGTGGAATGGGCGCGCAAGGACTTCCTCGCGCTGCAGAACGGCGGCGTGGATGCCGTCATGTTCTCCAATGAGTTCAGCGTTCCCTACATGACCGAGGTTGACCCGGTGACGATGGGCGCCATGGCACGCGTCATCGGCGAGATCATGCCTGAGATCAAGATCCCCTTTGGCGTTGACGTGCAGTGCGATCCCTTCCGCACGCTCGATCTGGCCGCGGTCACCGGGGCTAAATTTGTGCGCGAGATCTTCTCCGGCGTGTATTCCTCTGATTTCGGTTTGTGGAGTCTCAACACTGGCAGGATCGTGCGCCACAAGCATGCGGTCCAGGCGCATGATGTCAAGCTGCTGTTCAATATTGTGCCGGAAGCGGCCGTTTACCTGGAGCAGCGCAACATCGTCGAGGTCGCCCGCTCGACCAAGTTTATCCATAATCCCGACGCGCTGCTCGTCTCCGGGCTCACCCCCGGCGCTCAAGCCGATGCCCAGATCCTCAAGATCGTCAAGGATGAGGTCGGCGACACCCTGGTGTTCGCCAACACCGGGCTGCGCGTCTCCAATGTGGAGGACCAGCTCGCCATCGCCGATGGCGGCATCGTCGGCACCACCTTCAAGAAGGATGGCAACTTCCACAACCACGTGGACACAGATCGGGTCAAGGAATTCATGGACAAGGTCAAAGCATTCAGAAAATAGAAATAAAAACTAACGATTTAGAAATGATTTGATAAGAGAAGGAGTAAATGTAGGGACACGGCATGCCGTGTCTCTACAAAATATGTTAAATAAAAAGTGGGCGCGAATGGACTCGAACCATCGAACCTCACGGATGTGAACCGTGCGCTCTAACCAGCTGAGCTACGCGCCCTTTTTCACTTCTAGAGATCGCATGGATTGTTGATTTTCTTATCCTTGCGGCCTCCTCCTCCCATTTTGCAGCGGTAGACTTTTCTCGATCCTTGCGCTCTCCTGCTTACTAAAAAAGAGAGCCGCAGATCGTAAAAACCACAGCGGGAGTAAAGTAAGCGAATTATACCAAAACCTCACTTGTCTGCCAAACATCAAGCTAAAGATCGGGTGGATTTTCTGAGGTTTTCATCCCTGGCTTATGTATAATAAAAACATTGTGCGGCAGGTCCAGGCACGGAGGGATGGGTATGAATGAAGGTACTTGAATTATCGGCTTAGGTTTGGGAAATTCTTCTGGATATTATGAGCCAGGTTTCAAAGAACTTGTATTTTGAAGTGTGGGCGAAATATGATCGGGATACTAATTCTGCCCATCCCCTCATCTGCCATATGCTGGATAGCGGAAATGTATTTGCCGCAATTTGGGAAGAGGTGCTAACACAACCCTTTAAAAAGAATTTCCAAATTTTATTTGGAAATGAAGAGGGGCAAACCAAAGATATCCTTCGGTTTCTTGTCTCTCTTCATGATATTGGAAAAGCAAGTCCGGCATTTCAATCTAGTGTTCCGGAAATGAAACAACTGTTGGAAAAAAGTGGGCTTTCGTTTCCGAAAAGATCCCATTATTCTCCCCAGCGTCATGATCTTGTTTCTCTTTGGATCCTGAGAAGTTTGCTTGTTGAGGCAGATTTTTGTTCCTCCGATGATGCGGATGTATTGTCAAGCGTTCTTGGAGGACATCATGGCTCTTTCCACTCGCCCACAGAAATTCGCTCCTCCCATCGTCTCACCAATTTAGGTGATGGTGATTGGGGGGAGATGCAAAAACAATTATTCCTCACCCTGAAGGATCTCATTGACCCTGTCAATTCATTTTCCCTCAGAGGCGATGTCAAAGAAAAGCAGACCGCCTTGGTAATGTTAACAGGATTGGCTGTAGTTTGTGATTGGCTGGCATCCGACAGCAAATACTTTCCTTATCAGCCAATTAAGAGCCGTACTTTAAAGGAATACCAGGAAATATCCAGAAAAAAAGCGCATGAAGTGCTCTTAAAAACGGGCTGGACATCTTGGAAACCTGAAGGGGTGCAGGTTAGTTTTTTTGATATGTTTCATTTCGAAACCCCCAATCCGATCCAGGAGGAGGTCATTGAGCATGTCAAAGATTTAAAATCGCCGTTCTTGGCAATTGTTGAGGCGCCAACAGGCCAAGGGAAAACAGAAGCCGCGTTTTATGCAGCGGATCAGGCGATCCAAAATAGTCGGCTCAGAGGTATGTACGTGGCGATGCCCACTATGGCAACCAGTAATCAAATGTTTGGGAGGACGATTGAATTTCTCCAAAAAAGATATCCCAATAGTTTGGTTAATTTACAGTTGGCACATAGTCAAGCGCAATGGAACCCTGTGTTTCAATCAGTTACCACTCATGCGCTTGGCCAGGATCTTAAAGACGAAGCGCAAGGAGTAGCCGCAATGTCCTGGTTTCTTCCCAAAAAAAGGACGTTGTTGGCGCCTTTTGGTGTCGGCACAGTTGACCAGGCTTTGGTAAGCATTCTACAAACCAAACACTTTTTCTTACGCTTATTTGGACTTTCACATAAAGTGGTCATCTTTGATGAAGTGCATGCCTATGATGTTTATATGTCTGAGCTTTTCTTGCGCCTTCTGGAATGGCTCAAATTTCTCGGCAGCTCTGTGATCATACTTTCTGCAACGCTTCCCAAAAAAATGAAGCAAAGAATTGCAGCGGTTTATTCTGAAAACAGCGGCCAATTGGAAGCAGAAGCATACCCCAGCCTAACCTTGGTTGATGAAACAACTCTTTTAACTAAAACAGTTGACATGGATCTCAAACAACATTATCAAATTGAAAATATTAATAATGATCCTTCTGCAATTGTGGAATATCTCACTTCAAACATAGATAAAGTCGGTTGTGCCGCTGTTGTATGCAACACTGTAAACAAAGCTCAGGCTGTCTACTTAGCCCTCAAGAATTCTGGATTGATTGATCCCCGAGAGGAAGATGAGAGCCTTCTTCTTCTCCATGCACGGTATCCATATGTATGGCGGCAAGAAAAGGAAAGCAAGGTCTTGGATTTATTTTCAAAATCTGGGAACCGACCGCGGAAAGCTGTTCTCGTGGCAACGCAGATAATCGAACAGAGCCTTGATTTGGATTTTGATTTAATGGTCAGCGAACTTGCCCCGGTTGACTTGTTGATCCAACGAGCGGGTCGCCTTCACAGGCATAAAGGCCGCGAACGTCCGGAAAGATTATCCAAACCGAGATTATGTGTTGCTCTTTCTGAAACTAATGGGGGTATTGATTTTGGTGTCGATAAGTGGATTTATGATGAAGACATTCTCCTGGCAACTTATTATGTCTTGAGGGGAAGAAAGTCGCTCGCGCTGCCAGAAGAGACCCGGGCACTGATTGAAATGGTTTACACCTCCCAGGAAGAAACCTTCTTTACTAGTGAACAGCTTGATAGGATCGGTCAATTACATGAAAAATCACTAAAGAACCATAACCGGCAAATAGCCATCGCCCATAGCAAGTTGATCCCCAGAGCGGGTGATGAGCGTATCCTTCAAATCGGAAATATGTATTTGGATGAAGACCATCCTGAAATCCACCATGCTTTTCAAGCGCTCACCCGATTGATCCTCCCCTCAATCAGCATGGTTTGTCTGATTGAGGACAACGGAAAAATTCTCTCTGTGGATCGACAGGCAGAAATTTCCCTTGATAATGAATTGCAAACCGACATCATTGAACTATTGCTCAAATCTTCTGTCAATGTATCAAGAAGGGCAATCATTGATCACTTTACCCAAAATATTGCCATACCCCTGTCATGGCAGAAAAATTCCGCGCTTCGAGTAAGTTATCCGGCAATATTTCAAAATGGGTTCTGTCAACTGAATGAAAAGTTATCTTTATCTTTGGATGATGAATTAGGGTTGAAATTTGAGGAGGTTATATGAATAATTCTTTCAATCTGATAACAGAAAAATGGATCCCATGCCAGTGGATCAATGGGGATTTTGAGCATCTGGGCTTGGAAGATATCCTCACAAGATCACATGAAATCAAGACACTGGTGACTGATTTGCCGATGGAAAAGGTTTCAATTTTTCGACTGCTCCTGGCAATTCTTCATCGAAATTTCGGGCCACAAAACACAAGCGAATGGCAGGATTTATGGCAAAAACAAAAGTTTGACAGACAAATATTAGGGGATTATTTTGATAAGTGGCGTGGTCGTTTTAACCTTTTTGATGAAAAATATCCTTTTTATCAAACCAGAGAGATTGACGCGGAGGTAAGACCACTAAACGGCTATAGTTTTCACCTCGCCATGTATCATTTAGCGAGCGGGAATAATGCCACGCTTTTTGACCATCATACGGTTGAGGATAATATCTGTCTTTCGCCAGCACAAGCAGCGCGTCTTGTTGTCAATGCCCAGTCTTTTGCTTTTGGTTTCCGTTCTTATAAAGATAGCCCCTCGGCACGGGGGGTGAATTTTCTTCTAATTAGCAGTAATCTCTTTCAAACGTTAATGCTTAATTTTATCCGTTACGATCAAGAAAATCCATTTTACATACAGGAGGAAGACAAACCAGCCTGGGAAAGGGAGAATGCGTTCTCTCCCGAAAGAACAAAACCGGACGGATACTTGGACTATCTGACCTGGCAAAGCAGAAAGATCCTTCTTTTTCCTGAAGAAAGCACAAATAATGTGAGGTCGCTGCAAGTGGATAATGGTATGAAACTGGATGTTTCTGATGAACCATTCACAAAAAATCCCATGATGCAGTATTCACAAGTTGAGAAACCTGGAAGAGGCGCTGCGCCTTACCGGCCGTTGAAATTCCAGGAGGGGAGGTCAATCTGGCGCGATAGTACCTCAATTATTGAAACCAATTCTGAAAAAAATGATCCACCCAAGGCTCTGGATTGGGTCAATGAGCTCAAACTTGATCAACCGACTATCCAGTTAAACTCCATTGGCATCTCAAGTGATCAGGGGAAAGTGAATTTTTATCTGGAAGAAAATTTCGTTTTCCCGGCTGTTTTCTTGGAAAAGCAAGAACTGGTTGGTGTTTTAAAAACTTGTCTTGAACTGGCTGAAGCCGTTAGAAGCAAGTTGTGGGGGTCCGTTAATCGTATGGCTGAAATTATGCTGTCCCCGGATGCGGATAGGGAACACGGGAGAAAATCAGCCGCGGCTGACAAACAGAATTTAATTGAACATATCTTTGCTGAAGATCAATTCTGGGCGCGCTTGGAGATCCCTTTTTACCAGTTATTAAATGATATGCCGGTTATTAGAGATGACGCATTGAAACAATGGCACGATGCTCTGCAAAGGAGTGTCTGGCGCTCATTTGAATATGCGGGTAACTATTTGGGTAATTCTCCCGAAGCGTTGAAGGCGCGCGCCTTGGGAGGCAGAATTTTGGGTGGCGGATTGAAAGAATTGTTTGGTGAAAAGGAATAGGAGGTGTAATGGATAAAAAAGATGAGTTTATTTCATACCTGGAAGGATTAAAGGAAGATCGCGGAAAACTGGCTGCATTGCGCCGCGGCCTGGGTATGCCGCCTGGTACCTGCGCGGAAATGTATCCGGTGGTTGCTGTTCGGTTGCCGCGAGACTGTCCCAGACATTTGGAAGAACGCTATTATCTGATCGCTTCCCTTTTTGGTCTTCATCCCGCTTCTGCGGATCATGGAAATATTGGAGATCATATGCGGCAGGCAGAGGGTGGCATGATATCAGATGCGGCTGAAAGGCGTTTTGTGAGGCTCTTGGCCACCCATTGGGATGATCTCCCCAATGAGCTTCGCCAGGTCATCAGTTTCCTGAAATCGAAAGACGCCAAAATCAATTGGCACCAGTTGAACGCTGACCTGAAGAATTGGGGGCACCCCGACCATTTTGTCCAACGTAAATGGGCAAATGCATTCTGGGGATATATGCCTGAAGAAAAATCATAATAAATATTAGGAGGAAAAATGTTTATCGAATTACATCTGATCCAGAATTTTGCACCATCGAACTTGAACAGGGACGACACCAATAATCCAAAAGATTGCGAATTTGGTGGTGTGCGCCGGGCGCGGATATCATCCCAGTGTATCAAGCGGGCTGTCAGGCTCGAACCTGTTTTTTCTGATACCACCAAGGTATTGCCAGCTGAGAGAACCCGCTGGTTATCGTTGGAGATTAAAAAGAAATTGATTGAAATGGGAAAACCCGAGGAGGCTGCACACGAAAAAGCGGTTGCATTTGTGAGCGAACTTCTGGGTGGTATGGATGGCGCGAATAAGGAAAGAAGTAAAGTGCTTTTCTTTATCAGCGAAGAGGAAAAGAACCAAATCGCAGATTTGATTGAGAAAAATTGGGATGAATTGAATGATACTAAATATGCAGAACTCAAGAAGGAGTATGTGAAGTCTTTTGAGAACCGCAGTAGCGCTCCGGACATTGCCCTCTTTGGGCGCATGCTTGCGGATGATCCGAAACTGAGTATGGATGCCGCCTGCCAAGTTGCGCATGCCATCTCCACACACCGTGTGAATATGGAAGTTGATTTCTTTACCGCAGTGGATGATCTCCTCGCTGAAGAGAAAAGCGGCGCTGGCATGATGGGTGTAACCGGTTTCAACAGCGCATGTTTTTATCGTTATTCATGTGTTGAATGGGATCAATTGGTTAGTAATTTGGGCGGTAGTGCCGATCTTGCCAGGAAAACAGTCGAAGGATTTCTTCGCGCATCAGTTCTGGCGGTGCCCACAGGAAAACAGACCGGTTTTGCCGCGCAAAACCTGCCCAGCTTCGTGATGGCGGTAGTCCGCGATAATGGAGCTTGTTGGTCTCTGGCGAATGCCTTTGAAAAACCGATCAGAACGGATCATTCCCATGGTCTTGTTGAGAATTCAATCAAAGCCTTAGATGCCTATTGGGGTAACTTGAAGCGCGTTTATGGTGGCGGCCAATTTGTGGCGGTTTTGTCGTTGGACCAGGAATTAACATTGGAAAATTTGAAAGGTTTCCTCCACGATAATATGGATGCCTGGGTGTCTGCGGTAACGGATAAGTTACCTAAGGTGTAGCAATGACCACTCTTATGATCCGTTTGCAGGCGCCTCTCCAATCTTGGGGGATTTCCAGCCATTTCGGCGTGCGTGATACCTGCAGGGAGCCAACCAAGAGCGGTGTAATAGGATTGATCTGCGCTGCGCTGGGCAGACCTAGAAGTGCTGAATTGAACGATCTGGCTCAAATTAAGATGGGTGTGCGCGTCGACCGAGAGGGAAAGGTCATGAAAGATTACCACATCGCCCAGAATGTATTCAGGGCATCAGGGGGTAAACCCAAATCAAGTGAGCCGTCTAATCGTTACTTCCTTTCGGATGCCGTTTTCCTGGTAGGTCTCGAAGGCGAAAAAGATCTCCTGATAGAAATTCAGGATGCTATTAGTAAGCCTAAATGGTTTCTATATCTCGGTCGTAAGTCATTTGTTCCATCTAAGCCAATTGTGCTTCCAAACGGGCTGTTGGATGACCCGCTGGAGAAAGCATTGGCTTCCTATCCATTGTTGGTTGTACAAGCAGAAGAACGTTTACGTCTGGTGATTGAAGATGAAGACGGCCCATTTTTAAGAAATGATGTACCCGTTTCGTTCATGACCAGAAGTTTTGTCAGCAGGAATGTGCGCATCTCTTACATTGAACATACTGGCGAGATCCTGGAGGAGGTAGAGTATGTATCTGTCTAAACTGGTTTTGAACACAGGTAACGCTCAAGTACGCCAGGATTTGGGCAATCCACATAAATTTCATCGCACCATCATGCGCGCCTTTCCTTTTCCTATCGCGAAGGAAGAGCGGGTTTTATTTCGTATTGAGAATTTTGAACGGGGTGCCCCGCCTGTGGTGTTGGTTCAGTCCTTGCTTATGCCGAATTGGGGGAATGTAGAAAAGGAATTCATCGGCTACTTTTCCCATACGCCCGGGCTAAAAGCGATTGAGGGGCTGGAAATTATAACCGGTGACCTTTTTCGCTTTCGACTGCGGGCAAACCCAACCAGGCGCGTGTTGTATAAATCCTCAAATAAATACCAGCGGATCAGTCTCTTTGCTGAGCAAGATCGAAAGAACTGGCTGATCCGTAAAGCCCGGGTTGGGGGATTCTCCTTAATAGAAGATCGGCTGATGGTCAGTGATGCGCCTTATCGCACTTTTTTCTTGTCAAAGGATGATACGACCCACAAAGCTACCATCAATATGGTTGATTTTGATGGGGTATTAAAAATCGAATATCCAGAAAAATTTCTGACCAGTATCCGAACAGGTATTGGTCCTGCCAAGGGATTGGGTTGTGGCTTGCTTTCTCTCGCCCGGCCCTGAAAAAAAGATGAAGTGTGTTTGAACCTTAATAATTGAATAGGAGTAAACCATGAGGGACATGCAGATATTACCCAGGTTGAGCGATAGCATCAGCTACCTTTATTTGGATCAAGTGGTGATACATCGCAACCAGAATACAGTTGAAGCCATCGACCAGGATGGTCGCATCCCTATTCCTGTGGCATCTCTTAATGTTCTGATGCTTGGTCCGGGAGTGAGCATCAGTCATGCTGCTATGAATATTCTGGCAAAAAATGGTTGCAGTGTCGCTTGGGTGGGCGAGGATATGACCCGTTTTTATGCCCATGGGATGGGCGAGACTTATAAGGCTTATAAGGTCATGCGCCAGGCGCAGCTGGTTAGTGATCCTGAAAAACGCAAGCAGGTGGTTATTGCTATGTATCAGAAGCGGTTTGATATCAAACTTGATAGTGGTCTATCACTGCCGCAGATCAGAGGAATGGAGGGCGTTCGCGTTCGTCGCTGTTATAAACAATGGAGCGAAAAATCCAACGTGGAATGGACGGGTCGTAGTTATGATTTCAAAGCATGGGGTGGAGATCCAATCAACCGTGCTTTGTCAGTAGCTAATTCAATATTAAACGCGGTTTGTACAGCAGTGATCGTTGCTGCCGGTTACTCAACGGCCTTGGGATTCATTCACCAGGGTCGTCAGTATTCTTTTGTTTATGACATTGCTGATCTATACAAAACTGAAGTGACGATCCCGGTCGCGTTTCAAACCGTTGGAGAAGCGGGTGTGGAAGTGGAAGCACGGGTTAGGGCGGCAGTGCGAGAAAAACTCCGTGAGATTAGGCTTCTAAATCGAATTCTGCCTGATATCGAGGAATTGCTCGGTATCAAACCTGAAATAGATGATGTTCAGGAATTCATCGATCCCCAGCAAACACATCCTTTCCCGTTATGGGAAGAAATATCCGAAGAAAGGTTTTCCTGAGATGATGGTTTTAATTTTACAGAGCGTTCCCGCAGGCATAAGGGGCGAAATTGCCAAATGGCTGGTTGAGCCCTTCCCGGGTGTTTTTGTTGGCCATGTCAGCGCGCGTGTGAGAGACAAATTGTGGCAAAAATGTCGTGATCACAAAAAAGTTAGTGGTGTTGTGCAGATTTGGAATACCAATTCCGAACAACGGTATCGCATGCGTGGGCATGGGACCATACGCCGCGAGATCATCGAGGTTGATGGGCTTCAATTGGTTCGTATTCCTGATGATAATGCAGTATTGATGATGCAGGAAGTCAATCGGATATAAAGTTATAAATTAGGGTTTTCCCCACACACGTGGGGGTGTACCTGATGCACTATTCAAAGCCAAACCGGATATATAACGTTTTCCCCACACACGTGGGGGTGTACCAGCGGGTGAAGTCATTATGGAAGACTGGAATCAACGTTTTCCCCACACACGTGGGGGTGTACCGCGTGAACCTGCGACCGACAAGAACGGGAAACCTTGTTTTCCCCACACACGTGGGGGTGTACCAAAGAGGTGCCGTTGAAATAGCTGGCGTTGATAGCGTTTTCCCCACACACGTGGGGGTGTACCTACGCTGAAAAAATGAATCAGCTAAAGCAACGCTAGTTTTCCCCACACACGTGGGGGTGTACCGCGGCTTCCTATGCGGGTGGGATTTATCGTCGACGGTTTTCCCCACACACGTGGGGGTGTACCTATCACTCACCCGTTTTCCAAAGAACGTGCGGATCGTTTTCCCCACACACGTGGGGGTGTACCAGGTCAGCAATGTGAATGTATGTGCGATGGTGAGAGTTTTCCCCACACACGTGGGGGTGTACCTTTTGATGATTTCTGCGATTGGCATACAGCACATGGTTTTCCCCACACACGTGGGGGTGTACCTAACTTTGCCTTTAGTAAAAATAATTGGGTTGGTTGTTTTCCCCACACACGTGGGGGTGTACCATACGCTGCGTCCGTGGATGAGCGCATCAGCCATTGTTTTCCCCACACACGTGGGGGTGTACCTCCGTTTGAATAAGTTGCGGCGAATGACATTTTAGGTTTTCCCCACACACGTGGGGGTGTACCTCAATCCTTCAGGGAATTTACAAATCCAGATATATGTTTTCCCCACACACGTGGGGGTGTACCTAACCAGCCCAATTCCAGACAAGTCCCACTCGTAGGTTTTCCCCACACACGTGGGGGTGTACCGCCGGTCGAATTGGCAATAAACGCGATCCGGAATTGTTTTCCCCACACACGTGGGGGTGTACCTATGGGATTGGCGGAAGACGAAGCTGCTAATTATTGTTTTCCCCACACACGTGGGGGTGTACCTATGCACCTGCGGGTTTCCCCAACGCCTGAATGCCGTTTTCCCCACACACGTGGGGGTGTACCTACATTTGTAGGATCCGGACGTATTGATCGACCCCGTTTTCCCCACACACGTGGGGGTGTACCATAGTGATGGCATTATTCGACCTTTCAGCAAAAACGTTTTCCCCACACACGTGGGGGTGTACCGGAGTTTACAGGCGGAGTTGACAGCCGCACTTGAAGTTTTCCCCACACACGTGGGGGTGTACCTCATCCGGTCGCGCTATGATGCTGGGGCTGGGAGCGTTTTCCCCACACACGTGGGGGTGTACCTATCGAACAAGCAGAGTTTACGCGCCTGATGAATCGTTTTCCCCACACACGTGGGGGTGTACCTGACGAATGAATTGCACGCCGAACTGATAAAGTCTGTTTTCCCCACACACGTGGGGGTGTACCGTTGGGGTGTTAGCAGATTGGTTTGAAGTCAAAGAGTTTTCCCCACACACGTGGGGGTGTACCGAGTTAGCCCGACAATCGTTGCAGTGTCCTCGATGTTTTCCCCACACACGTGGGGGTGTACCGAGTTAGCCCGACAATCGTTGCAGTGTCCTCGATGTTTTCCCCACACACGTGGGGGTGTACCTGCGCTGACTGGTATTTCACGCCCGCCCTCTTTGCGTTTTCCCCACACACGTGGGGGTGTACCGATGAGAATCAACGCATGTCCAATAGATAGATTTTGTTTTCCCCACACACGTGGGGGTGTACCTATGACGTTGACCGATTTTACGGATTGGCTAAATGTTTTCCCCACACACGTGGGGGTGTACCTATGTACCCAGCCCGATCACGTCGGTTTTGAATACGTTTTCCCCACACACGTGGGGGTGTACCGCCAAAGAGTACGGCATCATCACTGGCGCTTATTAGTTTTCCCCACACACGTGGGGGTGTACCTATGAGACTGTGGCAAATGGATCTCTCGCGATAACGTTTTCCCCACACACGTGGGGGTGTACCTGCCCTCCACTAAATCCCCGCAGTGGCAAATGATCGTTTTCCCCACACACGTGGGGGTGTACCTATCAACGGTCTCACGATAATCCAATTCATCATAGGTTTTCCCCACACACGTGGGGGTGTACCTATTTCTCCGACTTCGCCAATAAGAAGATATACTCGTTTTCCCCACACACGTGGGGGTGTACCGATGTCCATTACTTGGCACACCGAGACGAGGAAATGTTTTCCCCACACACGTGGGGGTGTACCAGCCGTTGGACCTGCCATGCCGCGCTTGCATAATTGTTTTCCTCACACACGTGGGGGTGTACCTTGCGTTACCTGCACTGGTTGGCTTGCTGATCGAGGTTTTCCCCACACACGTGGGGGTGTACCGGCGTACGGCGAATGCACGACGGATGAACTGACTGGTTTTCCCCACACACGTGGGGGTGTACCATAGGCAATGTCAAAATCAGACCGCGCGATTTGATGTTTTCCCCACACACGTGGGGGTGTACCGTATCAAAGAATTAGCAACCGCGCTCGCCAAAGCGGTTTTCCCCACACACGTGGGGGTGTACCTGGTCACACCAGTCTCCTAAATGGATTAAGCAGCGGTTTTCCCCACACACGTGGGGGTGTACCATTGCGCCTGGCAGTTGGATTGCAGTTGCGCTTTTGTTTTCCCCACACACGTGGGGGTGTACCTCAGGAAATAACACGGTGCGGTCGATGTCTCGGCTGTTTTCCCCACACACGTGGGGGTGTACCGGTCAGGTTGAATGGCCCCAACGACAACGTAAAGCGTTTTCCCCACACACGTGGGGGTGTACCTACCGCCCGCGTTGGACTGATTGCCGCCAGGATTAGTTTTCCCCACACACGTGGGGGTGTACCGAATGAGCGTCCGGTCAGGTGCAAGCCAATGGTCAGTTTTCCCCACACACGTGGGGGTGTACCGAAAGGATAGCGAAATGCCAATTTACGGATTAACAGTTTTCCCCACACACGTGGGGGTGTACCGGAGCAGGTGACCGTTGATACCAACGCAGTCGGCAGTTTTCCCCACACACGTGGGGGTGTACCAGCACTGAATGCGGGAGCAAGAATAGCGACCGGAGGTTTTCCCCACACACGTGGGGGTGTACCTAGGTGTACCTGTGGTCATAATCTCCATCAAACCGTTTTCCCCACACACGTGGGGGTGTACCGCATGAGGTTGCGCATATAATTGCTTATATGGTTAGTTTTCCCCACACACGTGGGGGTGTACCGCGGTATAAAGTCTTTTATTCGGCAAAATAGGTTTGTTTTCCCCACACACGTGGGGGTGTACCGAATGAGCGTCCGGTCAGGTGCAAGCCAATGGTCAGTTTTCCCCACACACGTGGGGGTGTACCTTATCGTTTTCATCGTTTGTTGAAAATATAAGATTGTTTTCCCCACACACGTGGGGGTGTACCGATTCGTCTCAACTCATCATCCAGTTTGTATTCGGTTTTCCCCACACACGTGGGGGTGTACCATTTAGAACTTAGTCGCGTTCATTTTCAAGATTTTGTTTTCCCCACACACGTGGGGGTGTACCAGTTATCCTTGACGATCATCGGTACGCTCTCATGCGTTTTCCCCACACACGTGGGGGTGTACCTAGAACGCGAACCTATCCACCTCAAGACTGGCAAAGTTTTCCCCACACACGTGGGGGTGTACCTAAATTACACCTGATCAAGTCTGTGGTTCCCACTGGTTTTCCCCACACACGTGGGGGTGTACCGGAGGTGCAAATGCAGATACCGATAAAGATAACCCGTTTTCCCCACACACGTGGGGGTGTACCTCTCAACACGGCTACCAAATTATGGTTCTCCGTAAGTTTTCCCCACACACGTGGGGGTGTACCTATTCTATACGCCATTGAAAAACTCCCCACCGCCAGTTTTCCCCACACACGTGGGGGTGTACCGTCATGTACCGACCTGATGGCGCAGAGTTACGCCAGTTTTCCCCACACACGTGGGGGTGTACCTAACATCTTGATAGTTTTCATTAACTGTAATATCGGTTTTCCCCACACACGTGGGGGTGTACCTCTGAGATAAACACGGGTAGCTTCTCAAGCTCTCCGTTTTCCCCACACACGTGGGGGTGTACCATCCTGGAAAACTGCGAATGCGGTTGTTGAGCTATCGTTTTCCCCACACACGTGGGGGTGTACTGCGTATGATCCCGCCGTATCTTTTTGCTGAGATATGAATATCAGTGATTTGGTTCAGGTGGTCCACAATTTGGTTCGGATACACTCTAGTCCCATCTTTCAGGTTATCAGGAATTTAATAACTTGCCCCTCTTCAATAGACTGGATGGATGATATCAGTTCAGCGACAGATTTCCCGATAAAGCTGAGTATATTGTCCGGAGGCTGATTTTCAAGGGTTGGGATCAGTTGAAGGATATGGAGGGTTTTTTTCTACTCATTTTCATGGTGATTTCGAGGTTGCCAGTTCGGGTGGAGGGTTCGTTCCCTCGAAACGAATCTCGAAGCCAATTGCGGGGGCAATTGGCGGAGACCATGACACAGAACAAAGTGTGGTGCTCCCGAAATTGCGAGTCGTCGGGACTCGCGAATGAAGGGTGCTCACTTTTGTAAAAAGTGTCAAAATATGTCGGAAAGTGTCAAGTTGCATCATGTAGGGGGCACAGCTACCGTAAAAGTAGGAAAGCCTTATCTAATATCTGTGGCCATCCGTTTTTTATCCCCATGTATCTGTGGATAAGGATCACCTCTGGAACTACCCAAACCGCCCCTGCACATAATCGCGTGTTTGGGGATCCGCCGGGTTGAGGAAGATCTGTTCGCCAGGGCCGTACTCCACCAGCCTGCCCTGCAGGAAGAAACCGGCGTAATCCGCCATGCGTGCAGCCTGCTGGATGTTGTGCGGCACCAGGAAGATGGTGTACTTCTTCTTAGCTTCCTGCAGGAACTCCTCGATCTTGGCGGTGGTCACCGGGTCCAGCGCGGAGGAGGGCTCGTCCAGCACGATCACCTCCGGCTGCAATGCCAGCACGCGCGCGATGCACAGCCGTTGCTGCTGCCCGCCGGAAAGCGAATAGGCTGGATCCTCCAACCGGTCGTGCGTCTCGTCCCACAGCGCTGCGTCGCGCAGCGCCTTCTCCACCCGCTCATCCATCACCTTCTTGTCGCGCATCCCGGCAACCTCCAGCCCGAAGCTGATGTTGCCGTAAATGGACAGGGGCAGCGGGATCGGGCGCGAGAACACCGCACCCACCTTGCGGCGCAGCTCGATCACATCCAGGTCCTTGTCCAGCAGGTTGACCCCGTCCATCAGCACCTCGCCGTGCATCTCCGCCACGTCCGCCAAGTCGGTCAGCCGGTTGAGCACGCGCACCAGCGAGGACTTGCCGCCGCCGGCCGGGCCGAACGCCACCGTGATCTCGTTGCGCAGGATGTCGAAATTAAGGCGATCCAGAACGACGCGCCCGTCGGAATAGCGCAGGTAAAAATCGCGGATGGAGATCTTGACGTTGGGATCTACCATTGGCGGTTAGCCCTCGCTCTCGAGCGGATCAGGGACGCGATCAGGTTCATGCCCAGCACAAACACCATCAGCACCAGCACCGTGCCGTATTGGATCTGAATCGGCATGCCCGGCACCTGGGTGGAGATCACGAAAATATGGTAGGGCAGCGCCATGGTGGCGTCCAAGGGTGACGAAGGCAGGCGCGGCAGGAAGAAGGTCGCGCCGGTGAACAGGATCGGCGCGGTCTCGCCGACTGCCCGCTCCAGCCCGAGGATGATGCCGGTGATGATGCCCGGCAGCGCCTGCGGCAGGATCACCTTGCGGATGGTCTGCCACTGCGTGCCGCCCAGCGAGATGCCCACGATGCGGAACTGGTAGGGCACGCTTCGCAGCGATTCCTCCGTGGTGCTGATGATCACCGGCAGGGTCATGATGGAAAGCGTCAGCGAGGCGGACAGGATGCTGATGCCGAACTGGAAGAACAGCACGAACAAGCCTAGCCCGAAAAGCCCGTAAACCACCGAAGGCACGCCAGCCAGGCTGATGATCGCCACGCGGATCAGGCGCGTCCAGACGTTATCCTCGGAATACTCTGACAGGTAAATGCCGCCCGCCAATCCCAGCGGGATCGCAAAGGCGGCTGTCCCGATCATCAGGTAGAAAGTGCCGACGATGGCGGGCAGGATGCCGCCGGCGCGCATGCCGTCGCGTGGCATGGCGGTCAGGAATTCCCAGGAAATAGCCGGCAGTCCGCGTACCACGATGTACACCACGATGCCCAGGATCGGCAGAACAGTGACCACCGCGATGACGCGGATGATCGTAAAGGCGATGCCCTGAGTGATGTGTTTGCTGCGCGCGCTTTCCGTGAATTTCTTCCCTTGGATCATCATGACACCATTTTCGCGCGGCTCTTGGCCGTCCTTTTTGCCAGCGTATTGGAGGAGTAGACATTAATGATCAGGGAGAAGATGAACAGGATGATGCCGATCAGGAACAGGATGCGGTAGTGCAGGCTGCCCGAGGCCACCTCGCCCATTTCCGAAGCGATCGTGGCGGTCATCGTGCGCACGGGTGCGATGAATGAGTTCAACCCGCTGAACACGGTGGGCGCGTTGCCGGTCACCATCATCACCGCCATGGTCTCGCCCAGCGAGCGCCCTACGCCCAGCATGACCGCGGTCATGATGCCGCTCTTGGCCGCCGGCAGCACCACGTTCCAGATCACCTGCCACTTGGAGGCGCCCAGGGCGTAAGCCGCGTCGCGGTAGGTGTTGGGCACCGCGTACAAGGCGTCCTCCGCGATGGATACGATGGTCGGGATGGAAATGAGCGCCAGCAGGAAGGATCCGGTGAATGCGGTCAGTCCGGTGGGCAGGTTGAAGGTCTCGCGCATGAAAGGCGAAAGCACCAGGATGCCCAGAAAACCCAGGACCACGGAGGGGATGCCGGCCAGGATCTCGATCGTTGGTTTCAGTATCTCGTTCACCTTGCGCGGCGCGATCTCGCCGATATAGATTGCGGTGCCGGCGCCCAAGGGCAGGGCGATCAGGATGGAAAACACGGTGACGATCAGTGAACCGCTGAGCAGCGGCAGGATCCCGAACAGATCTTCGATCGGGTACCAGCGTGTGCTGAACAGGTCCGAAAGTTTGACCTCTGCCAGGGCTGGCAGGCCTTCGCGCATCAGAAAGAAGAAGATCAGCAGGATGAACAGGATGCTGGAAGACCCCGCGATGCGGATGATGTGGGTGATCAGCTTCTCCTGTCCTTGTTTTCTCATTCCTTATTTCCTTATTGGGGCATTATGGGCACAAATCCCAGGTCGGTGACGATCTCTTGGGCGTCCGAGCCCAGGATCCAGTCGATGTATTCCGCCAGCGTGCCCTGGGGTTCCCCGCGCGTGTACATGAAGAGATGCCGGGAAATGGGATACTGGCCGCTGATGACAGTGGCCGCGGAAGGCAGAACGTACTCATCCCCCTTGTTGGTGGCAATGGCCACCATTTTCACATGCTCGGTCACATATCCCAACCCGTCATAACCGATGGCATTCGGGTTGCTGCTCACTTCAGAAATGATGCCCTCCGAGGAAGGCAGAAGCAGTGTGTCTGCGGAGAAGATGGTCTTATCCTCGCTTATGCCCAGGCGGATGACCTCCTCCAGGAAATACACGTGAGTGCCGGAGTTAGTCTCGCGCGATAAACGCACAATCGGTCGGTCCTCTCCGCCGACATCCTGCCAGTTATTGAAATCTCCGCGGTAGATTTTCGACACCTGCTCGAGGGTCAGCTCAGACACCGGATTGTCCGGGTGCACGATCACTGCGATCGCGTCATTGGCAACGATAACTTCCACCGGCTCAAATCCCAAACTGCGCGCGGTTTCGACCTCTTCGGGTTTAATCCCGCGGGAGGCGTTAGCCAGGTCGATGGTGCCGTTCATCAAGGCGGCAAACCCTGTGCCCGATCCGCCGCCGGTGACGGAGATCTGGATCTCGGGGTGCAGGTTCTGGTATTCCTCAGCCCAGGCAAGCGCCAGGTTCACCAGCGTATCGGAACCTTTGTTCTCGATGTAATCCTGTGTGGAAAGGGACACCCCCGCGTTCTCGGTTGATGTACTCCGGCTGCAGGCAGCAAGCAAAATTATGGATGTGATTAATATTGCCGACGCAATACGCTTCATGGTGCACAATTATAACTTCGAAGTACCGCGCTAGGGCGCGGTACGGAGACGAAGTACCATGCGCAGTGTGGTATCCCCGCAGTGAAGTGTCTTCCTGACACTATCACGTAGGGGATAGGAAAAATTTCACTGAGATATAATTGATAGGTTTGCGCGAAGACCGAAAAAAAGCTGATTTAAGGGGCATCAGTTATAATCATCTCCGGAATCTTTTTTTAAGGAAATTATGAATGGAAGTCAGCACCGTTAAGCAGATCGATATAAATCAGGAGATGCGTACCTCCTACATCGATTACGCCATGAGCGTGATCGTGGCGCGCGCCCTGCCGGATGCGCGTGACGGCTTGAAACCCGTGCACCGCCGCGTCCTGTACGCCATGATGGATATGGGCTTGCGCGCCAATTCGTCGTACAAAAAATCAGCGCGTATCGTGGGCGAAGTGCTGGGCAAATATCATCCGCACGGCGACCAGGCAGTCTATGATGCTATGGCCCGCATGGCGCAGGATTTCTCCATGCGCTACATGATGGTGGACGGCCAGGGCAACTTCGGCTCGATCGATGGCGATCCCCCCGCGGCCATGCGTTACACTGAGGCCCGTCTAGCGGCGGCCGCCGAAGAGATCCTGGCGGATATTGATAAAGACACGGTCGATTTTATTGACAATTTCGACGGTTCCCTGCAGGAGCCCGCTGTGCTGCCCGCGCGGCTGCCCAACATGCTGCTCAACGGCGCGTCCGGTATCGCTGTGGGCATGGCCACCAACATCCCGCCGCACAACCTGCGTGAAGTGGCTAAGGCCATTTCCTACATGATCGACAACCAGGACAATATTGACGATGTCACAGTGGAAGATCTGATGAGGTTCGTCCCCGGCCCGGATTTCCCAACAGGCGGCATCATAGTCGGCACTGAGGGCATCCGCCAGGCATATTCCACCGGCAAGGGGCGAGTGGTGATGCAGGGGCGCGCCAATATTGAAGAGACCAAGGGCAACCGTTTCCAGATCCGCATTACCGAGATCCCGTATCAGGTCAACAAGACTACGCTGATCGAGCGCATTGCTGACCTGGTACGCAGTGACAAGATGCCTGAGGTATCCGACCTGCGCGACGAATCTGACCGCAATGGGATGCGCATCATCATCGAGCTCAAGCGTAATTCCCAGCCCAAGCGCGTGCTGAACCGCTTATTCAAGTACACACAGCTCCAGTCGACCTTCGGCGTCAATATGCTGGCGCTGGTCGAGGGCGAACCGCGTTTGCTTCCCCTTAAACGCGCGCTGCAGATCTTCATCGATCACCGTGTGGATGTCATCACCCGCCGCACTCAATTCGAGCTGGAAAAGGCCAAACACCGGGCACACATTTTGGAAGGCTTGCTTATTGCGCTGGCTAATTTGGACGAGGTGATCAAGACCATTCGCAACTCCGCGGACGCGGATGTAGCCAAGACCAACCTGATCAACCGCTTCAAACTCACTGAGATCCAGGCGCAGGCGATCCTGGATATGCAGCTTCGCCGGCTGGCTCAGCTCGAACGAGAGAAGATCGAGAATGAGTATAAAGAGCTGATGGAGCGCATTGCCTATCTGGAAGACCTGCTGGCAAACCCGAAGAAGATCCTGGCCTTGGTCCAGGATGAAATGGACGATGTCAGCAAGAAGTACGGCGACAACCGCCGCACGTTGATCTCCGAGACCAGTTTTGAGAACCTCAGTGACGAGGACCTGGTGGCTGACGAAGCCGCTCTAGTGACCATCACGCGCAATGGGTATATCAAGCGCGTTTCCCCGCGGATTTATAAAACGCAAGGACGCGGCGGGAAAGGCGTCATTGGGCAGTCGGTCAAGGATGAGGACGAGATCGATACCCTCATTCCCTGCCGTTCGCTGCATACCCTGCTGTTCTTCTCCGACCGCGGTAAAGTGTATTCGGAACGCGTCTATGAGCTGGCAGAATCCGGCCGTACGGAAAAGGGTTCGCCCATCGTGAATCTTCTAGCACTGGAGCCGGGTGAACGCATCACCGCGGCAGTATCCGTCCCCGATTTTGAACTGGCGGAATACATCTTCGTGGCGACCGTTAAGGGCACCATGAAGCGCATGGCGCTTTCGGAATTCAAGAACGTACGTGTGTCCGGTATGATCGCCATCACGCTGGAGGAGGGGGACGAGCTCGGTTGGGCGCGCCTGACCAGCGGGCAGGATGATGTGATCATGGTCACCGTCGGCGGATATGCCAAGCGTACCAAGGAGACTGATTTCCGCCTGATGGGACGTTCGGCCAAGGGTGTGACTGGCATCAGGCTCGAAGGGGATGATCGTTTGACTGCTGTAGAAGTGGTTGTTCCAAAAGGATTCCTTCTGGTCATGACGGACAAGGGTTTTGGCAAGCGCATGGACCTGAGCGAATTCCGCACCATGGGACGGACAGCCCGGGGTGTTGCGGCCATCGATCTGAAAGCGCTCAATGCGGTGGGAAAAATCGCGTCCGCGCGCGTGGTGGAAAAAGGCGATCAAATAACACTGATCTCCAACGCAGGCATCATGCTGCGGGTTGATGCGGATGATGTCAAAAAAGCCGGCCGGGCCACCCGCGGTGTGAAGGTGATGAACTTGGACAAGGGCGACCGGGTGGCGTCCATCGGGCGCATTTCGGACTCGAAGAAAGAACAATAATATAATTCAAACTCTTTAAATTTTTAGGGATTCGATAAAAAAATCCGCTGGCGTCCCCGCCAGCGGAATCTTTTTAAGAGGAAAAATTAGCCCGCTCTGAGTTTCACATCTCCTACAGGAAAAGCTTTAACCTCACCATCATCCAATTCCAGCACCAGGTGGCCTTCCCTATCCACGCCCATGAGCGTGCCATCGATCTCCTCCGCGGAGGATGGTATGAGAACAACCCGCTCACCCGTTAGCGCTAGCCGCGACTGGTATTCATGCAGGAATTCCCGGCTCATGATCCGGGGGCGCCACTGGATCAGATAACTCATCACCGCTGATAAGAAATTTTCACGCGGCGGGAGGTAAAAGCAATGCTCTGCCACGCAGGTGGCCGGGAACATGACCTCTTCCGGCGGGGGCACGGATCCTTCAAGCAGATTGACGCCAATCCCAAGGGCGGTCCCGGCGAGGATTTCACCCTGAAATAATGACTCCGCCAGAATGCCGGCGGTTTTCATCCCGTTGAGCAGCACATCATTGGGCCATTTAAGCTGCGGCCGGGCGCCGCAATGCGTTTCGATAGCCATGCATAACGCCAATCCCCCCAGGAAAGAAAAAAAGCCCATCACCTGCCGTTCCTCTTCCATGGGATGGAGGATCACCGTGAAGGCCAGCGAGCTGCCTGGTGTGGTCACCCATTTGCGCCCCATGCGCCCGCGACCGGCTGTCTGCAGGTCAGCCACCAGAAGAGTGAATTCTTCAAGCCCGGAGGATATCAGGTTCAATGCCTGCTCGTTGGTCGAATCGATCTCATCGAAATAAATGATCCGAGGGATAGACAGATCTTTCAACGCGGTTTCAAGTGATTTTTGATCCATGTCTCTATTGTAGATTAAACCAAAACGTATCGTTTGGATGCGGAAAGAACCAAGATTAATTTGTGGTGGCGTACATGTCCACCTTCACGATGAAGCCTTGAGGGCTTCTCGCTACGGGGATACCACACTCCGCATGGTACTTCGTCTACGGACTTTCCTCCTGGAAAGTCCTCCGAACATACGCCCCTACCAATCTTAGTTAAAAAAATCCAGAAACCAGATTTGACAGGTTTTAGTACGGTTAACAGATTATTGGTAAATTAAGAAATAGACGCGAGTTGTCCTCGCGTCTATTTCTATCAAGGAGATAATGCGTTATTTCTTTGCAGTTGATACTTTGATGGTCTTGGGTTTGGCTTCCTCCGCCTTGGGGATGCGCAGCGTCAGGATGCCGTTCTCCATATGGGCTTCGGCTTTGGATGCGTCCATGATGTCGGACATGGAGATCGAACGGAAGAATTTTCCGCTGGGACGCTCCTGCAAGATATAGCTGGCTTCTTCGTCGATCTCATTCCTGAATTCGCCCTTGAGGGAAATGGTTTCGTTGACGATCTGGATCTCCACGTCTTCGGGTTTGAGTCCCGGAAGCATGGCTTTGATGGTGAAATCATCTCCTTTCTCAAATACATCCACCGGAAAGAAAACCTGGCTCTCTTCGGCTTCCCAGTTTTCCGGGAACCGGCTCATGTGCCGGTAACGGGGAAAGCGTCCATAAGGGGTTCGGATATAAACTGTCATTTTCTTTTTCCTCCAAATACTTTTTTGAAATTGTTAACGCTATAATAATTCGCCTGTATAAAATACATATAAAAAAATCGTCTGTTAAATATTAGAAATTTACAATCCGATAATCTATTGCTGTGGTATTATTTCCGACTTGGAGATGAGAAAAATGGAAGAAAAGATCACCATTATTGAAGGACCCCCTCCAGTTTTTGAAGATATCACGGATGGCTGGGCTATCGGTTTGAATGAGAGTCCGATACTTTATGACACTATTTTTACCCAGGTTCGCACATTCAACGGCCCCGCACTGGTAGAACGCTGCCACCGTGCATGGAAGAAAAATGCGTCGATCTTCCTTCACTACAAAAATGACATGGGCGTGGAAGAAAAGGCGCCCATCGTTGCGGTGCGATCGGTGGATTCCGATGAGGGACAGGTGTTGCTATTGTGGGTGCGCCAGCTCCCAACCTTTGATGACCTGAAGGACTTGGTTGAAAACTTCAACGACTTGGAAGACGATGACGAAGAAGGGGATGATTTCGACGAGGACGATGACGATTTCGACGATGACGGCAGCGGCGAATTCGGATATCTCAATTAATCACAATTCTAATTCCCGACGCCCGCGGCAAGCGGGCGTTTATTTTAAACAAGCGTAACCAATCGTCGAATTAAAGGTTTAGATAGGTGGAAAAACGTTCAATGAATAACCAAACATCCAAAGTGGTTTTGGTCCGCTGCAATAATTACCAACCGGAAAATGTCCAGTCCGCGATCAACAAGGGGTTGAATCTTTTGGGCAGCACTGAGCAATTGGCTGTAAAAGGCGAAAGCATTGTACTCAAACCCAACATACTTTCCGGCGAAAACCCGGAAAAAAATATAAGCCCTCACCCTGAGGTTTTTCGTGCCATCGCCAAGGCATTCAAACAAACCGGAGCGAGGTTGAGCTACGGCGATTCACCCGGGTTTGGCAGCCCGGAAGCGAATGCCAAGCGCGGTGGATTCTCCGCAGTTGCTGAGGAGGAGGGAGTTGCCTGGGCGGATTTCACCAATGCCAGTGATCTCGCTTTTCCGGATGGCAAAGTACTCAAGAAATTTTCGATCGCCAAGGGCGTTTGCCAGAGCGATGGCTTGATCAGTATCTCGAAATTAAAAACCCATGCGCTGACGCGCATCACCGGGGCGATCAAGAACCAATTTGGCTGCATCCCCGGGCCGCGCAAAGCGGAGTTCCACTCAGTTCTACCCACATCCGCGCTTTTTTCACAAATGTTGGTGGATCTCAACCGTCTGATTAGCCCGCGGCTGTATATAATGGACGGGATCATTGCCATGGAAGGCAACGGCCCGCGCAACGGCGCGCCCAAACCGATGAATGTCCTGCTTTTCTCCACCGATCCGGTGGCGCTGGATGCCACCGTCTGCCGCCTGATCGATCTGGACCCGGGGCTGGTGGAAACCCTGGTCTATGGGCAGGAATTCGGATTGGGCACATACACGGAAATCGAGTATGCCGGCGACCCGCTGGAATCCTTCATCGCGAGCGATTTTGAGGTGAACCGCAGCCCGCAAAAGACCACCACGGACACATCCTTCCTGTCCACCAGCCTTATGCGCCGCTTCACAGCGCCACGCCCGACCATCAATCCCGAGCTCTGCACTAAGTGCGGCCGATGCGTGGAGGTGTGCCCGGCGCAGCCCAAGGCGCTTTCCTGGAAGGATGGCCTGAAAACCGTTCCGCCTGTATACGATTATGCCAAGTGCATCCGCTGCTACTGCTGTCAGGAGATGTGCCCCTTCGAAGCCATTTATGTGAAGGTCCCACCTTTGGGGAAAGTGATCCGATCCTGACGAATGAAAAACCACTCGAGAAGAGTGGTCTTTTAGTGCCCCAGGTAGGACTCGAACCCACAACCTAGGCGTTAGGAGTGCCTCGCTCTATCCATTTGAGCCACTGGGGCATCGCTTTCGATTATAGCATCCCTCCCAATCGCGGGCAAGAATTAATAAAAATGACCGCCGGTTTGGACCGGCGGTCGAAGGGAGGGATTCCCACCAGTTACCCGTTGGGTTCCTCCAGCGCGAGGAGGGGCGCGCTGAAGTATCTGGCGGAACGACACTCGACTTTTGGGGGTCTTGTGTCTTGAGGTAATAATATACCACAGGCGGTAAGCTAGGTATTAACAAAATGTAAAAACGACCTAAGAATTTTCACCGAACTTCTTCAGCCAATAATCCAGGTCGTCTTCCGATGCTGATTTCCCGGCGCCCCGGCTTTTACTTGACTGCTGGACTGTCAAGGCAAATTCACGGCTGGAAATCACCCGCGCGCCTTTTCGCTGCGCGAAACTTGCCACTTCCTGGTCAGAGGAAACCACCGTGTAATTCCTGGCTGCGCCCCCCGATTGATTTAACTGGTTGCGGATAGCCTGGTCGGCGATCAACGGCGGGCGTGTGAAGCGGGCGGTAACAAAGCTTCGTCTGATCTGTGCATCCGCCCCCGGGTGCCCGCGATCAAAAAAGATGATGGCTTTCTTCCGGATCCTGCGGAAATATTCCTCCAAAAGGTCGATCAGCCGAATTTCGTCATCTAGCTGGTCGAGGCTGATGCCGTGCATGAAGGGGATAAGGTTATGTCCGTCGATCAAGTAAGGCATGGGTATTTCCTGCGAGAAATTCTATCATCGTCGGATCCCCAAAATCCAATTTGTTGAGAGTAACCGGATACCTTGTACCTTATAATAAGCGCAGCGTTCAAATTTCAATTAAGGATCTCAAATGGCACACGCATATTACCGGAAATGGCGTCCTCTCGGGTGGGAAGAAGTGATCGGGCAGGAACATATTGTCCGCACCCTGCGCAATGCAGTAGGGCAGGGTAATATTGCCCATGCCTATCTTTTCTCCGGCCCGCGCGGCACCGGCAAGACCACTACCGCGCGCATTATCGCCAAGGCCGCCAACTGCCTGGCAGAGGATACAAAACAGCGGCCTTGCAATCAATGCGAAAACTGCGAGGCGGTCAATCAGGGGCGATTCCTGGACTTGATCGAGATCGATGCCGCGTCCAACACCAGCGTGGATGATGTGCGCGACTTGCGAGAGAAGATCAACTTCTCTCCATCTCTGGGCAAGTTCAAGGTTTATATCATTGATGAAGTCCACATGCTCTCCAACGCGGCGTTCAATGCGCTGTTGAAGACCCTGGAAGAGCCGCCGGCGCACGCGATCTTTGTGCTGGCGACCACTGAAGTATACAAGATCCCGGCGACCGTGCTGTCGCGCTGCCAGCGGCATGAATTCCGGCGCATACCGCTCAATTTTATCCAGGCACAGCTTAAGGAGATCGCGGAAAAAGAGGACATCAACGTGGAACCAGCAGCCCTGACCGCCATCGCGCGCCAGGCGACAGGTTCCATGCGCGACGCGGTTTCCCTGCTCGACCAACTGGCTTCTACGGGCAGCGATGTGACCCTGGAGCTCACCCAGCAGGTGCTGGGCACCGCGGCCAGCTTGAGCGTGATAGAAATGATCGAAGCGATACTGAAGGAGAATACCGGCACCGGCATGGCGATCATCAACCGGGCGCTGGATGGAGGAAGCGATCCGCGCCAGCTTGGGCGCCAGATGGTGGACACACTGCGGGCTGTGTTGATGTTCAAAATGGGCAACGCGGATCAGGTGGAAGCCACAACCGAGGAAGCCCAAAAATTAAAAGAATATTCCAGCCGGTTCGATCTGCAGCGACTGCTGACCGCGATCCGATGCTTTGACCAGGCAGCCCAACACACTAATGTGGGCTGGCAGCCAGGCTTGCAGCTCGAATTAGCCTTAGCACGCGCGATCGAAACGGAAGTTGAGGTTCAACCCACTGAACCTAAAAATAAACCCGAGAAAGACCGCCCGCTGCCTGTACACTCCAAGCCGATAAGTCATACAGCCGCGGAATCTTCAGCCAGGCAGCAGCATCAGCCAGTGCAAAAAACGGAAGCGCCAGCACAGAAAAAACCGGAGAAAATTATCCATGATTCTCCCTCGGATGAAAAACCTCGAATGGATGGGCATGTAACAATATCGGGGGAGGGCGGCGCCGACGCGATCAGGGAAAAATGGAGAGAGATCCGTTACAAGGCCAAGGAGATCTCCCCGGAGACCGGCGCACTGTTGAATTCCTGCAAGACCATGGAAGTGGTCAAGGGCAAGCTGGTGCTTTCATTTAGCGGGCAAATGCTCTGCTCGAAGATGGAAAACGGGCGCAACCTGGATAATGCCCGGCAGGCAGTCAAAGTGATCACAGGCGCAGATTTGCCCATTGAGTGCAGGGTGGCTGGGGAGAATGACATCAACCATGCGCCAGACCCGGATGTGGAAAAGGGCGGCATGGTGGGCGCGGCGTTGTCGCTTGGCGCAAAGATTACAAAGAAGGAAAAAACAGACGAATGATGAAAGATATGGGCGGCCTGATGCGTCAGGCCAAGGAAATGCAGGAAAAGATAAAGAAGGCGCAAAAGGAGCTGGAAAAAGAGACCGTGGTGAGCAGCGCCGGCGGGGTGGTGGAAGTGACCATGACCGGCAGCCAGAAGGTCGTAAGTGTGGTGTTGAACGCGGAGAAGGTCAAGGAATTATCCGCGGAACGGCTGCAGTCGCTGATCGCGCAGGCGGTCAATGACGCTTTGGACCGCTCGCGCAAATTGATGGCGGCCAAGATCGGCCCATTGGGCGGCGGGCTGGGCGGATTGAAATTCTAAGGTCTAAGTATGGCGCTGCTGCCTGAACCACTGGAGAAGCTGATCCTGGCGCTTGAACGCCTGCCCGGCATCGGGAGCAAAACCGCCTCGCGGCTGGCATTCTTCCTCTGGCGCTCCCCCGCGGAAGTCTCCAGCGATCTCGCGGAGGCGCTGCGCGACATCAAGACCTCCACGGTCCTGTGCGCGGAATGCTTTAATATCACATTGGCCGGACGGGAGAAGTGTGAGATCTGTGCCAGCAGCAACCGCGACAGCAGCCTGGTCTGCGTGGTGGAGGAGCCGCTGGATGTGCTCGCCCTGGAACGCACGGCCGGCTTTAACGGCAAATACCATGTGCTGCATGGGGCTTTGTCGCCCATCGAAGGCATCACGCCGGATGATCTTAGGATTCGAGAACTGGTGGAAAGGGTGGAAAAGGGCGAAATCCGAGAAATCATCGTCGCCACCAATCCCAGCATGGAGGGAGACGCGACCGCGCTTTACTTGCGACAGCGGCTGGATCAGTTCAATTTACGCATCACCCGCCTGGCCCGCGGCCTGCCGATGGGCGGCGACCTGGAATACGCCGATCAGAACACCTTATTAAGAGCCTTATCAGGAAGACAGGAACTATAGCGAATTTACCCTTTCCACAAGATCCCAAAATGTGTGATGCGGATGTTCTGCTTGGTGGGCGTCATCTTCACCTCTGAAATATTTTCCGCTTCCCCCATCCAGCGGTCTACCAGCGCCTGCTTTTCGTCTTCCATTTCGATGTCCAGGTTGCCAAGTTCTTCCTGGTAATTCTTCAATACATCCTCAGCTTCTTTCATGCGCCCACGCGCGTCCGAAGTCATGCGCGCTTTAGTCGCCGAAGAAGAGATGCTGCGCAGCTTGCGGCCAGCCAGTACATCCAGCACCTTACCACCCACATTGAGGGCTGTGTCGATCCCGCGGGAAGCCATCTCCTTGCGGTATTTTTCCACCTTCAGTTCCTGGCTGGCGATCTTCCTCTCCAGCGATGCTTTCTTTGTGGCGTACTTGCTGGACAGTTTGGCAGCTTCCTGGTCAGCCTTTTTCTCCGCGGCTTCCCGGCATAGATCCAGGAATTCCTCCTCGCTGGCTTCCGGGCCGACTGTTACACCCAGAGAGGGGCTGGAGCGCAGCGAGACCATGTCCGTCTCGTAGATCCAGTGTTCGAACTCCCTTTCCTGAGCTGACATCCAGGCTGCTTTGTTCAAGAATTCCGGCAGGGACGCGAATTTCATACCGCTCTGCGGGCGCTTGAGCAGACCGCCCGGATCATAATTCTCTTGAACAAAATCCTCCCAAATTTGCCCGGTCTCGCGTGGATCCTCTACAACCGCGGTGATGGAACGCGTGAAGTCAACCGAAGGCTTGGACTTCAGATAGCGCACTTCCGCGCTGGCCAGCAATGCAGGCGTATAGGTATCCGACCGACTGTCTTTTGGGACAGCCTCGAAAAATTCGTTCACGCCAGCAACCTGCGGTTTGGTATCCAATGCCACGCCTTTTTCGCGCGCGGTTATGACCGGCGAGGAAGCCCTGCGGGTGGACTGGCTGATTTTTCCTTTCACACCAAAAGTTTCGTTGAGCAGCGGGATCTGGGTGATTGTTAATGGACCTGCCAAATAGCTCATCGCCCAACGCGTGTGGAAGATATTCGGTTTTTTCTCATGCACGTTGTGATACAGAAAAACGCGCTTACCGAGGGTGGAAATCAACCGGTCGTATTCGCTGCGCGGAACTCCGCCCGCAGCACTTTCCAGTCCGTCCAGCAGTCTTTGTTTGTCCTGGTCCGTCTGCAGGCGCCCGACCATCCAGGTGCCGGCGTTGGAAAGCGCTTTGTAATCCACATCAACCGGATTCTGCGTGGTCAGCACAAGCCCTACGCCGAAAGCGCGCGCCGTCTTTAATAAGCGAATGATCAACGGCTTGGAGGGTGGGTTGGCCACCGGAGGGAGGTAGCCGTGGATCTCATCAAAATACACCAGCGCGCGAAGGTCGCCTGTGCCCCGTTGACGGCGCATCCAGGATTCTACAGCGGAGTAAAGCAGGGTGATGAAGAACATCCTCTCCGCGTCATCCAAATGAGCCAGGTAAAAAATGCTGTGGCGGGGTTTGCCGTCTGGCGTATACAACATGGCCTGGATATCCAGTGACTCGCCATCAATCCAGCTTTGAAAGGATGGGGATGCCAGGAAATTGTTCAACAACATAGCCAGCGCAGCGCGATCCTTTTTGGGGAAGAAATTATTGAGCGTGAAAGCGCCAAGTGTTTCAAATGGCGGGTCCTGTGTCTGCAGGATCAGGCTGGTCAGGTCAAGCTGGGCGCCTTTACGCCAGTTGTTCTCGATAATGTTTGAAAGAAGTATATGTTCTCGCGAACGTAAGGGATCGATGTCCTTCATGCCCACCAATGTCAACAGGGCGGTGACGGTGGCGGAGATTTTCTCCCGCAAAACTTCTCCATTCTCATCCCAATCCATATCCGGCGCTTCGAAAGATGCCATAATGCTGACTGGCTGACCAGTGGATGAACCTGGGGTGTAAACTACTCTTTCGACTGCATTTTTAAGTTGATTCAGGTTCTTTCCATCCAACCCCCAATCCGCCAGACCTTTTTTCCAGGAAGATGCAGTACTCTCTGCCACCTCAGCGGTCGTCCTGTTTTCCCGGCGTGCGCTATTGGCGTCAATCCAGGGTTCAAAATCTGCAGGTAGTAAATCGGGAAAAGTGAGCATCAAGTTGGTCAGATCCCCCTTTGGGTCGATCAAAATGGCTGGAATCCCCTGCAGGGCCGCTTCCTCGATTAAACCGATACACAAGCCGGTCTTGCCGGAACCTGTCATCCCCGTGACCAGCGCGTGGGTGACCAGATCAGCCGGGTCGTAAAAAAGATCCTCAGTAGTGATCGTGCTTTTCTTGAGGTCGTAGATCCTGCCTAGGAAAAAACCCTTATTGCTGCCCATTTTTCACCGCCTGTCGTTTTCGTGTCATTTTATTATATCCATGCGCTTAAACCGCAGATTCTTATTGAAATTGTATAATGAAGAAAATACAACATTCATTACTCAAAGAAAAATGCAATTTACTTATTATCCATTGGCAATTAGACAGGGAAAGGAACGCCAAAGCATCCCCGGCGCGCATGTACTGGCTGCTCCCCGCGATGCCCATCGTCACCGCAAGGACGATCTCCTGGCAGTGCTGCTTGATGTCAACGGCGAACACAGGTACGAGGGAGATGAGATCCGCGAGCTGGCCGAGAAATCAGCCAAAGTCTTTTTCAACGCGCAGGGTTCGGTAACACGCGCCATGCAGCAGGCTTGCGAGGAAACCAACCGCTTGATCTTGGAGCGCAACCTGGACCGCGGGTACGAGGGCATTCGCGCCAGCGGATCCGTATGTCTTTCCGCGCTGCATAATGGCTGGCTGTTCATCTGTCAATACGGCTCAACCAGCGCAATACTGATCTCGAACGATAAATTTGAAGAATTTGGAAAATTGGAAGGCGGCGGTGAATCTTTAGGACAGAGCAAACGCATACTTCCCCGTTTCTATCAAAGTCAGGTGAAGGATGGCGATCTCTTGCTGGTCAACGGCCGTCCTCCAACCACCTGGTCCTCTTATTATCTGGCTGGCAGCTCAACAGTGGAACTGGATCAACTCAAACGCCGGCTGCTGAACCAGGTAACAGGGGATTTGGAAGCGGTCGTGATCAAATTCGCTGAAGGCAATTCCAGAGTGGTTGAGGGAGATTGGCTTTTGAGTGAAAAACAGATAGCGGATGTCTACGCAGATCTTCCAGAAGTTAACCCAGAGCCTGAAAAGGATCAAACCACTTTCGTGGAAGAAACGCCTGAAGTGGATTCCTCTCCGATCTATATGCCGCCGCCCGTAGAAGAAGTAAATATTCAAGAGGAGAATCCCGAACCGATATCAATGCCCATGGAAGAAGGACCAGACTTTGATGCCGTCCCGGTCGCGCCGGGGAGCATTGAGGAGGGATATGCCAATCCAGACGACTCTGTGCCTTCAATATCTGTAAAGGAACCAGGTAAATTTCTGTTAAAAATCGCGCGGATCTGGATGAAATTGCGGACGATCAATTCAAAACTGCACATGGGTTTCGAAAGAATCCGAAAGAAGTTCCTGCCTGGGGCGCGAACGCTGCAGGACACTTCAGCCCCGGCTTTTCTGGTGTTGCTCGCGCTCATCATTCCGGTTTCCCTGGTTGTGCTTTCGATCGGTGCCTATTCCCGCATTGGGCGATCGGAGCAATATCAAGCGTATATGCAACAAGCGCAGGAAGCCGCCGACTTGGCCAGGATTGAACAGGACCCGAACCTGCAGCACGGATTCTGGACGGATACGCTCGCGATGGTCATTTCAGCAGAGAAATACAACGTAACGCAGGAATCGCGCATGCTCTTTGAACAAGCGCAGTTTCTCCTGGATGATATGGACCTGGCTGCCCGGCTGGATTTCCGCCCCGCGCTCACCCAATTCTTCCCTGAGGGTATGGTGATCACTAATATACAGGCAAGTTCTTCCGGCGTATATCTTCTGGATAAAACATCCGGCAGCATCCTGCGGATCTTCCTTAACACCAAAGGTTTTTATGAGATTGATGATGAGTTCAAGTGCCAGCCAGGACCATATGGCCTGGAGACCGTGACCAACCTGGTTGATTTCATTACCCTGCCGGCTAATCCAGACAATCACCGTGTGATGGCGGTGGACGCAAGCGGCAATCTGCTGTATTGCCGCCCGGGTGAGGTCCCGGTATCACGGACGCTGGCCCCTCCAACCAATGGATGGGGGCGCATCACAGGCGTTGGATTTGACAATAATGTACTTTATGTGCTCGATTCGGGCAACCAATCGATTTGGATGTATGCCGGCAAGAATCCCAGCCAACCGAACGCGGAAACATCTTCAGGCATTGTCTTTGCCGAGATCCCGATCAGCTTCTTGGATGAGGAAACCCCGGAACTTGGTGGAGCGCTTGACCTGGTCATCAACCAATTGGACGTTTACATATTGCATCAAGACGGCCACATGACCACCTGCCGGTATGGACCGGATAAAACAGTTCGGTTGACAGAGTGCCAGGATCCCTCTCCATATACCGATAACCGCGTTGGAAGAACGGATAAAAAGCCCTGGATCTTTACAGACGCTGCATTTATCGCGCTGCAAGCCGCGCGGGTGCCTGACGCATCGATTTACATACTTGATTCCGGAACCACTTCGCTCTACCAGTTCAGTTATCAGCTGAACTTGGAACGTGTTCTTCGACCGCAGTACAACCGCAGTTACCCTCTGCCTGAAAGCGAACCCACCGGATTTGGCATTTCATCAGATAAGGATCTGTTCCTGGCGTTCGACAATAAGCTCTTCATCGCCCCCGTGCAGTAGCTTTACGTCTTTTCAGCCAGTTGATCAACTCTTCCGTTTTCCGGGCGTTGATCACATGTTCCCTGGTCAACCATGCACGCCGGGCGGTGCCGACACCGTATTTCAAGTTACCCATCGCCTGGAGGGTATGCGCATCTGAATTTACCGCCAGCAATACACCGGATTCGGCCGCCCTTCGCGCTCTGATATCATCCAGATCCAAGTGGAGCGGATTGCTATTGATTTCAAGGATTGTTCCATTTTCTCCTGCAGCATTGAAGATAACCTCCCAGTCCAAATCCGCGCCATTGCTGTTAGGTAGTTCCCTACAGCTGGGATGGCCGATAATGTCTATAAACGGATTGCGAATCGCTGAAAGCAACCGCTGAGTGATCTGGTCCGCGGGCTGGTTCATTTCCAGGTGGATGGAAGCGATCACCAGGTCAAATTGGGCAAGCGCTTCATCCGGAAAATCTAATCGTCCATCGGGTAGGATATCCACTTCAATTCCATTGAGAATTATTAATTTTCCTGCCATCTGCGTTTGGATTTTCCGGATAGAAGAATTTCTGGCAGGGATCTGTTCGACTGCCAGACGGTCGTCGGGATCTGAGGTGGGGGCGGATATCGTATGGTCGGTGAGCGCGATCAACTTCAATCCACTTTCTAAGGCTGCTTCTGCGATATCCTCCAAAGAATTCTTACCATCGCTCCAGTTTGAGTGCAGGTGCAGATCACTATTGATATCGCTTATACCGATAACATGCGGTAAGCTATTCTTTGCTGCGGCTTCAATCTCTCCGCGATCCTCTCGCATTTCCGGCGGGATGAACGGCAACCCCAATGCTGTGTACACGAGCTCCTCTTCCGCACAGAGAATTTCTTTCAGGTCTTTGGTAACAAAGCCTCTCTCAGAAAGTGAGAGTCCGCGCTTGAGAGCAAATTCCCGCAGGCGGACATTATGATCCTTGGATCCGGTAACAAACTGCAGCAGACTGCCGAATTTCTCTTTGGGCTGCAGCCAAAGCTGGATTTGGATGCCGCTTTTCAGGCGGACGCTGGATTTCCAGTCGCCGCGGCTGAGGATATCCGCTACTTCCGGTTGGGAGGTAAAAAATTCCATCACTGCAGCCTGATCATCGGCAGATCCAACCAGGTCCAGGTCGCCGATCGTCTGGCGCATCCTTCTCAAACTGCCGGCCAGCTCGAGCCGCGTGACCCCTTTTTGTTTACTGATACGCTCCTTCCAATCCTGGGCGATGCCTTCCGCTTCAGGAATGGGATAACGCTTCCGATTGTACTGCTGCGCCTGTAGGCCGGTGAGGATCCGCGATTCAGATTTTTCGCCCAAACCAGGCAGATCCCGCAGTTTGCCCGATTTGGCGGCTGCTTCCAGCTGTTCGAGTGTGGTAATCCCCAGGGATTTCCAAAATAACGCAGCTTTTTTCGGCCCCACATCTGGCACATTGAGCAGATCGATCAATGTGGGCGGCACTTCCTCTTCCAGTTTGGTGAGAAATTTCAGCCTTCCCGTTTGCGAGAATTCCACGATCTTCTCAGCCAGTGCCTGGCCAATGCCCGGGAGCTGGAGTAGATCTTCCTGGCTGAGTTTTGCCAGATCCTCAGTCATGGTTTTTATGCTATCCGATGCACGCTGATATGCCAAAATCTTAAAGCGATTTTCCCCCTTGATCTCCATTAAATTTGCGATGCGGTTAAAAAGTTGTGAGAGTTCCTGGTTGCTCATGCACCGTATTATACTTTTACGGACAGGGAGGCGGTCTCAATGGATCATCAGAATTTCCAAAACATCAAAGTTCCCACCGCATTATTGAACAACGATCAAGCCAGGCGGAATATCGCATTAATGGCAGAAAAGACAGCCAGGCAGAATATTCAGTTCCGTCCGCATTTCAAAACACACCAATCCTCTGCAATCGGAGAGTGGTTTCGTGAAGTTGGCGTCAAATCCATCACAGTATCGTCCGTCCGAATGGCTGCATATTTCGCGAAAAACGGCTGGGACGATATTCTGATCGCCTTTCCGGTAAATTTACGTGAGCTATCCGAGATCAATGAACTGGCAGCCAGGGCGGAATTGTCGCTGATCGTAGAATCAGCTGAAGCAATTGAAAAGCTTGATCGTGGATTATCTGCAAAGGTAAAGGTATGGGTGAAAGTTGACTCCGGCATGCACCGAGCGGGAATCGATTGGAGAGACCGGAATGGGATTGAGCAACTGTGCAAAAACATTTTTTCCGCTAAGAATCTGAAATTGCAGGGTTTATTGACGCACGCCGGCCAAACCTATCATACATCATCTCCTGAGGAAATTCGCCGACTATACATGGAAAGCAACCGGCGGATGATCGATCTGAGAGAATACTTGCAATCCAACTTGGGTACAGCGCTCAAGGTCTCGGTGGGTGATACGCCCGGCTGCTGGTTAAGTGAAGATCTGGGCTCGGTGGATGAGATCCGCCCCGGGAATTTTCTGTTGTTCGACGCGATGATGATGAACCTGGGTGTTTGCCGTTTTGAAGATGTTGCACTTGTGGTGGCTTGCCCCGTGACTGCCAAACACAAGAACCGCAATGAAGTGGTCCTTTACGGCGGGGCGATCCATTTATCCAAAGAATTCATTTTGCACGAGCAGCATCCAGTGTATGGATATGCTGTAGAGATGACGGGTAAAGGTTGGAAATTCCTTGGCCGGGATAATCCTGTTGTTTCACTCTCCCAGGAACACGGGATCGTCCAGGCAACGGATGAGGTGTTTAACCAGGTAGAAATTGGTGGGTTGATGGGGATCATCCCGGTACATTCCTGCCTGGTTGTGGATACGCTGGGGTATCTGGTTGATCTTGAAGGAAAACGTTACGAAACCATGAGGCAGCCCTGAATCAGGGCGTCACCAACATGATCGGCACAGGCACAAACACCAGGATAAAGATGACCAACGCCAAATAACCGATCCAGCGGCGTTTTGCGTCCAGTTCAGTCACCAGGTCGAGCGGTTCAGCGTGGCTGCGGCCGAGGAAGAAGATCAGGGCAGCCCAGATCCACCATGTTCTCCACACAAACCCCATTGCGACCAGCAGGCCGACGATCACGGGGAAAGTTTTTTGAGCGGCTTTTTTACCAAATAATGTAAAGAAGATATGACCGCCGTCCAACTGGCCGGCTGGGATCAGGTTAATGCCAGTGACCAGCAAGCCTGCCCAACCTGCCCAGGCAACCGGGTGAAGCATCACGTCAGTTGCGCCCCAGGGAAAGGGCTGTCCGGTAAAGAAATATCGAAACCAGTGGCTTGCAAGCGCCAAACCTTGCAGATCAGGCGGCTGCGGGAGCAGTCTTCCAAAAGCGGCAAATTTAAGAAGAAGATACAAAATAGAATTGCCTTCCATTTGAAACGCGCTTCCCACAGTGGGCGCAAGTGGCAGCTGATTGAGCTCGGAGAGACGAAGCCCGATGAGCAGCACAATGATTGAAACTACTAATCCGCTCAGAGGTCCGGTGACAGAAAGGTCAAACAGGGCCTTGCGGTTCTTGGGAAGTGAGCGCATATTGATAAACGCTCCCATGGTCCCGAAAATACTGAAGGGGAATGGAATGAAGAAAGGCAACGTAACCTGAACGCCATGCCTCTTCCCGGCAAAATAATGCCCAAATTCGTGCGTACCCAGGATGGCCAGGAGCGAGATGGCGAAGGGCCAACCGTTCCGAATTAATGCCCAGATCATTTCAAAGAAGTTTTGGGGCGGCTCACCTTGAAATCCATACATCCCTCCCGTTATCATGACGCTGATGAGGGTGATGATGAATAAGATCAGGTTGAGGTTTGGGTTGAGTGCTCGCTTTTTCTGGATCTCCGGCAACAAGAACAAAACAAGGTGGTCCTCTTCTTTCCTCAACATGGGCATGAGGTGATGACCCGATAATTTCACCATTAATTGGTCAAATTCTTTGGAAATATCACTGGATATAATTTTTCCCCGGTAGCGTGCAACAAACGGCTGTTTGGGATCTCCATATGTGACATCGTCGATGGAAAAATGTTCGGCGACCATTTTATCCAGTTCAGCCAAGTTATGGTCAGTTATCATTCGTTCTCCAATGGTGTTCAACAAAAAAGCGGGAATGGATGGGAGTCGAACCCACCACGGCCTGCTTGACAGCCCGTCACCGATTTTGAAGACCGGGGAACCCACCGGGGCTCTACCATCCCCACAGGAAGGATAATCGACAGTCCGCTGTTTGTAAAGTGAGAAGCAGAATCAAGATTACCTCCATTATTTGACTGAACCTCGTACCCAAAATTGTGAAAATTTAACCCGGAATAAATTTTACTCTTATGGCTTGCCGAGTTAGGTTTAGCTCAATTTAACCAGGTAACCAGCTGGTCCCCCTGCATTTGGCGGAAGATCGCCCCTTGGCTGATACTTTGAAATAGTGCGGCTTCATCCATCACTTGAATTCCGGAAAGCATGTGTATGCCGAATTCAAACAAAACCGGTGATAGAGGAGTTGTGGGACCAACCAACGCGGTGAATGCACCGCTTGTTATGTGAGGAAGGATCTCTGTCAGGGTGTGATTGATCAGACTGTTGCTGGTAATGGCGATAACCTCCGCATCTGGAAGCAGTTCCGGCATCTCATTCAGGTGATGCTCGCCTTCGACAGGTGTTAATTCGAAAACAGTCAGCTGAGAAGCGCTTGATCTCAATTCATCGAGGTAAGGAAAGTGACCGAATACTGCCATATGTTTCCCTTTTCCTTTCTCGACCAGGTATTTAAAAGCATTGATCTCTACCAATCCTGTAGATGGCAGTTCGATCAAAGAATTAAGCGAGGCGAAGCCAATACTCGCTTCCAATGTGTTGTTGGAGTATGTATAGCCAGCCAATTCCAGGGCAGATTTGTTTTCGAGCTCACCGGCATCTCTGACTTTGCCCTCTCCGTGCGGCATTGCACCCATAACGGTAGAAGCCAAGCCGCACCAACGGCTGGAGACGGCCGTCCAATGGACGCCAACCATAATCCTTCGAATTGGTGCGTCATCTTTAATGGACCCAATCAACTCGTCTAATATTTTCATTTATTTGAGTATAAGGGATGTATTCTGAATGAAAGTTAAGTTTGTCAACAATTTAAAATACAAAAGGCATTAACGAGAGGAAGAATGGTGTAGTTTGTATGAAGATTATTGCGATCAATATCCCTAAAAGCCAACCCGCCAGGATATCGACCAGGTAATGAACGCCCAAAGATACCCGCGCCAGGCTGACCAAAGGCGCCCAAATTGTCAGTATCCAGTTGAGTGGAGTCAAGTGGTACCCCCACGCCAGGGCGGCCAGCATCACGGCACGAACCGCGTGACCTGATGGGAACGAATTTGGGTCTGTTTTCCTGTAGATTTCTCCCCACTGACCTTCGGGACGCTGGCGCTTGATTAGGAACTTGATGGCCAGGACCAGGCTGGCCTGGATGATAATGGCCCCAGCGAACAAAGCGGAAAATTTGTGCAGATTGCCACGGGTGAGCAGCCAAATGATGAATAATCCCGCGACCCAAAACCAGGAGTCGCCGGAATGGGCAAAAAAAACCGCGAAGGAACGCAATGCTCGTTGATCCGGCTTCAACTGCAATTTTTCTGAAAGTTTGTGGTCCAAGTTTAATATTTTATTCAAAATAATTTCCATAGATAATCTCAAAATTATATCTTTTTCGAGAACTTTTCCGTGATTGTTTTCATACTAGATTAATTCATTAAAATCATGTCAACGAATAATTATGGAGGAATGATGGACGAAAGTATTTTTCAGGTGGACGCTTTTACCAATGAACCATTCAAGGGAAATCCCGCAGGCGTGATGCTTCTCACTGAACCGAAACCAGATGAATGGATGCAGAATTTTGCCAGAGAGATGAACCTTTCGGAAACAGCATTCCTGATGAAATTTCAGGAAAAATATCTATTGCGCTGGTTCACCCCAAGGGTTGAGGTTGATCTTTGCGGGCACGCCACCTTGGCATCCGCACACGTGCTTTTTAGCGAAGGATTGGCAGGACAGGATGAGACGATCCTTTTTGAATCCGCCAGCGGAATGCTTAGGTCAAGGTACGTGGATGGATGGATCGAACTCGATTTTCCCGCTTTTGAAATCCGAACCGGAGTTGTATCAAAAGAGATCACCGGCGCCCTTGGATTTGAACCAAAGCAGATCTATGAGAGCGATGTCAATCTGCTGGTTGAGATGAAAAACCTTGGTGAAATTCGAGATTACCTGCCAAACCTTGAAGAACTTGCAAAACTACCGTATCAGGGATTGATCGCCACTTGCCGGATGGGAAATGGATTTGACTTTGCCTCCAGGTATTTTGCTCCGCGGGCTGGGATTAATGAAGATCCTGTGACAGGATCGGCTCATTGCTCTTTGGCTCCATTTTGGGCGCGTGTTTTAGAAAAGAATATCTTTACGGCCTACCAGGCATCCGAACGAGGAGGAGTGCTCAAGGTTAGGTTCGAGAACAACCGCGTGTTTATCCAAGACCAGGCAGTGATAATTTTTAAAGGCGAGCTGCGAATTTGATCCTATTTTTCCAACAAATTTGATCCATTAAGCATTTCACGATCCCTGATCACTGCTAAATTGCCCATGTTTATCATGTCTATTTTGCCCAAGGCCGCGAAAAGCTGAGCTGGAATAGCCGTCAAGGACAGCGATATACTGTACTTGCGAGTGGTATCCATCACGGTGCTAAGGTCTTTTCTAAATTAAACATACAGCTTGTGTTTATATTCCTCTGACCGTATTTCATTTCATCATAAGGTAAAATACCTTCGTATTTATGGCACACGATCATACACATCCACACAACCACACCGAAGCGAATATTAAAATCGCGTTTTTTATGAACGCCGGATTTGCGCTGGCTGAACTTATCGGTGGATATTTTGTAAACAGTGTGGCGATAATAGCCGATGCCTTGCACGATTTTGGGGATAGTTTAGCTCTCGCCTTCTCCTGGCGTATGGAAGCGCTGGCAAGAAAAGAGAGCGATAAGCGTTTTTCATATGGGTACCGGCGATTTTCGCTATTGAGTGCGGTGGTCAGTGCGATCGTCCTTATGACTGGATCGATATTTATTTTTTTTGAAGCAATCCAACGGTTAGCGAACCCTCAACCTGCTGACGCGCAGGGAATGATGGTGTTTGCCTTTATCGGAATCGCAGTGAATGGTTTTGCGGCGCTGCGTACCAGCCGCGGGAAAAACCTTAACAGCCAGATCATATCCTGGCATTTGCTGGAGGATGTGCTGGGGTGGGCAGCAGTATTGGTGGTCAGCATCGTACTCTTATTCACCGATCTTTACATTCTGGATCCTCTCTTATCCATACTAATCACGATCATCGTGCTCTTCAATGTGATCAAGAACTTCAGGAAAACATTAGCAGTGCTTCTTCAAGGTGTCCCAGAATCGGTGGATATAGCGTCCATCGAAAGTGAGATCCGGAAGATGGAGATGGTCAATGGCATTCACCACACCCATGTGTGGTCTCTGGATGGGGAGCAGAACGTTCTCACAACTCATATCGTTCTTGGTTTAAATGCGAAAAAAGAACAAATCCGCACGATTAAAAATAAAGTCCGTGAACTGACCAAAAAGAACGGACTTTCTCATACCACCATTGAATTCGAGTATCTGGAAGATGATTGTTCAATGAGCGACATCGCTGAAAACAATTGAATGGAGGGATATGAACGACGAGAAAAATAAGGAAATGCCCAACTGGCTTGTTTTTTTAATTTCATCCATCGGTTTAATTTACCTTTTAAATCCCACCTTTGGAGTGCTTGAACTGATTCCAGATAACATACCTTTGGTAGGAAATCTGGATGAAGGCGCCGCCGCTGTGCTTGTTTGGCAGGGGATCAGCCGTCTGATAAACAGCCGGAAAAAAAGGCAGTAAAACCACCGAAACCTTAACGAAAAGCCGCAACCTTAAGTGTAGTGCACCCCAAATACTGGACATGAATTAAGTAGATACGAAGGACTGAGTTCTAAACTGAACAGGACTCAGTCCTTTTAGTTTAACCTTAATCCTGCGATTATTGTAGTAATCAATATATTCAG
>Ga0209164_1000393_pt1 | contig 110350 bp, 95 predicted proteins | sample MTBNYHSulfiMetaG_FD_187458 | JGI IMG/M metagenome (GOLD analysis project Ga0209164, IMG submission 187458) | Enrichment culture microbial communities from rom New York Harbor, USA that are MTBE-degrading - MTBE-NYH (New York Harbor Sulfidogenic)... | ecosystem: Environmental > Aquatic > Marine...
CTGACCCCTGGCTCCGGTTGCCGGGCGCCGGCTTTCAAGTTTAGGCTTCGCACGCCACACGCCCTTGCAGCATCTCCCTGGCATGGGCCAACGCCCGGGGGGTAATGTCACGTCCGCCCAGCAACCTGGCAAGCTCCCGGGTCCTCGCCTCTGTGCTCAGTTCCGTAATCGCCGCCTCTGTTCGGCCGCCCTTGACCTGCTTTCTGACCACAAAATGCGTGTTTCCCTGGCAGGCAATCTGCGGAAGGTGGGTGATGCAGACAATCTGGTGATATGCTGCCAAAGAGGCAATCTTTTTCCCGACCACCTCGGCGGCGGCCCCGCTGATCCCTGCATCGACCTCGTCGAAAATCACCGTCTCAACAGAGGCTGTCCGCGAAAGGATGGTTCGGATGGCGAGCATGATTCGCGAAAGCTCGCCGCCCGAGGCGATTTTTGACAGAGGCCTCAATTTCTCGCCGGGATTGGGAGAAATCATAAATTCGAGTCTGTCAAGCCCCTCAGGCCGCATATTCGCCAGACCCTGTTCTGCCGAGATCCCATCGTGATCCGGCGGAAATTCAAATCTCACCCTGAATCGGGTATCCTGCATATGAAGCTGACGAAGTTCAGTCTCCACGGCTGTCCTGAAACCCTCGGCCCCATTGTGTCGTTTTCGTGAAAGGTCGCCCGCCTTTTGCACGAGCGCTGATTGCAGGTCATTCAGTTGCCGACTCAGCCGGCCGATCTGCTGCAGCCTGTTTTCCAGATCAAACATCCGTGAGGCCAGGGCCTCTTTGAACCTGAGGATATCTTCGATGGTCGCACCATATTTCCGCTTGAGCCTGTTCAGGATATCCAGCCGTTCCACAACCTGATTCAGTCGCTGCGGGTCCAGCTGTATCGACTTTCGAAAATCCCGGAGGGCGAAAGAGACATCCTCTATCTGCGCCTCGATGTCCGTCAGAGCGGTCTTTACAGAGGCCAGTTCAGGAGCTATTTTCGATCCCTTTTCCAATGCCTTGACACAGTGGGCCACGGATGAAAGGGCGGAATCCTGGCTCTCGTAGAGGTCCTGGTATCCTGTTGATACCATATCGAGGAGTTCTTCTGCGTGTTGAAGGCGCCGCTTCTCTTCCTCAAGAAGATCGTCCTCGCCGGGTACCGGTCCGGCCATCTCGATTTCCTGGATCTGAAAACGGGTCAGTTCCTCACGCTCCTTCTGGGTCTTGATTTCCTCTTCCAGGGAAGTGATCTCCCCTTTCAGATTCTGATGCCTGTCAAACAGACGGCCCAGCTCGGCACGCTCATCTTCAAGGCTGCTGAAACGATCCAGCAGATAGAGGTGGTTTTCCGGTCTCAAGAGGAGTTGATGTTCATACTGACCTGAAATGCTGATGAGCCTAGGCCCCAGGCGGGACAATGTCTGGAGGGCGGCCAGTGATCCATTGATAAAGACCCTGTTGCGTCCCCCCCGGGAGATGGTCCTCTTAATCAGCAGATCGCCGTTAAACGGTATGCCCGCCTCTTCCAGCAAACGGGTCAGACCGGGCGTGCCGGTCAGGTCAAAGAGACCCTCTACCACGGCCTCGCTGCACCCGGTTCGTATAAGGTCGGCCGACGATCTCCCCCCGAGAATCAGATTGATGGCAGTGATGATGATCGATTTTCCCGCGCCGGTTTCGCCGGATAGGATATTGAGCCCTTCCCTCAGGGCCAAATCCAGGTGTTTGATAATAGCGAAATCGGTGATTACGAGATGGACAAGCATCATGCCCCCGGCGCTGATGGCGGGGATGCCCCCCACCGTCTTTCAAGCCTTTTCAGAAAATAATAGCACCATCCCACAAAAGCTGTCAAAGCAAAATCCGGAGCGTGAAAAGCAGGAGGGATGTCCGTTTTGCAGGTCAATAACGCATCCAGCTTTCGTATTTCTTTTGGTCTTCCAGGACCATCGCCGGCATTGACGGCATGTTCGACCTCGACCTCATCCCCTCCTTTCCGCAGGTCGGGAAGAATGGAATCTTTACATAACGCTAACAGAATGCTAACATTTTGACATTAAATTAATCCGAAAAGTGACAGAAAAGGGCTGCCATGTCCAATGAACATGTTCTTGTTGTGGATGATGAAGAAGATATCCTGGAATTACTGAGATTCAACCTCTCACGGGAGGGGTATCATGTGAGCCTTGCGGTCTCCGGAGAACAGGCCGTTGAGATCACAGGGAAGGCGATTCCGGATCTGATCGTTTTAGACCTGATGCTTCCCGGCATTGACGGTCTGGAAGTGACCCGGATACTCAAGGGCAGTCCGGAAACCAGAGGCATTCCCATCGTGATGCTGACGGCCAAAGGGGAAGAGGCGGACGTGGTAACCGGCCTGGAACTGGGCGCAGACGACTATGTCGTCAAGCCGTTCAGCCCCAGGATCCTGCTGGCCAGGGTCAGGGCGGTGCTCCGGAGAAAGCTGGAGGAGGCCCCGGACCCGTCCGACGCGGTGAAGATCCACAATCTGGTGATCCATTTGGGACGGCGGGAGGTGCTGGTGGATGGCAGGGCCGTGAATCTGACCTTCACGGAGTTCGGCATCCTTCATTACCTGGTGCAGAGGCCCGGATGGGTATTCACGCGCACCCAGATCGTCGACGCTGTTCGAGGAACAGACTATTTTGTCACCGATCGTTCCGTAGATGTCCAGATCGCAGGCCTCCGAAAGAAGCTGGGCCCCAGCGGCAGGTTCATCGAGACGGTTCGCGGTGTTGGGTATCGATTCAAGGAGTAGCCCATGGCGGCAAAAAGACGATTGTTCTGGCAACTCTACCCCTCCTACCTGCTCATCACCATGATATCTCTCATGGCCGTCACCTGGTACGCCTCCCGTTCAACCAGGCGGTTCTACGTTGCGCAGACAGCCCTGGACCTGGAGGCCCGGGCCCGCCTCTGCCAGGAACTGATTCTGAGCCGCACCGATTCGCCGGACATAGCGAAGGCGAATCAAATCGTGACGCGTATGGGACGGACTGCCGCCACCCGCATCACGGTGATGCTTCCGTCAGGGAAAGTGGTCGCGGATTCGGATGAAGATCCTCGGACCATGGACAATCACGCCGACCGTCCCGAGTTCATCGAGGCGATGAACGGCCACCGCGGCATCTCCATCCGGCACAGCAGAACCCTTGAGAAAAACCTGATGTATGTGGCGGTCCCTGCCAAGCGGGGAGAAGACGTGGTTGCGGTCATCCGGACCTCCATCCCGATCAGCGCCGTTGATGAGACCATCGGCACCCTCCGGACCAGAATCGTGTTTGGCGGGCTGGTGATGGCAGCCTTTGCCGCTTTACTCGGCCTGTTTGTGTCACGCCGTATTACCCGGCCCATTCGGCAGATCAGAAACTGGGCTGAATCCATCGCCCGTGGGCATTTCCAGTACAGGCCTGCGATTACGGCCTCCGAGGAGATCGAAGCCCTTTCGGTTTCGCTGGGTCAGATGGCCGAAGAACTCCGGGAGCGGATCGAGACGGTCATCCGCCAGCGCAATGAGATCGAAGCAATCCTTTCCAGCATGGCAGAGGGCGTGATGGCCCTGGACATGGAAGAACGGCTCATCAGCATGAACCAGGCGGCAGGCCGGATGCTCGGTATTGACCTGCCCCGCGTGGAGGGCCGGAGCATACAGGAAATCGTCCGAAGCACGATGCTCCATCAGTTTGTGAACGATACACTGTCAAGCGGAAACCCGACCGAACGGGACATCCCCATGAACCCGGACGGATCGCTGATTGTCAATTGCCACGGAACCCTGCTTCGAGACGCCGCAGGCAAACAGATCGGCGCACTGGTTGTTCTAAACGATGTCACACGGCTTCGCAGACTCGAGAATGTCCGCCGGGAATTTGTAGCCAATGTTTCCCATGAACTCAGGACCCCGATTACGGCCATCAAGGGCTTTGTGGAGACGCTCCGGGACGGTGCGGTTAAAAATCCCCGGGATGCCGACCGTTTTCTGGCCATCATTGACAAGCATGTGACCCGGCTATCAGCCATTGTCGAAGATCTCCTGAGCCTTTCCAGAATTGAGCAGGGGGCTGAAAAGGGAGAAATCCGGCGGATCGACAGCCGGATCAGTGAAATTCTCGGGACCGCCGCTCAGATCTGCCATATCAGGGCCGCTGCAAAACAGATTCGGGTCGAGATTGCGTGTCCTGAAGCGGTGCGGGCAGAGGTCGATCCTCCCCTCATCGAACAGGCCGTGGTGAATCTCCTCGATAACGCCATCAAGTACAGCGAGGAAGGAAAGGCGGTCCAGGTGGAGGCGCTGGAGCGGGGCAATGAGGTCGTTATTTCAGTGCGCGACCGGGGCTGCGGCATTGAAAAAAGACACCTCAGCCGACTTTTCGAACGTTTTTACCGCGTGGATAAGGCAAGGAGCCGGCAGTTAGGGGGGACCGGCCTGGGACTGGCCATTGCCAAACACATTGTACAGGCCCACGCAGGCCGCCTGACGGTCGAGAGCACCCCCGGCAAGGGGAGCGTCTTTTCCATACGCCTCCCGGGAACTCAGACGGACACAACGACAGACTGACACACATCGCTTCCCGTCACAGACAACCCTTTCCGGGGCATGATTCAAAAACGGCCCTGATCTTTCTCCGTCAGATGCCGCGACCTTCTTGACATGCGGCCCGGAATCCCTTATTTTCACTATCAACACACGTCCCTCCCTCGCCACGTATCCTTATAATCGGGTGTCCCATTCAGCCCCCTGGAAGCGCCTCAATCCATTTATTGCAGGAGCAGGCGGAGCGTGTTGAGTCCTGCCGCAGCGGGATTGGAACGGACGATGGCAGTATGCACCCGGCAGAGGCCGGTTCCAAGACGTCATTCATCACTTGTCAGTCACCCATGTCTTTTCATCAGCATCAGGATATCGATACCCTGAAGGAATGGCTGGATGCGGGCTCAGCATCCATGGCCGTTACAGGTCTTTCAGGATCTGCAGAAACCTATTTCGTCGCCAGGTTGCTGGCCGGTCTCGACAGGCCCTGCCTCACGGTCCTCCCTGATAAAAAAGAGGCCGAACGGCTCTGTAAAGGACTCCAGTTCTTCATGAGTGGTCCGGAGGCCGATCCGGCCTCTTCCGCTCTGAGGCTTCAGCGGTTTTTTCCATATGACATGTCTCCCTTGACCGGTCTCAGCCCCCACGTGGAACGGGTCAACCAGCGGATCAGGGCCCTCTATGCCCTGACGTCTGACAGAAATCCGATTATCGTGACCTCCGTCGAAGCGCTCTGCTTCAGAATCATGCCCAAGGCATCGCTCCTCAATTCCCTGGAATACCTCGAGACAGGAGAGGCGGTCGACCGCGGCCCGTTTATCAGGCGGCTCGAAATCAATGGATACCGGCGCACATCCCTGGTGGAAGAAAGGGGTGATTATTCGATTCGGGGAGGCGTCATCGATATCTTTTCACCCCTGTACCCCTTCCCCGTCCGCCTGGAGTTCTGGGGAGACCGCCTTGAATCGATCCGGCAGTTTGATCCCATCAGTCAGCGGTCGCAGGACTGCTTGAGCGAAATGATTCTCCTTCCTGCCTCAGAGATCATCATGGATGAACCCAACGTTCAGAGGGCCAGATCCATGGGAAGGGTTCCCGGACCTGACGTCGGCGCCGGTTTCCCGGGACAGGAGGCATGGCTCAATCATTACTATCCGCACCTCGACAGCCTTTTCCAATACCTCCCCGAAAAGGGAATCATTCTCCTTATTGATCCCTTTCGTATGGAAGAGGAGGCCCGGAAGGTAACCAGGAAATTTCAGAAGGATCAGGAGGTATTCAGGGAGGAATCGGCGAAGAAAAGCGTCCCGTTTCCTGATCTGGAGGGCATTTCCGTCCAATTTGAGGAAATCGAACAGCAGGTGGCGCAGCGCCCGCGGATTATATTCAGCGAATTAGGGCTCCACCCTGAGCCCGCTCCTGACCAGATCCTCGGGATCGACGGCCGGTTTCAATTGGAAGACGACCTGGAACACCCGCTTTCAGGGAGCGGCAGGGTTTCCATGGCCCCTTTTGCGCAAAAGGTGGCTTCATGGCTCGCCACACGGTCAAGGGTTGTGGTGACATGCAGCACAGAGCAGCAGGCCAACCGGTTAAAAGAGATCCTGGCCAACTACGATATCCCGGCGGAAGGAGTCGTGCAAGGCTGGCATGAGGTCCCTGATCGTGCAGGGCTCTATCTCTGCCTGGGGAGGCTCTCAGAGGGTTTCGCGTGGCCGGAGATCGGTCTCTACGTGGTCAGCGAAGATGACATCTTCGGGCCCAAGGCCGCCAGGAGACGACCCGGCAAAGGACCTCGCAGGGACGGGCTCTCCTGGTCGAGCTTCAGCCAGCTCAAGGACGGCGACCTCGTGGTGCATGAGGACCACGGCATCGGCCGCTACGGCGGTCTCGTCACGATGGAAATCGCCCGCAAGATAAATGACTTTGTTATCGTAGAGTATGCCAACAATTCAAAGCTTTACATCCCATCAGACCGGGTCAGCGTCCTGCAGAAATATGCCGGCGCCGATGAACATATTCCGAAACTGGACCAATTGGGCGGCAACGCATGGGGTATCGCGAAACAAAAGGCCAAAAACTCGGTCAGAAAAATCGCCAGACAACTTGTGGAACTCTACGCCCTCAGGAAGTATCGGAACGGATACGCCTTTTCCCCCCCTGACCATTATTTCCGCGAATTCGAGGCCACCTTTGAGCACGAGGAGACCGATGATCAGATGAAGGCCGTGGAAGATGTCCTCTCAGATCTCTGTTCTGAACGGCCCATGGATCGACTGGTCTGCGGGGATGTCGGTTTCGGGAAAACGGAGATTGCCGTCCGCGCTGCTTTCAAGGCTGTTTCAGACGGAAAGCAAGTGGCCTTTCTTGTGCCCACGACGGTACTGGCCGAACAGCACTTTGAGACCTTTAAACAGAGGATGGCGCCCTATGCTATCGATGTCGGGGTCCTGAGCAGGTTCAAGTCCAGGCGGGAACAGGCAGAGACTGTGGGAAGGCTGCGCTCCGGCAAGATAGATGTATTGATCGGCACCCATCGGATACTTCAGAAAGACATCAAATTCGCTGACCTGGGACTCCTGATCATCGATGAAGAGCAACGGTTCGGGGTGCGCCAGAAGGAGGCTCTCAAGAAATACCGTGCCCTTGTGGATGTCCTGGCAATTACGGCCACGCCGGTCCCCAGGACCCTCCAGATGTCGATGATCGGCGTCCGGGACCTGAGCGTCATCGAAACGCCTCCTCAGGACAGGCAGGCCATCGAAACCTACCTGTCTCCCTACGATGAATCCCTCATCATTCGGGCCATCGAATCCGAAATGGAACGAGGGGGTCAGACCTTTTTTGTGCACAACCGGGTGCTCACCATCGACCATGCCGCGGATCAACTGAGAAGATTGGTCCCCAGGGCGCGTCTTGCCGTTGCCCATGGCCAGCTGAAATCAGGTGAACTGGAAAAGACCATGCTGCGGTTCCTCCGCAAGGAGATCGATGTCCTGGTCTGCACCACCATCATCGAATCAGGCCTGGATATTCCCTCGGCCAACACGATCATCATCAATCAGGCGGACCGGCTGGGCCTGGCCCAGATCTATCAGTTGAGAGGCCGGGTGGGCCGGGCCAAGGAGAAGGCCTATGCCTACCTGATGATTTCTGACGGGTCGACCCTTACAAGAGACGCGGAAAAGCGGTTGAAGGCCCTGATGGATTTTTCCAACCTCGGCGCAGGACTCCATCTGGCCATGCATGACCTGAGAATCCGGGGGGGCGGCAATATCCTCGGATTTTCACAGTCAGGGCATATCTCGGCCGTCGGGTACGAACTCTATATCAAGCTCATCGAGCGGGCTGTTGCCGAACTCAAAGGCAAAGAATGGGAGGATGATATCAATCCGGAGATCAATATCGACGTCCCTGCCTATCTGCCGGGAAGTTATGTAATGGACACTGATGTCCGGCTGAACCTTTACCGAAGGCTGTCAAATCTCGTTGAAAGCTCGGAACTGGACGAAATCAAGAAAGAAATCCGGGACCGTTTCGGCCCACCTCCCCCGGAGGTCATCCATCTCTTCGGCCTGATGTCGATCCGTCTTCTGCTGAAAAGGCTCCGTATCGGCAAACTGGATATGGCATCCAACGCCTTGACGCTGACCTTACCGGAGAATACCGCCGTCAATGCGGCGCATATGGTCCGGCTGATACGCAACAGCCCGCGTAAGTACCGGCTTCTGTCAAATAACAGGATCCGGATCGCCGCCGGAACATTGTCTTTTCCGGACGATCTTGCTAAAATAGAGCAAGAGGTGGAAATCCTGGGTGTCAACACAGACGCATCCGATGAAGGACACAGGGAATTGAGAAAAGCGTAAAAAATCTGTTTTATTTTTTCAACTTTGCTGGTATCCTAAAAAATTCAGGTGATTTCATCGTATAACCGGGATAAGCCCAGCTGTTTCCTCGCCGGGTAGGTTCAGGGCGTCAGGTGCAGCGAGGCTTTTTATCCCGGGCATGGCAGGATCATTGACCGCCTGGACGAATGCCCTGCGGAATGGTGATGAAGAAACAGATCCGATGCATACACCGGGGTCCTTATTGTCTTCTCAGCTGGTTACTCATCTTTCCGGTCGCCGCCTGCGGTCTCTTTGATCAGGAAACTGACGATGCGGTCATCGAAATAGGTTCCATTCGCCTGACACGGGAAGCCCTGAAGAGAGAAATGGCGTACGTAAGCCGCGGACTGTCTCTGTCAGGCACACAAACTGAAAAGATCAGGAACCAGCTCGTCAGGCAGATTATCGACTACTATCTGATTATGGACTACGGGAGAAAAGAGGGCATCTCTGTCTCTGAAGACGAATTCCAGGACGAGCTGAAGGCACTCAAAAAGGGCTACGAGGAAAATGACTTTCGGGAATCCCTGCTCCGCGCCTATGAGGACCCGGAGTCTTGGGAATCCCGCCTGAGAAACCAGCTTTTTGTGCGTAAGGTTATCCGGGAGGTTTCCGCAGGCGTTGATTCACCCAGTTACGAAGAGATAAAAGCCTACTATGATGAAAACAGGGCTGAATTCAGATATCCTGAGATGCTGAAATTCCGGCAGATTGTCTGCGGCTCAAAAAAGGACGCCCAGAAGCTTCGAGGGCGTCTCATGGCCGGTGAGGATATGGGAGAGCTTGCAAAGGAATATTCCATCGCCCCAGAGGCCGAGAACCGTGGGCAGGTGGGCTGGATAGCAAGGGGCGACCTGGAACAGGCCATGGAAAAGATCCTCTTTTCGTTACAAAAAGGGAGGATTAGCCCTGTTGTCAAGACCGGTTCCGGATATCACCTTTTCGAGGTGATGGACCGTCGGCGTGCCGGTCTCAAAGAACTTGCTGAAGTGATGGATGACATCGAATCCAGGCTGCTGCGGGAAAGGCGTGAACGTTTCTGCGAAACATGGTTGAAAAGGCTGAGGGCCGAGTCTGACATCAAAATCAATCAAGAACTGTTAACTCAATTGAAGGCCTCGCAGCCCTTAGGCCCTTAGGGCCCTGTAACTGGCAATATGTTGCCAGTAAAGGTTTTCCCGCCGCGGCGGGATTCAGGTTTCAGGCGCAACCGGGCTGCTGACCGATGTTTCCGATACCTGAAACCCGAAACCTGATCTATTGAATCACATTTTTGACGGATCTTATGAAACCACTGCGAAAAGTACACCGATGGATGGTGTTTCTTGCCGGGATCCTGCTCTTTTCCACCCCGGTCCGGGCCGAGATCCAGAACAGGGTCGTGGCGATTGTCAACAATGAAGTGGTCACCCTCTATGAACTGAACGCCAAGATCAGGGAACTTACAGGCGTATCCCCCGGCGAACTGAAATCCCGATCCGAGGAGATGTTTATCGATACCCGGCGACAGGTGCTGGACAGTTTGATCGATCAGAAGATTGCACTTGAAAAAATCAAGGAACTGGATATCAAGGTGCCGGACGAGGAGGTGGACCAGGCCATTGAACGGGTGAAAGAGGATAACCAGCTGACCCAGGAGGGTCTGATTGCCGAATTGAAAGAACGCGGGACCACCTACGAGTCCTATAGGAAATCGATCAGGCGTGAGCTGGAAAGGATGCAGCTGATCAACTATGAGGTCCAATCCAAGATCCTGCTGAGAGAAGAGGATCTTAAGAAATACTATCACGAACACATCGATGAATTCACGAGCGGAGGCAAGGTCCGTCTGGCCCTCATCTTTCTCAAACAGAACGTTCCCGGCGACCGGAATGAGGCCCAGACCCTTCACCGGAAGGCCCAGGAAATTCTTTCAATGATCCAGAACGGCAAGGATTTCAGTGAGCTGGCAGGGAAATACTCCAGTGGCCCCGGGGCCAGGGAAGGCGGCGATCTCGGTGTGTTCAAGCTCTCAGAGCTGAACCCGGAAATGGCCAAGCTCATCAAGGACTTGTCTTCCGGAGATGTGGCCAAGCCGATTATCAGGCCGGATGGCATTCGGATCATCAGGGTCGTAGAGAGGGATGGAGGGGGCGTCAAATCTTTCGAACAGGTTCGGAATGCGATTCAGTCGATCCTCTACCGGGAAGAGCTCGACAGGAGATATTCTGCCTGGATCAAGGAGCTGAGGAAAAAGGCATACACCAAGATCATCTTCTGAGGCTGGATCAACCATGGGCGGGGACGGACATCAATCACTCAATGAGGAAAGAGGCGACTGGGAATTTCCTTCCGGAAAAGAACTGGGCCCCCTTTTGAGGGATAAGCGAAAAGAACTGGGGCTCACATATGCCCAGGTCTGCGAACGCATCAAGGTCAGTGCCCGCTACCTTGAGGCACTGGAAAACGAAGACTGGGAGCGTCTTCCATCGCCCACCTTTGTAAAGGGATTTATCCGGTCCTATGCCGGGGCACTCGGGTTGTCGGCGGAGGGCCTCGTCGGGCTGTACCAGGAGATTGCCCCCCGGCCCCAGCCCATGCCAAAACCGCTTCAAAGGGTGACCAGGAGAAAAAAAGGACCGCTCTATCTTTTCCTGGTCTTTGCCGTTCTGGCCGGAGGGCTTGCCGTCTATGACTGGATAGAAGATCCAGCTCTCTCGAAAAAAGCAACGGAACGGAGTTCCATGCCTCCGGCAGACGAGCGGCCGACTGATGAGCCGATAGTCCGGAACATCCAACTGGACAAAGAAGCGGCGCCGCAAGCTGACGCGGAACATACGCCCGGTCCCCTCGCTCCTGACCGGAAACTGCCTCAAGAAGATCCGGTCCCTGGGGAAGGCGACACGGAAGTTTCCGATAAAAAGGAGAATAAACCGGCGGAGGCCCCTTCTCCGCAGTCAGTGGAACAGGACGCCTCACTGAAAGCAACAAGGCCGGCGGAACCTGAAACATCCCCCCCGGCTGCGGTTTCGTCCCCTGATAGCGACAGACCGCCGTTGATCCTGAAGGCCAGCATCAGGGAAAGGACCTGGGTCAGGGTAATCATCGATAATGAAAAACCAAAGGAATACATATTGGGTCCCGACAGCAGGCCGGAGTGGCGGGCACATAAAGGCTTTGAGCTGCTGATCGGCAACGCCGGGGGCATCGACCTTGAATTGAATGGCAAGAAGATGGAAGATCTGGGCAAACCGGGTCAGGTCATCCGGTTGAGACTTCCATCAGGATATGAAAGGAATGCTTTAGGGGAGTGAAGTGGAAAACGTATTAGATATTTTTGAAGAAAGGGGCTTTGTTGAACAGGTTACGGATAGGTTCCTTGTCTCTCGTATGCTGGAGAAGCGGGTAACCTGCTATATCGGTTTTGACCCCACTGCCAGGAGCTTCCATGCAGGGAGCCTGCTTCCTATTATGGCATTGGTGCACATGCAGAGATCAGGGCATAGACCGATTGCGGTCATCGGCGGCGGAACCGCCCTGGTGGGCGATCCGAGCGGCAAGACCGAAATGCGCCCCATCATTACCCGTGAAGAGATCCGTGAAAACGCCGTTTGCCTGAAAGAACAGTTGGCCAGGTTCATCGATTTCGGCGAGGGCAAGGCCATCATGGTGGACAACGCCGAATGGCTGACCCGTCTCAATTATATCGATTTCCTGAGAGATATCGGCCGACACTTCAGCGTCAACAGGATGCTGAGTGCGGAGAGCTACAGGGCCAGACTGGAAACAGGGCTCAATTTCATCGAATTCAACTACATGCTGCTGCAGGCCTACGATTTCTGGCACCTGTTCAAGCACTACGACTGCCGTCTCCAGATGGGCGGAAACGACCAGTGGGGAAATATCCTGGCAGGGGCGGACCTGACACGACGCATGGAGGGAGAGATTATTCACGGCCTTACATTCCCGCTGCTGACGACATCGTCGGGCATCAAGATGGGTAAGACACACAAGGGAGCCATCTGGCTGGACCCTGAAATGACCTCTCCTTATGAATACTACCAGTACTGGATCAACCAGGATGACCCGGATATCGGGCGGTTTCTGTCCCTCTTCACCCTGTTGCCCATGGATGAGATCCAACGGCTCCGGCGTCTGCAAGGTTCCGATATCCGGAAGGCCAAGGAGGTCCTGGCCTACGAAGCAACCCGGCTGTGCCACGGAAAGGCAGCTGCGGATCAGGCACAGAAGGCCTCCAGGGAACTATTCGGTCCCGATGCATCGGCCGCATCTGAATCTGTGCCGGTTTACCGGATCAGCCGGGGCGGGCTTGAATCCGGGATTCCCTCCTATATCCTTTTTGAAGATACAGGCCTCTGCAAAACAAGGAGTGAAGCCCGCCGGTTGATTGCCCAGGGGGGCGGATACCTGAACGGTCAAAAAATCAAAACCTTTGACCAGTTGATCAGCGCCAAGGACATGGAGGACCATTCGTTGCTCTTGAGGGCGGGCAAGAAGAGGTATATGAAGGTGATCCCGCACTGAAGACGCGTAAGGATTCGAACAGCCGGAAGACCTAAATCACCTGCGGGTATCAGCGGGTGGGACGGACGTCACTGTCTTTGTTATGAAACGAACCAAAGAGACATACACGCCAGAGGAGATGAACGACCAGTCTGACATGGAATTGGTTGAGGAGACGATACTGCCCCCCTCCGTTCAGATCGCGGAAACCGCCTTGGTCCCTTTCGACCCGCTCCAGATCTACCTGATCGAAATCAAGCGTTATGACCTTCTGACAAGAGACGAAGAGAGAGCGCTGGCCATACGGGTCAAGGAACAGAAGGATGACAAGGCGGCCTATAGACTCGTCACGGCCAACCTGAGACTGGTTGTCAAGATCGCCATGGATTTCCACCGATACTGGACGAAAAACCTGTTGGACCTGATCCAGGAAGGAAATCTGGGCCTCCTCCAGGCGGTCCGGAAATTCGATCCGTATCGCGGCATAAAATTTTCATATTATGCGTCGTTCTGGATCAAGGCCTATATCCTGAAATTCATCATGGATAACTGGAAGCTGGTCAAAATCGGAACCACCCAGAGCCAGCGCAAGCTCTTTTTTAACCTCGCCAAAGAGCGGGATAAACTGATTGCCCAGGGATTCGCCCCGGAACCGAGGCTCCTGGCAGAGAGGCTCGACGTTAAAGAAGAGGAAGTTGTTGAAATGACCCAGCGATTGGGCGGCTGGGAGGTCTCTCTCAGTTCACCTGTGGGCGATGATTCGCGGGAGGCCTTTGGCGCCTTCCTGCCCGACCCGAAGACACCCATCGACGATCAGCTCTCTGAGGTTGAAAACCGTGAAATGCTCCTTAAGAGCCTGCACGAATTCCGCAAGACCCTTTCGGGTAAAGAGGCCGACATCTTTGACAACCGGATCATGGCCGAGAAGCCGTTAACACTTCAGGACCTTGGAGATAAATACAATATCTCGCGCGAGAGAATCCGGCAGCTCCAGGAAAAGATCATCAACCAGGTCAAAAAGTGGCTGAAGGAAAAAATCCCCAATTTCGAGGAGGAATTTGCGGACTTTCTGAAATAAAGAACGTCCGCTCCTGTCGTCCCAGGTTAACCCCGCGGCCGAAACGGAAAAAGGTTGAACTTTTAAACCTTCTGGATCCAGCCCTTGATAGGGGCAACCTTCGGCCCTAAAGAGGAAGAATGAAACAGACTGCTTCACCCTGCAACATCAATCGCCTCAGCAATCAACGGGCGTTCATATATACTTTTCTCACATCTTGTCGGGTCTATCTCCTCGTTTTTCTCGCAGGGGCGGTCTCCGCGTGTATGCCGGCATCGTCCGGCATTCTGAAACAGGAACCCCTGACTCAACAGCCCGACGAGGTGGTCCCGATTACGGAAAGAGACCAGGTCCAGCAGGCCTATCAGAATTTCACAATGGCCGCAATCGCCCTGACCCAGGGTGATCCGAGGGAGGCCCGGAAATACCTTGAATCCGCTATTCAAAAAGACCCCGATTCAGTCTATCTCCACCAGAAAATGGCATTGCTCCTGAAAGAGGCGGGGGAATACCCCCAGGCGCTGGTCCATGCCCGCAGGGCGCTCGATCTCGATCCCACGGATATGGAGAGCGTCACATTGGCCGGAGATCTCTACGCACTCATCGGAAAAGATGACCTGGCAGTCAATCACTATCGGAAAATTCTGGAGATGGAACCGGAGAATCAGCGCATACGGCTCCTCTTGACCACCATACTGGTCAGAGAGCGACAGCTCAAGGAGGCCCTTCATCAACTGGACACCCTGATCCAACAGAACCCGGACCTGGTGGTCGCCCATTACTACCGCGGCCGCATCAACCTGGAAATGCATCGGTACGTTGAGGCAGAGAAGGCCCTTGGCGAAGCGTTGCGGCTCAATGAAGGCCTGGAGCCGGCCCTTTTTGACATGGCCACCCTGTATCAGATGACTGGAAGAAAAGGGGATGCCGTTTCCACCTATGAGAAACTGCTGGAACTGTATCCCGATAATATCCCGGCCCGGGAAAGGCTGGTCGTCCTGTATCAGAAAATGGGGCTCCAGGAAAAATCCGAGGCCCAGGTCCAGGAGATCCGGAAACACTCGAGACCGGGAGAACCTGAACGGCAGGCACTTGGACTTATCTATCTGAGACAGGGTCGAATTGATGATTCGATTGCAGAACTGGAATTGATCGTCAATGCCTGGCCCGATGATGATAAATCAAGATACTATCTCGCTGCCGCCTTCGAAGAGAAAGGAGATGTCAGGAAGGCCCTGGAACAATTCAGGCAGATTCGTTCCGGTTCCAAGTACTTCATTAACGCCCAGATACAGATCGCCCATCTTTTGACCATAGAGGAACGGTTTGATGAGGCCGTCCAGGTCATTACGCATGCCATCGAACTGGAGCGGGGCAGGATTGAGCTCTATCTGATGCTGGCATCTGTTTACGAGGCCAAAAGCGCATATGACGAGGCCATCGCGGCCATTCAGGAGGGCCTGAAATTAGACCACAGGAATATTGACCTTATTTTCCGGTTAGGGGTTCTTCTGGATAAGAAAGGCGACAAGGAAGCATGCATCGAACAGATGCGGAAGATCCTTGACATCGATCCCAACCATGCGGACTCCCTCAACTACATAGGGTATACCTATGCCGAACAGGGGATCAACCTGGATGAAGCCATGGCGCTCATCAAAAAGGCATTGAAGATAAGGCCTGACAGCGGGTACATCATGGACAGTCTCGGGTGGGTGTACTACCAGAAGGGGGACTACGACGAGGCCGTCCACCACCTTGAAAAGGCGGCACAACTCACAGCAGACGACCCCACCATCAATGAGCATCTGGGAGACGCCTACCGCAAGAAACAGGATTACGAAAAGGCCCTTCTCTTTTATGAAAAGGCCCTATCCCTGGGCCCTTCACAGGAAGAACAGCTCAAAGAAAAGATAAACGATGTGCAGGAGCTTTTAAAAAGAAAAATTGAATCATTACGGAAAAAAAACTCCCTGCATCCTTAGGCTGCTTTCGGTCGCGCTTCTCCTCCTTTTAAGCGGTTGCGCCTACTTTGCGGCGGCCCCGCTGTCGCCTCCCCTTGGCCGCCAGGAAATCGATCGCGTCGTCAAGGCGTTCGAAGAACAGGAACGTGCGGTTGAAACCCTGTTTTCTTCGGCAGCGCTCCTGTTTGAGGTGCAGGGGTTTCAATCCGAGGCAACGGTCCTGGTCGTGGCCAGACGAAATCCGTCCACGATCAAGATCGAAATCACGCATCCATGGGGCCAGCCGCTGCTCCATATCCTGATGAAAGGGCCAAACCTGGATATCATTTCCTTTTCTGAAAAGCGCCATTACCATGGCCATCTGGGGAGTCCGGACCTGCGAAGACTGATCCCGCTGCCGCTCAATCCCGAACTTCTCTGGTCCCTCGCCAGGGCCTACCCGGTCCTGCCTCCTTACCATCGCGCCCGATCCATGAAAGGCGACCAGATTTCGCTGATCAATAAACAGAACGCTGATATCCAGGTCATTGACCTGTATCCCGACACCTTCCTCCCCCGGAGGGTCCGGTTCTGTCAAGAGGAGGCTTATATGTCGTTTTCCGGATTTCAGAACAGAGACGGTATGCTCTACGCGAAAGAAATCAGTCTGAGAGATCATGAAGGCGCCACCCGTATGACACTCGAGATCAGGCAGATGATTTCCAACAGCCCTCTGCCGAAGGCCATATTCGAACAGGGTACGCCCCAGGGGTTTGAACCGGCTCAGCTGTAGCCGCTTCAAATACCGACCTTCAGGCACGGTTCCGGGGCATGGCTCTTGCTCGAGAGCCGCTGTTTCTCGATCAGCACACACAACCGACAGGGCGATGCACGACATATCATTTATTATTGTGAACTGGAATACCAGAGGTCTCCTGCTCAACTGTATTGCTTCGATTTACGAAACCATCCGGCGGCTTTCTTTCGAGATCTGGCTGGTGGACAACGGCTCTTCCGACGGAAGCGTGGAAGCGGCAAGGGAAAGATTCCCGAATATCCACATCCTTGAGAACCGAACAAACCTTGGGTTTGCAGCCGCAAACAATCTTGCCCTTTCCCGAATGCGCGGACGCTATGCCGTACTGCTGAATACGGACACCATCCTAACCGAGGGTGCTGTCAGCAGTCTCCATGCGTTCATGGAGGCCGAGCCGGAGGCTGCCATTGCCTGCGGACAGTTGTTGAATGATGACGGGTCCAGGCAAAACTCCATTGCGAATTTCCCCTCCCTGGTGTCCCTGATATCCAATGAAACCCTCCTGCGCCTTCTTTTTCCACGACGGTTCCCGAGCAAGAGACAGGACCATCAAGGGCCTATCGAGATCGACTCCTGCATCGGCGCCTGCATCATGGTCCGGAAAGAGGCCATTGACAGGGTGGGATTCCTGGACGAACGGTATTTCTTTTTTCTGGAGGAGACAGACTGGGCCTACCGGATGAAGCGGGCCGGATGGAAGAACTGCTTTGTTCCCGCCGCACGGATCTATCATACCCAGGGAATGAGCGTAAAACGCAGGGCGGACGCCAGAATCATGTTTTACCGGTCCAGATACGCCTACTTTAAGAAATGGCGGCCGGCGGCGTATCCCTTTGTACGCGCAGTCATTTTTATCCGTCTGATGGTCAATACGCTCCTTTCGCTTCTAGGCGCGGGGATGACCCTTTGCCTGAAGAAGGATCTGAACAGGAAGCTGAAGGTATACGCCCAGCTGATTTTATGGCACATGAAAGGATGTCCCTGAGAGGCGCCCATGCTGGTGAAAGGAAACATATCCCTGTCCGAAGCAAGAGGAGGTGTCCTGCTCATACAATTGGGCGACATCGGGGATGTGGTCCTCACCATACCCGCCATCCGGACGCTGCGCCGGCATTTCCCTGAGGATGAACTCGTTGTGTGCGTTAGAGAAAACGCAAGGGAACTGGCTGAAGACTGTCCGTGGACAGACCGCATCATTTCCGTGGATAAGCGCCAAAGAAAGACCGGAGATGAACTGGCCTATCAGGCCCGGTTTCTGGCCTCCCTCAGAAAGCCCCGGTTTTCCCTGGCCATCGACCTCCGGACCGGGTCCCGGGGGGCCGTTGCGGCGTTCCTTTCAGGGGCGCGGTACCGGATCGGCCGGTTTGCAGACGATGGCCGGTTATGGCGGAACAGGCTGTTTACTCATCTGGTCAAACCGGAGAACGAAACTTTTCAATACGCCGCTGAGCATCATCTGAACGTCATCGCCCCCCTGGGTGTTTATACGGATGACTGCACGCCCACACTGACGGTCCCGGAACCGAGGAAACGCCGCGCCCTGGCCATCTTAAGGGAGGCCGGCATCCCGGACCACAGGCCGATCGTAGCCATCCATCCGTTTTCCCTGTGGCAGTACAAGGAATGGCAGTCCAGCCAATGGGTGTCACTGATGAATCACATCACCACAAGGTGGGGGTTTTCAGTCATTGTTACAGGGTCTCCGGTTGAAAGGGCGCGTGCCCGGGAACTGACACAAAGGCCCGGAGGGACGATCTGCAACCTTGCCGGAAAAACGTCCATTGGAGACCTCCCTGCACTTCTAAGGCTGTGCGCCTTCTTCATCGGCGTCGACACCGCGGCCCTTCACATCGCGGGCGCTGTCGGTGTTCCGACCGTCGGCATCTTCGGTCCGTCCTCGCCGATCACCTGGGCCCCGAGAGGGGATCGACATTGTGTCGTCACAAAGAGGATGCCGTGTCAACCCTGTCGCCAGAAGGGGTGCCGGGGAACTGAAAGGAGCCGCTGCCTGGACGACCTCAAGGCGGAAGAGGTCATCCCCTTTGTGGAATCTTTCCTGGAAAGCATGCAGCGCCGCATCGGGACTCCCCCCGCAGTCGATGGGATATGAGGGCAGGCGCGTCTTCGAGATGCTGTACGTTACGGTAAGAATCATACCTGCGCGGCGAAGGAAACTGTTGCCCCGTGGAGCCGAGAAGCGGGTGTATCTTATGCGCTTGCGATTGTGCCTTTTCCGTGGTATAGGATGTCTTGTTATAAAGCCGTCTGGAACGGCCTCTTACCTGGAACCCAAAGCGATTTTTCTGAACCGCATGGAAAATGGAGACGACACATGACTCAGGATCTCATATCCCATATTGACCGCCTGATCCGGCAGAGACCTCCTTCCAAGCCTGCCCTGTTGCCTTTCCGGGAACTGGTGCATCTCATGGCCCACTCAACACCCGATGTCAGGACAGTTCGCATTGAAAAGGGGGTGAGAGATATCCAGCGGCAGGAGGGCTTCCCTCTCTTCTCAAGAGAGGATCTGCCCCTTGACTTTAATGCGGCTGCCGACCTGCTGAAGAAATTCCTGGCCCACCTGATCGATGCTGGGAGGCATGACGTGCAGGGGATAAAAACGGCTCTGAACAAGACAGAGGCCGCCCATGACTGGTCGGGCAGGCTGTTCAGGGCAATTTTGAAGCAGGATGAAGAGGCAGTGTCCATAATGGCCGCAGAGGTGAAACTGGACCCCAACGTCCTTCTTTTTCTCGGAAAGACAGCCTTGAAACCCTCGATTGCGTGTCTCCGTGACGCAGTATCCGAAGAAATGGATAAGAACGAGTGGCGTGAAGGCTACTGCCCCCTGTGCGGGTCTCAGCCGGACATGGCCTGTTTTGAAAGAACCGGCAAGCGGTATCTCCACTGCGAGCTTTGCGGAGAGGAATGGCCCTTTCCACGGATCAAATGCCCTTTTTGCAATGCCGAGGAACAGGAGAAGCTGGGATATTTCGAGGCGGAGCAGGAAGAGGGCTTCCGGGTCTATTTCTGCCGGGAATGTCTGAGGTATATCAAGACCATCGACAAGAAGGCCTTTGAAGAGGTGGCGCCCCTGGAACTGGAAAACCTGGCCACGATTCATCTGGACCTGCTGGCCCAGGAAAATGGATTCAGGTAGGAAACGGCCTAACGACCCAGACAATTGAGATAGAACCGGGCAAGGGATGCCTGTTCAGCATACTCGCCGCTTCCGTCCTCGCTTATGGCCCGGAGCAGGTTTAAAGATACGATCCTCGCTTCATCCACCCTTCCTGCGCCGGTCTGCTTTCGAAAAAGGTAGTCATATATCCGTGATCGGGCGGCGAGACTGCTTTTCGAAAAGATGGAAACAGCTTCTTCCCACTTCCCCTTGTCCGCCATGTAGGCAATGGCCAGAGATCGATCAGACCCCTGATCATACCGGTTTACATAGGGAATGGCATAACCCAGGCCTTCCTCGATGTATTGTTTGAGTTTGAACGGGCTTTCCGGGGCGCAGAAGTAACATGGCGAAAGATAGCCTTGGGATCGGCTCCCGTAGAGATGCTGGATCCCTTCTCCCTTCTCAATCATTCGGCACAGCCGGGTACCCTGGTAGATCCTGCCGCCCACCGTATATTCGTAGCGTCTCAGAGAACCCGGCCGGTAGCTTTTCATCTGTTGAATGGTATCGTCTACGGTTTCATGGGTTTCGCCCGGAAGTCCGAAAATCATGGAAAGGGTGCAGGGCAGCCCTATCTTCCCGCAGATCTCCAGTGTATTCCGGATGTCCTTCAGGCCATAGGAGGCATAATTCCGTCTCAGGACCGTATCGGAAAAGCTATCACAGGTCAGGATAATGGAGAAACCCGCTTCACTCAGAAGCCCTGCAAACTCGGCATTAAAGGGCCTGGGCAAAAACTGAGAGGCAAAGCTGAACCGTTCATGCAGGCCTTCCTTCATCAGCCGTTGAATGAGCCGGGTGCAGTAGGTGAGATCGGGCAGGTTGAACTCCGTGTCCACAAAAAAGATGTGTCTGATGCCGTCATTCCCTTGGGCGATGGTCTTTATTTCGTCAACAACGCGACCCGGCTGACGAAAAACGACGTCTTTTCCCTCGATGATGGGCTCAACGCAGTAGCTGCATTGCTGGTTGCACCCCCGCTTCACCTGCACAGGGAGGCCGGTTGTCTCGAAGGCGAACCGGAATTTCCCTTCCCGCGCATTGGGGAAGACCTCTTCAGAAAAGGCATAGGCCTTTCTTGGATTGGCCCTCACCTCGCCATCCCTGTAGACAAGCCCGCTGATCCCCCGGATCTTTTCCGTGTCGGGAAAGAACGCCACAAACTGCGTGAAAGGTTCTTCGCCTTCTCCTGTCACGCCGTATTCAATGTCCAAATAATCCAGGATCGCCTCCGGAGAGATGGTAAACCCCCCTCCACCCGCAACAACAGGTAGTTCGGGGTAATGCGCCCTGATGCGATCCACGATTTTCTTGATGTCGGGAAGAAAATAGAAGGTCCTGAAATCATCTCCACCGTAATCTCCATAGGGTTCGCAGGACAGACAGGTATCCAGATTGCGTATCCCCAGGCCGATCACATCCGGTCCAACCTCTTTCAAGATATGGAGCAGGTTTGTCTCCAGATCAGGTCCAGGCAGAAAGGGATATTCGATGATGACATGGTGTCCATGGTGGCGGAGGGTATTGGCAATCATATCCAGCCCGAAGGGATAGACCTGCTTGACGAGGTAGTACCGGTCTGTATAGAGGAGAAGAATGGTTGCGCGTTTCACGGTAATGTGTCCTGGGGCTGGCGGTTCACAACCTCTTTTTCATTATAGCACCGGGCCCCTCCTTCTTCAACCCGGGTTTTACAGGCCAGACCTTATGTCAGTATTGATATATTTAACATCTTGATTTTCCTAAAAAAGTATTGACAAAGCAGTTTTTTTGGGTGTTTAATCAGACGGCAGATAGCGTTGACGCCTCACATGTCCTGCCGGCACAAACAGTGTGCCGGCGCCAGCAGAAAGTGCCATGCCGCAATTCTCAACCAGACCTCGGAAAAACGCTCACTTTTGGTCACTATCAAGGAGGGCGATCATTTTAGCCACAGCAACCCCGCTGTAAGCGGGGCTGTAAGCGGGATTGAATATTTCGCAACTCTTTAGCTTTTTGATAAAATGCTTCGCAACAGGTTCGGCCCATGGGGAGCCTTTTTCAAGGGCTGCATAATCTTTCCGTCGCTCGTGCGAACGGCAGCATGCGCGGCGAAATTCGGCCGGTTTCAGCGCCCCGGGTGTGTCCTTTCATGGGACGGTCGATCCAGCTGCCTCCAAACAATGGGTATGCACATCCAAAAGAGCCGGTCCCGGGCGCTGCGGTCCCTTATGGATGCCGCCCTTGAAAAAGGCGCCCCATGGGCCTCCTGCCATGTTTTCAGATGGCTGAAGTGTTACAATATTTCAAAGATATTCGCTCTGTGTTCTCCGAGAGCTCTGTGAGAAATATCACTTTTTACGAAGCCGTCAACATTTCAAACGGAGGCAGAGACCGGCAAAAGGGGGCGTTTAAAGTTCTCTCAATGGCTGACGCCCTTACGATGCGTGTGCCTGCCCTGAATTTCCAATTCCGGGCGTGAATATAATTAATTTAATCAACCTCATTAACCTCAAAACTTGATGGAAGAAAGGAGGAGGCATGAACGTTACGCGTCGTGATTTCTTCAAAATCACAGGAGCTTCTGCTGCAGGCGCTGCGATTCTGGGCCTGGGCCTTGATTTGAAGCCGTTCAAATCACACGCCCAGACCCTGAAGCTTCGCTTTGCCAAGGAAACAACCAGCATCTGTTGCTATTGCGGGGTTGGCTGCGGTGTAATCTGCAGCACCGGAGAGGCAGGGGCAGGAAAAATCATCAACATCGAGGGAGACCCGGACCATCCGATTAACGAAGGGGCCCTCTGTGCCAAGGGAGCGGCTCTGAGTCAGCTGGCCAACAATGACAGCCGTCTGACAACCCCTCTGTACCGCGCCCCTTACAGCACCCAATGGCAGAAGGTATCCTGGGACTGGGCGCTTTGGACCATTTCCAAACGTGTCAAAAAGACCCGGGACGAGAGTTTTCAACAGAAGAACGCCAAGGGCCAGGTGGTCAATCGCACGACGGCCATTGCCAATGTGGGGAGCGCCGCCCTGGACAATGAGGAGTGCTGGCTGATCCAGGCCCTCATGCGGTCCCTCGGACTGGTCTACATCGAGCACCAGGCCCGTATCTGACACAGCGCCACGGTTGCGGCTCTGGCAGAGTCGTTCGGACGCGGCGCAATGACCAATCACTGGATCGACCTTAAAAACAGCGACTGCATTCTGATCATGGGCTCCAATGCGGCCGCCAATCATCCTATCTCCTTTAAATGGGTGACCGAAGCCATGAAACGTGGCGCCAAGCTCATCAGCGTGGACCCCCGTTTCACCCAGACCTCTTCCAAGGCGGACTTTTATGCCGCATTGCGGTCCGGAACGGATATCGCCTTTTTGGGCGGCATGATCAAGTACATCCTCGACAACAACAAATACTTCACCGAGTATGTGACCGAGTACACCAATGCGGGCTTTATCATCGCCGACGCATTTGCATTCAATGACGGGCTCTTTTCAGGCTATGACGCCAAGGCGCGCAAGTACGACAAGAGCAGCTGGGCCTTTGTAAAAGACGAAAAAGGGATCCCGAAAAAGGATCGTTCGCTCCAGGATCCCCGCTCTGTTCTCCAGTTGCTCAAAAAACACTACAGCCGGTACGATCTCGACACGGTTTCAGCCATCACCGGGACCCCGAAGGAAGATCTCCAGACCGTGTACGAGATGTACGCGGCCACCGGTGAGAAAGGTAAGGCCGGGACCATAATGTATGCCATGGGCTGGACCCAGCATACGGTCGGGGTCCAGAATATCCGGACCATGGCCATTATTCAGTTGTTACTGGGAAACATGGGCGTGGCCGGCGGCGGCGTCAACGCTCTCCGGGGAGAGTCCAACGTCCAGGGTTCCACGGATCACTGCATCCTGTTTCATATCTGGCCCGGATATCTCAAGACCCCCAAGGCATCCCAGCCCACATTGGCCGTCTACAATGAACAGAGTACGCCCAAGACCAGCGACCCCTTGAGCGCCAACTGGTGGGGCAACTATTCGAAATACTCGGTCAGCCTCCTCAAGTCCTTTTTCGGGGAAAAGGCGACAAAAGAGAATGATTTCGGATACAACTGGCTTCCCAAATTGGATGACGGAAAGACTTACACATGGCTGGACATCTTTGACGCCATGTACAGAGGGGAATTCAAGGGATTTTTTGCCTGGGGCCAGAATCCGGCTGCTTCCGGGGCCAATGCCAACAAGACCCGAAAGGCCATGGGAAAACTGGACTGGATGGTCAATGTCAATATCTTTGACAACGAGACCGGTTCATTCTGGAAAGGTCCGGGCATGGACCCCAAAAAGATCAAGACAGAGGTCTTCATGCTCCCCTGCGCCGTGTCCGTGGAAAAGGAAGGGTCCATCACCAACAGCGGCCGCTGGATGCAGTGGCGGTACAAGGCTGCGAATCCGCCTGGTGAGGCATGGTCGGACGGCGATATCCTGGTCCAGTTGGGCAAAAAGCTCCAATATCTCTACAGGCAGGACAAGGATGCGGTCTTTCCAGAGCCGATCGTCAATCTGAAATGGGATTATACCAAACATGGCGAGTTTGATCCCCATGCCATGGCCAAGGAGATCAACGGCTATTTCCTGAAGGACGTGACGATCAAGGGGACGCTTTACAAAAAGGGCGATCTCGTGCCGAGCTTTGCGTTTCTCCAGGACGATGGTTCCACCAGCAGCGCCAACTGGCTCTACTGCAACTCCTATACGAGCAAGGGGAACATGGCCGCCAGACGCGACCGGGAGAAGTCCGGCATCGGGCTTAACCTGGGATGGGCCTGGTGCTGGCCGGTCAACCGGCGCATCATCTACAACCGTGCCTCTGTAGATAAATACGGAAAGCCGTGGGACAAGGAACATCCGGTCATTGCGTGGGACCCGAATGCCGGCGGCGGAAAAGGCGGGTGGGTCGGTGATGTGCCGGACGGCGGCTGGCCGCCCATGCTCAAGGCGGACGGCAATCCCAATCCTGCAACCAAGTATCCTTTCATAATGAAGCCGGAAGGGCATGCCCATATATTCGGTCCCGGAATGGCGGAAGGGCCTTTCTCTGAACACTACGAGCCCATGGAGTGTCCGGTAGAGAAGAACCTCCTCTCCAGCCAGCGCGTCAATCCAGTGGCGCCGACATACAGCACCGACATGGACATCTACAAGTCCTGTGATCCCAAATATCCTTTTGTGGGTACTACCTACCGGGTCTGCGAACACTGGCAGACCGGGGTCATGACCCGGTGGCAGCCATGGCTCCTGGAGGCTCAGCCGCAGATCTTTGTAGAAATGAGCCAGGAACTGGCCAAGATGCGCGGGATCAAGAACGGCGACAAAGTAATTGTGGAATCGGGGCGCGGCAACCTGGAGGCCGTCGCCATGGTGACCATCCGGTTCAGGCCCTTCGAGATCCAGGGGACCACGGTTCATGAGGTCGGTCTCCCCTGGCACTTTGGGTGGGTCCATCCCAAGGACGGCGGCGATTCCGCCAATGTCCTGACCCCGTCCACCGGCGATCCCAATACCCGGATCCCCGAAACCAAGGCCTTCATGGTCAATGTAAGAAAGGCATAAAGGAGGTGATCTGATGAGCGGAAAGGCGTTTTTCATTGATACAACCGTGTGTACGGCTTGTCGAGGCTGTCAGATTGCCTGCAAGCAATGGAACCAGCTTCCGGCCACCCAGACCCAGCAGTGGGGAAGCATGCAGAACCCCAAGGACCTCTCTTTTGAGACCTATAAAGTCGTCAGATTCGAGGAACATATGGGGCCCAACCATAAACCCGTCTGGTATTTTTTCCCGGATCAGTGCAGGCATTGTGTGGAACCCCCCTGCAAGGAGGCAGCCGAAGACGAGGCTCCGGGCGGAATCTTCATCGACAGCGAGACCGGGGCGGTTCTTTATACGGATAAACTGAAGAAGATGAAGGCAGAGACCGTCATCGAAGCCTGTCCCTTCAACATACCGAGGGCACAGAAGGGGACGGGGTATCTCTCCAAGTGCACCATGTGCGTTGACAGGGTGCATAACGGGCTTTTGCCGGCCTGCGTCAAGACCTGCCCTACCGGGGCCATGAATTTTGGAGACAGGGACAAGATGGCCGCCCTGGGCAAGAGCCGTCTTGACGAGGTTAAATCGAAATTCCCCAAAGCCACGCTCACCGGCCTCGAGGATCTCAGGGTCTTTTATCTGCTGGCTGACGAGCCGAGGGCCTACTATACCTTTGCCAAGGTCGATGCCCTGCCGGGCGGCATGGACAGGAAGATGGCCCTTCGAAAGATCGGTCGATCTCTCAAGGACCTTTCCAGAGAGTGGACCATGATCAACAAGCTGGCCAGTTAGCAGGACCGGCTGCACCTGTAGCAGGAAAAGGGGCGCCTCGGCGTCCCTTTTCCATCTTCGGGATCGACGCTTTGCCCCCGGCGATGTCAAAAGGATAATCTCATGAAAAGTCCAATCGTCTGCATGATGGTGATCTGTGCAGCGCTCAGTATGTTGCCTGATGCCCTGGCCGGGGAAGGACCCCAACCGGGCGACCCGCTGCCGGCCATCACCCTCCCCATGCCTGATAGTCCGGCGCAACAGGCCTACCTGGGCCTCTCCGGCGGCGACGCCTTCCGGATTCCCCGGATAAAGGCCCAGGTCGTCATTATTGAAATTTTCAGCATGTATTGTCCCCATTGCCAGAGAGAAGCTCCCACCGTGAACCGTCTCTACGAGAAGATAGAGAACAGCCCCTCGCTGAAGGGCAGGATCAAGCTGATCGGCATCGGGGCCGGCAATACGCCGTTTGAGGTCGATGTCTTTAGAAAAAAGTATCACGTCTCATTTCCCCTGTTTTCAGACGCCGATTATGCCGTCCATAAGGCGATAGGGGAAGTCCGGACGCCCTATTTTCTGGCAGTTCGGTTGAATGGCGACGGGACGGACCGGGTGGTCTATGCCAAGGTCGGCGGCCTGGAGGGCGTCGATCATTTCCTCGACCTGATTATCAAAGCGTCAGGAATGGATAAGGAGCCATAACATGAAAAGGGTTGTCTTTGCCCTGCTGGTGGGATCGGCCGCCGTCTTTGCTGCGGGAACCAGCGGGTACGCACGATCGGACGTTTTTAAGGAAAATATCTACGATCAGGGCATCCTGAAGCCGATTGACAGCAAACTGAAGGTCAGGGTGGGAGAAGAGGCCCCTGATTTCGCTCTTCCAGCGGTATCGAACGGGAAGGTCTACCTGTCCCGGTTCAAAGGGAAAAAGAATGTAGTAATCTCCTTTGTACCGGCGGCATGGACGCCCGTGTGCTCCGACCAGTGGCCCGGTTACAATATCGTCAAAGAGCTCTTCGACCGGCATGACGCGGTCCTTATCGGCATCACGGTGGACAATCTGCCCACCCTGTTTGCATGGACCCGCCAGATGGGAAAGCTCTGGTTCCCGGTGCTGGCGGATTTCTGGCCCCATGGCGCTGTGGCAGACAGATACGGCGTATTGCGGTCCGACGGCATGGCCGAAAGGGCGCTGTTTGTCATCGATAAGAAGGGGATCATCCGGTATATCGATGTCCATGACATCAATCAGAGACCCCGCCTTGAGGTCCTGGTCGGGGAACTGGAAAAACTCTCCAGGTAGACAGTGGAGATCCGAACCGCCACTTTTTTCTTGACAAAATCCCATATTTTTTTATACACATACACACCTTGCCCATAAGATGGATGAATGGCAGGGTGAAGTGTTCTGTTGTTATCCAGCACCTCTTTTTTAATCGTTCTGATTGATTCCAAAATAAAGATACTTAAAAAAACAGACTGATTTGAACGGATCTGACGCCTTGAACGGGCGCTTCCAGTCTGTGGACGCGTATGCGCAGTACCCTACACGGCGGGGCGGATGACGCCGGTACGTAAAGGTGGGTGTTGATGGCCTCGGCGGGGCGGAGCAGAAAGCCTCCTGCCCGCTGTATTTGTGGTTTTGTCCGAATATGTTTTGTTAACCAGCATCAGGAGGTGCCGCATGAAAGAGGAAAAGGCGTTCTACGAAAGACTCGAAGGGAAGGGAATCTCACGAAGGGATTTCATGAAGTTCTGCGGTGTACTGACGGCTACCATGGGCCTTTCTTCGTCGTTCATCCCCAAGGTTGCAGAGGTATTTGCCGCCCCCAGACAGAGACCGCCGGTCATCTGGCTCCATTTTGCCGAATGTACGGGCTGTTCCGAGGGCATTCTCAGGTCCATGTACCCGTGGATTGATGAACTGGTCCTGGAAGTCCTCGACCTGGCATACCACGAAACCATCATGGCCGCATCCGGGACCCAGGCCGAAGAGATCCTCCACTCCTCTGTCAAGAAATATGATGGCAAGTTCATCTGTGTGGTGGAAGGGGCCATTGCCACCAAGTACAACGGGGGCTATGGAAAGGTCGGCGGCCGCACGTTCCTGGAAATCGCCAAAGACGTATGCCCCAGGGCCGCTGCCGTGATCTGTATCGGCGCCTGCTCGGCCTACGGAGGCGTACAGGCCGCCAAACCCAACCCCGGTGGATACAAGGGCGTCGGCGACGCCCTCGGGATCAAGACCGTAAATATCCCCGGTTGCCCGCCCAATCCCATCAACTTTGTGGGAACTGTTGTCAACTATCTGCTCCTGGGAAAACTCCCGGCTCTTGACGATCTGGGCAGACCGCTCTTCGCGTATGGCAAGTCCATTCATGATCAATGCCCCAGGAGGGCTCATTATGAAAACGATGAATTCGTAGAGGAATTCGGCTCAAAAGAGGCTGAGATGGGCTACTGCCTGTACAAATTGGGCTGCAAGGGCCCGGACACCTACAATAACTGCCCCATTGCCAAGTTTAACGACGGAACGAGCTGGCCTGTGGAAGCGGGGCATCCCTGTATCGGCTGCAGCGAGCCGGGCTTCTGGGACAAAATGACCCCATTCTTCAAGGAAAGCGAGTAAGCAGACAACAGCCGGACCGGTCTTGAAAAAACAACTCTTAAGAAGAGAGAGGAGATACCATGGGCAAGAGAATTATTATTGATCCGATTACCAGGATAGAGGGCCATCTGCGCATTGAAGTCGAGGTGGAAAACGGCAAGGTCAAAGACGCCTGGAGCTCCGGTCAGATGTTCCGGGGCATTGAGATTATATTGAGGGGGCGGGACCCGCGCGATGCCCCTCTTTTTGTGCAACGATCTTGCGGGGTTTGAACTTACACCCATTATCTGTCCTCGGTGAGGGCAGTTGAAAACGCGGTTGGCGTTCAGATCCCTGACAACGCTCGTATCATCCGAAACCTGCTTCACGGGGCCCAGTTCCAGCATGATCACATCGTCCATTTTTACGGCCTCTCGGCCCTGGATTGGGTCGATGTAGTCAACGCCCTGCAGGCCGATCCCAAGAAGACAGCGGCCCTTGCAGACAATGTCAGCAATGACCCCAAAGGGGGCACGGCCTATTTCAGAGAGGTCCAGCAGCGGATCAAGACCTTTGTGGACAGCGGCCAGTTAGGCCCCTTCGCCAACGCCTACTGGGGGCATCCAGCATACAAACTTCCCCCCGAGGCCAATCTGATGGCAGCGGCTCACTATATCGAGGCCCTTCGCCTCCAGGCCAAGGCCGCCAGGATGCATGCCATATTCGGGGCCAAGAACCCCCATCTCCAGTCCCTTGCAGTGGGCGGCGTAACCTGTGTCAAAGATCTCACGCCCGACCGCATCGCGGAATTCCTTTATCTCTGGAAAGAGACCCAAGCCTTTGTGAAAAACGTCTATGTGCCGGACATTTTGGCGGTCGCACCGTTTTACAAGGACTGGGGAGGCATCGGCGGGACCACCAATTTCCTGGCCTGGGGGGATCTCCCTGAATCGGCCAAAGAGCCCGAAAGCCTGTTCCTCCCCCGCGGCGTGATCATGAAAAGGGACATCAAGGGTGTCACGATGGCCGTACCCGAAAAGGTCACCGAACATGTGACCCGATCCTGGTATAAGGGGGAGAGCGCCTTGCATCCCTATAATGGTGAGACCAATCCCATTGAAGAGGATCCGAAGTACAACACCGAAAACAAGTACTCGTGGTTGAAGGCCCCCCGCTATGATGGCGAGGCGTGTGAAGTGGGGCCGCTGGCCAGGGTGCTCGTGGCCTATGGATATGGGAAGAAGGAGTTTGCAGGCCTTGTGAACGACACCCTTCAGAAGCTCAGCCTGCCCGCATCCGCCCTGTTCTCCACGCTGGGGCGAACGGCCGCACGCGCCCTGGAGACCGTGGCCATCGGGGACGCCATGGAACCATGGATCATGGAGCTTGTGGGAAATCTGAAGAAAGGGAACGGAAAGACCTACACATCGTGGACCATGCCCAAGAGCGCCAAAGGGTGCGGCCTTAACGACGTGGCCAGGGGTTCTTTAGGCCACTGGGTCGAGATCGAGGACGGCAAGATCAAAAACTACCAGTATGTTGTGCCATCCACCTGGAACCTGGGCCCACGCTGCAAGAACGGAAAAAGGGGTCCTGTGGAAGAGTCGCTCATCGGCACCCCGGTTACCGATCCCAAAAAACCGTTGGAGGTTATTCGAACCGTCCATTCATTTGATCCATGCATTGCCTGCGCCGTGCATGTCATCGATCCTCATTCCAACGAGGTCTATAAAGTCAAGGTGCTGTAAACGCGAACGTGCTGCAATAGCCCTTCTCTCTCCTAATCAGGAAGGGGGAAGGGCTGTTTTATGGGCCTCGGTCTTCGCCTGCAGGTATATGGAGATATGCACATGGCGAACCCTCTTAACCGAATGCGTTCGGAATCCTGGCTCACAAAATCGTTCATCTCGATGCAGAAATGACTTGCAACATCCGGGGCCCTTGCGATATGGGTATGGAATGGAGACGATGATCAATTCAGCAGATCGACATATCATGGTTTTGGGTGTGGGCAATCTCCTGTTCACTGATGAAGGCGTGGGCATTCATGTGGTGCAGGCCCTGGGCGAGGAGTACACCTTCTCCGGAAACGTGTCGATTGAGGATGGCGGCGTCTTGGGAATCAATCTTCTGGGGATCATCTCTCAGGCCGACGACCTCATCGTCGTGGATGCCATTCGAAACGGCGGATCTCCCGGGACCCTGTACCGCCTGGAGGGGGACGCCATACCCAGGCGCATTCTTTCAAAAAACTCCCTCCACCAGGTGGATCTCCTCGAGGCATTGACCCTTTGCCAGGCCCTGGACAAAGTCCCCGAAACCGTTATCATCGGGGTCGAGCCCCAGGATATCGAGACCCTCAGCGTTCAATTAACCGCGCCTGTGCAGGCAAGATTAGGCGATCTAAAGGACATGACCCTGAGGGAACTGGACCGCCTGGGCGCCCGCTATGCCGCCAGACGAGAGGATATATCATGTGCTTAGCCATCCCGGCCAAGATCACAAGGATCGACAACCAAATGGGTACCATTGATATGGAGGGCGCCCGCAGGGAAGTGAGCCTTCTCCTCCTGGAAGATGCAAAAGTGGGAGACTACGTCATTGTCCATGCAGGATTTGCCATCCACAAGATCGACGAGACAGAGGCCATGGAATCGTTGAAGGTGCTTCGTGAACTGGTATCATTCATGGACCGGGAAGAGGGATAGCAAGATATTTTCTTGACATGCTTGACGCTGTTTTATACTATGACCTCTAACAAGGAGGCATGCACCGGATAATAGGTGTAATGGTGTATAACATGTTTGAAAATCAGAAGAAAAGGAGGTGAAATTGTAGATGAACAAGAAACGATTAACCCTTTTAGCAACCCTGCTTTCAGGTTTTCTGTTTCTCTCTGTGGGCGTCCTTGTGGCCGCTGACGCGCCTGATGAGATCGTGATTGAAAACGAGGGCTACGCAAAGGATAAAAAAGGTCCTGTCAAGCTTAGCCACAAAAAACACAGCGTGGATTACAAGATCGCCTGCACAGAGTGCCACCATGTATTCAAAGACGGCAAAAATGTGTGGAAAGAAGGAGATGCGGTACAAAAATGCAGCGCATGCCATAATCCTGAAAAAAAGGAAGGCGAGGTCATGAAGCTGCAGAACGCCTTTCACAAGAACTGCAAGAACTGTCACAAGGACTTGGAGGAGGCAGGTAAGCCAACCGGGCCGTTCAAGAAATGTAATGACTGTCACGAAAAGAAGTCATAACGCCTGCGTCCGTTTTCCACCCTTTTTTAAAGAAAGCCGTCCTCCAGCGGGGACGGCTTTCTTGTCTGTCCCCACTCCCCTGATCGCAGCAACAAAAAAAGCGTTGTTTCATCCCGTGTTAGATGAAACAACGCCCTAAAGAACCGTCGGCGAGATCGGTTATACTTCCGTCACGGTAATGGCATCGTGCTCACAGACCTCAATACAGCTCTCACATCCGAGACACTCTTCCGCATTGACCGGTACCGATTTGTCATCTATGATTTCATAGACATCCACCGGACAGACCTCAACACATTCCTCACATCCTTCACATTTCTCCGGATCCACCACAACTTCGTAGCCCATATGTCTTAACCTCCTGAATAATAATTAAAAACCCCTGAAATCGTTCCCTGTGGGATAACGCCCTAAGGTAGGATCAACCGCCACATTCTTCGAAACCAGCGGTTACTTAACAGACAAAATTTTGGCTGTCAAGCTTTTTTACCTTGCATGGGCCCCTTTTGTTTGCCTTTTCTTAGCCCTGCCGCATCCCCCTAAACAGACCACAAATGAAGGGGCCGATGCATCCAATGAATCGGCCCCAGGTTAAACACCTTCTCGATCGGTTATGATGCAGCCGCCTCCGTTTTCACGGTGGTCGCCACCTTGTACAGGATGGTCAGAACAAAGAATCCGGTGGCCAGAACCCCGATGGTAATCAGGACTTCCGGCGTCGTAGGCCAGTATTGGGTGACCGTATCAAAGGGATTGGGCGTAAAACCGGCTACGATCAAACCCAGCCCCTTGTCGATCCATGTGGCCGCAATCAGCACTGCGCAGGCTACGGCCAGGGTTCCCTCATTCCGGCGGGTCGAAGGAACGATCAGCAGTATCAGGGAAATCACGGCGAATACGCTCGCGGCCCACATCCACGGCGCCAGGTTGCCGACCCCTTCCAATCCCTTGAAGAGAAACACGATGGGGTGCATGTGGCCGGGGATCTGGCTGTAAAATGCCGTAAAGAGTTCAAGCAGGAAGAAGAAGACGTTGATGATCATGGCATAGGTCACAATCCCGGCCAGGGTCCTGATCTGCTCCTTTCCCGGATCAAACCGGGTCACCTTCCGCACGATGAGGCACAACAGGATGAGCAAGGCCGGGCCGGCGCAGAACGCCGAGGAGAGAAAGCGGGCGGCCATGATAGAGGTCAGCCAGAAGTGCCTCCCGGGAAGACCCGCGTACAAAAATGCTGTGACAGTGTGGATACTGAAGGCCCAGGGGATGGAAATATAGATGAGAACCTTGATCCATTTCTGATAATGAATCCCCTTCCGCTCCGCTGCCAGGACATTCCAACCGATGATAATGTTGAGGAGCATATAGACGTTCAGAACAATCATGTCCCAGAAAAGGATGGAATTGGGCGTCGGATAGAGGATCACGTTCATGATCCGGACCGGGTTGCCCAGGTCCACAAAAACAAACAGCAGGCACATAACAATGGCTGACACCGCCAGAAATTCCCCCAGGATCGTAATCCTGCCGAACGCCTTGTAATCATGAAGATAATATGGAAGGACCACCATGACCCCGGAGGCCGCCACGCCCACAAAATAGGTCAGCTGGCCGATGTAGAGGCCCCATGAGACATCCCTGCTCATCCCGGTTATCTTCAGGCCTTCAAAAAACTGATAAAACCAGCACCCCGCACCGATCCCCATCAACACAAGGAGAAAAACGAGCCATCCCCAATATCCCTGACTTCCTTTTAGCGCCCTGTCAAGCATAATCACCTCATACGATATAGAATAAATTAGGTTCAGTCCCCAGTTCGGCCTTACGACGAATTGTAAAATGCTCCTTGAGCAGCTTTCTCACATTTGATTTTGGATCAGCGAGGTCTCCGAAGGTCAGCGCATGGACCTTGATCTTATCGCACGCCTGCACACACGCGGGGAGTTCGCCTTTGGAAATCAGTTCCACGCAGAAATCGCACTTTTCGACCACCCCTTTTGATCTTTCCGGATAGGACCGGTTAGTCGGATAGTCAGGGTTCAGCTCTTTGGGCGCCTTCCTGGGGTCCCCCCAATTGAAGCTTCTGGAACCATAGGGGCAGGCTGCCATACAGAACCTACATCCGATGCACCGATGCATATCCATGCAGACGATGCCGTCTGCGTCTCTCTTGAAGGTCGCCTGCGTCGGGCAGACCCTCACGCAGGGGGGGTTGACGCAGTGATTGCATAACAGTATAACCGGCTGGTGCCTCAAGCCTTCTTCAATGTACGGATTGTGTTGATCCGGGAATGAATGCTCAAAGGACTCCTGCCAGATCCATTTGATTTCAATCCTGGGATTCCCCCAGTCGGGCACATTGTGAGCCCGGTGACAGGCGGTAATGCAGGCCTTGCACCCATCTTTGTTCTTGGCCTGCTGCGCAAGGCACTTGCGGATGTCAATGACCATGGCCCACTGTTTTCCCCTGGTCAGAGGGATGCCCTCCATTGAGGCTTGCAGTTCCCCGGGGGCGAATATGTCAACAGCCGCCTTCCCGCCAAGCCCGAACAGGGCGGCCATCCCGGCTATCTTCAGAAATTCTCTTCTGTCTACGCCCATTATTTCTTCTCCTCCGGCTGGATATGGCAGTCCCAGCAATAGGGAGCCACGTCCACATAGTTGTGGCACTGCAGACAAAATTTGGAGTAGTTCGAATGGCAATCCAAACAGGTGGTCTGAAGGCTCTTGTAGTACTGCTTGCCGTCAGGGGCCTTGTAGTAACGCTCCCCGTCACGGACCACCGTTTGTCGCCATTCGTCCAGGAGGGTAAAATGGGATTCCCTCATATAGGCCTTCGACGCCACACATGTCTTGGCCTCCTTGGCCTTTGCCGTCAGCTCCGGTTCCGGGGCCTTGGCGGCCTTCCCTGCATTGTAAAAGAAAGGGGAAAGTAAAAGACCGAGACCGATGATCAGGCCGACAATTATCTTACCTCCATCATACATCCTCTTCATCCTCCATTCCTGGCAGGGGTTCCCCACGCAGATCGGTGGTTCTCTTCTGTTCCCCTTCGAAAACCAAGGCATTGGCAACCAGTTCATGAACCCCTGAAACCATTACGTCGGGCACCCAGTACTCCATAGAAGCCGTCAGAACGGCCCTGTCAATAGCACAAATGCACGAAAGCAAGTTCACGCCGTGCTTCTCATGAACGCTTTTTACCGCGTTGGCTCTTGGCAACCCTCCCCGCAGCCTTATTTCCATATTCTCCCCGGCGTTCAGACCGGAACCGCTCCCGCAGCAGAAGGTCTGTTCCCGGATGGTCTCGGCCGGCATTTCGTAAAAATGGTTACACACGTTTTTGATCACATACCTCGGCTCTTCAAGAAAACCCATGCCCCGGGACGTATTGCAGGAGTCATGGAATGTGACTTTCAGATTGTCATTCCGGCTCGGGTCCAGCTTGAGCTTGTTGTGTTTCATTAGATCCGCGGTAAATTCCACAATATGGACCATTTTAGTGGTATTGGCGTTTTCAAACTTGGTCCCCGTTATGGGGGAAACCGGCTCCTCCAGAAAATCAGGCGGACCGTTCCATGTATCCATGTATTGATTGAGAACGCGCCACATATGCCCGCATTCACCCCCGAGAATCCACTTGACCCCTAACCGCCTGGCTTCGGCATACATCTTGGCATTGAGCCGCTTGGCCATCTCATGGGAGGTGAAATAGCCGAAATTGCCGCCCTCCGATGCATAGGTGCTCCATGTGATGTCAAGGCCCTGGGCCTTCAGGTAGTGAAAGAGCATCATATAGCCCATACACGTATAGGTGCCCGGGTCGGCAAAGACATCGCCCGAAGGTGTGACAAAGAGGATTTCGGCGCCCTTGCGGTTGAAGTCCTGCTCCATCCGGATGCCGGTGATATCTTCAATTTCATCGGTGAAAAATTCGAGCATGTCCTTGTAGGCATGCGGCTGGATACCCAAATGGTTGCCGGTCCGGTAGCAGTTGGCCACAGGCGCGGCAATCCAGTCGAGGTTGAGACCCAGGAGATTCGTCAGCTCCCGGCCCAGAATCGTAATTTCCGCCGTATCGATCCCGTAGGGACAGAAGAGAGAGCACCGCCGGCACTCGGTGCACTGGTAAAGATAATACCACCACTCCTTCAAAACATCTTCGGTCAACTCCCGTCCGCCGCCGAATTTGCCCAGGATCTTGCCGCCGGTGGTAAACTTTTTCCGGTAGACCGACCTGAGCAGTTCCGCCCTCAGCACCGGCATGTTCTTGGGATCGGCCGAACCGATGAAAAAGTGACACTTGTCGGCGCAGGCCCCGCACCTGACGCAGATATCCATGAAAAGCTTGAGAGACCTGAACCGGTCAAGGCGGTCCTTGAATCCTTCCTCGATGATCTCTTTCCAGTTTTCAGGCAACTGCCAGTCTTCGTCCTCCGGGTTCCACTCCTTGGGGAACGGCATGCCGACATATTCAAGGTTCTTCGGCTTGGATCCGTAGCAATAGACGCCAGGCCTGATCTCCGCCGGCTTGTCCATCCACCCCCTTTCAAACAAAGGTGGACGATGATCGATTTTTGCGATTTCTTCTGGTTTCGGGGTAGCTGCCATGGTTACTCCTTTTCTTCTGTTTCTGCTGTTGCGTCAGCCCCTTTTTCTACAGGCAAGCCCGCTTCTATCATCAGGTCTCTGAACTCATCCTCGTATTCCTCATAGGTATGGGTCGGTACAGGATAGTTCCACGGATTCACATGTCTGACAAATCGGCTGTTATTGGCCAGATTTCTTGTGGGGCTGAGAAATACGCCCGCTAAATGCATCAGTTTGCTGAACGGAAAATAGGCAATCAAAACACACAGGATGAACAGGTGTATATAGAAAACAACCCCGATCCCATCCGGGACAGTGGGGGAAAACTTGAAAAGGCCGATGGCAAGTTCCTTTACCTTTGTCACATCCACTCTCAGAAGGTACCGCATGAGCATGCCGGTAAAACCAAGGGCAAGGATCAGGAATAGGGGAAAATAATCGGCAGGGAGGGAGATATAGCGGACCTGGGAATACAGGATCCGTCTCAGAAGAAGCCATGTGAGGGCAACCATCAGGAGCATGTCGGTCAGATACACCCCCGGAAGGCCGAAACCGTCGAACGGGGCCGCGCCCATCTGCATGAACCCGTCAAGGTTCTGGAGCAGGGTCACAAACCCGGGGACGGGCTCGGTAAAAAATCTGAAGTGTCTTAAAAAGATGACAAAAAAGGAGTAATGGAACAGGATGGCTGCCAGCCAGAGCCACTTTTCCCATTCGTAGTCGATCTTGGGAACACCGTCGATTCTCCGGTATTCGAGGCGGGTATTCCTGAAGAGGGACCGGAATGTGAGCACCTCGAAGAGCATCCTCACAATCACGCCGCCCAGGCCTTTCGGATTATCGATCCGGTTTCTCTTGATCCACGGGAAAGACCACTCCTGCCCCGCAGTGGTCGGGATCCTGAACGGAACCGGCGACCGGCCCCAGTCGATGACCCGGACCACAATCCCCACAAAAAAGGTGGCCATGGCCGCATAGGGGATGACAACGCCGAAAAGCGCATGCAGGTTCAATGCCCCGACCCCTATCAAGGGAATGAGAACAACCACCACCACTGCGATGAAGGAAAAAATGATGCTCAGAAAGAAATTCATAGACTCTTACCTCACGTTAAAGAACTGTCCCGGCATTGTCATCTCGAGAACCCGGCGCCTGATCCGGGATCTCGACAATGAGATTTGCTCTTTCCAATAACTTGCCCACCTGATTTTTTGCCTCACGTACGCGGATCTCATAGATTTTCTGCCGGCACTGTGAATAGACGTCGAAGGCCAGAAGCAGAACCTCGTCTACCTTTCTGTCAAGCGCAAGCATGTCAGGGGAATACCCGTTTCCCAATTCTTCCCGGATGATCTGTTTCAGCTGGAGGACAAAGGCAACGGCCTGAGAGGGAGCGAAATCCTGAACGGCCCGGATCCTGATAATGGTGTCGAGGCAGGCGGAAATCCTTTCAGGATTGTCGCCCCGGACCACCTCATCATAGAGGGTTTCAATCTCTTTCCCGATGATGCATCCGACCGGGTTGGCGAACTGGCTCTTCTCTCTCTTCAGAAATCCCTGTGTGTCCTTGGGGTAGGAAGCGATGATGGTTTGTTGCCATCTCTTGATGATGTTGGATCTCTTATCCGACAGGAGATTTTTCAGGGTCATTTCACGGCTCCAAGTTTTTGGGCCTCTGGGGAAAATTTCTGTTGAGGGAAACCTATAGAAAAATTGTGTTTTCCTGTCAAGAAAAAAAAGATCGGCTTCAATTTTTGATATCTTGCAGCACCACGAACTCATGTTTCCTTTCGCACGGGTGAAAACAGCGCAGTCAACGTGAAAAAGAGACGATGACAAATTGCACCCGATTTCAATCCAATTTTCATCCACGTTCCGACATGCACCTGAACGCCATGAGTTAACAACTCCCCATTTCCCTTTGACCTATTGTCCAAAATAGGGTATCCATCAGCAGACCTCGACAAACCGGCGTGAGCGATTGGCGGACTGAGGAATTGGGGTATTTAACCTGAGGCATTCTTAATCCTGTGCACGGGGGGAAAATACATGTATCCGGATCTCAAGGAAAAGACGGCACTGGTCACCGGCGCCGGCAAAAGGACCGGAATCGGTTATGCGATTCTCAGGGCCCTGGCGGCCAGCGGTGTGAACGTTGTGGTGGCCGACCTGGGCCGCAGTGACACAAAGGAAGGCCAGGTTGAGACCGGCACCCGGGGTGAAATGGATGACATTGTCAGAGAGATCATCGAGGAATTCCACATCCAGGCACTGGCCGTAGGCGTGGACGTGACCGACAACGAGGCCATCGCCCGGATGGTGGATGAGGTGAAGACCCGCTTTGATCACGTCGATGTGCTCTGCAATAACGCAGGGGCCTCTTTCGGCGTGCCCAGCGCTGTCCACACCTATGATGAAGCCGCCTGGATGAAAACGATCGATGTCAATCTGCACAGCGTCTTCAGGGTCTCAAGGGCTGTGCTGCCCCTCATGATGGGGAGAAAGGGAAGTATCATCAATACGGCTTCCCGGGCCGGAAAGGTGCCGCCCCTGTTCAATGGGGCCTATGCCGTGGCAAAGGCGGGGGTCATCATGCTGACCAAGGTCATGGCAAAGGAACTGGCCGGGGCGGGCATAAGGGTCAATGCCGTCTGTCCGGGGCAGATCATGACCGATCTTGAAAGATGGCGTTTCGGCCTGGAAGCAAGAATCTTCGGCACGACGATTGAGGAGAGGGAAAAGGAGATGTGCAAGACCATACCGCTTGGCCGGATCGGGACCCCTCGAGAGGTGGCCGATCTGGTGGCCTTCCTGGCATCGGAGGCGTCTTCTTACTGCACGGGCCAGGCCATCAACGTCACCGGGGGGCAGTTGATGGAATTGTAGGCGGGCCCAAGGCGCCGAACGTTCAGCGCTGCAGGTCTTCGGCGCCCCACGACTCATTCTCAATCGTCAATTAAAACGGAGGGATCCTAAATGGAGACCATGACAGGCGGGCAGCTGGTAGCCCGGTCGCTCATTCAAAGAGGCGTGAAACATGTGTTTACCCTCAGCGGAGGCCACATTACGCCCATCTATCAGCATCTTGAAAACAGCGAGGTACAGCTCTTCGACACACGGCATGAACAGGCCGCGGTCTTTATGGCCGAGGCATGGGGCAAGCTCACCCGTAAGCCGGGGGTGGCCATGGTAACGGCCGGTCCGGGCTTCACCAATTCCCTGACAGGGGTTGCCAGTGCATTTTTTTCCAACACGCCGCTGGTCCTCATCGCCGGCTGTGTTGGACTCGATCACAAAGAAAAACTGGACCTCCAGGACATGCCCCAGGCCCCGGTCATCCGGCCGATGGTCAAAAAGGCCCTGGTCTGTCACAAGGCGGAGCGGGTTCCCGAGTTTATGGATATGGCCTTCCGAACCGCTTCAAGCGGCCGCCCGGGGCCTGTGTATCTGGAATTTCCCGTCGATGTCCTGAATGCGGCCGTGAATCCGCCATCGGTCAAGGAGATGAGAACGGAAGTGACTTCCCATCCTGCCGATCCCGAAAAGGCGCAACAGATGCTCGACATGATCCAGCAGGCCGAGAAACCGCTGGTCATTGCGGGCACCGGCGTTTGGCAATCCGGGGCTGAAAAGGACCTCATCCAATTCATTGAACGCACCGGCATGCCGGTATTCACGTCGCTTTCAGGACGGGGGACCATCCCCGATACGTACCCCTTGTGCTTCGAAGGGGCCCTCGCCATCCGGCCGGGTTGCGGGTTTTCCGCCTATATGCAGACCGATCTTGTGGTGCTTCTGGGAACACGGATCTGCCTCTACTATATGTTCGGCAACATCTTCAATCGCCAGGCCAACATCATCCAGGTGGATATTCAAGCCGAAGAGATCGGCAGGAACCGAACGGTCGATCTGCCGGTGGTGAGCGATGTGGGGGCACTGCTTCGTCAGTGCAATGCCATGATTCGAGAAAAGAACATGACAGAGACGCTCACAGCCCGTTTTGCCCCGTGGGTCTCAACACTCCAAACCGCACAGGAGCAGGGAAAGGCTATGTCGGCCAGCGACTGGCAGAGCGACGCCGTGCCGATTCACCCAATGCGCCTTGCCAGAGAGATCAACGACTTCATGGACCGGGATGACGACATTGTCGTTGCCGACGGCGGCGATACCGCCACCTGGATGGGGATGACCCGCACCATCCGCAGACCCGGACACTATCTGGATTACGGAATTTTCGGCTCCCTTGCCGTGGGCCTCCCTTATGCCAATGCGGCCAAGCTCCTCTATCCTGAAAAGCGCGTTTGCCTGATCACCGGAGACGGATCCGTGGGATTCAACTTCATGGAATTTGAAACAGCCCTCAGAAAGAACATCCCGATCGTTGCGGTCATCTGCAACGATCTCGGATGGGGCATGATCCGGCACAGCCAGGAGATACGGATGGGCCACGCAGTCAAAGCGGGAACCCACATCGGCCGGGTGGATTATCACAGGATGGTGGAGGCCCTGGGGGGAAAGGGGATCCTGGTGGAAAAACCGGGAGAGATCCGGCCTGCCCTGGAAGCGGGCTTCGCTTCAGGGAAAACCACCTGCATCAATGTCATGACCGATCCCGCCCCCGTCAGCCCGGCCAGCATCGCCCTGGCCAATGTAGGGGCGTACATGGCTTGATACTGGATGAGATAGATGATGGCTCATGGTTGATGGGCGCTTTTGAACCCTGAACCTTTGAAGCCTGGAACCCTTCATCATAAGGAGGCAGCCCCATGGATCCGGCGGTGGTAGACCAGGTGAGACTCAATTTCAATCCCCAGGGGCTGTTCATTATCAATGCGGCCATCGGCCTGATGATGTTCGGGGTGGCCCTGGATCTCAAGGTCGAGGATTTCAAACGGATTATTGTTTCTCCCAAGGCCCCCGGCATCGGGTTAGGGGCCCAGTTCATTCTGCTTCCCGCCTTCACCTTTCTGCTCACCCTGATCCTGAGGCCCCAGCCCTCCATCGCCCTGGGCATGATCCTGGTGGCGGCCTGCCCCGGAGGGAACCTCTCCAACATCATCACCTACCTGGCAAAGGGAAACACCGCCGTATCCATCAGCATGACCGCGGTCTCCACGGCAGCGGCCATCGTCATGACGCCCCTCAACCTGAGCCTGTGGGGGGGACTCAATCCCGACACCGCCGATATTATCCGGCGGGTCAGCCTCAGTCCCATGGATGTGTTCACCACCATCTTCATTATCCTGGGCATACCCCTGGCAGCGGGAATGACTTTGAGTCGCGTCTTCCCCACCCTGGCGAACAGGGTGCGAAAGCCCTTCAAAATCTTTTCCCTGATCTTTTTCATCGCCATTGTGCTGGGGGCCCTGGCCGCCAACTGGCAGATCTTTCTGAAGGTGGTCGGCCTGGTCATACTGGTGGTCCTCATCCACAATGCACTGGCCCTGAATCTCGGCTACTGGTCGGGCCGTATCTTTGGATTGGCTGAACGGGACTGCCGGGCGACCTGCATCGAGGTGGGGATCCAGAATTCGGCACTTGGCCTGGTTCTGGTATTCAATTTTTTCGGTGGGCTGGGCGGCATGGCCATTCTCGTCGCCTGGTGGGGGATCTGGCACATTATCGCCGGACTTATCACCGCCTTTATCTTTACCCGGATTCCGCTGCCGGCCGAGTCCGAAGTCTGACACGGACCATAATAGACAGGGGGGAGGATGGGACAGCCGAGCTCAGGTTCTTCTCTTGTGTCGGCGCCAGAACACGAGCGGCAAAGGCCAATCGTTTATTGGACAATTTATGGTAAAGAAAGGCATAAGAGCATAGTCGTCCCCATTATCCCTTGATCCGGATGACATCCCAAGATTGGTAAGACCGGGGCAGCTTAAACCTTGGGGCACGGCTCAGGGCGGAAGATGAAATCTATTTTGAAAAAAATGCGGCAGGGACAAAATCAGCAGACGCATGGCGAACCAGGCAAAGCATATTCTTAAACAGGTGTTCGGTTACGATGAATTCCGGCCGCTTCAGGCGGAAATCATTGCCAATGTATTGAACCGGCGCGACACTCTCGTCATCATGCCCACAGGCGGCGGCAAGTCGCTCTGTTATCAGATACCAGGACTCCTCTTTCCGGGACTGACCATCGTGGTATCCCCGCTCATCTCTCTGATGAAGGACCAGGTGGAACAGCTGATACAGGCCGGGGCGCCCGCCGCTTTCTTGAACAGTTCGTTGTCCCTCGAGGAATATCGTCGAACCCTGCAGGCCGTGAAGGGCGGGGCCGTTAAACTGCTCTATATGGCACCCGAGGCCCTCCTGCGGCCCAACATGCTGACCCTCCTCTCGCCGCTCGATATCGATTGCCTCACCATTGACGAGGCCCACTGCATTTCAGAGTGGGGCCATGACTTCCGGCCGGAGTACCGTCAGATCGCCGAGGTGAGGGGCCGTTTCCCGAACGCCGTGTGCATCGCCCTGACGGCCACGGCCACGCCCCGGGTGCGGGAAGATATCAAGACCACCCTCGGATTCAGGGGCTCCAATGAGTTTGTGGCCAGTTTCGACCGGGAAAATCTGTTTATCCGGATAGCCCACAAAACCGATCCGCTGGCCCAGACACTGGAATTTATAGAGGAGTTCCCTGGTCAGTCCGGAATTATCTACTGTTTTTCGCGGCGTCAGGTGGATGACCTTTCGGAGGTGCTTGCCCTCAGGGGTTACTCGGTCCGGCCCTACCACGCCGGCATGTCGGATGCGGACCGGAACGGAAACCAGGAGCGATTCATTAAAGACGATGTTCAGATCATGGTGGCCACCATCGCGTTCGGCATGGGGATCGACAAGCCCAATGTCCGGTTCGTGGTCCATTACGATCTCCCCAAGAACATGGAGGGGTACTACCAGGAGATTGGCAGGGCCGGACGGGACGGGCTCCCGGCCCACTGCCTCCTCCTCTTCAGTTATGCCGACATTCAAAAAATCAAGCACTTCATCGACCAGAAAGAGCCCAATGAAAAGCGCATTGCCAACATCCATCTGAATGCATTCCTGGGCTTTATCGAAACAGAGCTGTGCCGACGCATCCCGCTCCTCGACTACTTCGGCGAGACCTATACTCCAAAAAACTGCGGGGCCTGCGACAACTGTCTGACCGATGAGAAAGACCTGACCGACATCACCGTTTCGGCTCAGAAGTTTCTCTCCTGCGTCAAGCGGACCGGGGAGCGGTTCGGTGCCGGGCACATCATTGATGTCCTGCGCGGCTCCAGAGCCAAAAAAGTGATCACATTCGGTCATGACAAATTGTCTACCTACGGCATCGGCGAAGAACATTCCAAAAAGGAGTGGTTTCATCTTTCGCGTCAGTTCATCCAGAAAAAACTCCTGATACAGGACATGGAGTTCGGGGGATTGAGCCTTACGGAAAAGGCATGGCAGGTCATGCGGGGTGAGGAAAAGGTCCTGGGACGTCTGGAGGAGCGCCGGGCCGATCCAACTGTACAGGAGGATCGGGACTATGACAGGGTCCTCTTCGATCTGCTCAAAAAGGAGCGCAAACGTCTGGCAGACGCATCCAGTGTCCCTCCCTATGTGATTTTTCCCGACCGGACCCTGATGGAGATGGCCGCCTCTCTTCCGCAGAACAAGACCCCCCTGATGACCATTCATGGGGTCGGTGCATTCAAGCTGGAAACATATGGTCCCTTTTTTCTGGATATCATCCGGGAATACTGCAGGACCCACGGAATTCTGGAGCCGGAAAAAGATATTCGGGAACTACCTGCGCCCACGCCGGTTTCAACCGGTAGAAAGCGCTGCCATATCATCGGCTAGCTATTTAATGCAGGCGCGTCCGTCACTCAGATCATGGAACAATTCAACCTCAGACAGGACACGATCGTCCATCATCTGTACACCTATGCGCAGGAAGGACACCCGCTGATTGAATCAAATGCGTTTTTTGACCTGTCAACGCTTCCACCGAAACTGAAGGAGGCTGTCCTGAGCCGGTTTGAGGCACTTGGCTGCTATCGTCTCAAGCCGGTGTTCGACGCCTGTGACGGGGCCGTGGATTACAGGGAACTCAAGATCCTCAGACTCCATCATGTCATCCAAAATGGCGTTTCATGAAGCAAGGGAGACGGTCTCGTAAAAAGGAAACAGTATGCCGGGAAAACCGTTTACAGAGAAAGTCGTTGTGGTGACCGGGGCGGCCAGCGGGATCGGTCTGGCAGTGTGCAGAAGGTTTGCCACGGATGGGGCAAAAATCGGCATGCTGGATATGGACGAACTGGCCCTTGATGCCGTGCAGAGGGAACTGGCGGCCCAGGGTGTGGACTGTCTGGCCGCCACATGCGATGTTTCTAAAAGGGATGATTGTGAGGCAGCCATCGGGCAGATCCTAAAACGCTACGGCGGGATCGATGTCCTCTTCAACAATGCCGGAATTACCCAGCGGGGAGCATTTGTGGATACGGACATATCGGTGTTTGAGAAGGTGATGGCGGTTAATTTCTTCGGATCGCTTTACTGCACCAAGGCGGCCATCCAGAGCCTAATCCAGAGAAGGGGGCTCATTATCGTCAACGAGAGCGTGGCCGGCCTGGCCCCGCTCCTGGGAAGGACCGGTTACAGCGCCAGCAAACACGCCCTCAACGGCCTCTTTACCTCCCTTCGGACCGAGATCAGGAAAAAGGGCGCCCATGTCATGATCGTCTGTCCCGGCTTCGTAAAGACAAACCTTCAGATGCGGGCCCTTGGGTGCAACGGGGGCGTCACGAACCATCCCCAGTCCCGTGTCGGCAGGCAGGATACACCGGAAAACGTGGCCGAGGCGATTTATAAAGGGGCTCTCAAACGGAAACACCTGCTGGTGCTGACCCCCGTGGGAAAGATAAGCTACTGGATCAGCAGGATACTCCCCACTCTTTATGAGCGGATGATGGCGCGAAAGCTGAGGGCTGAACTGGAAGGGGATGACCGGATGCCGGGATGCCCCTATCCGCATGAGGACCAACTGTGACACCAGCCTGCCGGCGGCATTCAAAAAAAAGAACGTCCAACATCGAACGTCCAATATCAAATGAACCACAACGAATGACCCAGAACCAAATGAAGCCTGTGAGTTTCGTGTTTTTTTAAATCATCAACCGACAATCATCCATCATCCATCCGGGGAAGAGCCTGTCAGCAATCGGCCCCGGTACCCGTCCCTGCGTTCAATGCCTTTGTGGATATTGAGCCGTCTTCCGTCATCGAGCCCTGCCTGATACGTGCCATGGTGAACCGTGGCCTGCGGACTCCTGATGCGGGACAGTCGGGGAAAACGCATTTTCACAAAGGCATTCATCGCCTTGTCTTCCGAACAGATAAGGGCGCTCAGGGTAGCGGGTCGTTCAGGCCCGGAACCCTGTCGGTCCATCCGACCGCCCGGGTGCTTATCTATCCGCTCACTTGCCTGGCGATCCAGTTTTTCATGGAAGCCTCTGATCACTCCCAGACGGTAAGATCTCTTGTTCCCTCCGGCCCTTCCCGCTCTCTTTCGTTGATGGGCCTTCCAGAGGACCTCCGTCTGATTCAACAGAAAATAATAGACATATTCCGCCATACGGACATTTTCAACGGTCCCCAGCAGCTCGATGGTCTTATACGTCTCACAGTCTAATGCATCGAAGAGATGCGCATAGACCACATTGACAAAGAAGTGCTCCTGGAGGATCAGACATATCCGACGCTGATAATTCTCCACCCGCTTCTTCTTGTGACGGATAATGGCATAGGCAAATCGGGCGGCCCTGTCCTGCTGGATCCGGTCGATGTTGTACTTCTCAATGAGTTCATTGGCCTTTTTCATGGCAAGAAAGGCCTCGTTTTCATTTCCCGAGCGGGCCAGGGATAAGAGCTTTCTTACCTTGTCCAGCATCTTCATGTTTCCTGAATCGATCCCTTCATCGTTGAGATTGCCGATCGTTCGGGCCACATCCCCTCCGGCCCCCCGAAATTCCCGGGGCACGCCGATCATGCGGCAGGCCTTCTCGAAGAGGGGGCCGTGCGCATCAGCCGCTCCGAAAATATCCGTAACGATCTGATGGGCCATTTCATGCCTGAACACGTTTACGGTGACATCCCACGAATGCCCTGTTATGAGGAAACCGGAAATCCTCAGGGTCCGGGAACCCGCATCCCATGACCCCCACTCTCTTTTCGATCTGGAGATCTCAATGATCGGTCTGGGCATGGCAATACGGTAGCTCCAGCAGACCGCTTCATGCTCCCGGTACAATTCTGATATCCAGGCCCTCTGGAACCCTATTTCCGATTCGATGGGATTCATCGCCAGAACCTATTCCCTGCAGCCGGGGCTTCAGCCCGTTCGTATTCCACGAAAGAACCCTCCATTGATGCAGCCACCCCTGAAGAAACGGCTTTCACGCGGTATGATGAGGGCCTGTCGATAGATTCAGGGCCTGTTTTCAAACCGGAGAATGCAAAATTACCCGGACTGCTGGCGTTGCGGCAAGCTGAAAGGCGATTGGGGTTGTCCGATAGGGTCCTCAGCCGATGAATGCGGGGTGCTTTGACTTAAGGAGACGCTTGATCCGTACAAGCAGCCTTGCCTTGAGAATCGGTTTCCGAATCCAGTCATCGGCGCCTGCGGAGAACGCCTTGATCTCCGATTCTTCGGAATCGAGTGACGCCATCATAATGACCGGGATGAGGTGCAGATGAGAGTGGGATTTGAGCTTTTCTATGAATACAAGCCCATTCATTTCAGGCATCCTGTCATCCACGAGAATCAGGTCCGGGGGACTTTCAAAAATCCTGTTCAAGGCATCCCTTCCGTCCACAGCCGTAATCACCTCGTAGTATTCGTCCCCCAGCACCTTTCCCAGATAACTCCGTACTGCCTCGTCATCGTCCACGATCATGATTCTGTCGCGCCGGACTTCTCGTGCAGTGAACTGCGGTCCTGACGGTATACTGACCTCCTGCGGAGAAGATGCGTCCACAGAAGCGGGTGACGGCTTCAAATCGGTCCCGTATTCCTCCGTATCTAACCGCGACTCCATGGGTGAGGCCTCTGAGGGAGGCGCCGTCCGCATGACTTCTTCAAGCGTCGTCAGTCCCTGTCTGGCCTTTTTGAATCCATCTTCCGTCATGGAATGCATGCCGGCATCCCGGGCTGTATGAAGTATCTCGCTGTCATTCCGCCCTTGAGTGATGAGGTCTCTGATCTTATCCGTGATCACCAGCAATTCATAGATGCCGACCCTGCCCATGTATCCCGTCCCCTGGCATTCCCAGCACCCTTCCCCTTTTTTGAACTCATAAAAAGGGCCGGCTCCGAAACTGGAAAGCAACGCCGGATCCATCTCAGTGACGGCGCTGCATGCTTCATGTACCCTGCGTACCAGTCGCTGAGCAACCACGCAGGTCAGGCTCGAAGCGATGACATACGGCGGGATGCCGATGTCTTTAAGCCGGGTAACGGCCCCGACCGCATCATTCGTGTGAAGGGTGCTGAACACGAGGTGACCGGTCTGAGCGGACTGAAGGGCGATGGTTGCGGTCTCCAGGTCTCGAATCTCCCCGATCATGATGACATTGGGATCCTGGCGAAGCAGTGATCGCAGGCCTTTTGCAAACGTCAGACCCCTGGCCGGATTCACCTGGACCTGGTTGATCCCGCGGATCGAATATTCGATGGGGTCCTCGATGGTGACAATGTTGACTTCAGGCGACAGAAGACGGTTCAACACGGCATAAAGGGTCGTGGTCTTTCCGCTTCCCGTGGGTCCGGTCACAAGAATCAGGCCCTGAGGCATGGACAACACGCGCTCAAATGCCTTCAGGTCCTTCTCCTGCATGCCAAGCTCCGATAGAGACATGGAATGCTGGGCTTCAAGGATTCGGACGGCCACCTTTTCTCCATAGAACGTGGGTAGAAATGATAAGCGAAGATCATAGGTCTCTTCGCCGATCCGTATCCTCGTGCTGCCGTCCTGGGGCGTTGCCCGTATGGTGATGTCCAGGCTGGACATGATCTTGAACCTCGAGACAACCGCGGCCTGGGCGGTCTTGCTGAACGTCATGATATCCCGTAACAGTCCGTCGACGCGATACCGTACGATCACATCCTTTTCCCGAGGCTCGATGTGAATATCGGTGGCCCGTTGCCTGACGGCATTGACGATCATCCCGTTCACCAGCTGGCGAATGACCCCGCCTTTGGCAGCCCTTTCCAGCTTTTCAGGACTGATGTCTCCAAAATCCCTGACCTCCTCGATAACATTGACGAGATCGGCCTTATATCCGCCGTTTTCAATGCCTTGTATGACCCCCACATCCGGTGGATAGGCGGCAATAAGGACATCCAGAATTTCCTGCTCCAGGGCCACGACCACACGAACACGATGCCCGGAAATGAAGGATGCTTCATCCATGGCTTCGTAGTCGATGGGGTTGTTCACGGCAATGACAAGAGTGGTGTCCTCAACCCGCAAAGGAACCACCCGCCTCTTAAAACAGAATTCTGCCGGGAGGAGATCCAAAACCTCTTGATCGACTTTCATGCCTTTCAAACTGATCATCGGAATGTCCAACTGCGTGGACAGGGTCCGACAGATATCCCCTTCGGATACCAGCTGCATCTCAATGAGCGTTTCCCCGAGGCGTTTCCCGGTTCTGCTCCCTTTCTCCAGGGCTTCCTTGATCTGCCCCTCGCTGACCAACCCGGCTTCCAGAAGTATTTCGCCAAGCTTTTTTCGTTTCATGAGGTGCGCCTTTAGGTATTGAGATAATGAACTGAAAGCACGAAGCGCCTTTTTCCTTCAAGCTTCTTTGTAGACCACTTCCACCACGTGGATATATTCCGAAAGCCCTGTCACTGTCATCGATACTTGGTCAATATCCTTTTCCTTTGTCTCCTGTTCAGCGAATTTCCCGGCTCCGAGACCGCTTCAAGCCCGGAACTCCCCCCGCTCTCTTTTATCCGGCGAACTTCATTCCCGACGCTTTCCAAATCGACCTCTTTTAAGACCTTCTCAATCCGTTCGGCATATTCCTTTACCTCCCACGGATACCAGGGAACCTCATCAGCCATGTCCACGGTTGCGTGTACGACAATCCGTTTACCTTTCATTCGAAATAATCGAGGTATCATATTGACCTGAAGCGACTTTGTCAACTCCGATTTGGCCGTATTGAGCAGACGACGGGGTGTGGGCGGTCTTCTTAAAAAAAGGGGCTTATGTTACGGCAGCACCAGAAGCAGGAATACAAAGCCGAAGAGCCCCACGGTTTCGACGATCCCCATGGCAATGATCATAAAGACGAGACCCTTGCCCTCTCCCTCGGAAAGGGCCCGGCAGGCCCCGGCCCCGATCAGGCCCTGGACCCATGCGCTGGACAACTCGGCCAGACCCCCGGCAAGGCCAACCCCCACCAGGGTTCCCGCATGTTGAGCGGTGAGAGGACTTTCGCCCACAACCAGGGGAGAGAGCCCCACCAGCATGAGGATGAAACCGTAAATGGTCTGGGACAGAGGCATTCCGATCAGAATAATGTAGGCAAAGTTGAGCGGTTTCCCAGCCTGAGCCTCTTTGGCCCAGGCCCCGGTGGCCGCCCTTCCCGCCGCTCCGATGCCCAGGGCGCTCCCAACGGTTGCACCGGCCAGGACAAGGCCGAGCGACATCTGTCCTGCAAATTCAATGGCTGTCATCATCTCTTCTCTCCACCGAAATTGGGTTTCTGCCCCGCTGAAAACGGGATCTCCGGGAGGGCATAGGGCCGATAGGCATAACCGCCCCATTGCACCCCTGCATTGCTGGAAAACTCCAGCATATTGAGCCGGACGCCATGGGCAAAGATGGCGATCCCTGCAAGCCCGATATTGAGACCGTGTCCGAAAACGAGGACCGGCGCGGCCGCAAACCACGTGGCCGTATCTGCCACGCGGGCCCCCAGGATATTGAAGGCCATGGCGATGTAGTAGCTGGCCATGCCCACTGCAAACAGCCGAAGGTAGCTCATGGTGTCGCTGAAGGTGCTCACCAGGGGCAGGAGAGAAGAGGCAAATCCGAAAAAGACCCTTCTGCCTATCCCCTTCCCCGGGCTTGTAAACCATACGGGAAAGAGCAGTGCACCGGACAGTATCCACCATATCATGGCAGGAACCTGGCCGGCCCCGATGAACAGGAGATACCAGATCAGTACCAGCATGTCCACAAGGGCCGCAATCCACCCCACTTCCGCGAAGGCCCGATGATCCGGAAACAGGGCCAAAAGTCTGCGGAAGCGGGCTATCACAAGGTGAAGACATCCCAGGATGATGGACACCTTGATAATTAGAAAACGCTGCACTTCCGGATCCGGCCGCCACAGGGGCGCGGCCCGCCGCATCACCTGCGCTGTACGGGCATGGAACCCGGCGCCTGACCAGAGGGCCTGATAATCCACCGGAGCGCCGGCATGGGAGCCCTGGACAAACCCTCCGGCTCTGGCCAGGGTCTCGGGTGTAATGCCGAAATAGTTGGCCGTCAGGACACCCCATACCAGTGTCGCCAGCCCGAAGATCACCAGAAGCTGGACCTTTTCTCTTCCCGCCGCCCTGGCAATGCTTCCTGAAAAGAGAAGACCCGTCAGCGCAATGCAGAACCCGTATCCCGCGTCTCCGATGAGCATGGCGGCAAACAGGGGGAGAGCAATCACAAAAAAGGGGGAAAGGTCCATTTCGCGGTATCCCGGAAGCGTACCCAACAGGTCAAACAGGGCCTTGATGGGCCGTGTCCACGGTGAATAGTGAATCAGCGTTGGCGGCATATCCCCTTCCCGCGATTCAAACACCCTGACTGCCGCGGGGATCCGGGCCTTCTCGATCCGGCCCGCCAGTCCTTTGGCCGCATCCAAGGGCATCCATCCCTGAACCCCAAACAGGTCTTCGGTAATAAGACCGCTTCGCCGGGTCATGTCATATTCCATGCGAACGGCCAGTGCTTCCCGCTCCGCTTGCAGGATCGCAGTCCGGCTTGCGAGCAGCGAAAGCCTTTCCGAATCCCTTCTGATCTGCTCATCCAGTCCGGAGGCCTCCGCCAGGATGGAAGCGCGATCGCGGGGCGGTGCGGGGACCGGCTCCGCCCCCTCAGGCAGGGTGAACGCCCCTTTTCGATCGATCACGGCCACCAGCCGTCTTCCGTCGGGCAGAGAGGCAACCGCCTCCGCGCATTCGGCCTCCACTTCACCCATTCGGGACCCCTTTACAGCAAAAAACTGAACAGCAATACCGGACTGCCGAAGCCGTGTCAGTTCCTCGAGCCGCATATCCCCCCATATGGCCAGTCTCTGGGCCTGTCGGTACAGCTCCTTGAGCCGCGAGTACTTTTCGCGCAGACCGGCCTCTAATCGGAGGACCTCTCGGACCGTGTCCCCGGGTACCTGATCCGACACCGGGCCTTTTCGAGGCGTTATGAGGTCCAAAATCTGCAGGGCACGGTTCAGCTCAGCCATCTCCCGAAGCGCTTCTTCACGGGGTGCGGCCCCGCGGGGCTCCACGGGCTCCACATGCAGGACTCCCATCTGACCCAGTCGTTCTATCAATCGGTCCTGATCGCTCTTTCGGGCCACGATGTACGCGCGTGCCATGGGAACAATCATGAGATCCCATCCTCCTGCCGGCCCCTCTGATCGCGTTCTTCCAGCTTGGCCTTAGCGATCTTGGCCCGGGCCACGGCCGCGGTCATGGCATCTCCCAGGGCGATACGGATCCGCCGAATATTTTCACTGGTTTCCGGAATAATGATCTTTTCAAAAAGATTCACCCGCTGCAGGACCTTTTTGAGTTCCGCCTGGAGCAGCGCCATCTGCTCTCGCAGTACCGCGAGCCGCGACTCCAGGCCGCTTTTCTCCCTCAGATCCACCAGGGCCCGGTCCACCCAGGGGGGCGTACCGAACAGGCTGTAATCGGCACTGGGAAACGAGACGGATTCAAATGACGGAACCCGGACCCCGGCCATGTTCTTCACCGATGTCCTGAGCTTTTCCGGCTCGGACATCTCCATCATATTGACCCCTGCCCTGTCCTGAAACACCGGTTCATACGCAGCGATTCTCGCCTCAACGGATCGAAGCCCTGCGAGCGTCTTCTCGGATTCCTTCCACACCTGTCCGATGGTCATCTGCAGTTGCTGTTGTTTCAACTGCAGCGTGGGCAGGTAGAGCTGAAACCGCTCCAGGGCGTTCCGTTGATTCTTGAGCTCGGCCCAGGTCAACTTGATTTTTTTCCGGGCCCTTGGCATGTGCTATCTCTCACGTCCCGCCTCTAAAACAAGCACGCCGAACCTCGAACGCTCAACGTTCAACTTCAAATGCGCCCTCAACCAGCATCCAGCATCCATCATCCAGTATCCAGCATCCAGTATCCAGCATCCAGCCCCCATCATGCGCCCCCCGGCCAGTGCTTTTGCGCAACGGTATGTCGAATACCGGTCTCTTCCGGAACAAAGCATTGAGCAAGGATCTCCCAGCATTGATCCAGGGCCTCAAAAAGAGGGAGGTTCACTTCAAGATTCATAATCTTCCGTTCAAAAAGGTTCCCGTACTTGAGGAGTTTTTCATCCCATGCCGACATCTCAAACCCCATTTCCTGTTTTTCACGGCTGTCGTCGCACTGGGCATAGAGTTGGATGCAGGCATCCATGATGGCCCGATGATCGTCCCGGGTCTCGCCGTTCACCTGCTGCTTGAGCCGCGAGAGGGACCCGAAGGGTTCGATGCGCCGGTTACGAAGATAGAGCTGCCCCTCCGTGATATACCCGGTATTGTCGGGAACAGGATGGGTCACATCATCACCGGGCATGGTCACACAGGCCAGGACGGTCATGGACCCTGCCCCTTCAAAATCAACGGCCTTCTCATACCGCCTCGCCATCTGGGTATAGAGATCACCCGGATATCCCCGGTTGGAGGGGACCTGCTCCATGGTGACGGCGATTTCCTTGAGGGCATCTGCAAAGGCGGTCATGTCCGTGAGGAGCACCAGGACACGCTGTCCCTCGAGCGCATACTGCTCTCCTACCGCCAGGCAGAGGTCCGGAACCAGGAGACACTCCACCACCGGATCCGCGGCCGTATGGATGAACATGATAGTCCGCGCGAGGACGCCTCCCTGTTCAAATGTCGCGCGAAAGGCGAGATAGTCATCGTATCGAAGCCCCATGCCGCCCAGGATGATCACATCCGAATCGGCCTGCATTCCCACCCGGGAGAGCAGGTCATTGTAGGGTTCGCCGGCAACGGAAAAAATGGGGAGTTTCTGGGATTCCACCAGGGTATTGAAGACATCGATCATGGGGATTCCCGTGTGAATCATTCGGTCGGGACGTCTCCGTTTGACCGGATTGACGGCCGGGGATCCGATATCGATCATTCCCTCCTTAATTTCCGGTCTGTTGTCCCGGGGTTGGCCGGACCCGTTGAAAACACGCCCCATGAGGGACGCGGCAAAGGGGACCTGCATAGGCCTGCCCAGGAACCGGACCCGGTCTCCCGTGGAAACACCCTCTGTGCCGGCAAAGATCTGAAAACTCACCTCATCCGCTTCCAGGCGGATCACCTGGGCCAGTGACGGACCAAAGGACGTCTCAATCACCGCCAGTTCATCATACCCCACGCCCCGGGCGCGAACCGTGGCGACATTCCCGGCAATGCGTATGATTTCATCGTAATATTTTCGCATGCGTGCATTCCTCGGGCGAGACCGGTTGCGGATTACCCGTTATCCAATACTCCTTGCCGGGTACCGGATTCCGCATACTGATTACCGGATGTTGGATGCCGGATTCAGCACATCCCACTTTCTTCTTCATCCATTTTAGGCATGTTTGCTCACGTTAGTCACTTCATCTTGTGTCTTCCCAATCAGCGTCTTCACCGGACAGGGTCTTTCTGCTTCTGGGCCTTGCGTCCGTCCTCACACCCTTTATCTTTTTGGACAGCCCGCTTTTCTGACGCTCCTGGTCATCCTCTTCTTCCCCTTCAACCGTCGTGCCTTCCCTTTCGCGTTCCGCTTTTTCAAGGACCTCCCCTTCCCGCTCCTCACCCATCGGTTCTCCCTTCGTGCGGATCAGGTGATCGATTTCCTGCAGCATCCCCTTGAAATCGGATGGCTCCGCTTGCCCCGGTTGCGTTTCATCCGGAGCGAGGACGCTGGGATCCCACGGCAGATAGTTCCAGTCGCGAAAGAGGCTGCTGATCCTGAACATCACCTTTCGGGCCCGGTCTTTGTCCTTGAAACCAAAATCAAGACGAAGGATTTCAAGGCCCTTGTCAAAAACGAATTGCTGCCGCTCCCGGGGGGTGGCCCCATCCACCGGGTCAAAGGCATTCTGCTGAAGATAGGATGTGTCAAAAAAATCGGCCTTGAGCATCAGGGTGAAGTCCTCAATGGCGGTCCCTTCTTCTCCCACCACGGTGATCATCTGTCGCACCTCATCGCTTCGCCGCAACAGGGAGCGGACCCAGGCTGCCTTTTCCGGATCGATGATCCCTCTGTATTTGCTCCAGCTGTCGGTGGGGTCAATGGCCGGGTATCGCCTGGCATCACTCCGTTCCCGGCTGAGCCCGTGAAAGGCCCCCACCACCTTGAGCGTTGCCTGCGTCACCGGTTCATCAAAATTCCCGCCGGCCGGACTGACCGTCCCGCCGATGGTGACCGAGCCCTTCTTTCCGTTTCGCAGTTCGATCATGCCGGCCCGTTCATAAAACCCGGCGATGCGGCTTTCCAGATATGCGGGAAATGCCTCTTCCCCCGGGATTTCTTCCAGCCGGCCCGAGATCTCCCGCATGGCCTGGGCCCACCGGCTGGTGGAATCCGCGAGGAACAGGACATGCAACCCCGCCTGACGGTAATATTCCGCCAGCGTGATACCGGTGTAAACCGATGCGTCCCGGGCCGCCACGGGCATGGCCGATGTGTTACACACAATAATGGTCCTCTCCATAAGGCGCCTGCCGGTGCGTGGATCTTCCAGCTTGGGAAACTCGCGAATGGTTTCCACCACCTCCCCGGCGCGTTCTCCGCAGGCGGTAATGATCACAATATCCACCTCCGCATTGCGTGAAGTGACCTGCTGAAGAACAGTCTTTCCTGCGCCAAAGGGCCCTGGGATACAATAGGTACCCCCCCGAACAATGGGAAACATGGAATCGATGATCCTCACGCGGGTCACCAGGGGTTCGGCAGGCATCATCCGCCTTCTGGCCACGCAGAGGGGGCGTTTGACCGGCCAGGTCTGATGCATCCGGACGGTTCGTTCCCGCCCTTCAGAATCCTTCAGCACGGCGATCGGATTATCGATGGTATACGCCCCCGCCTTGGCGACCTCTTCCACAACGAATTCACCCGACCATCCGAAGGGGACCATAATGGGATGATCAAAGATGCTTTCCGGCACGGTCCCCAGGGCATCCCCTGGAAGGACCGCATCCCCGGTCTGAACGCCGGGCTTCCATTCCCACTCGCGGTCTGAACTTAAGGGCGGCACATCAGTGCCCGGCGTCAGAAAGTACCCGGTCTCTTCCGCCAGCCGGGGCAGGGGCTTCTGAAGCCCGTCATAGACCTGCCCCAGAAGACCCGGTCCAAGGGTGGCAGAGAGCATTTCAGGTCCGAACGACACCCGGTCGCCCACGCGGAGACCGCGGGTCTCCTCAAAGACCTGCAGATCCGCCCGATTTCCGCGAATGCGGATGATCTCACTCAGGAGTGCGGCTCCATCGCCGCGATGACAGAAGCCGACGGAATTCTTGACCACATCACCCTGGGTCTCTGCAACGACCATGTTCCCGAAAACAGATACGATCCGTCCTTCCACGCCAGTTCCTTTCCGTCACATTCATTCCCGGAACATCCGGCGCCATCGCAGAAGAACCATCAGCTTGGCCCCGTATGCAACCACCTCGTCATCGCTGAAATCGTACCGGGGTTCCTGTTCCGTAAGCCATTGCCAGCGAATCTTTTCGAGAGTCTCAAGGCCTGCCAGAGGATGGGAGGCCCGTCTCCATTCCTCCAGTTCCCTGTCAAAGGCCAAAGGAGGTTTCCCCAGTTCCTCTGCCACCAGATAGGGCCGCGCATCCAGCCCCAGTGTCTCTGCGCGCATCCTGGCCATGGCGTTTCGCAGCCCCACCTCATAGGCCACCCAGCTGGCGAGAAAACGGCTTCTCAGGCCCTGTGCCATTCCCGCAGCATGGAAAAAATAGCGGCGCCAGATCACGTCCACTGCAAGCGGGTTTCGGGTCATCTCCTCATCCTCGGTCCCCGGGGGCATCAGGAACTCGGGCAGCGGTTGAGAATCCGTTGCCTGAGATGGGGAGAGGACGGCCAGATCAGCCTGTTCCGGGTCCATCTCACCGCAGAGGACCGCCTCGCGCTGAAGCAGATCATCCCCCAGAAAGAGGAGTCGAATTGAGCCTTCCGGGCCCCCGCAATCCCGGACCATGGCGAGAAGCGCTGACTTTCCAAGAGGGGGCGCGCTCCCAAACCCCTTGAGGTCTGGAAGGGCGCACAGCAGATGATAGTGTTTTCGGGCCATGTGCCGATTCTCAAGCGGCCCCGTCCATGACGGCACTGTTGATGATCGCCTGCAATTCAGGATTCACCATTTCCAGCAAGACCTCTGTCACGGAATCAGGGCTTACTTCAATGGTGGCGTCTTCCACCCTGTAATCAAAACCGGCCCTTAAAAGGTTGGCCTGAACGCGTGTCATTTTGTCTGATTCCTGAAGGTTCCGGGATAGATCGTTCAGCAGGTCACGGATCCAGTCATCCGGCAGGTCTTTGGAAACATTCACTTCCATCTGTTTTTCCCGGGTCGCATCCCCTCTGGCATACGCCACGACCACATCCCTGATGATCCCCCTCAGATAATCCGGATCTTCCAATCCTTCGCTGACCCTCTCCGCGATCAGGGCCGACAGTGCCCGGCTCAGGGACTGCCGGAGATGCAAGATCACGTCCCGTACGGCCATCCCCAGTTCTGCCCGCACATCGTTGCGCCGCCGCTCTGCTTCGTTTTGAGCCTCCTGAACAATCCCTTCCGCCTCTTTATGGGCATGGGCCAGGATCTTTTCGGCCTGCTGCTCGGCCTCCTTCCTCAATCTGTCGGCGGCCTCTCTTCCTGCATCAACACCCTCGGATTGCAGCTTCTTCACAAACGATTCCAGATTCTCAGGCATGCTCCGATTTCCTCTTTCCATGAAATGTTCGGAATACGGTGGTCCCTCGGGTCAGGTCTTAACAAAGCCCGGCTTCCCGGCGGACCGCCCATTCTTATGCATCATAACAGAACTCGAGCAGGCTCTTCAATAAAAAGGACCCATTTTCGGAATCCACCGCGGAATAAGACACAGGGCTTGTCCGATTTGTTTATGCGCTGCGGCTTTTAGAGGCTTCGTCCGGCATCCCGACTCGCGGGACAAGCCCCCGGATCGTTTATTGAGGTCAACCCGTTTGGCTTGGAGATGGAACGTTTCCCGCCGGGGCTCTCTCAGGATGTGGACATACAGGGGCGGGCGTTTCTGCAACGACCGTATTCTTGACTGGAATTCATATCAAAATAGATATGTTGGATTGAATGCGCAATGGGGTGTGATTTCTTTCTCACAGGTTCAGGTGGTTTTGGCCTTGGGAAAATGGCCCCAAACCGTGGGAGCAGGTGAATGTCCTGCTTGGATAGGGTTCCGGCCCGTGAAAACGAGGGTGTCCGTGCATCCTCAACATCTCATGGAACATCGCTAAGCCATCACTGCCGGTGCATCCCGGTTTATCTTCTGCCATGCGTGCAAAACCTGCGGGCATAAGCGACGCCGAAATTCTCCTCCACAATTGAATAAATCTCTGCTGAATCCAGTCCGCTCAGTTTCAAATCTTCAATAGCCTGGTCCAACATGGCTGCAAAGATCTCCTCCGCTATCTCTCTTTTTTCCGGCATTAGGTCTCCTGTATACATTCAGAATGAAAAAGCGCAACCTGTATGGTTGCGCCCTCGTCATCTGGTGCCGAAGGCGAGACTCGAACTCGCACAGGCATTCGCCCACTAGACCCTGAACCTAGCGCGTCTACCAGTTCCGCCACTTCGGCCTGAAAATAAGGTTGAAATTTGTTGGTATACAGGCTATATTAATAAATTCGGTTTGTCAATATATTTGTTCCGATGACGCGGGCATTGTTTTCATGCCACGGGCCCTTTAGATGGCCCGCACGCGCCATATTGTGGCGTACGACTTTCATGTGAGCATTCCGGGGTTACCTCCCTGTAGGGCGCAGGCACCGGGGGCGGCGCCGGATTCTTATACGACGATATGTCTGTTATTACCGATCTTAAACAACTTGAACAACCGCTTCGAAATCCGGTCCTGACCATCGGGAACTTTGACGGCGTGCACAAGGGTCACCTGACTCTTTTTGGCATGGTCAAGGAAAGGGCCCGAGCGATCGACGGCCAGTCGGTCCTGATGACCTTCGATCCTCATCCCATAAAGATCATCAAGCCGGGCAACGGCCCCCGCCTGATTACGCTGACGCAGCAAAAGCTGGAGCTGATAGACAAGGCGAACATCGACGTGGTGTTCTGCATTCCCTTTACGAGGGAATTCGCGGCCATCTCGGCCCGCGACTTTGTTGAGCACATTCTGGTGAACAGAATCGGCGTTCGGGAGGTTGTGGTCGGATATGACTACACTTTCGGACACAAACGCGAAGGGAACATCCGGTTTCTTAAGGAAACAGGTGAAATCTTCGGGTTTGCGGTGCATGTGGTGGAACCGGTCTATGTCAGCGGCAAACTGGTTTCAAGCACCTCCATCCGAAAACGGGTGCAGGACGGAAATCTCGCCGAGGCCAGGGAGCTCTTAGGGAGAGATTACCAGGTCTGCGGGACCGTGGTCCGGGGAAAAAACAGGGGGGGGCGGCTCCTGGGCGTTCCTACGGCCAATCTCGAACTGATCGACGAACTCGTTCCCAAGGTGGGCGTCTACGCCGTAAATGTCATTATTGACAATCAAACCCTGAACGGGGTAACAAACATCGGTTACAACCCGACATTCGGCAAGGGTCCATTTTCTGTCGAAACCCATATTCTCGACTTTGATGGGGACCTGCTCGGCAAGACGATCCGGGTCCTGTTCATCGAGCGGTTAAGGGATGAAAGGCCCTTTGGATCGATAAAGGACCTGTCTGAGCAGATTGCACGTGACGTCCTTAAGGCCAGAAGACTTTTTGACTCTCAGGGGAAATCACTTGACAAGAACCTCGCCGATTGATTATGGAAGGCATACTTCGATTCCCTGAATTCAAATCAACCCGCCGCTTAGGTCTCGGGATATGAACGATTCACTGCTTACATTCCCCAAAGGGGGGGTCCACCCCCCGGAGGCAAAGGATCTTACAGAACATTCGGCCGTTGAAACCCTGCCTATACCCGAAGAAGTCGAAATTCTCCTCCATCAGCACTTCGGTGCGCCCTGCAGGCCATTGATCAAGAAAAAAGACCGGGTTGCCGAAGGGGACGTCATCGGAAACGTGGAAAAGGGCCTCGGCGCCGCGGTTCATGCCAGTGTAACCGGAAACGTAAAAGCGATCGCCGCCTCCGCCCACCCCGTCTCGGTAAAGGCCCCGTCCGTCATCATCCAGACAGACCCGGAAGCCGGAACGCCGGAGTGGCCGGCCTCTGACTGGAAAGCGCTTTCAAGGGATGAACTCCTTGGACGGGTAAAGAATGCCGGGATCGTGGGGGTCGGCGGCGCCGGGTTTCCCACCCATGTGAAGCTCTCCCCCCCTCCCGGGGCAAGGGTGGATACACTCATTCTGAACGGTGCTGAATGCGAACCGTATCTCACCACCGACCATCGGCTGATGCTTGAACAACCCGGGGCGGTCATCGAAGGGGCCAGGATCCTGATGGGCATCCTCGATATTAAGGAATGCCATATCGGCATCGAAGCCAACAAGCCTGATGCCATTGAAGCCATGAAAACGGCCTCCGGAAAGGCGGAGTCCAACGGCTTCAATGTGAGTGTATCCGCCCTGAAGGTCAAATATCCCCAGGGATCGGAAAAACAGCTGATCCAAAGCATTACCGGTCGGCGGGTCCCCGGTTTCGGACTTCCTTTCGACGTGGGCGTCATTGTCCAGAATGTGGGCACCGCCAAGGCCGTTTACGACGCTGTTGTCCTGCAGAAGCCCCTGTATGAAAAAATCGTCACGGTCTCGGGCCGCGGCATCGCAAGGCCCGCCAACCTGCTGGTCAGGGTCGGAACCCGCATCAGCGACATCGTCGCCTTTCTGGGCGGGACACTCCCGGGACTGACCAAAGTCATCCTCGGGGGGCCGATGATGGGCTTTGCCGTCCCCACTCTGAACATTCCGGTGACCAAGACGACCTCCGGCATCCTGTTCTTGACCGGGGAAGAAATTGATGCCCGGTCCTACGGGCAGTGTATCCGCTGCGGCTGGTGTCTGGATGTCTGCCCCATGGGACTGTCACCCAATGAAATCGGGATTTACGTGGAGGCAGGGCGTGCAGGGGATACATCACAGTTCGGGGTATTTGAGTGCTTCGAGTGCGGGTGCTGCGCCTATGCATGTCCGGCAAAACGTCCTCTGGTTCAGTTTATTCGTTTGGCCAAGATGACGGCAAAAAAGTAGGTATCCAGCAAAGGAGTCATACCATCGAAAAAGAAGATAAAATCAGCGCTTCTGCTGCTGCCGGGCCGCCCTTGCTGACCGTCTCCGTGTCGCCTCACATAAAAAGTGGGGAGTCCGTTGAAAAGATCATGTGGACGGTTGTGGCATGCCTTCTTCCGCCGCTTGTCCTGTCCGTCTTTATATTCGGCATCCAAACGCTCATCGTAACACTGATAAGCGTTCTGAGCTGTGTGGGGGCCGAGGCGATCTCGCAAAAACTGCTGCACAGGCCTGTGACCGTCAAGGATGGAAGCGCCGTGATTACCGGGCTTCTGCTGGCATATGTCATTCCACCCGGCGTCCCTTACTGGATCCCCATTTTGGGGGCGGTGATGGCCATTTATGTGGCCAAACATCTCCTGGGCGGCATCGGATTCAATATATTCAATCCAGCCCTCATCGGCCGGGCCTTCCTGATGGCCACCTTTCCCGTTGCCATGACCTCTGCCTGGCTTCCTCCCATTCGCGATGCAGCCGTTTTCAAGTATATGGGATCGGGGATTGATGCGGTCTCCACGGCCACACCTCTCTATATCCTGAAGCATTACGGCGCGAGCGCGCTGATGGAAAAATTCGGGACCATGTCCACCATCTACGGAGATTTTCTTGTGGGATGGAGACCGGGCTGCATCGGCGAGACATCGGCCGTTGTTCTCCTGATAGGCGGCCTTTTTCTCATATACAAACGGTATATCACCTGGCATATCCCGGTTTCGATCATCGTTTCCGTCGGATTTTTCACCTGGGTGTTTGGCGGGGAAAGACTTTTTACGGGCAACCCGTTACTGGCCGTGCTCTCGGGCGGCGTTTTCCTGGGGGCCTTTTTCATGGCGACCGATTACGTGACCTCCCCGTCCCAGCGCACGGCAAAGCTGATCTTCGGTTCGGGCGTGGGGGCCTTGACGGTTCTTATCCGTCTAAAAGGCGGGTATCCGGAGGGCGTCTGCTATGCGATCCTGCTCATGAATCCGCTTGTACCGGCACTAGAAGGATGGTTTAGACCCAAGCGTTTTGCTCCTCAAAAGGGTGCCTGAATATGAAGGAAATTATCCGCATTACCGTTGGCTTGACTGTTTCGTGTCTGATCGCGGCCCTGGTCATGGGATCGGTTTTCGTTATCACGGACAACGCCAAAAAGCACAACGAGCATGTCAATGTTCAGCAGACCGTGCTCGGATTGTTAGGCTACACAAAGAGCCGTCCGGCCCCGTCTGATCTGAGGCTTTATACCATCTACAGGTATATCATATCAGACGGAGATACCAGCACCCTGGGATATATGCTTCCCGTCCTGAAGGGAGACAGCGTGGGGTACCAGCTTGCGGTCATTGATCTGGACGGTCAGCTCGTCAATCAGTTCAAACTCGGTGTGACCCCTGAAAAGGCCTCGGAGCCAACAGAACGATCCGCTGCCCTGAAGGAGGTTTTGAAACCGCCCAGGACATTTGTCTATGCCGATTCCACCATTATCGCGAAGTTGGGTCAGAGGCGCCTGGCCTATCTATTGCCGGGCGAGTTCCCCGGATTCAAGACGTTTATCGACGTCATGCTGGCCCTTGACCCGTCATTTAAGATTATCGGCCTTGAAATCACCGAACAGGAAGAGGACCCCGGTCTCGGCGCAGAGATTAAGCAGGACTATTTCAAAAACCAGTTCAGGGGCAAATCATTTGAAAAGCTAAAGGCACTCCATGTGATCAAAGAACCCCTTCCCGAGGAGTACAAGGAATACCTGGAGAGGGGGAAAGGGAGGGAATCCCCGATACCCGAGGGGGAACTGGAGATCATCCGAAGCAAATATCAGGACAAAGACATCTACGCCCTGACCGGGGCCACCATTTCCAGCAAGGCGGTAACCGACGGCGTCAAGAACATGGTCACCAAATTCGCCTATCGAATCACCCGGCTGGACTCGGTGATCACAAGGCAGCATATACCGGTCGCGTTTTAGTCAGGGAAGGAGCAAGACATTGCCTGCCACCACAAAAACAAACTTCCAGCTGGTTTCCAACGGCATCCTGGATGAGAACCCGATCTTTCGGTTAGCCCTTTCCATGTGCCCGGCGGTGGGCATCAGCACCACGGTTATGAACGGGCTCATGTTGGGAACAGCCGTCCTCTTTGTGCAGGTCTTTTCCAGTTGCACCATAGCGGCCATCAAAAACCATATCCACCCCAGGATCCGGATACCGACCTATACCCTGACGATTGCCACATGGGTGACGGTGATTGATCTCGTCCTGGCAGCCTACATGCCTGCCGCCTATAAGGAAATGGGTATATTTGTCAAACTGATCGTGGCTTTTGCGATCATAACCATGAGATTGGAGATCTTCGCCTGCAAGAACAGTGTCTCGGCTTCTTTCTGGGACGGTATCGGCATGGGTCTTGGATTCATGTTCGGCATGGTGTCGCTCGGCCTTGTCCGGGAGCTGTTGGGCATGGGCACGATTCTCGGATATGACGTCCTGGGATTCCGGCCACTCCTTTTCTTTGTTCTCCCCGCAGCCGGGTTCTTTTGTGTGGGGATCATGATGGCCATGTTCAATTATATAGAACTCGTCTACAACCGGAAGAAAAGGGCCAAACAGGTATGAAAATCTCCGGAGGAAATTATCTGTTCCCGGCCATACTGGCCATCATGGGAATCTTCTTGCTCGCCGGGTGCACCACGGACCATCGTTTTGTCAAGAAAACGGCCTTCAAGGAGGCCGACGCGATTATCATCGAGTTCGCCGGTCCGGTCGACGAGGCATGGGCCGGGAATGCATCCAATTTCGAGGTTTACGAAAAACCCGACCCGGACATCAAGCTGAAGATACAAAAGGTGACGGTCAGCGCCGACAGAAAAACGGTCATATTGACGTTTGCAGACGCCCTGAACAAAAACCAGCCCCATATACTGACCATGCACAGCATCTCTTCTGAAGGGAAATCCATGGGCACAGCCATTCTCAGCGTCAAGAAGGTCTATCTGGGGTATCTTTTCTCCATCCTCATCGGCGCCATGATCATCAACAACTTTGTCTTCACCAAATATCTGGGGCTGTGCGTCTTCTTCGGCACATCTCAGAAAAAGTCCACCGCGGTGGGTATGGGGATCACATTTACTATTGTCATCGTGGTAAGCGCCATGATGTCCTGGTTCCTCTATGATTTCGTGCTGCAGCCTTTCAGGTTGAACTTCCTTCAGATCGTTGTGTTTATCGGACTGGTCTCTTTATCGGTCCAGGCGGTGGACACCATTTTAAGAAAGGTCAATCCGCTTCTGTTTAAGGCATTCGGGGTCTACCTGGTACTGGTCATCGCCAACTGCATTATCATTGCCGTTCCCCTGATCCTTGCAGACAACCAGTATAATGCCTTTGAAAGCCTGATGCTTGCCCTCGGGGCGGGGCTCGGGTTCCTGACCGCCCTGTTCCTGATGTCTTCTGTGCGTGAGCGACTGGAACTGGCCAATGTGCCGCCAACGTACCGGGGGCTTCCCATTGCCTTTGTGGTGGCGGGTCTTTTTGCCCTGGCTTTTCTGGGATTTTCGGGGATGTCTATTTTTTAGCTCACTTACCCGAGGAGAATCGATGGATCCGGTATTAATTAAACTGGCATTGGGTGGTTTAGCCGTACTGGGATGTATTGGCCTCTTTTTTGGCATTGGTCTCGCACTGGCTGCCCACAAATTTGCGGTGGAAGCCAATCCCAAGGTGGAGGAGATATTGGACGTACTGGCAGGGGCCCAGTGAGGGGGATGCGGCTTCCCAGGGTGTGAAGCATATGCCGAAGCGGTGGTCCATGAACCTGATGTTGCCCCCAACCTCTGCTTCCCCGGCAAGGCAGAGGTGGCAAAAGTGGTTGCCGAAATAACGGGCAAGAAGATGGCGGCCGTGGAAGATGTGGCGGCGGCTGTACGTTGCTCAAGGATCGAAGGAGAGGTTCAGAAACAGCTCACCTACATCGGCTATGGTTCTTGCAGGGCTGCCAGCCAGGCGTTTGGCGGGCCCTATGCATGCCGGTATGCATGCGTGGGCCTGGGTGAATGCGCTCAAAGCTGTCCTTTTGACGCCATCACCATGGTGGATGGCTTTCCGAGTGTTGATACCGGCCTCTGTGTGGGCTGCGGGACATGCGTGCGCGCCTGCCCAAAAGAGATTATCGAGTTGACTCCCCTGAAGTCCAGGGTCTGGGTCCCATGCAGTACCAGGGATCCGGGGAAAGAAGTCAAAGAGGTTTGCGGGGTCGGCTGCATCTCCTGTAAGATGTGCGTAAAGGCGTGTCCGGCAGGGGCTGTTGCCCTGGAGGAGGGAATTATTCGGATCAATCATCAGAAATGCGTCGAATTCGGTCCCGGGTGCGGCGAGGCGTGCGTTGAAAAATGCCCCAGGGATATTTTCAGGAATTACTCAGGGAATATGAAATCAGTCCAGCAGGCGACGACGGCGGCCTGAGAACGCGGCAATCCATGGAATATGCGTGATCGCGCATGCTTCCAGGCGATCAGACGCCTCTGGATAATGGAGGAAAACACAGTGGAAAGAAATGAACTCTCACGAGATGCATCGGAGTCCATGAGTCGAAGATCTTTTTTGAAGCTTTCGGGCGTTCTCGGTATCGGCCTGGCTTCTATCGCCCCTCTTATCCCCACCGGGGCCGAGGCGGTAAGGTTTAACCGCAGGCTCTACAAGATCTCCAAGACCCGCCTGGCCATGGGAACCTTTGTCTCCATGACGCTCCTGCACGCATCACGGGACCAGTCCGAAGAGGCCATGGGTGAGGCGTTTCTTGAAATCGACCGGCTGGCGCGAACCATCAGCCGTTTTGACCGGACAACGGCCGTCGCCCAGCTCAACCGGGAAGGATTTCTGAAGGATGTTCCCCCCGAGGTAGCCGAGGTCATCGCCAGGTCGATGGCGTATTACCGAATCAGCAGCGGGGCCTTTGACATATCTGTCAAACCGGTGGTTGATCTTTACAAAACCACCTTTTCCGGCGGAAACTGCATGCCCCCCACAGAGGCGGAGCTGAGGGAGGCCTTAAATCTGGTCAACGCATCCCGCATCGAATTCACGGGTCGCGGCATTCGCTTCAAGCGGGCGGGCATGGGGATTACGCTGGATGGGATTGCAAAGGGATATATTGTGGACAGGGCCTCCGGGGTGCTGGCCAGACACGGGATCACGAATCATTTGATCAATGCCGGGGGCGACATCCGTACCATGGGTCTCAGGCGTGACAAAAAGCCCTGGACCATCGCGGTCCAGGATCCACAGAAGAAGAAGCACTATCCCGACATCATTCATCTGACAGACGGGGCGGTTGCGACCTCAGGAAACTACGAGATCTATTTTGACCGGGAAAAGATGTTTCACCATATCGTGAATCCCCGTACCGGGCAATCCCCTGAAGAGAGCACCAGCGTGTCGGTACTGGCCGACACGGCCATGAAGGCAGACGCCCTTTCCACCGCTGTATTTGTCATGACACCCGGACCCGGTACCCGGTTGATTAACTCACTTCCCGGATGTGAATCCCTTGTGGTGGCAAAGGGGGACCGGAAGATGACGTCGGCGGGGTGGAAAAGCGCAGCGACATAAGGGATGCGTTGAAAACCCGGAGATGAAGCACTTTGGAAGATGCCTGACGGCCGTCTACACGGGGATATCCTCTTGTGTATAATTCCTGAAACGCGTCAGTTCTTTTTGAAATGTCAGTTTAAAAGAACCGGTAGGACCGTTTCTCTGTTTACCGATAATGATCTCGGCAATATTCCTGTTCTCTTCTGAGTTGGGATTGTAGATCTCATCCCGGTAGATAAAGGCAATAACATCCGCATCCTGTTCGATGGCACCGCTCTCTCTGAGATCCGCCAACTGAGGCCTCTTGTTGGGCCGATCTTCAACCTTCCTGTTCAGCTGAGACAGTGCAATGACAGGGACGCTGAGATCTTTTGCCAGCCCTTTCAACGACCTGGATATTTCCGACATTTCCAGTTGCCTGGACTCGGCCGATCTCCGACCCTGGATTAACTGCATGTAGTCCACGATGACCAGCGCCAGGTCGAACCGTTTCTTCAGCCGCCTGCACTTGGCCTTCATCTCAAGCACACTGATGGCAGAGGTGTCGTCAATGAATATGGGCAGTTCTGACAACCGATCGGCCGATTCGGTAAGGCGGGGCCAGTCTTCGCCCCTGAGGCTGCCGGTTCTGAGCTTTGTGGCATTGATCCCGGAATCCAGACCGAGCAACCGGATGCCCAACTGCTGCCGGGACATCTCCAGTGAAAAAACGGCTACGGCGTTCCCGGTCTTCCTGGAAGCGTTGTAACCGATGTTGAGGGCCAGGGCCGTTTTGCCCATACTGGGTCTTCCGGCGACAATAATCAGGTCTGAGGGCTGCAGCCCGGCTGTCAGACGGTCAAATCGCTCAAACCCCGTCGGAACGCCGGTCACGTACCCTTCAAACTGGGCCGCGCTTTCGAGTTTCTTGAAACTCCCGTCAATGACCTGCTTCAGGCTCTGAAACCCTTCCCGGATCTGATCTTCTGCGATATCAAATATGGACTGCTCGGCCCTTTCAAGAAGATCTGCGGTGCTTTCCTGGTCTTGAAAACAGAGCTCGGAAATGGCCGAACACTGGCTGATCAGCCGACGCCGAACGGCCAGATTTCTCACAATCTCAGCATGATAAGCAATGCCGGCCGATGTCGAAACGGCCTGGACCAGCAATGCCAGGTAATCGGTGCCCCCCACCTTTTCCAGGGTCTTCTGCTGGGTAAGGATATCGGAAAGGGTGATAATGTCTATGGGTTCCCCGCGTTGATACAACCGGGCCATTCCCTCGAAAAGGGCAACGTGAGCTTCCCGGTAAAAATCGTCTCCAGAGAGAATGTCCACAATCTGGTTCATGGCATCATTGTTTATCAATATGCCGCCCAGTATGGCCTGTTCAGCCTCCACATTGTGGGGTGGGACCTTCAGATAGGAAACAGCGGATTTCTCTTTTGGCTGAGGCATAGCACCCTTACGGATCAGGGATAAGATCGGTCAACAACCCTTCAATTCCTCAATACGCCAACCTCAATTGTTTGCACCCTTCTGCTCTTGTTCAGGGCTTACGACCACTCTTATGGAACCGCTCACTTTGGGATAAATCCTGACAGGGATATTGTATTCCCCCACCGCCTTGATCGGCTTTTCCAGGACGATTTTCCGCCGGTCTATCTCAATGCCCCGGGCTTCCATGCAGGCGGCAATGTCCATGGTCGTCACCGAGCCATACAGTTTTCCTTCTTCGCCCGCTTTCTGAGAAATATTGATTACGAGCCCGGCCATCCTTTCCTTCAGTTTTTCGGCGTCCTGCATCCCTTTCAGCCGTTTCACCTCGATCTTTTTCCTTTGAAGTTCGAGGGCCTTCATATTTTGGGGCGTGGCTTCAAGTGCGAACCCGTAAGGCACCAGATAGTTTCGCGCATAGCCCTTGGCAACGTTGACGATATCCCCTTCCAAGCCTAATTCATCCACATCCTGCCGCAGAATCACTTCCATCGGAATGTCTCCTCTATCACGTCGTTTGACTATCCGCTCTCCTGTGGATTTTCCTGAAATCAATCCATTGGTCAAACAGCCCGGCGAAGGTCAGCACGGCCAGCAAAAGCTGCTGGATGATAATCAAAAAGTAGATGCCGAGCCTGATCCAGGAAGGAACATGGTACTTGTTCAAAAAAAACACAATGATGGATAGCCCATGAAACAAATAAATGGCCAGTATGACAATCAGGGTATTGACCGCTGCAAATTGTATACTCTCTGAGGATAAAAATAAAGCAAAACCTGCAATGATCAGGCCCCAGACCAGATGATCCGGCGCCTGCCACCGGTCCATTGAGATGAAGGCGGGATACGCCAGCTTCCCCATCCTGAAAAGCGGCCTGGCAATCACGATGTTCAGCCAGAGCGCAAAACCTGTCCCGATAATCATAAGCGATGGGTAAATCTGCGAAATCATCGCCATAAAAGCCTTCGCATATGCATCCAGCTCCAGGACGCTCTGATTTCCCGGGTTTGCATCCTTGTAGGTCTGGATGGCCTCATTAAGCTGGCTTCCCAGGTAACCGAGTACCATTTCGATAGGCCCGAGGTTTCTTGAAAGCCCCATAATGACAAGCATACCCATGCCCAGAAGAAGCATGAACAGGGTTGCCACGAATATGGTGTTCCCGAGGCTGAGGTTCCTCCTGAACAGCTCGGCCAGGCTCATCCCTACCAGACTGAACTCCAGGACGACGAGTGTGATCTGTGAATAGCCCGCGACGTATGCGATCACACCGATGACGGCGATCACGATTGCCGTCAGTTTAATCCCCTCCGTAAGACCCAGTCTAGTGGAATAATAGAGAAAGGGCAACGGCGTCAGCAGGCTGAAAAAAGGGCCGACAAACGGGATCAAGACGGATGCCAAAAGAAGAGATACCGCTCCGCCGGCACAGCCCAGTACATCACTCATTTTCATGGGATTTCAAGAATGGCAAAAGCCCCGCCCGAACCATCGAAAAACCAGGGTCAGCATAAGTCCGAGGGCCTGAGATCAGCTTACGATGGATGTTGTATATGGCAACAAGGCAATGTTTCTGGCCCGTTTAATGGCCAGAGCCAGCATCCGCTGGTGTTTGGCGCAGTTGCCGGAAATCCTGCAAGGCGTAATTTTTCCCCGCTCGGTCGTAAAATACCGAATAGTTTTGACATCTTTGTAATCAATGGTAAGGGTGCTGTCAGCACAGAATTTGCATACCTTTCTTCTGTGATAGGTTCTCCTGAACTTATTCCTGTTCCCCCTGGTTCTGTCGTCACTGCCTTCTCTATTGTATGCCATTTTCCCCCTCGTCCGCCGCACGTGGCTCGTCTTCCGTCTCTTTCTCCTCTTCGCCGGATGATCTCTTCTTGTTGGCCTCTCCCTCTGCCTTCAAGGCCTCCGGGTCTGCATGGTCGCTCAGTTTAATGGTCTGATATTTGAGAATCCTGTCGTCCAAGCTCATTTCCCGCTTCAGCTCTTCAATGATATCCGGTTCGCCACAATATTGCAGGAGCACATAGGAACCTTTGTCAAACTTCTTTACTTGGTAAGCTAATGTCTTTTTCCCCCATTCCTCAACGTTGATGACGACACCTCTTTCCTTTTCCACAAGGTTATTAAACTTGGTGACAACATCTCGACACTCATCGTCAGTCAGATCAGGGTTCATGATATAGAGGGTTTCATAATGCCTCATGCGTATTCTCTCCCTTCGGCCTTTTTCCTGATAAGGATTTTGTTGGTCCCTTTAAACCGATTCCCGCGGGGTCCTGCCCGCCGATCGACCCAGGGACAAGGAGTCACTTAAATTTAAACTTTATAATTTAGCAGGTAGAAATCTTTATGTCAAGATATTAATTTTACATCCGTTCTATTCAAAAAAATTCCGCACCGTGAAGCCCTCTCTGCGGCAGAGCAGATCCCGTTCCGCTTCCCTGAGATCCTGGGCTACCATCTCGGCCACCATCTCGTCGAAAGGTGTTTTCGGTTCCCAGCCAAGTTCCTTTCTTGCGAGGCTGGCATCTCCCACGAGGGCATCCACCTCGGTCGGCCTGAAATACCCGGGATCAACCGCAACAATGCACCGGCCGGTTTTGGAATCATACCCCTTTTCCTCCACGCCCTGCCCTTCCCACCGGATATTAAATCCCAGCTCTTTCCCCGCGGTATCGACAAAATCCCTCACAGAACGCTGGATGCCCGTTGCAATGACATAATCCTTTGGCGCCTCCTGCTGGAGCATCAACCACATAAGCTCGACATAATCCCGTGCGTGTCCCCAGTCCCGTTTCGCATCCAGGTTCCCCAGATAAAGGCACTTCTGAAAGCCAAGCTTGATCCTGGCCAGGGCCCGGGTGATCTTCCGGGTCACGAAGGTCTCCCCCCGGATGGGGGATTCGTGATTGAACAAGATCCCGTTGCAGCCGAAAATGCCGTAAGCCTCCCGGTAGTTGACCGTGATCCAGTAGGCATAGAGTTTGGCCACCCCGTAAGGAGATCTGGGATAGAAAGGAGTTTTTTCTGTCTGGGGCGTCTCGTTGACCAGGCCGTAGAGTTCGGAGGTGGATGCCTGATAAAAGCGGGTCCTCTTCTCCAGGCCCAGGATACGGATCGCCTCGAGAAGACGAAGGGCCCCCAGGGCATCGGCATTGGCCGTATACTCAGGGGTCTCGAAAGAGACCTTGACGTGGCTCTGGGCAGCCAGGTTATAGATTTCATCCGGTTGAACCTGCTGAATAATTCGGATGAGGTTCGTGGAATCGGTCAGATCCCCGTAATGAAGCACAAATCTTCTGTCAGACTCGTGCGGATCCTGGTAGAGGTGGTCAATCCTGTCCGTATTGAAGAGGGACGCCCTCCGCTTGATGCCGTGGACCTCATACCCCTTTTTCAGCATAAACTCGGCCAGATATGCCCCATCCTGGCCGGTAATTCCGGTAATCAACGTCCGCTTCATAGCTTTCCCCTTTTCTGTTCCACCTTTTCAGCTTCCACCATCATCCTGGCCACATCCCGCATCCTGTACCTGGCCTTCCATCCCAGCTTCCCTTCTGCCTTGGCCGGATCTGCCCGGACGGTGAGAATATCCGTGGGCCTGAAAAGGGCGGGGCTTGTCTGCACATGGTCCCGCCAGTCGAGCCCGAGGAACCTGAAGACACTGTCGATGAAGTCTTCCAGCCTGTTGGTTTCACCGGTAGCAATGACATAATCATCGGGGCTGTCCTGCTGAAGCATACGCCACATGGCTTCCACGTATTCCGGGGCCCAGCCCCAGTCCCTCTCAACAGCTATGTTTCCCAGTTCGAGTTTCTCACGCTCCCCTCCTGCAATCCGGCAGGCCCCATGGACAATCTTGCGGGTGACAAATCGCCTGGGTCTGAGCGGCGATTCATGGTTAAAGAGAAGCCCGGAGCAGGCAAAAAGGCCATAGGCCTCCCGGTAGTTGGCCATCTGCCAGAAGGCGGCCGCCTTCGCGACGGCATAAGGGCTTCTGGGACGAAAGGGCGTCTGTTCATCCGCCGGGCGGCCGCCCGTGTTGCCGAAACATTCACTGGAACCTGCATTATAGATCTTGATGGGGGCTTCCAGAAAACGAATCGCTTCCAGAAGGTTGAGCGTTCCGATACTGATGCTCTCAAAGGACTCCACCGGCTGTTCGAATGAAAGCCCGACCGAACTCTGCCCTGCCAGGTTGTAGACTTCATCGGGCCTGACCTTCTTGAGGATCTGCAGGACACTCCGGAAATCATTTAAAGACGCCGATTCCACATCCACCTGATCCCTGATGTTCAATCGCGTCAAATTTGAAAACTGAGACATCTGGGCATCCCGGGAAGAACCGACCACCCTGTACCCCTTTTTGAGGAGCAACCCGGCCAGATAGGCCCCGTCCTGCCCGGAAATGCCGAAAATCAGTGCGCACTTTCCCATATCCTGTCCGTCTGTCACCGGTTTGAGGTTCACCATCCTGAAAAATCAACATGAATTGAATACCCTTCTTTGATTCGGTTGTCAATTGTGGACTGTATGCGTGCTCGAACTGCCGAAAGGACAGCCCTGTGGCACAGTGGCCACACGCATTCCTCGCTCTTTTCGAATTTCAATGAAGCAACGATATCCCTGAAAGGAGCAAACATGAAGGTTCCCTGGTCCGACCCGGCCCACGCCCCAACAGGAAAGACTTGCAGGAACAGACCTCCAGACCCCTTAATATCCGGGCGCCTCCCATGTCCGGCGGATGGGACGGCCGGGATACGTATCGAGAATAATTATTCCGTAATCCAAGACCACGACCCCGGTAAACGGGTCCATAACCCGTCCGCCTGCGATGACCAAGTCGTGCGCCCTCCCGCCGACGTGATGATCGTCGTCCGAACAGGAAAACAACGCCATGGCCAAAGCCGCTTCAACAAGAAGAAAAATGCGGTATGCCCGTTTCATCGCTCGCGACCTCTTTTCCGTTCGGGTGAGCCAAGCTGATAGAGAATCACTTTTTCTGGAAGGACATATAGGGGAAACGGCCTTGGGGGGTCAAGAAAAATAGGGCTCTACCGGCTTGACCGGTGAACCCAAACTGTCACCTGGTTTTTATTCTTCCGTGGTTCGCCCAGATACAGGAGAATTTAAGGCCTGATGCGTCCGGTTACAGTGCCGCTCACGGCATCAGATAGCTTTTTACGGATTCGTCAAGGCCTGTATGAGAAAAAACTTGCAGCGTCTGAGAAAGGCAGATAGCATTATCCCCGTAAAGAACTGCAACCCCTGAGAAGATGGAAACCTCCGGCGATGGCTGAGAAAAGCAAAATGGACCCTCTAAGGTATGCTCGATCGGTAATGATGCTCATGACCGTGGCGGCCGCTTTTTTGACGCCGGCGTGCCAAGGCAAAAAGGATACGCCTGCGCCCGCCGTGCCTGTTGTGATGGTGATGGAGATCGTGCAGAGGGATGTACCTGTTGTCTTCGAATATGTCGCTCAAACGCAAAGCTCACACCTTGTCAACATTCAGGCGCGGGTGAGCGGGTTTCTCGACAGACGTATGTACACCGAGGGCGAACGGGTCAAGGAAGGACAGGTGCTCTTTCAGATAGACGCCAAACCGTTCCAGGTTCAGCTGGATCAGGCAAAGGCGGCCCTTGCCAAGCAGGAGGCCGCACTCGAAACCGCCCGCCTGAATCTTGCCCGCGTCAAACCCCTGACGGAACAAAACGCCCTCTCACAGAAGGACCTTGACGACGCAACAGGCCACTATCTTGCCACTGCCGCCGCCGTGGCACAGGCCAGGGCCGAGGTCGAATCAGCGAGACTCAACCTTTCCTATACGACGATCCGGTCCCCGGTGAACGGCATCAGCAGTTCGGCCCGCCAGACAGACGGTACCTATATCAACCCCCAGAACAGCCTGCTAACGACCGTGGCGGTGCTGTCCCCCATGTGGGTGAACTTCAGCCTCTCGGAGAACGAACTGCAGAGATATCGACGCCAGATTGCTGCAGGTCGGCTGCGTCCGCCTAAAAGCGAAGAATACGAGGTCGAGATCATCCTTGTAGACGGCTCGGTCTATCCTTATACAGGGCGGATGACCTTCGCCGAACCCTCCTACAATCCACAGACAGGAACATTCCTCATCCGTGTCAGTGTAGATAATCCGAAGGGGATACTGCGTCCCAACCAGTTTGTCCGGGTGCGCCTGAAAGGCACGGTCCGGCCCAAGGCGATCCTGGTGCCCCAGCGTGCAGTCCAGCAGGGTTCGAGGGGCCAATTCGTCTGGGTGGTGGGAAGGGACGGCAAGGTCGAAGAACGACCTGTCACGGTTGGGGAATGGCACGGAGACGACTGGTTCATATTCGAAGGCCTGAAAGCCGGCGAGCAGGTGGTGGTGGACGGCGGCCTCACGCTCAGCCCCGGCACTGCCGTCCTGACAAAACCGTGCGATGCCGGTCCTCGATCCGGACCAGACCGCTCCTCGTCTGAAACGGGACCGGCAGGGGATGGTGGATAGAGGAGCCCTGATCCATGTTCTCCAAGTTTTTTATTGATCGGCCCATCTTCGCCACCGTCATTGCGGTCCTCATCTGCCTCGGGGGCCTCGTGGCCATGACTGTTCTTCCCGTGGAGCAGTATCCGCCCATCACACCTGTCCAGGTCACGGTGTCGGCCGTGTACCCGGGAGCCGACTCCCAGACCCTAGCCGATTCGGTTGCAGCGCCCATCGAGGCCCAGATCAACGGCGTGGACAACATGCTCTATATGTCCTCCACCAGTTCCTCCACCGGCCAGTTGACGCTGACCGTCTATTTTACGCTCGATACAGATCCGGACATCGCACAGGTGCAGGTACAGAACCGCGTCAACCTCGCAACGCCCCAACTGCCTGAGGCCGTCGTGCAGCAGGGCGTTTCCGTGCAAAAGAAGGCCTCGTCCATTATGATGCTCATCGGCATCTTTTCGAAAGGAGAGCGTTACAGCAGCGAGTACATCTCGAATTACGCCAATGTCTACGTTCTCGATGCGGTCAAGCGTGTGCCGGGGGCCGGCCAGGCCCAGATCATGGGGGTTGCGGATCAGGCCATGCGCATCTGGATGGATCCGGAGCGGATGACATCGCTGGGGATCACCACCAGCGATATCCAGCAGGCCGTTGCGAGTCAAAACGCCCTGTACGGCGCCGGCCAGATCGGGCAGAAGCCTACGGCAGGGCCTGTGCAGCTGACGGTCCCGGTGGTGACGCAGAGGCCGTTCACAGAACCGTCGCAGTACGAAAATATCATCTTGCGTTCGGATCAGGACGGCAGCAGTATCGTGCGATTGAAGGACGTGGCCCGTGCCGAAGTCGGTCTGAGACAATATGTGACCGACAGCAGGTTGAACGGAACGCCTGCGACGTTCATTGCTGTTTACCAGCAACCCGGGGCAAACGGACTTGAGGTCTCCCGCGGTGTCCGCGAAACGCTCAAAGAGATGAAGGACCGGTTTCCCAGCGGCCTCGACTACATGATCTCCCTCGACACAAACGACTTCGTGCGCCTCTCCATCAAAGAGGTGGTTCACACACTCTTCGAGGCCATCCTCCTCGTCATATTCGTGGTGTATTTCTTTCTTCAGAGCTTCCGCACCACCATCATCTGTTCCGTGGCCATCATTGTCGCCCTTGTCAGCACATTTACCGGCATGCTTGCACTGGGCTTTTCCATCAACCTGCTCACCCTCTTCGGTCTGGTGCTGGCCATCGGAATGGTCGTGGACGACGCCATCGTTGTGGTTGAAAACGTTGAGCGGAACATGGCCCGGCATCATCTGTCGCCCAAAGAGGCGACCGTCAGGGCCATGGGAGAGATTTCCAGTTCGCTCATCGCCGTCGTTCTGGTGATGGCCTCGGTTTTTATCCCTGCAGCATTCCTCCCGGGCACGACAGGTCAACTCTACAAGCAGTTCGCCATCACCATCGTCATTTCCGTAGCGGTCTCCGGGTTCGTGGCCCTGACCCTGACACCGGCCATGTGCGGGGCACTGCTGAAGCATACCGTGCCTCCCACCCGCGGGTTCTTTGCCTGGTTCAACCGTCAGGTCGATGCCATAACCCGTGCCTTTGGTCACGCCGTGACATTCGTCATCAAACGGATGCTGATCGCCTTTGTCATCCTGGCGGTGCTGGTCTATACAATCATTCACTTCTTTGAGGTGCTTCCCACGAGCTTTGTGCCCAACGAGGATCAGGGATACGTCATGGCCGCGATCATCATGCCGGACGGCGCCAGTCTCAACCGCACCGAGGCTGTTTCCGAACGGGTGGACAATATCTTCAAAAAGCTTCCCGGCGTTGACACACGCACCCAGATCGCGGGCTACAGCCTGCTCGACAGCGGTTTCAAGACCAATGCGGGGACGTTCTTCGTGACGCTCAAACCTTTCGAGGAGCGCTATGACTCAGTGAAAAAGGCACGGGCCGAAAACGCCAGGGCTGTGCTCACCGGTTTGCACAGTGAAGCGAAGAGAATACAGGAAGGTCTGGTAGTCCCTGTTCCGCCGCCTGCAATCCCCGGGATCGGAACCATCGGCGGTTTTGAATTCTGGATCCAGGATATGGGGGCGGGTGAACCCGCAAGACTGGGAGAAATTACCCGGCAATTCCTCAGCAAGGCCCACGAGCGTCCCGAACTCACGGGCCTGAACAGCACGTTCAGGGCCACCACCCAGCAGTTGAGCGCGGATGTGGACCGGGAGAAGGCCAACCTTCTGGGCGTATCGGTGAACGACGTCTACAATGCCATTCAGGCGCAGTTCGGATCCCTCACGGTGAGCCAGTATAACCAGTTCAGCAGAACCTGGTGGGTCATCCTTCAGTCCGACCCGAAACACCGTCAGGCCCCCGTGGACCTGGGGCGACTGTACACGAGATCGAATCAGGGGGATATGGTGCCCCTTTCCGCCCTGGTCACGACCCGATGGGTGACAGGACCGGACCTGCTCCCGCATTTCAATGGGTTCCCGGCCGCCAAAATCAACGGGAATGCCGCTCCCGGATACAGCTCCGGCCAGGCCATTGCCGCCATGGAAGCGGTGGCGCATGAGGTCCTTCCGCCGGGCTACACCTTTGCATGGTCCGGCCTTGCCTTCGAGGAAAAGGCATCCGGAGGCACATCCATGCTGGCATTCATATTCGGACTCATCATCGTCTTTCTTGTCCTTGCGGCCCAATACGAGTCATGGACCCTCCCGGGTTCGGTGATGATGGCGGTTCCCTTCGGTGTCCTCGGGGCCCTCACGGCGGTCTGGCTTCGAGGTCTTGAAAACGATGTTTACTTCCAGATCGGCCTTCTCGTGCTGATCGGTCTGGGCGCCAAGAACGCGATTCTGAGGGTCTCCTTCGCGACCGAACTGCGCAGGGAGGGAAGGTCAATCATGGAGGCCACCATCGAGGCCGGTGAGCAGCGATTACGACCGATTATCATGACCTCCCTTGCTTTTGCGTTCGGCGCACTGCCCCTTGCCGTCGCCATGGGCGCGGGCGCCAATGCCCGCCATTCCATTGGAACCGGCATTATCGGCGGCATGATCGGTGAGACCACGCTGGCCATGCTTTATGTGCCGCTCCTGTTCTACATTTTTGACCGGATGCGGGAGCGATCCATGGAGAAGAAAGAGGCAAAATCAAAGGCCAAAGCCCTTGCGGCCGGCGGCGTGGAACAAGAGGTGTCCCAGGGACAGGCGGAGGGAAACTGACATGCGCATCCGCGTGGTCTCGGATTCTTGCATTTTGATTCTAGGAGATGGTCTGTCACAATCCAGTAATGCATTGAAATCGCGTGGAGTATTGGAGGGTTGGAGTCCTGGAGTATTGGATGCCTCTGAAACCCTGTCGTCCCGCATCATCCAATATGTAGGAGCGAGATTCTTGTGTTTTCGTTCTTTCTGTTACGCCATCACTCCATTACTCCGTCACTCCGCGTTCAGCGATCACCTGTCACGCACATTCACGACTCAACGAGAAAATTTCAAGTATCTATGCATAGTGTTTACCATATTGCTCAGCGGCTGCATGGTCGGCCCCGATTACGTGCGGCCCGGGCTCGATGTGCCTGCCGCCTTCACGTACGAGGATGGGGACCCCCGGGAGACCGCCAACACCAGCTGGTGGAAACAGCTTCAGGATCCGGTGCTCGATCGGCTGATTAACGAGGCGCTCGCCGACAACAGGGACATCAAGATCGCCGCCGCCAACATCGAACAGGCTGCAGCAGTGCTCCTCCAGGCGCGCGCGCCGCTCTTTCCCCAGGCTGGATACAGCGGAACCGGCAGGAGAGAGCGCGCCAGCGAGTCCGCAGGCACACCCCTCTCCCAGACCCTCTCGAATACCCGAGGTTCCTATCAGACCTTTGCCAATGTGAGCTGGGAAATCGACCTTTGGGGCCGCATCCGCCGGCTCTCCGAGGCTGCCCAGGCCGAACTGCTGGCAACCGGGGAGGCCTGGCGCGGAGTGATCCTGACCCTCGTTTCCACCGTGGCCGGGAACTATATCCAGCTGCTCGGTCTCGACGACCAGCTCCGGATAGCGAAGGAGACCCTGGCGACCTACGCCCAGTCGGTCAAGCTCTTCGAACTGCGGTTCAGGTATGGCCAGGTCTCCCAGATGACAGTGGAACAGGCCCGTTCCCAGTACGAAACAGCCGCAGCCGCGATCCCGCAGATCGAATCTCAGATCGCACAGGTGGAGAACGCCATTTCAATCCTGCTCGGGCGGAATCCAGGGCGTGTGGAACGAGGCAAAACAATTCATCAATTGTATCTTCCTCCGGTCCCATCGGGTCTGCCTTCGGATCTCCTCGTAAACCGCCCGGACATTCGCCAGGCCGAGCAGAATCTCATCTCAGCCAACGCCCAGATCGGCGCTGTCAAGGCGCTTTATTTTCCGACCATATCTCTGACCGGCGCCTTTGGATTTGCAAGCTCGGACCTCTCGAACCTCTTCAAGGGGCCGGCCCGTATCTGGAGTTATGCCGGTTCTATCACAGGTCCGATCTTTACTGCAGGGGCCATTGACGGCCAGGTGAGAGAAGCTGAGGCCGCCAGGAAGGCGGCACTTCTCAATTATGAACATACAGTCCAGAATGCCTTTGGCGACGTGGAAAATTCCCTGGTCGCCCGGAAAAAGCTGGTAGAGCAGATCCAGGCACAGGAACGTCTTGTCAAGGCAAACAGGGAATACGTGCGTCTTGCCATCCTCCAATATGAGGAAGGGTATTCTCCCTATTCAACGGTGCTCCAGGCGCAGCAGCAGCTTTTTCCTTCGGAGCTCGATTACGCTCAGTACCGGGCGGCCCTGTTTAATTCGCTTGTGAACATTTACAAGGCCATGGGCGGCGGATGGATAACAGACGCTGAACGACTGACGGTACGGGGCGGGAAAAATGAAAAAGTATCAGCAACCGGACCTTGACAAGGGTCGATTTTTTCCCACTCCGGTGTAGTGATGGACAATTCCCGGCCCTCGTCAAAGGCCCGGGTGAGTTGCCCAACGATACTTCGTAAAAGTTTTCTAACACCTTAAAGTCCGACTGCATGGCTTTCATGAACGGGTCCTGGCTGAGCCTCGCATAGAAGACGGTTTTCCTTACAGCCGGTATACCAGGGGCTTGTCTTCGGCGTCGATTTCTATCCCGAGGCTGTCGCCGGTCCTGAATCCAAGTCTTTTGAATTCTTTCACCACATCATTGTGCCTTTCGATTTTCCAGTAGACCCCCCATATGGGATTTCGGATCGAATCGATGCCGTATGCGTCGTGTGTGCACATATTGATACGGATCTGGTCCTCGGTTATCAAAGTGTCGGCCTCCGCGAGAAAGTAATCGATTTGGTATATATGGTTATTGAGTTCCTGGGATAACTGCTTCTGCATTTCAGGAAATTCGTCAAGATAATGATGGGCCATCTGATGCAGATCCTCGGGAACCCTGACCGAGAGGCCGAGCACCGCAAACCGCTCATGCCTGAGGGAGAAACGCTCAAGCTCTTCCTCATACGAGGCGATCACTTTCAGGACATCGTCGATTGTGGTTTTTGAGCTTTCATCATTCAGGATGATTTCCTCGCAGGCGGTGATGAGGTTGATATAGAAAGCGCGACGATCCATTACATAAACCGGTCTCTCTCGATAATTTCTCCGCTTCCTGATTCTCCGAATCCCATCCAACTTGATAGATCTCTCACTCGCTTCCTGGTGAAGCACCTCGATGCTGGAGATATCTTTTGCCTGAACAACATGGATTTCGCCGTCTTTTGAAATAACGTATTCAATTTCGCTCTTAAAACCAAGGCATTTCTGAATCTCCACTGACATGTCCAGCAGTTTCCTGTCATGAGGGGTCTTGGTGATAAATGGGTCGCTCCGGACCTTATGAATCCGGTCTCCTGAATACCCGAATTCCCATTCATTCCCGATCATCTTTGCCATAACGCTTGTGCCGTCGATAAAGGGCATAACGATCAGCCCCATTTCCTCAAAGTCGACTTCCGGTACATGATTGAAGGTCTGTTGTCTCAAAATGCAAAGGCGTTTGGCTGTCTTACCGAGTGTGATGATTCGCTTTCTGGCATATTCTATCCCGGCAACATCCGCGTACGTTTCCAGAGAATCAAATGTACCCCCCTTGAAATAATGTTCCCGGGGATGTGCGCTTCTGGCGATGACTTTAAAGCTTTCACAATGGTCCTCAAGGAATGTTCTCAAGGAACCGAATTCTTGAGATTTGAAATCCGTTGCGGGGACATAAATAAAATGAGGTACGCTGAATCCGCTCTTTTTAAGAAACTGCAGAAGGCGTGCCTTCTCTGGAAGCTCTGATATATTCCTATTTTTTTCCATCATCTTTCCTGTCGATTTTCCCCAGTGGAGGCAACATGGAGGCTTTTCATCAGCATTTTGTAAGCACAAAAACCGCGTTCCTATAACCGGCAAATTAAGACGTCGCATTTACAGCCGTGAAGGCAATCATAACTTTCCATGCCTGTCCTTATTCAGGCAATCATGCCTTGCCCAAGTAGCTGCCTTCGTAGTCCAACGTGCAAAGCGGTTTTTTTTCAGTATTGAAAATTGCGTTGACCACCTCGCCGATGAACAATGTATGGTTCCCTGGCGCCAGCCTTTGTGTAAGTCGGCATTCCATGCATCCAATACAGTCGACCAGGATCGGACATCCGGTCACACCATATTCCCAGGAAATCGATTCAAATTTTTCCTTGGCGGTCGGACCTTTAAAACGGGCCAAGAGATCTCTTTGCTCCCTGGAAATAATGTGTAACGCAAAATATCCGCTTTTGGCCAGCAATTCGTGCGAGTAGCGGTTGGGGTGGATTGCGGCCATGAACAGCGGCGGCTCATAAGAAACCTGGCTTATCCAGGAAGCGATCATGCCGTTGATGCTGCCTTCAAACCGTGTAGTAAGAACGTAAATCCCGTAAGTCATATGGGCCATGTTTTTTAAAATCGCTTCCCGCATAATCTGCCTCCCGCTAAAATTCAAACCGTTATCCTAACGGATATGTCAATGGGTCTAAGAATTCAGATGTTATTATTTTAGCGTTTTTGTAACACGTTAGTCACCTAAAAATATGCCGGGAGGCCCATGGGGTGCCTTTTTCAAGGGCGGCATCCATAAGGGACCGCAGCGCCCGGGACCGGCCCTTTCGGATGGGCATACCCATTGTTCAGAGGCAGCTGGATCGACCGTCCCATGAAAGGACACACCCGGCGCTGGAACTGACCGAATTTCGCCGCGCATGCTGCCGTTCGCACGAGCGACGGAAAGAGTATGCAGCCCTTGAAAAAGGCGCCCCATGGGCCGAACCCATTGCGAACCATATTATGAAAAACCTAAACCGTTACGATTTGTTATAATCCTATCCTTATCCTTCTAACGCGGCCTAACGGCCGCACGGAATAGATTCTTGAATCACCACAAAGCTCCCTCTTTCAATATTTCGGATTCCGGGTGAAATGATACTTGCATTTCCACCTTGTATGGCTTAGACTTTTTTGCATCATTCATTTCCAGCCTCGCTTTTTGTCAATTTCGAACGATTCGGATTCGATTAAGAGAGGCTTTCTTCCACTGCGGGAAAGGTCAAACGCTGCCGGAACACCGGCATAACCGGGGCTTTACCGTTAATTAGTGCCCATCCGGAAATGAGACGGTTTTTGCAAGATCAAGAAAGATGAGGATTTTAACCACAGGAATACATTGAAGTATTTCAAGGAGTAACATCCGAATCTGACGCAGAGATTGCGTAAAACAGCTATTTATGGATGGACGCGAGTTAATCAGTTTATCACAGCAGCCTCAGCTTAAAAGGAGGATGAACCTATGAGAAAATTATCTTTTGGTCTAATGGTTATCGTAATTGCATTTTTTTGCGGCCTCCGTCCTTCAGCCGCCGACAAAATACAGATTCTTATGGGCGACGGAACAGAAATCGCCGAGGACGCAAAGGCGACAAATGCTGGAATGTCAGCCATTTCGAGCTTAAACTATATAACGGAAGTCTATACGGCCACGGGGCCGTCAGCAGGAGAGCCTTATAATCCGAGTGCAACCAAAGGCTTCTCGGCAGGTGAAACCGTTTATTTAACGACCCGTTTTTATCAGGCGACCCCCGGACAACGCACGGTGTACTATTTTATTTCAAATTCGGCTGGATCGGTTTTAGCGTTCGCCGGGAACAGCTATACCGCCACCACCGGAAACATCGCCAATATAAAAACAATTATTATCAATACCCCCGGGACCTATGTTTTTACCCCCGTCATATTGTCAGACGGGAATCATATGCTTCCTCAATCCGGATTTACTTTTGTAGTAGAGTAGCTTTCATAACCTCTTAAAAACAGGTTTTATTTGAGTTGCTCTCCGATCCCCGGTCTTTGGACAGGGGAAGGCAGAGATTTGCCGTGAAAGCCATACGAATGCGAATACATCGCTCTCCTCTCTATTGCCGCCAGATTGTCGCTTTTTTGCCGACAGAAGTACGAAGTTCGCGACCGCCGCCCGATGGTACGACCTTGTAGGCAAACTCTTCCCACGTATTGTCCTGATAGATCATGAAAAGCCGTTTGCCGTCGGCGAACCATTTTCCGGAATACTCGTTTTTGCTTTTATCCTCCAGCCAGATCCCTCCGGCGCCGACAAGCGTATGGGACCTGTTGAGACGATGCCAGCGTCCATCGGGATAGAAGGTGAGCTGGCTCTTATCCTCCGATACCGACTGGGCGGCCGTCCAGGCTGTATGATAGATCCTGTCGGGATTTGCCAGCGAGGCGGTGGCATGCTTGTTCCATGTGCCGACAAGGGCCTGATCCAGCTGCCCCTCATCGAGCACAAATGACGTAAAGACTTTTTTCAATGAAGCGGTACGCTTATCGATCAGCCCCTTGTAGGCGATCGCAGAAAGGATGAGCGCGTAATCTTTAGCGATAACGATGTAGGCACGACCTTCGATCGGTTTGCCGGCGTTATTGTTGCCCGCCCACCTGAAAACGACACCCTGCGTACCCATCAGCTTTAAATACTCCCGTTCTCCCGACAGCTGAAGGTCCGGCAGGACAGATCGCACCTGCTGATCGACGTAGCTGATGACCTGTGGATCGTCCGCCCGGGAGATTCCGCTCCCTGATAGACTCTCCCCGCTGACAAAATAGAGTTCAGAATGCCCTTCATCCGTCGCCACAACGTCGTCTGGAACAAGCTGCAGCGCTTCATCCAGTTCCTGAAGCCGCCAGCTTTGCGGGTACCAAAAAGTAAGGCCTGTCGGATGATGATAGACATTTCCCTTTTCGGATGCATCAACCTGCACAGTGCCGGTGATGATAAAAACACATGCAAGTAGACACCCAACAATCGTTCTCATGAAAGACTCCTTATGGAAACCAAGCGCTTGCTACGATTCACCTTACTCTTTGCGTACCATCAAGATTAATGACCCTCACACCTTTCTTCGAAACATGGCGTTGTATTTATTGTATCTTCCTCCGCCAGGAAGGGGCCGATATGGCGTAACGATAAACAGGAGCCGGCCGTCACATCCAGATCCCGGGCAACCGCATCTTATCGGGGCCTACAATAGGTTCGGGGCCCACTTCCCGCAGCGCCGTAATCTGGTAGAGCCGGAATAGATCCACGATGAACGTTTCCCATTCAACAGCTCGCCGGCGGGAATCCCTGTCGAGTTTTTCAAACGGAGGATCCGTGGCGAAATCCATAGCCCTGCGTACCCGTTTCTCAACTTCCGCCTCGGGCGAACCAGCAAGCAGATCGCGCAAAAACAGATCCGGCGGGTAGAACTCGGCAGCCCGTCCCATGTCGCGGAATACCTGCATCAGAAGGACGTTGCGGGGACCCTCCCACAGTTCGTTGACCGCGGCATCGCGAAAGATGCGCGCAAGGGCGCAGAAATCCTCAATCACGCCGTGACCGCCGTAAATGCTGATGCCTTTGCGGAGCATGTCTACCGCATCGTAGGCTGTGACCAGCTTCTGGATGATGATCAGCTCGCGCAGCAAAAACCGCTTGCGCTGTATGTCCGGCGACTCATCCGACTTCAGCCCGGGCTGCAGGCGCCCGCCCAACTCCTGGAACAACGCATAGATCTTGCACACTGCGGCCAGGCAGCGTTGGGATTCGTACACCAGATTGCGTACCTGTTGATTGGCCAAGGCCCAATGGCCGATTTTGGCCCCGAATACGTCCCGGAATTCGGCATAAATCTGGGCTTCGCGGGCCGCCCGGGTCATGCCTGCTGCGCTGGAAATCGCCACGGTGATACGTGAGAGGGTCAGTACAATGCCCACCACGTTGGCAACACCCCGGTCTATGGGACCCACTGGGTAAGCCAGTGCGCCATCATAGTCCACCTCGCCCGTGGGCACTTCAGCCGTGCCCATCTTCCATTTAATGCGGTTGATGCGAAAATCATTGCGAATTTCCTTTTCCTTGTTCCCCGGCAGCCAGGACGGAACGATGAAGGCCCCCACCTTTTCGCTCCCCTTTACCTTTGCCGTAACCACGGCATAGTCTGCGTGGATGGCTGAGGTGAAAAATTTGGTGCCGTAAATCCTGTAATGGCCGTCTTGCGGTTCAGCCTCCAGGAGATTGGCCGGGACGTCTGATCCTCCCTGAATCTCGGTTATAAATTGTGCCCCGATGCCGAAATCGCCGTCCAGTCCTTCTGTACAGTGATCCAGTATGGCCTTGACCTCCGGCGTCTGGTCTTCAGGAAACTGTCTGATCAATGCCACAAGACCCTCGGTGCATGCCATAGGGCACATCACCCCGAATTCCCCCAACTGGTGCAGGAGATACCGTTTGGCCATATTCTCCCAAGGGGTTACCTTGGAGGAGTATAACCCCTCGCCAAAAATCTCTTTTTCCAACTGCAGAGTCTCTCCCGTACGGACAATGCGGTCGATGCGGCGGTTGTAGGCATCGTAATGCTGAACATAGGGGAGATGACGCGGATTGCCGCCTGTATCCGTCAAAGGCCGCCAGCGAAAGCTGACCTTGGATGAAAAGGACCGCAGCCTCCGGTCCAGTTCATCGAACGCCTCCCCGGTATAGTGCTTGAGGGTCTTCTGCAGGCAAGGGTCGTCGGCGTAGAAGTCGAAGTCGTGGAGTATGGTGAGAAAGTCTTCAAAGGAATAGGGGTTGTGACGATCGGGAAGACTCATGGCGTACCTCCTTTGAAATCAAGAGGCTTATGTTTTACCCAAGGGCGCGTGAGGGTCCCTCTTTCCCGCCCCACGCGGGACAGCGCTTAAAAAAAGGCTCTCCATCGCAGAAAGAGCCAAGACAGGGTAACAGCACTTCCTTTAAAAAATACCGAAATGGACCTTGGGCGTCAAGAAAAAAGCCGCACTCGGAACGGCTGCTTTCTCTCCTGTAGACCCCATGGGGAGATCCTGAAAGCGAAGGTTCAGGAGGGAACACTGTTTCAGGACTGGCGCCTGCGAATTGCCTGGATTCGATCCAGGACAGGGGGATGACTGTAGCTCAAGAATACCTTGAGGGGGTGGGGTGACAGGTTGGAGAGGGTGTCGACGCTCAGCTTTTTCAGGGCCGAGATCATGGAATGCGGTTTTTTGAAGGTGGAAACCGCGAAGGCGTCGGCCGCGTACTCATGCCTTCGGGAGAGCATGTTACCGAAAACAGAGAGAATCATCTCTATGGGAGCATACAGAAACCCGAAAAAGAAGAGGCTCGCATAGATAGAGGTCTGATCCATTTGGAATGCCGCAAACAATGCCTTGTTGTTGATGAATAAGGAAAGGATATAGAACATGAGCCCGCTGCTCAGGATGGATACGGCCATGGATTGGAGGATGTGTCGCTTCCTGTAATGTCCCATTTCGTGGGCGAGGACCGATACCAGTTCATCGATGGTATGTTTTTCAATCAGGGTATCGAAAAGGACAATTCTTCTGAATCGACCGAATCCGGTGAAAAAAGCATTTGATTTTGTGGAACGCCGGGACCCGTCCATGGTGAATATGCCCTTCAGTTTGAAATGCTGCGTTGTGACATAATCCTCGATGGCAGTCCTCAACCGGCCCTCCCCAAGGGGAGCGAATTTGTTGAATATCGGCATGATAGCCACTGGAGCCACAAATATCAGAAAAATCTGAAACAGGGACACGGCAATCCAGCACCATACCCAGGCCCATGGACCGGCCTTCTCGAAAAACCAGAGCACCGCGGAAAAAAGGATGCCCCCGATCACGGCTGCCAGGACCCAGGTCTTCAGGATGTCAAACACAAATGTCTTGGGCGTGGTCTTGTTAAAACCGTATTTTTCTTCAATGAAGAAGGTGCTGTAAATGGAAAAGGGGATGGAGATGACCTGGGAAGCGAACATGAGCACACCGGCAAAGATGAGACCTGTCGCTATACTGCCGAAATGAAAGCCCCGGGCGAACTGATCCACCCAGTTGAACCCCCCGATGAGAATAAAGGCGATGGTAATCGGGGTGGCAATGGAATCTGCCGTAAATCCGAACCGGGTGGTTTCTTTGAGGTATTCCTGTGACTTCCTGTATTTTTCCCTGTCATAATAACCAACGAACTCCTCGGGAAGATCGATGCTCACATGCCGGATGTTCTTAATATCCACGATCAGGTTGAGCAGATAGTCCCCGATCAGAATCGCAAGAATAATGACGAGATAGAGATTCATTTCCATCCTCCATTCAGCATGCCGGCATACTCCTCTAATGGTTTCCACTGCCAAAGTCAACATTTCATGCCCGCGCCCTGTCTGATTTGACGATCGAACGATAGAGGACTTTTCTTCAGTCGAGAAGCTTGACACGGCTGCCCCATCCAGAGGACCCTGCCGGCTGGGGCATCGATCTTTTTACAGGACCATCATGATTGAACGGTTGCGATTTTTGAGAAATCGGGGTAAGCTGCTGCTCGGATTGAGGTGAGGATGTTGCGATGATCAGAGCAGAGGATCTCATTTACCGGTATGACTCACGAAATGACCGGATACTCAACGGCGTCTCAATAGAGATCAAAGAAGGGAAACGCATCGGCGTTATCGGACCGAACGGTTGCGGAAAGACCACATTTGTCAGGCATCTCAACGGCCTTTTGCTCCCGACCGCCGGGGACGTATGGGTCGATGGGATGAATACCAGGGATTCCGTTGCCGTCCGGAAGATCCGGCAGCGGGTGGGGATGGTATTTCAGAATCCGGACAACCAGATCGTCGGTATGAGTGTGGAGGAAGATGTCTCCTTCGGACCGGGCAACCTGGGGCTCTCGCCCCATGAGATACGAAAGAGGGTGGCGGAATCCCTTGCCATGGTGGGTATGGAAAGATATGCCCGGAGACCACCGCATACGCTCTCCAACGGCGAAAAGCAACTGGTTGCCATTGCAGGGGTTTTGGCCATGCATCCCAGGCATATTATCTTTGATGAACCCACGACATATCTTGATCCATCCGCCCGAAAAAGGGTCCTGGAGGTCATCGCCAAGCTGAATAGACAGGGGATTACCATCGTTCATGTGACCCACGACATGGATGAGATCGCTGATGCGGATGAGATATGTCTGCTTCATGAAGGAAGGGTAGCCCTGCTGGATAGACCTGATGCGGTTTTCAGCCGGGTGGAATGGCTCAGAGAGATTGGCCTGGGCATCCCGAGGGTCACTGAAATGATGTGGCGCCTGAGGCAGAAAGGTGTGAATGTGCGCACCGATATTTTCGCGCTGGAGGACGCCTGCCTCGAGCTCTCGGCCCTGATCAGGCCTCAAACAGGTTAGGCCTTACGGCTTTAGACACTTGAAACATTTCCCATGCCCATAGGACAGTACATTCCCGGCGATTCATTGATTCATCGATTGGATCCAAGAGTCAAAATCGGGGCGACAATCGTCTTGAGCATACTGAGTTTGAAGGGAGGGGCGTTCACCGGGGCCCTCATCAGCGCATTCCTGCTTGTCCTGATACCCCTCTCACGCCTCGGTGTCCGCCATCTGGCCAGGGCCTTCAGGCCTGTGCTGATTTTCTTTGCGCTCCTCTTCTTAGTGCATCTTTTCTTTACGGACGGGCAACCGATACCCCCGTTCCCTCCATGGCGCGTGACCGTGACCTACGAGGGCCTTTATACAGGGGCGGTCACCACGTGGCAGTTCGTCCTCCTCATATGGAGCGCATCCATCCTTACCATGACCACAATGCCCACGGAACTGGTATGCGGCATCGAGCGACTCCTGAGGCCCCTCAAACGGATAGGCGTTCCTTCCCATGACCTTGCCATGATGGTATCGGTCGCCCTGAGATTCGTGCCCACATTTCTTGAAGAGATCGACAGGATCAAGGTCGCACAGATGGCAAGGGGGGCCGTTTTCGGTTCCGGCCCCTTGATCCGGAGGACCCGGGCGGCCATATCCCTTTTGCTGCCGTTGGTTCTAAGAACAGTGCGCAGGGCTGATGACCTCGTCGCCGCCATGGAGGCGAGGGGATACCGAAGGGGCCATCGAACCTATATGAAAGAACTGACTATGGGCCGGGCGGATTACGTGGCCATGGTCGTCATCATCCTGATAACGGGCCTTCATGCCATCGGCGCGTGAGGTGTTCCATGGGATGCAAGGCCTTGGCCAAGACCTTATGGACGCACCGAGTGCAATGCCGTCTGCAACAATTGGGAGCTGATTCTTTATTGTGATCTGAAACTTTCACGGGGATGGGGGCGGTAATGCTGCAGAGGAGAGTTCCTGGCTAACGATTCACCGCAAAGCCGATGAGAACGCAAAGAGATTTGGGTTAACGAACCCCAAGAAGTATCCTTGGCGATCTTTGCGCCTCGAATGACCACGCCATGGCGTGGGAATGGGCGCTGAGGCAACATCAACATATGTGACCATATTTTCGCGTAATTGCACCCGGCGATCCGGTTATTGCTGGGCGAGGGTCTGCACGGATTAATCAACAAGCTTGAATTTTGCTTGAACGGCTCCGCAGACCGGGCAGTTCTCCGGGGCCTCGTCCTCGCTGACATATCCACAGACCTGACAGACGTAGTACACGGTATGTCGATCCGCCAGCATATCGTTCATGGCCTTCTTGTATAGCTCGGCATGACGGCTTTCCACGTCACGGGACTGTGAAAAAGCCTTCATTACGCTCTCTTTCCCTTCCTCCGACGCGTCTTTGATGAGCTTGGGGTATTCGTCAACATTGGCTTTGATCTCGTTCTGGAAAGCCGTTTCGATATTCTCTTCGGTCGATCCGATCTTACCGCGCATCAGCCGCAGGTACCTGCGGGCATGAACAGATTCCGCGTCGGAAATGGCCTTAAACAGGCGTGCGATCTGGGGGTATCCTTCGGATTCGGCCTTCCTGGCAAAAGCGTCATTTCGCACAGCGGCCTTGGATTCAGCAGCAAAGGCATAGGCGAGGTTTTGTTCTGTATTTTCAGTCATATATATAAACTCCCGATTACTCAGGAAATGTCGTTTGGTTACCGGTTATCGGTGCCGGATGCCGGCTTATTTCACGCCGTGGTCCGGCTGACCAAACGGCATTCCATGCTCGACGTTCAAGATTCGTCTCTTGAAAGGTCTCTGCCTAATCTCCCATTCTTGCCATATGGTCGTCGTACAGGGTTTCAAGGGCGAGTTTATGCTTGGCTTCTTCCTGACACAACATTTTAAATATCTTGATAATTTCCTCTTTATCCGCATTCCTGGCCAGATCGTTGTACAATCGAAGGGCCTTTTCTTCCCGTTTCATGGCCAGCCTCAGGATGTCAGGATAGCTCATGCCCTTTTCGTAGGTCATCTCCTCGATATAGTTGCTTCGCTTGATATCGGGAATCCATTTGAATTTGTATTCCGTCAGCGGTGTTTCACCTCTGAGAAGCCCCTCCAGCAGTGCCTCGTGTTTTCGTTCCTCTTTGGCAAAATCCTCGAACGTCTTTTTGGCCCCCGAATAGGTTTCCTGACCGGCGGCATCCTCATAAAAGGCGACGGCCTCCCGCTCCTTGTCAATGGCAAAGGCGATGATCTCTTCAACCGATTGAAAGCTCATGATTTCCTCCTTGTTGTAATGGTCTTTTGGCTTGATAGTATGGGAAAATTACTTGTATGTCAAAAAATATTATGCAAAAAGGAGATATCCACACGTAAAGGAGGGTCGATAGATGAAAAATTATCTGATTGTTGGAAACGGTGTTGCCGGGACAACCGCTGCAGAGAATATCCGAAAGGTGGACAGGGAAGGGACTGTCACCATGGTAACAGAGGAGGATCTCCCCTTCTACTACCGGCTTCGACTCAGCGAATACCTGGCCGGAGACCTGACTGAAAAGGGACTTATTGCCAAAGGAGACTCATGGTATAAAGATCAGGAGATTGATCTCAGACTGAAAACCCGGGTCACAGGTGCAGATCCCGGTGAGAAATCGATCACTCTTGAAGACGGCGGGAAACGCTACTATGATACGCTTCTGATTGCCACGGGAAGCCATTCATTTATTCCACCCATACAAGGTGCTGATAAAGGGGGGGTGTTTGCCCTCCGCTCCATTCAGGACGGACGCGAGATTACGGCCTATGCCAGGCAGATTGACGATGTCGTCCTGATAGGCGGCGGCCTGTTGGGTCTTGAGGCAGGCCATGCGCTGGTGAAAACAGGGAAGCGGGTCATGGTGGTCGAGTTTTTTCCACGGCTCCTGCCAAGGCAGCTGGATGTGGAAGGCGCCAAAAGACTCCAGGACATCCTGGAAGTCATGGGCTTTTCCTTCCGCCTCGGGGCCAAGACAGAGGCGATAAGCGGCAAAGATCGGGTGGATGGCGTCCGCCTCGAAGGCGGAGTTCGTCTGCCTGCAAAGATGGTTATCATATCAGCCGGCGTGCGCCCCAATATGCAACTGGCTGAACCTTTGGGACTTGCCCGCGACAAGGGCATCCAGGTGAATGAACGGATGGAGAGCAGTCAACCCGGCATTTATGCGGCAGGCGATGTGGCTGAGTTCAACGGGACCCCCTACGGCATATGGCCGGCCGCGCTGGAGCAAGGGAAGATCGCCGGGAATAACATGGCCGGGGGTGATATGACATATCAGGGGACCACCATGGCCAATACCCTGAAGGTGGCGGGAGTGGATCTGGCCTCTGCCGGGAATATCGATGCTGAAAATAAACTGGAATCCATGGTGGCGACCGATAAGGGGATCTATAAGAAGATCGTCATGGATAAGGGGCGCATCGTCGGGTGCATCATGCTGGGGGACACAAAGAGCTTTACAAAGATTACCCGGGCTATTGCAGAAAAGCAGGACATTTCCCGGATACAGGACCAGACCCTTCTGAAAGGCTTTCAGTGATCATGTGTGAACGCGGGTGTCCTGTCTTCAGCGGGATTGCTCGCTGCTGGTTTCTTCAATCTCAGAATGTGAAGATCCAGTCGGCACAACCATCCGACACTCGGCAGACAGGAGAATATCGTGCCCCCCAACCATCTGATCCATGAAAAAAGTCCTTATCTCATCCAGCATGCAAACAATCCCGTGGACTGGCGACCCTGGTCGGACGAAGCATTTGCCCTGGCCCGGGCGGAGGACAAGCCTGTTTTCCTGTCCATCGGCTATGCCACCTGCCACTGGTGCCATGTCATGGAAAAGGAATCTTTTGAGGATGAGGAAACCGCCCGAACCCTCAACGACACCTTCGTCTGCATCAAGGTGGACCGGGAAGAGCGCCCTGATATCGATGCGGTATATATGGCCGTCTGCCAGATGTTGACCGGAAGCGGCGGCTGGCCGTTAAGCATTTTCATGACGCCGGAAAAGAAGCCTTTTTTTGCCGCCACCTACCTTCCCAGGACCAGCCGCTACGGACGAGCCGGACTGATCGACGTCTGCCGACAGGTGAAAGAGCTATGGTCCCATCAGAAACAAAAGATCGCAACATCGGCCGACACGATTCACGCGAAAATGGCCGGGGCATTTTCCTTTACAGCCGCAGATATGCCCGAGGCATCTGTGCTGAACCAGGCGTTCAACCAGATGAAGTCGCGTTTTGACATCGCATATGCCGGCTTTGGCGCCCCACCGAAGTTCCCCACACCCCACCGGCTCCTCTTTCTGTTGCGCTACTACCACACCGCACGGGAACCCGCTGCATGGGATATGGTGAAACAGACACTGACGCGAATGCGCATGGGCGGTATCTGGGATCATGTGGGGTACGGCTTTCACCGGTATTCCACGGATCAACGGTGGCTGCTCCCCCATTTTGAGAAGATGCTGTACGACCAGGCCCTTCTGGCCACTGCCTATCTGGAAGCCTTTCAGACCAGCAGGGAGCCCCTCTTCGCTCAAACCGCGGAGGAGATATTTACCTACACCCTGAGGGACATGACCTCTCCTCATGGCGGATTTTACTCGGCCGAAGACGCGGACAGCGAGGGGAAGGAAGGGAAGTTCTATGTATGGACAACAGGCCAATTCCGTCGGATTGCGGGCCCCGATGCCGCCCGGAGATGGGAGACGATCTTCCGGTTGACCCCGGAAGGCAACTTTGCTGAAGAAGCCACCGGCCGAAAGACCGGCGCCAATATCCTTCATCTGACCGCCTCGTTCACCCAATGGGCGGAAAAACAGGGGATTCCCGCAGAGCAATTGTCCCGGCAATGGGAGGGATTGCGCGAGAAACTGTTTCAAGCCAGGGAAGAGCGGATTCATCCTTTGAAAGACGATAAGATCCTGACAGACTGGAACGGCCTGATGATCGCGGCCCTGGCCCAGGGAGCCCGTGTCCTGGACAGACCGGAATATGAAAAGGCGGCCCGCCGGGCTGTTCAGTTTATTCTGAAACATCTGCAGGATAAAAAGGGCCGGCTGTGCCATCGTTTCAGAGACGGCCATGTCACGGGCGATGCCCACGCCTCTGACTATGCCTATCTGATTCTGGGCCTTTTGAACCTGTACCGGACCACATTTGACCTGACCTTTGCTGAACAGGCCCTGATGCTTCAAAACATCATGATAGAGGACTTCTGGGACGAACAAAACGGCGGTTTCTTCGCGACCCCCAAGGGTCGTACCGACCTCCCGGTGCGGCCCAAGGAACTGGCTGACGGCGCTATTCCCTCGGCCAATTCGGTGGCGCTTCTCAACCTGACGGGATTGTTCAGGCTGACCGGGAATCCGGCATGGGATGACCGGGCACAGGCGCTCATAAGGGCCTTTGCCGGCACAGTGACGTCTCAACCGGAGGCCTTTGCCTATTTTCTGAGCGGGCTCGATTTTACCATCTCCCCAGGGCAGGAGGTGATCATCGCCGGCGAACCCGAAGCAAAAGCCACACAGGCGTTTTGTGCGGCTCTCAACCGGGATTTTGCCCCCCACAGGGTCGTCATCTTGAAGTCAGAAGAGAACGCCCGGCGACTCGGCACACTGGCCCCCTACACAGCGGGACTCCAGGTCAAGGAAAAAAAGACAACGGCCCATGTGTGTCAGAATGGGGCCTGCACGGTATCGATTGATGATGTCAAGGCCCTGGAGGAGCAGATTGCGGGTGCCTGAACTTCACATGAGAAAAAGACGGATTGCATCGTTTCACAAGATTCTTGGGGAATGGTACGTTGAAAATCGAAGGGATCTGCCATGGCGTCACACAACCGACCCCTACGCGATCTGGGTCTCCGAAGTGATGCTTCAACAAACCCAGGTCAACACGGTTTTGGCCTACTATAATAATTTCCTGAACCGCTTTCCCACTCCGCGGGAATTGGCCGGAGCGGACCTGCAGGAAGTTCTGAAAAGCTGGGAGGGGATGGGATATTATGGCCGTGCGCGCAACCTGCACAAGGCTGCTGGAATCGTCATGGCGCAGTATGCCGGCATGATTCCAAAACGCCGGGAGGAATTCCGCAGTCTCCCCGGTGTGGGCGAATACATCGCTTCGGCGGTCCTGAGCATTGCCTATGGAGAGCCCTGCGCGGTGATGGACGGCAATGTGAAGCGTGTGCTCTCCCGCCTCTGCCTCATGGACGATCCGGTAAACCGATCTGTGGCTACGGAACATTTTCGGCAGAAAGCCGCGGCATTTCTGGATCGCAGCCATCCGGGAACGTTCAATCAGGCCATGATGGAGCTCGGCGCCATGGTCTGCAGACCTGGACGACCCCTCTGCAGAACCTGTCCGGTGAATGGTTTCTGTCTGGCATTTCAGTCCGGACGGGTCATGGAATTTCCAAAAAAGGTGAAAAAGGGCCCGACCCCTCAATATCCGATTGCCGCAGGTATCGTATTCCGAAAGGGTCAGGTACTCATCACCCGCCGGAAATCAGAAGGATTGCTGGGAGGTCTGTGGGAATTTCCGGGTGGAAAGGTCCGAAAAGGTGAAACCGCCGAGAATGCCTGTATCAGAGAGATCCGGGAGGAGGTGAACCTGAAGATCGAAGTGAATACACATCTCTGCACCGTCCGGCATGCGTATACCCATTTTAAGATCTCGATGGATGTCTTCTGCTGTTCGTATATCTCAGGGAGGGTCCGGCTCAACGGCCCGGTGGATCATCGATGGATCCCGCTTCATGAACTGGGCGATTATCCTCTTCCCGGAGCCAACCACAAGTTCGTACCGAAACTGAAGGAATATGCGTCCCGGCGAAGACGGTAATGCTCGAAGCATGCGATTGAAAAGGACCACGGCAGATCCATGAAACGGCAACCCCCCACCTTCATGCCCCATCACTGGCCCGGAAACTGGAATAGACAAAAAAACCCTTAGACGCAAGATCCAGCGCCGCGGAATTCCACAATAACCTAAGCGGCCTGATGGCCGCAACCAAATCTGGGCCATGTCGTTTTATAGGTTGGAGGAAAGAAATCTATTGCCTCAAACCTCCGTCCTTAAACCTCCAACGTCTTCGCAAGCTGTCCCGCGGGGTGCAGGGATTGAAACCAGGGAAGGCCTGACGGAAAAGGGTTCATCTGGCCCTATAGGTCACCGCCTTGAGGACCTGGCGAAAGTGGATCTGACCGTGGCAGCGATCCGTAAAGGCGTCGGCCTCTTTCAGGGCGCCCACAATGGTCTCCACGCTCTGCTCCGGGACAATGATGCTGCAGAGCTCACGTACCGGGCTCATTGCGCCCAGGGGCGAATCCGATGGGCGCATATGTCTGAAGCTCTCAATGGTTGCCCCCCCTGCGCCGGCCCCCATGGCGGCCTTCACCAGGTCCGGGCCGGTCCTCCCGTCACACAGGAGGTTGATCTCGACAAGTCCGGCAGGGGAGCCCTGCTGTCTTCCGGTCGGCTTTATTGTCCCCCTGGCCCGTCGCCGCCATTCGGCCCCTCCTTTTATGTGGTCGATCGCGCCCACCATCTGCTCGATGCTGGCCGCACGTTGCTGACCTCCTCTGATGACATTCATGTTGACCACGGCCTTTCTCACCGGATAGCTGTGAATGAAACCTTTTCCCGGCTTTTCCAGGTCTCCGGTCTCGGCCATCATTGTCAAAATGCCGTGGACCTCATCTACCGAAGTGAAGACATGGATGATTTCCTTTTCGGCCGGAATGGTGATGCGCAGGAGTCCCATCTTGTCGCGGACCCCTGTTCCAACCCCGAAATTGATTGCCGGGACACAGGTTCCCGTATCCAGCGCGATCCTGGCGACGCCCTCTCCCACGCCTCTCTGCACGATGCAGCAGATGCCTGTGACAGCATGGGGATGGACGGGGATCGACGTTGCATCAAAGGGCTGAACACTGCCTTCATTGTAGAGGATTTCTCCATAAGGGACTTCAATCTCTTCGCTGATGACAGACCCCATTCCCGGAATGCCCAGATACCCTTTCTCGACAACGAGGTTGAAGAGAGGACCCTCCACTTCCCCTCCCGCCAGAAAAAAAACCAGGTCCAGGGGGTCTGAGATCAGATCCCTTCCCGGCAGAAGCAATGAAATGCCTTTTTTGGCCTTGATCACCAGGGACCGGGCGGCCGCCATGTAGAGGTCGTGGACTCCCGCTTCACTTAAGGCTTTCAGCACATCCCTTGAGATGCTTCTGAGAAGGAATGCGGTGATTCGGAAGGCCTTTCTTGTCTCCATCATGCCTGACTTTCTCCAATGGATGAGACCGGCGTGGACCCCCTCAACTGGGTCTCTCTCTTCTTCCATGAATAGAGGCCCAGCACAAGCACACTGAGTATGGGACAGACAGATGCGGAGGCCAGGATCCCGAAGCCCTCCACCACCCCGACCTGCCCGCTTATCCCGAGTCCCATGGTGAGGACAAGGGGCACGGTGATAGGTCCTGTCGTGACCCCGGCGCTGTCCCAGGCGATGTTCACATACTCCTCTGTTGACCACCGGGTCAAAAGGAGCAGCAACAGATACGGGGGAACCAGGAGCCAGGCAAGGGGAACATCCCAGATAATCTTGGCCACTCCCAAAGCGATTCCTGCTCCGACGCCCACGGCCACCGCCTGCATCAGAAGGGACTTCTTGAAGGCCCCGGCAGTCAGCGCCTCCACGGTCAGGCCGAGGGCGTTCAAGGCGGGTTCGGCGAGGGTCGCCCCATACCCCATGACAAAGGCAAAGAAAAGGACGAGCCCTATCCCTGCAGGGCCGCCCTGATCGCCGAACAGGGGGCCTTTGGATGGGATATAATGATATCGCCCCGTCTCGGGATCATAGCCTTTGGGGTCATAAGGCATTTCGATGTATCGGTTCCCCTTCTTAGCATAAAAGAACAGATGCTTTTTGCCGTCGGAAGATATGGCCGTGTGGACCAGGGCCGGATCAAAGTCAGGGATGGCCTGCCTCTGTTCCACGAGTTGAACGGCTTTGAAAGAAGAGGGGAGCTTACTGCCGATCTGGGTCCCGAGTCTGTTCAGCCCCAACTCGATCCCGACACCGAAGAGACCGAGCCCCACGATACAGAGAAACAGGCCCAGGAAGATCTCATCGGGCTGGGGCACCCTGTCCCGGAGAATGAAAAAGAGGACGACAAAAAGAGGGATGGTCAGCAGACCTATTGCCTTGATCGCGGCAACGGCATTGTTCTTCAAGAGATCCCCGGCCCGGATTTCCTCAGACGAACCGTGACTTCTGAGAAGGAACTCATCCAGATTCTCATGACTCCCGAAAATGATGCGCTGCTGCTCCTGGGTCCCATGAAGGGCGACCGAGCGTTTTAATGAGTCTGTATCCTCTCCAAAAACGGCCTTTCTTCTTTCTTCGTTCTCATACACCTCCTCAAGGTGCTGCATCATCTTATCGGGGTCGTTATCAAAAAAGGCAAGTCGCCCTTCGGGGCCGGCCTGGAGAAAGGCATACCGTATCAAAGGGTCTTTCCCTCCCATCATGCGTTCGGCGACAGCCCTGTTTTCCGGCCTGAAGAAATTCACCTCGGACATGGGCCCCGGGACTGTCCCAAGGAGAAGTATGCTCAGGACAAATACCGCGAGCACCGGAAGCAGGGAGGCAAGGGTCACAACCCCAAAGCCCGTTGCCCCCGATTCTGAGGATGCAAACATCCTGGAAATGCCAATTCCCAGGGCCAGCACCAGGGGAACGGTGACCGGCCCGGTCGTCACAGCGCCGCAATCCCATGCCAGGCCCAAAATGTGTCTGAGGTTCGGGTCAAAGGATGCCCACACACTGAAGGCGCAAAGCGCCATGATGAAGACATAGATAAAGGGCTTGAGAGAAAAGCTGCAGTAGAAACGGATCATTCCCAGGCAAACGGCAACCCCTACCCCTGCCCCTACGGCATACACCAGGTAAGACGCGTACTGATTGAGCAGGAGAAACAGGAGGGGCGCATCCCAGGGTTTCACAGCCTTGCCGGCGGTCTGGAGGACTTGAATGGATGGCTCGGCCAGGGTAGCCAGGAAACCGAGGATCAAGGCAAAACCCAGGACCATCGGGAGTCCGGAACGCTGGGGGAGCCTGACCCCCACAAGCTCTCCCAGCGGCATCAGCCCAAGGATGAGCCCTTCCATGAACAGGGTCAACCCGATAACGACCAGGACGATGCCGCAGGCGATGACGGACGCACCTGCAATCGAAATCCCCAGAACAACCTTCTGAAAAAAGATCAAATAGAGGATGATCAACCAGATGGATCTCAACTGGTTCAGGACCCGAGATGTGACATAAGGGATGAGCAGGCCAAGGGCCTCCCTGATACTCACATGGATTCTCTCTGACTTGTAGGAAACCACACCTTTCCTTTCTTTAGAGCAGGCTCTGGACGGGCAAAATCGTATTTCGACAGGAACCGGCTCATTGGCGAAAAGCTATACCGAAATCCATGGACGGGTCAATGAAAAACCGTATTGACCTCCTGTTCGACCGGTTGTAAAATCCGCACGCAACGGCAACTGAGTGGTGGCAGTCCCGAAGAGATGCGTTGCCGGCCGCGGCCGGCCGGGAATCGGCCCTCTATGCCTTTAATGAGGAGACATCGAACACCCGGTAGATGTTTCAGGGTCCCCGGAGTTCATTGAAGAAGGTGACCTCCTCCTTACACATACGGGCGCCTTTGGCTCCTGTACGGATTCAGGTAACGCAAGCCATCGGGATGTGCCCACACATTATCTGCGTGCCAAGAGATGGATAATCTCGTAATCATGCAAAACTGCGAGGCCCCTCGTCTTCCACGCCTTACCGGAAATCTCATCCCGGGCTTTCATATCAGCGATTCCCGGGACGTGTCAGAGACTCTCCACCACCTTTCTTTTGCCTTTCGGTTTCGGCCGCTGAAAGGGATCAGACGCTGGCGGTCCCTCAAAACCCTTTTCGAAGCATGCGGGCGTAATAGGTGCCGGAGGTATAGAGTGCCGCGGCCGGATTGTGCGCAAGAACGCGATCCTTTGCGACCAGGACGGTGCAGGGGGCCTCGCTGTATCTGAAAAACAGGGAGTCGTGACCGACACACAGGCCTACTGCGATATTAAAATCCGTCTTTTCGCGGTTCAAGATGGTTGCCTGCGTAATGGGGCTGCACATGGTCTCAAACTGGCCGATCCGCACTTTTTCCTCCTCACGGATACCGATGCGCTCCTTAGGTGTAGCCCCGGCCTTGCATATAACAGAGACCACCTCAAACCCCTGGGCCTCCAATATTTTCGAACACGCCTTTGCTTCGGTGTGCAGCCCCCCACAGAAGGCGACACCCAGCTTGTGGTATCCCATTTTTTGGGCAAACTCACAGACCTCCTGGACGCGTGGCTTCACAGGATGAAACACATAGGGCCGGACATGACGACTGCTGTAACACTCGGATTCCTGGATCGAAGCCATCCGGGCGAATTCATGTATTTCAGGCTTTTCGTATTCCCTTAGAGCCTCCTCGATGGCCTCCCGGTAATGGATTGTGGGGCAGGAATCCGGCCCCTTTCCATCCTTCACCCGACACGCCCGGTCCTTGACAGCGCATGTTGCGCATTCCGGACTTCTTTTATCCTTCATGCCTTCTCCTTTACCTTCCTTCATGTTGAATGGCCTGACTCCATATCCTGATCTTCCTACTACCCCCGTTCGACTTTTTCGGTCAAGGGTTTTCAAGGGCTCATATCGTTATTCTGAAACGCTTCAAGCAGTTGCATGCGCTCATGAAGCCCGCCCCATCCCTGAAGATGCGGTTAGAAAAGATAAACCGGCTAATGCTGCCGCCAAAACGATTTGAGTTGATACGACATTGGTTGTTGAGACAACGTATCTTTTGTGATAAAAAACCTTTTATCGAGAACCGCCATCTCAAATTACTGCTCGACCTGCGGACGGGAAGTCGGTTTAACCAGCTTGGCGAAGGGAGGATGGTTATGTGGGAATATACGGATACGGTGAAGGAACACTTTCTCAATCCCCGGAATGCGGGGGAAGTGGAAGACGCCAACGCAGTGGGTGAAGTGGGGTCCATGGCCTGCGGAGATGCCTTGAAACTCACGTTGAAGGTAGACGACGACGGCAGGATCGAAGACGCAAAGTTCCAGACGTTCGGCTGTGCCAGCGCCATTGCTTCAGCCTCTGCCCTTACGGAAATGCTCAAGGGTAAAAGCCTAAAAGAGGCTGAAAAAATTACCAATCAGGACATCGCCGACTATCTTGGGGGCCTTCCCAAGGAAAAAATGCACTGCTCGGTACTGGGCCGGCAGGCCCTTGAATCGGCCATTGCCAGTTATAAGGGAGAGACGCCCAAAGAGCAGGAAGGAGAGATCGTCTGTGAATGCTTTGGGGTCACGGACAGGGAGATCGAAAAGGCGATTCGGGAAAACAATCTCACGTCGGTGGAGGAAGTGACCAACTACACCAAGGCCGGCGGCGGCTGTGAGTCATGTCACGACGCGATCCGCCAGCTGATTGCCAGGGTTCGCGATGAAGAGGCACCAGTCCAGAGGCCCAGGCTGAGCAACATACAGAAAATCAAGATGATCGAGGAGACCCTTGAACGGGAAATCCGGCCCTCGCTGCAACAGGACGGTGGAGACATTGAACTGGTGGATGTGATCGGCAACCGGGTCCTGGTCGCTTCCCGGGGCGCCTGTGCGGTTTGCAAGGCCTCGGAACTGACCCTGACCCATTTTGTGCAGACCAAGCTTCAGGAAATGGTATGGCCCGAACTGGTCGTGGAGGAGGTGCCCAAATGAAGACCGTCTATATGGACAACAACGCCACCACCCGGATAGCGCCGGAGGTGCTGGAAGTCATGCTTCCCTTTCTCACGGACCTGTACGGAAATCCCAGCAGCGCCTATTCATTCGGGGGCCGGGTCGCCCGGAATATCCGGGAATCCAGGGAACAGGCGGCTGACCTCTTAGGGGCCTCGCCGGAGGAAATCATCTTCACCAGCTGCGGATCTGAAAGCGACAACACGGCCATCATGTCAGCTCTGAATACAGGGAAAGACAAAAGGCATGTTGTCAGCACCCGCGTGGAACATCCCGCGGTAAAGGTCCTCTGTAACGAACTGACCAAACAGGGCTGCCGGGTGACAGAGATACCGGTGGACAGGGAAGGCCGGCTGGACATGGATCGTTACAAGGAGAGCCTGACCCCGGATACGGCCATTGTCAGCATGATGTGGGCCAACAATGAAACCGGCGTGATCTTTCCGGTGGAAGAGGCTGCTCAACTGGCGAAAAACCGGGGGATTCTCTTCCATACGGACGCTGTCCAGGCCGTGGGCAAAATCCCCGTTGATCTCGACAACAGCGCCATCGATATGCTTTCCATCTCCGGCCACAAGCTCCATGCACCCAAAGGGGTCGGGATGTTGTATGTCCGGAAAGGCACCAAATTTTCTCCCTTTCTGATCGGCGGACACCAGGAACGGGGGCGCCGGGGCGGGACCGAAAATACCGCCAGCATCATCGGTCTCGGCAAGGCCTGCGAACTGGCGGCCCGGCGCACGGAAGAAGAGAATACACGGGTCAAGGCTCTCAGAGACAGGCTTGAAGGGGAACTGTTGAACCGAATCCCCAACAGTCGCGTGAACGGGGGCCACGCACTAAGGCTTCCCAATACGACCAATATCAGCTTTGAGTTTGTCGAGGGGGAGGCCATCCTCCTGCTCATGGATGAATTCGGGATATGCGCCTCTTCCGGTTCGGCCTGCACCTCCGGGTCCCTTCAGCCGTCCCATGTGCTTCGCGCCATGGGTGTCCCCTTTACCATGGCCCACGGCTCCGTGCGGCTCAGCCTGAGCGTTTACACCACTGATGAAGAGGTCGATTTCGTGATCGACAAGCTGCCTCCTATCATCGCGAAACTGCGGGGATTTTCCCCCTTCTGGAAACCTCAGGCCCAGGCCTGTGCCTAAGGGACCTGATACGGAGACTGCATGGAACAGGCGCCAAAAAAGGATGAATGCCGGGTCGAGTTATCCAGCGCCGAGCGTTACCGGCAGGGAATCCCCGGTATTGTGGACCGGCTTGCGCGCTCGTGTGACGGACACCAGTGCTTCGAGCATGTGAGTCCGGAGCCCATTCCGTCAAGGGACGCGATCATCGCCCTCATAGACATGGCCAAAAGGATTCTGTTTCCAGGGTATTTCATCCGTACGCGGGTCGATCGGGTCAATCTCGGTTACTACCTGGGACAAGAGGTCACAGGCTTCTTTGAGTCCCTGGCCGAACAGGTGACCCTGTCCATCCGTCACGACTGCCTGCGCTACGACCAGCCCTGCTCCCAGTGTCTGGATCGGGGATATGACGCCGCCATCAACCTGCTTGAGAAACTGCCCGCATTGCGCAAGACCCTTGCCAGGGATGTTGTCGCAGCACGGCAGGGGGACCCGGCTGCCAAAGGCGAAGATGAGATCATCTTCAGCTACCCCGGACTGTCGGCCGTGACCACCTACCGGATCGCCCACCAGCTCTACGAGCAGGGTATTCCCCTGATCCCGCGCATCATGACCGAGTATGCCAAGAGCCTGACCGGCATTGACATCCATCCGGGGGCCCATATCGGTGAGAGCTTCTTCATCGATCACGGGACCGGCGTGGTAATCGGCGAAACCGCTGTCATCGGGGACCGGGTAAGGATCTATCAGGGTGTCACCCTGGGAGCTTTGTCGCTCCCAAAGGGCGAGATTCAGGATCTCAGGACCCGAAAACGGCACCCGACCATTGAAGACGATGTGGTCATCTATGCCGGGGCATCCATCCTGGGCGGAGATACCGTGATCGGCGCCCGCTCGGTCATCGGAGGCAATGTGTGGCTGACCGAATCGGTCCCTCCGGACACCCGGGTCTTTCTGAAGCGGCCTGAATTGATCATCAAGGGAAAGCCTTTGGATGAAAAAACAAAACCGTAAGCAAAAGGACCGAAACCCATGACCCTGATCTTCCCGGACATTACGCGCACCATCGGTTCCACTCCCCTGGTCAGACTGAACAAGGTATCCGGGGGACGACCCGCGACGCTCCTGGCCAAACTGGAATTCAAGAACCCCTTGGGAAGCGTCAAGGACCGTATCGGTCTGGCCATGATTGAAGCCGCAGAGCGGGACGGGGTGATTCGACCCGAGACCCTGATCGTGGAGCCCACGAGCGGGAATACGGGGATCGCCCTGGCCTTCGTCTGCGCCGCCCGGAACTACCGGCTCCTGTTGACCATGCCGGATACCATGAGCCGGGAGCGACAGAAACTGTTGAAGCACCTGGGTGCCGAACTGGTGCTGACGCCCGGGGCAAAAGGCATGAAGGGCGCTATCGAAAAGGCCCGTGACATACTTGAAAACACCCCCGGGGCGTATATGCCCGACCAGTTTTCAAATCCTGCCAATCCGGAGATTCATCGGAGAACGACGGCCGAAGAGATCTGGCAGGACACCGATGGAGAGGTGGACTTCCTGGTTGCCGGTGTGGGAACCGGCGGGACCATCACAGGCGTAGCAGAGGTAATAAAGACCCGGAAGCCGTCCTTCAAGGCCGTTGCGGTGGAACCGCACGACTCCCCTGTTTTGTCGGGCGGTCAGCCCGGCGCCCACAAGATACAGGGAATCGGGGCAGGCTTTGTCCCCAACGTGCTGAATACCCGGATCATCGATGAAATTATTACGGTAACCAATGAAAATGCCTTTGAGACCGCAAGGGAAATGGCCCGACAGGAAGGCATCCTGTGTGGCATTTCCTCGGGTGCGGCGGTCTGGGCGGCCCTTCAGATTGCAGAACGACCTGAGAATGCTCAGAAGACCATCGTCACCATCCTCCCCAGCACCGGTGAGCGCTATATCAGCACACCGCTCTTTTTGTAGGTTTCATACAGGCCTGTTGTCAAGCATACAAGCGAACAATCCTCGTAACACTTCAGCCATCTGAAAACATGGCAGGAGGCCCATGGGGCGCCTTTTTCAAGGGCGGCATCCATAAGGGACCGCAGCGGTCGGGAAAAATAACCTTCTGATAATGCTCAGCGACTCGGTGTTCTCTGCGAGAGATACTGAAATCTATTCCAAGGCCCTGGATGATTGGATTCTCCATATGGCCATCTTTGCCCGGGCAGAGGGTGAAAACACGGATGTGGCTGATTCACGGCTCTAAGAGTTCTTAAGGGGAAGGCGCAATCTGCGGCTTTAAAAGAATCCGGGGACCAGTTTCCATTGACTTTTAAATAAGTTAAGCATGAACAACACGATCATGATATTCCCGAAGCAAGTTCCTTCGAAAAGACAAGGCAGGGAATTACGGCCAAGCCGGACATAAGTCAACAACGGAGATCATGATGATGTGAAAGAGGGTCTGCCGGATCATTTCCCGGCGCTGGAACAGTTGGGAGCAGCTTGTTGTTCGATCAGATGCTTGGGGTATGTCCAGGTACCATTTTGAGTGGGCGAGCCGTAAATGAATTCGCCTTCGTATTTGGACCCGTTGGCATAGATATAAACCCCATGTCCATGAAACCTGCTTCGGTACCATTCGCCCACATATTTTCCGCCATCTGAAAAAAACCATGTTCCCCGGCCATGGGGCTCATCATTTTTCCATTCACCTGAATACCTTGACCCTCCGGGGCGGGTGAGGGTTCCGTGCCCGTTCTTTTTACCGTCTTTCCATTCACCAATATACCTTGAACCATCAGGAAGGAGAAGCGTTCCCTGTCCATTCCTGCAATCCCCCTCGATACAGGACCCGCTTCCATAGCTGTTGACGGAAATAAGAAGAATCATGACGAATGAAAACACCAGCGTCCATATGTGAGACATCCTTTTCATGTGTTGCCTCCTCTTTTCTGTTTCAGCCGCTCCATACCACAATTTCGGGCGCGGGTCATGGTTTTTCTGAATCCAATTTTTTCAGACAATAGGGTTTGCTTGAAATTGCGGCATTTGATAAATTGCTGAGATCACTTTCAAGGCCCCATACGGCAGGAGCGTTTCAAACGGGTGATGGTGATTTTTTCAAGGGGGTTCAGGACCGGCATCGTTGCCATACTCCGGGAACTCTGCGGCTCCCAAAATGACCCATGGAGCCGACAAATGGGTCATGAAATGGCCGCCGCTTCCCCGATTCTCTGCTCCTACCGTACACCGCCCAGGCTCTCAAAAATGAGAGCGGACTTCTGTAGCTTGCGATTTCTCCGAAAAGACAAGGCAGAGAATTTCGACCAATCTGGACATAAGTCAACAAAGTCAACAACGGCCCGGAAGTCACATTTGACTCACCTTCCTTGAGGGATTGAACAATGGAATACGACAAAGACAAGGTGGATGAAATAGCGCTTGCCCTCCTCTATTTGACAACCTTTCAGGAAAAGGGCTATGGACCAAGGGCATGGAAGGGGATGGACTGGGAGGTCATGAACCGCCTGTACGAAAAGGGCTATATTGACAATCCCAAAAGCAAGGCCAAATCTGTCCCTCTGACAGAGGAAGGAGCCAGGCTATCCGAAGCGCTTTTCAGGAAGCATTTTGGCATGTCTTCGTAAGCCTAAGGCGAATCTGATCGTTTATACGCCTGAAAACTGTTACAATAACGGCATTTTTTATTATACCGACGCACAATGGTCAATGGCAGACCCTTTCATGACGAACGGCGGTTAACGTAAAATAAGAAAAACTTGATCGATAATGACACCCGCTGAACAATATACCAATCCGGCCGGACACAGAGAGCGTTTACGGAAGCGCTTTTTAAAGGCAGGGCGCGGAGCTTTGGCCGATTATGAGCTGCTTGAACTGCTTTTGACTTACGCAATCCCCCGCGTTAACACGAAGCCCCTTGCAAAGGCCCTTCTTCATCGATTCGGCACTTTTGTCAACGTTCTTCAACAGCCTTATGAGCGCTTGATGGAGATAAAAGGGATTGGCCCAAAGACGGCTACTTTTATGCAGGTTCTTCGGGCGAGCCTGACTCGCTCTATGGAGGCAGATGTAGAGCAACAATTGTCAATTTCCGGCCCCGAAGACATTTTTGCTTTTGTTCGGCTGCACTTGGGTCCTCGCTCTCACGAGTGCGTGTATGCTTTCTATCTGAATAACTCGAGGCATGTTGTTCACCAGGCGGAAGTTGGGATGGGCACGGTTGACAGGACGCCCCTCTATCCGAGGGAAATACTGAAACCAGCTTTGGTCCACAATGCAACGGGCATCATTCTTGTGCACAACCATCCAGAAGGTCAGCCAGTTCCTTCTGAACACGATTTGCAAATGACAAAAAAGCTGGAGGAGGCCGCAGCCCCCTTCGGCATCCAGTTACTTGACCACATGATCGTGACACGCCTTCAGGCCTACAGCATCAAGAAGGGCAAGCTGTTATGAGCACCTTTGCAGACCTGAGCAACATATGCCCGGGCTTGGCTCCCCAGAATGTTTTTGCAACAGACGGGCCCAACAAAGAGCCTCTGGCTGTCCTGGATACGCTCAAGGTTTTCGCGGAAGGCATCGTACGCAGCATAATGGCATTCCAAGGGGTTGATGCGCCCACCGACGCCACCCAGCCTGCCCGTTTGAACATGCTGACCAACCGCAATTTAATGCCTTCGGTTCTTCTTCCTTTTTTCTTAATTTTAAATGAAGCGGACCCGTGTGAAAATATGCCCCCGGCTGTTGTTCAAATGAGGGCGACACTGGTTAGCAATCTTGCAGAACGTCTGGCAACCTGGTTTACAAAGTCCTACGGTCCGCATCTTCAGCCTGCCGCAAAAACAGCAGAGGATGTGGATGGCGTGGTCAACGCCATCCTTAAAAAGCCGCAAACCAATGCTGTCCGGCATTCAGCACGGAAAGCCGCAGCACGTCGCGCCAACACCATGAAACTCTCCGAGGGCGAAACCAGGGTTCTCATCGATTCACAGCTCCGGGCCGCAGGGTGGCAGGCAGATACACTTGCATTACGATATTCCCATGGTGCGCGACCTGAAAAAGGGGCCAACAAGGCCATAGCCGAATGGCAGACCGAGACAGGCCCGGCCGACTATGCCCTGTTCGCGGGACTCGATTTCATCGGATTCATCGAAGCGAAGAAAATGGGAAAGGATGTCATTTCAGATCTCAAGCAGAGCAAGCGCTACGCCAAAGGCGCGATCCTGCATGGTCAGGCCCGCTTTGTCGGTGGCTCCTGGGGGGAATGCCGGGTCCCCTTCCTGTTCTCAACCAATGCCCGCCCATACCTTGATCAGCTCAAAGAGAAATCCGGCATCTGGTTCCTCGATATGCGTTCTCCCACCAATCACCCCCGCCCGCTTCAGGGTTGGTATTCGGCCGAGGAACTGGTGGCGCTGCTTCATCAGGATATTCCGGCCGCACAGGAAAAACTCGCCAAGGAGCCAATGGATTACCTGGGCCTGCGGGACTATCAGGAAAAGGCTATCCTAAAGGTTGAGTCAGCCCTGGACAAAGGGCGGAACCGGCATCTTGTTGCCATGGCGACCGGAACCGGTAAAACCAGGGTCGCCCTGGGGCTCATCTATCGTTTCATTAAAACGGAGCGGTTCCGGAGGGTCCTGTTCGTCGTGGATCGGACCTCCCTGGGCGAGCAGGCGGGAGACAATTTCAAGGATACACGACTCGAAGAGTTTAAGACTTTCGATCAGATCTATGACCTGAAGGAAGTGGACAAGACCGGGATCGAACCTACGACCAAGGTGAACATTGCCACCGTTCAGGGCTTGATGCGTGCCATTATGTATCCATCAAATACACACGATGTCCCCAGCGTCGGGCAATATGATTGCATCATTATCGACGAAGCGCATCGCGGGTACACCCTCGACCGGGAACTTGGGGACGATGCCCTTCCCTACAGAGACCAGAAGGACTATCTGAGCAAATATCGCCGCGTCATCGAGTATTTCGATGCGGTCAAAATCGGCCTGACCGCCACACCCGCCCCCCATACCGTCGAGATCTTTGGAAGGCCCGTTTTTACCTACAGCTACCGGGAGGCGGTCATCGACGGCTGGCTGGTGGACCATGAGCCCCCGCATCAACTGGTCACCCGGCTTGCAAAGAAAGGGATCAAATGGGAAAAAGGGGATACTGTCCCCGTTTACGACCCGGCAACGGGGCAAATTACAAATATCGAGGACATTCCCGATGAGATCAGACTTGAAATCGACCACTTCAATAAGCTTGTCGTCACTGAGAAATTCAACCGCACCGTGGCCCGGGAACTGGTGAAACATCTCAATCCTGACGGTGAAGAGAAAACACTCGTCTTTGCTGCCACAGATGATCACGCGGACATGGTCGTGCGGATTCTGAAAGAGGCGTTCGAGGAAAGCGGCGTTCCCGTTTCAGACGAAGCGATTGTCAAGATCACGGGTTCCATTGACCGGCCGGAGAGTATGATCCGCCGGTTCAAAAACGAGCGGCTTCCCAATATCGCCGTTACGGTGGATCTGCTTACCACCGGAATCGACGTCCCCGAGATCTGCAACCTGGTTTTTATTCGTCGCATCCGCTCCCGCATTCTATTTGAACAAATGATGGGGCGTGCCACCCGGCGCTGCGACCGCATCAAAAAAGATCACTTCAACATCTTTGATGCGGTTTCGCTATACGACGCCCTCGATCCGGTCTCCGGCATGAAGGCGGTAGCCGCAGACCCTGCCACCACGCTGGGCCAGCTTGCCGATGAACTGGACGACATGTTGGCCGATAATGCCGGGCCGGCCATCATGAAAAACCAGGTCGAGCAGATTCTTGCCAGGTTGCAGCGGATCATGAGGAAGCTTGACCAAGAAAGTCTGGCCGAATGGAAAACCCTGTCCGGCGGTCAGACCCTTCAGCAGTTCATCGAATCGCTCGATATTGAGGACCCTGCCGGTTGCCGCGAAAAACTGACCGCCAGGCGCAGCCTGCTAGCCTTTTTAGACGAGAACAGGCACCGCCCCAAAAAACAGCTCATTTCGGACCACGAAGACGAACTCCATTCCCATACCCGCGGATACGGTGAGGCGGAAAAACCCGAGGACTATCTCAATGCCTTCAAGGAATTCATTATCAATAATATGAACCGGATCCCTGCCTTGACGACTGTCTGTCAGCGGCCCAGAGAACTGACCCGGCAGGCCTTGAAAGAATTGAAGATCGCCCTTGACAGGGTCGGTTTCACCGAGAGAAATCTTCAGGTCGCATGGAAAGACTGGAAAAATGAGGACATCGCCGCTGACATTATCTCCTTTATCCGGCGCCAGGCCCTGGGCGATCCCCTGGTGAGCCATGAGGACCGCATTCAAAAGGCCATGACCCGCATCTATGCCATGAGAGAGTGGACGGCCATCCAGCGCCAGTGGCTCCAGCGCATCGAAAAACAGCTCATCGCCCAGACCATTCTGGACCGGGAGGACTTTGAACGGGGCGCCTTCAAAGCCCACGGCGGCTTCAACCGGTTGAACAAGATCT
>Ga0209164_1000394_pt1 | contig 110171 bp, 109 predicted proteins | sample MTBNYHSulfiMetaG_FD_187458 | JGI IMG/M metagenome (GOLD analysis project Ga0209164, IMG submission 187458) | Enrichment culture microbial communities from rom New York Harbor, USA that are MTBE-degrading - MTBE-NYH (New York Harbor Sulfidogenic)... | ecosystem: Environmental > Aquatic > Marine...
ATGGGAAAGGATCTACAACGAGGTCAGGCCGCACCATTCACTGGACAATCTGACCCCTAAAGAGTATATTCAAACTAATTACCCTCAGTGTTGGCCCCAAGTGTCTCATATGTATTGAACCCATACATCTGATATCAATTTACATCCATAAATGCTATACTCAAACTAGTGAACGCATTTTATTAACCTTTGGATCAAACAGTCATTTCGGAGGTGACGCATGTTCAAAAGAATATTGGTCGCTTATGACGGTTCAGAGCATTCACAAAGGGCGGCAAAGATTGCAGGTGATGTGGCGCGTGCCTGTAAAACAACAGAAGTTTGGTTGATTTGCGTGCAGGACGTGGTGCCGTACGGCCTGGGGGAGTCTTATGTGCTCATCAATGAATTGATCGAAGAGCAGACCCGGCGCGGGGAGGAAATGCTCACGGCAGCCAGAGGGTTTCTCGGCGAGGGTTTTGGTATTCAATCCGAACTGCTCTTCGGATCTCCCGCAGAGAGGATCTTGGAATATGCTGAATCAAAGGAATGTGATTTGATCGTGATGGGGACACGCGGCCGCAGCGGAATAGCCAGTCTTTTACTCGGTAGCCAGGTACAAAAAGTGATCGCCAATTCAGCCTGCCCCGTTCTAGCCGTTAAATAAATTTAATTCTTCAGACAATATACAAACAAATTAATGATTCTGTCACCCTGAACCCCGAAGGGGTGAAGGGTCTCGCCTAAATTATATGATCCCGCCAGTGGAAAAGGAAATTATTCCTCTTCTTCGTTCTCTAAAAACTTTCTCGCTTCAATGGCGGCTGATGCGCCCATCCCGGCGGAAGTGACCACCTGTCGGTAAACAGAGTCATGGATCTCTCCCGCGGCGAAAACCCCGGGAAGGCTTGTGCGGTAATGATCGTCGACTTGAATATAACCTTCCTTGTTGATCTCCAACTGACCTTTAAACATTGCTGAATTTGGGCTGTGTCCGACGAAGATGAACAACCCATCCACTTCCATCTCTGATTTTTCTCCGTTCTGTGTGTTTTCCAGGCTCAACCTATCAAGCCCATCCTTGCCCTTAATCTCTGTGACAATCGTATTCCATAAGAAACTGATCTTTTCGTTTTTCTTCGCCCGTTCCTGAAGGATTGCACCAGCGCGTAACTCATCCCTTCGATGAATGATGGTCACCGAATTGGCATATCGTGTAAGAAATATTCCTTCCTCCAGCGCCGAGTCTCCACCCCCAACAACCGCTACTTTTTTATCTTTAAAAAACCATCCGTCACAGGTCGCGCAGTAGGAAACACCCTTTCCTCTGAATTCATCCTCTCCGGGTATGCCCAGCTTATTGGGGCTGGCGCCGATCGCAATGATCAGCGTTTTAGTTTTATGTTCATCGCTGTAGGTTTTAACTGTATATGGTCGTTTGGAAAGGTTGACTTCAGTAACAGAATCAAATTCTATCCTTGCGCCAAACCTTTCGGCATTTCTTTTAAAAAGATCCGCCAATTCGGTGCCGCTCAAACCATCAGGAAATCCGGGATAATTTTCAATCGAGTAAGTCAGTGAAACCTGCCCGCCCAGGTCCGTGCCGGTGAACACCAATGGATTCAGGTCAGCCCGAGCGGCGTAAAGCGCGGCTGCCAAGCCAGCCGGCCCTGACCCAATAATGATCACATCCTCAATCTTTTTTTCATCCGTCATGTCAAATCCTTTATTAATGATTTATTCCTGTAATAATATTACAGGATATTTTTTCTCTGATTCTATATAAGGTATTAATTTACTATACAATTTTTGTTAGAGAGGTCCTTATGATATTTCAAAACAAAATAGCGTTGATCACTGGTTCAGGACGAGGTATTGGACGTGAGATAGCCCTTTGTTTTGCTGAACGTGGCGCGCATATTGTGATCAATTTTGTTCACAATGAGCAACCCGCAGAGGAAGTAGCGGGATTGATTCGAGAGTTAGGTCGTCGGGCGATCACAGTTCGTGCGAATGTCGGCAAAATGGATGGATTGAAAAAGCTTTTCGAAGAAACAGAAAAGCATTTCGGCCGGTTGGATTTCTTTATCGCCAATGCCGCATCCGGTTTCAACCGTCCGGGCTTGGAACAGAAAGAATCCGGGTGGGATCATACGATGAGCGTTAATGCCAAATCATTTCTTTTTGGAGCGCAATTGGCTGTCCCTCTGATGGAAAAGTCAGGCAGTGGAAAGATGGTAGCCGTAACCAGCCCCGGCGCGGAGCGTGTCATGCCGGATTATATTGCCGTGGGAGCCAGCAAGGCTGCCCTAAACGCCTTGGTACGATACCTCGCAGTGGAGCTCGCTCCCAAATCCGTAGCGGTCAATGCCATCGCGCCCGGCATTGTCGAAACCGATGCGCTGACCCATTTTGCCTTTATGCAAAATAGTGATGTCCTTCCGAAGGCCTTAGCTGCCACCCCTGCCGGAAGGTTGGTCACACCCCGAGATATCGCCCTCCTGGCGGCATTCCTCTGCTCCCCCGATGCGGAAATGATCCGCGGCCAGGTCATCACCATCGATGGTGGTTATACATTACCCGTCAGAAATTAACTTCCCTCGCCTGAAGAAAAACGAAGAAGTTTTCCTCAATCGGATCGTCCTAAGCAATTGACCTGAACACATATTTTCACAACTTTGATTTGTTTAGGTGGCTAAACTAAATATTTTTGTAACAGACCAATTTCAAGCATGACGAATCATCTATCGAAAATTTCCCTCAACTTTGGCTGGAATTTATCTGTGAATATCAAAACCAAAAATTCGTTTGCTTTTATCTGTGGTGATCTGTGGAAGTATTTTCCCTTATCAAAATCGCCCTTACAGGCGCGCCGTCTGTCCCCTGTAGTTTGAGAGGGAGACAAACGAATTGGTAATCTCCCGGTGCCACATCCACCAGGTAAGCATTTTCGAGGATCACCACCCCGGCCTCCAGCAGGATCTCATGCGGACGGACAAGGTCACTGATCGGCGAAGCAGAAAAGTAATCGATGCCGATCAGCTTCACACCTTGACCAACCAGGAATTCCGCGCCTTCTGAGTTGATGCCGACATATTCTCCTTGAAAACCGTGAGGATCGCGTATCCAGTATTCGGTGTTGCGAGTTTTCAATATGAGTCGTTCAATTCCTGGCTTGAAACCGCTTTTCAAGAGGGTTTTGGAATTGATCACTTCCCATTTAGAGGAAATCTCTAAAACCGTCGCTGTGCCGATCAGAACGTCCAACGGTATCTCATCCACGGTGTATCCTGCATTAAATAAATGAAAGGGTGAATCGATATGCGTACCGGCATGAACGCCCATTTCGATGCGGGAGATATTGAAATCTGAAGCTTCCCCTTTAAAGGTGGTTTGTTGAATGCTGATGCCTTGATCCCCCTCCCATACGGGCAAGCTGGTGGTTAGTGGAAGTGTGATATCGATGATTTCCATTGATCCTCCATGAATTCACGCAATTTTACATGAAGTTCTTTCGATAGTTTATGATAGCAACCTTGCATATAATAGGATGAGTGACTCTTTGGTTGAAAGTTGGTTGATCGAACCGAGCGCGGAACCTCCTTACAGGGGGCTTAGAACCGTCCCCTTTAGGGGAAGCATCTCGGACGAAGTGACGGAGTAGAATTTTACAGGTTGGGATTCGTTTCGTTCAACCCAACACTCGTTATTGCTATGTTGAACAGAGTGAAGCATTTCGGATTGAAATGTGGTACAGATCAAACTTACAACCTCGCTTAGGGAATAATCTACAGTCCATAATGGAGAACATATGCGCCAAGTAGCAGTGATCGGTATCGGTCAAACCAAAATTTCCGAACAATGGGATAAATCTCTGCGTGAATTAGCAGGCGATGCAATCTTGTCTGCCATGCAGGACGCAGAGATCACCAACATCGATGGTTTATTTGTCGGCAATATGCTCTCAGCTTCAGCGAATAAACAGCAGCATCTTGGCGCTTACTTGGGCGACTGGATCGGTGAACGCGGCAAATCTGCGATTCGACTGGAATCCGCATGCAGCTCAGGCGCGGCAGCATTTCGGGCAGCACTATTTGCAGTTGCTTCAGGCGAAATAGATCTGGCTGTGGCAGTAGGTGTCGAGAAGATGACAGATTCTCCTTCTTCAGAGATCACATCAGCCCTGGCAACAGCGGCAGATAGTGACTGGGAAGTGGATATGGGCATTTCGTTTGTTGGCTTGAACGCTCTCATTATGCAGCGCTACATGCATGAATATGGCTGGAAACGCGAGGACTTCTCGAATTTTTCCATAAATGCGCATCAAAATGCCTTGAATAATCCATTTGCCCGATTCCATATGTCCATTTCACAAGAGCAGTTTAACAAATCCGGGGTTATCTGCGATCCGATCACATTACTCGATGCATCACCTATAGGAGATGGCGCAGCAGCGGCTGTGCTGGCCCCATTGGAGATCGTAGCGGGCAATCCGCGGTTCCCAATCGTGCGAGTTGCCGGATCAGGCGCAGCAAGTGATACGATCGCAGTTCATTCTCGTAAAGACCCACTTTGGTTAAAAGCAGCGGAGATTTCCTCGAGAGATGCGTATGGTCAGGCAGGCATTTCTCATGAGCAGATTGACCTCTTTGAGTATCACGACGCTTTCACGATAATGGCAGCCCTCTCCTTGGAAGCCAGCGGATTTGCTGACCGGGGGCAGGGCCCACGCCTGGCATTGGATAACGAGATCAGACTGAATGGGCGGATTCCTGTGGCAACCATGGGCGGCCTAAAAGCCCGCGGGCATCCAGTGGGTGCAACTGGCATGTACCAGATCATTGAAGTCGTCCGTCAACTGCGCGGTCAAGCAGGTAAAAACCAGATCGAGAATGCCTGTTGGGGTATGGCACAGAATATTGGCGGGAGTGGATCGAACATCATCACTCACATTCTCACAAATGCCGCTGAATAAAGTTTTTTCCTGGTCGCTGGTGCAAGAATACCGGCGGAAAACTTTTCATTTTCTCTCAAGAAACCGATTAAAGACCTACGAGGACGCGGTTCGATTTGTTAACGAGCGCGGTTTCGTTTTCTTTTGGCCAATTACTGGTTTCGCTGTCCCGAGTCTATGGGGCGCGGTGGCTGGTGATCGCCCGGTCCCGAATCAACAAGACGACCCAGCTCACATCACTTGGCGTTGGAAAGATGACTCGTTAGGAAAAGGCATCTGGTACTATGCAAAAGTTCTCCGTCAGAAAGGCACGCTAATTTCCCTGGATCTTCTTCCTTTTTTCTATGCGCTTTCACCGAACTATGGTGATCCGGACCAGGATTATCTGATTGCATACCAGGACGGTAATTTATCTTTGGAAGAGAAGCAGGTGTATGGAACTATTCTAAAGAACGGCCCAATGGATTCGATCATGTTGCGCAATGAATCCAGATTGTCCTCTAAAGAAAACAATTCGCGGTTTTCTAGGGCAATTAATCTGCTGATGCGAGACTTTCGCATCCTGCCGGTTGGTGTCGCTGAAGCGGGTACGTGGAATTATGCATTTGTCTATGATGCTGTACACCGCCATTTTCCACTGCTTATAGATAAAGCTCGTGAAGTGAGTGAATCAGATGCACGGATTCAAATTCTCACATACTACTTCACCTCGGTTGGTGCAGTCCGGATTCCGGACATCCGAAAATTGTTTCAATGGCCAGAAGGTCTTGTGGAAAGAGCGCTGGAAACGATGCAAGAGAGGCAAAAGATTATCAATCAGGTACAATTTGAAGGCAAGGAAGGGGAATGGTGGTTATTGTCTTCATTGTCCTAAGACAGACCAATCAGAACCTCAGAAATAAATCATATAAAAAAATTACAGCGAATGAAACAAGGATATGGAAATTCAAGAAACTGGCAGCGGGATCTGGTCCTCCTGGCTAAGAATACTAATGTATGGCTTTCTCAATTAAGTCTGAAATATTCACGTGAAATCCGTACGCTTGACCAGATACCAGATGAGGAGCTGGAGGAATTACACGATTTTGGCATAACCGGTTTATGGCTGGTTGGAATTTGGGAGCGCAGCCCTGCTTCGCGCCGCATTAAACAACTTTATGGACGAGATCATTTGATTGGGTCAGCCTATTCAGTCAATGGCTACCAGGTAGATCTAGACTTGGGGGGCGAGGCTTCCATGGAGCAGCTCAAAAAGAAAGCCGGTAAGTTAGGGATTTACATCGCCTGTGACATGATCCCGAATCATACAGGCTTGGATTCTCCCTGGCTTCTTGACCACCCGGATTGGTATATTGGTGCATCGGAAAAGCCAGTCTCTACTTGGGAATACAATTCCGAAGATTTATCGCCCCGTGAAGGAATTCAGATCCGCCTCGAAGATGGCTACTATACTCAACAGGAAGCGGCTGAAGTTTTTCAGTACACCACATCGGCTGGATTCGGACCGCTATTTATTTACCATGGCAACGACGGGACCAGCATGCCTTGGAATGATACGGCCCAGTTGGATTATCTCAATCCAGAGGTTCGTAAGGAAGTGAAGAACCAGATCCTTGAAGTTGCCAGCCGTTTCCCGGTGATCCGATTGGACGCGGCGATGACGCTCATTCGCAAGCACTTTAAACGCTTATGGTACCCTGATCTCGGTGGTGAGAAGTTTATTCCCACACGCGATGCATTCCCGATGTCTCAGGAGGAGTTTGATGCCCACATGCCAAATGAGTTTTGGGCAGAGGTGATTAAGGAAGTAAGTTTGGCTTCCCCAGACACTCTGATGGTAGCTGAGGCCTTTTGGTTAATGGAGAAGTATTTTGTCCGCGAATTGGGTATGCATCGAGTGTACAATAGCGCCTTTCTTAATCAACTTCGGGACGAAAATAATGCGCAGCTTAGATCCTACTTTCGAGAGATCCTTGAAACTGATCCAACCTTATTAGAGTGCTTTGTCAATTACATGACCACGCCGGACGAAGCGCCGGCAGCTCAGGTCTTTGGCAGCAGAGAGAAATATTTTGGAGTATGCGGTTTCATGTCTGCATTACCCGGTCTGCCGATGTTCGGGCATGGACAGATCGAGGGATTTGCTGAATGCTACGGAATGGATTTCCAGGCGCCCATGCTGAACGAAAAACCTGACGATGAATTCATTAAAATGCACAAACAATGGATTACACCCCTCCTCCGTCAGCGAAAGCGATTTACTAGTGCGGAAAAAATGTCGATCTTTAACTTTATTCAGGACGGGTTGGTGAATGAGGATATTTTTGTCTTTTCGATTGTCTCGGAGGGGTACCGATCGTTTATCATCTACAACAATAGCAGCCAGGTTGTCAATGGAAAGATCAGTTTTGGATTGGATTCTGATTCGGTTACTGAGGCCAATATAGAAAAATCGTTGAAAAAAGCGCTCGGTTTGGAATTGTCCGAAGTTTTTCAACTCACCGAGTTGCGCACAGGTGAAAAACATTTTCTTGAAGCGGAAGATCTGAAATTTTCAGGTGTTGCCCTCTCACTAAGCCCATATCAATTGCTTGTGTTCAGCTTGGATTAGTTCTTATTACGCAGATAACCCAAATGGTTGGAAAATCTGGCTGGCAGGATGGAAAAATTTCTCGTCATTGAATCCAGAGGGCAGGTTCTATCGATGGCCAACAAATCAAGCCAGGAGGTGGAGATCGGATATACAGCTCCCGGTTTCCTCAGCCAAAGATTGATGACCCTTAAATAGGCCGGTGCCATGGAAAACAGAATCTTTCTTCTGCCGATTTCACCCATAACCATGCGTACCACTTGATGAAATTCAAAAAATTCACCTCCGCCTATCTCAATGGTTTCATGGTTAAATCGTTTTTGTTCAAAAATGAGCAAAAGGATCGAAATAAGGTCCTCGATCCATATTGGTTGCACAAGAATGTTTCCCTCTCCTGGTATCGGAAAGATTAAGGGTGCCCGTTTTACACCTGCGGCAATTTCATTAGTGAAATGGTCGTTTGCGCCAAATACATCTGTAAGTCGGAGAATGCAATAAGGGATTTTTTGTTTTCTTACGGCATCTTCAGCCAGAGCTTTTGCCTTCAACACCGGATAAGATGAGCTCTTGTCCGCTCCAATCCGTCCGAGAAAGAGGAGTTGTTTCACCCCAGTTTCTCTGGCGGCATCCAGTAAACACCGGGTGCCCTCCACATCTACCCCTTCAAGATCCGCGTTAGATCCTTGGTGCTCTGCCGTCGCGAAATGGAAGATTGTATCCACACCCCGCAAGGCAGTTCGGATCCCCCTGTCATCATTGAGATGACTGACGGCAATATTAAGCGGAATATTTTTCGGCAATCGTGGGGTCTTTCGGTTTGGTTTAACCAGGAGCCGCACGGGTTCGCCTGATTGGATAAGTTTTTCCACCACCCGGCTGCCGATAAATCCTGTTCCACCAGTTACCAGAATCATGTCCGCGATTATAGCAGACCTCAGTCTCCCCTCTGGCACGCAACTTGTAACATACCCTATACCATTGGGCATCTATTAATATGGAACACCAATCTGAAAAGATCCTCTACCAGCCAAACCGCCTGGGATTTCATTATTTCCAGGACGCGGATCATTACGGTCAAAAACATATCAAACAATGGCTGCCAATACTCAAGGAAATGAAAATTGGGTGGTTGGTCCTTTATTCACCGCTCACCCATGCAATTCCCGAGGATTTTATCCGGCCTTTGGCAGAAGCGGGCATCAAGCTGGTTGTTGATTTCAAACAAACGCTGAAGAATGATCCTGATTGGCAGACATTTGAAGTTTTATTGTCCGCGTATAGAAAATGGGGCGTCACCCATGCCCTCCTGGACCGAAACGCAAATTTACGTGAAACCTGGGGATCCACTCGCTGGGGAAATCCTGAATTGATCAAAGTATATGCGGATCAGTTTATTCAATTTGCCAGATGTTCACTGGATAATGCTGTCCATCCGGTGCTTGGACCGCTGGTTCCAGGCGGGGATTATTGGGATTCAGCTTTTATGAAAACGCTATTATCAAAAATCAGCGAATCGGCTTCACCACTTCTCCGCAACAATTTAACATTGTCATCCTATAGTTGGACATTTGGCCGGTCTTTGGATTGGGGAGCAGGAGGACCAATAGTTTGGCCTGCTTCCAAAGCCTATCAAAAACCTGACGAAGAACATCAGAATCAGCAGGGATTTCGTGCCTATGAATGGGTAGACACTGCAGCCCGAGCTGTTTTCAACCGTTCGCTCCCCATTATACTTCTCGAAACAGGCATCCCGTTAAGTATCCAGGATTTCGCAGATAGCATACATGAGTCTGATGATCAGCAAAACATTGTTGCCCTCGCCCAAGGTCGAAATGTTTATGACCAGGAAAATCCCAGACATTTGCTCTCCCCTCTTCCTTCATACATTAAATCGGTAAACTTCTTCGTTTTTTCCTCTGCTGATCCGAATTACAAATCTTATTGTTGGTTTACGGAAGATGGGCAGCGCCTTTCACCCGCCCAGGCATATTATGTTCGTGAAGGGTTGATTGATCGGGAAATTGAGGTTCAAGATCCACAGACATTGTCTGCGCAGGATGTTACCCACGAATTTCTGTACAATCGGTATTTTCTCATCTCTCAGGATCTATTACTTTCCACACCCGAGATTCTTGACTCGCTGCACCCACTCATGGAGAGGGAAAAACCCATGCTCGGTTTCTCGCCTGATGAAGCCTGTCAGGCAGCTGCCATCACATACATCACCAATAATGATGATCCTGATCCTGAACTACTTCAGATTTTGAGATCCAAAGGCAGCCTCGTCAATGTTATTAATCCACAGGAAATTTCCAATTGGATTAGGGAGAAATACAATGAAAATGCATGATTTGTCAATCAACGAAAGCATAACGAGCAACCCTCGCATCAAAATCCTCGGATTGGGTGGGGGTGGATGCAATACCGTGAATCGTCTATCCTTCCTAGAAATTCCTGGAATATTACTGACAGCCGCGAATACGGATGCGCAGGCATTAACCGCCTTGCGTGTGGAAGAAAAGATAAGCTTGGGTACTGTCCTGACAAGGGGGTTGGGCTCTGGCGGCGATCCCTTAATTGGCCAACGTGCTGCGGAAGAGTCTTTTCGGGACTTGATCGAGTGCATCAAGGATGCTGATCTGCTTTTTCTGACAGCTGGAATGGGTGGAGGAACCGGTTCAGGGGCGATTGAGATCGCTGCCCGCATTGCCCGGTCGTTGGGGATTATGACCATAGCCGTTGTAACACTTCCCTTTTCTTTTGAATCTGGTAGGCGCTCTTATCATGCGATGGAAGCAGTGGCTTATTTAAGGCCATTTACAGACACTCTGATCACAGTTCCCAATGACCGTTTACTTTCGCTCGCGGATAACCACACTACGCTCTCCGCAGCCTTCTCGCTCGCGGATGATCTTCTGATCAAGGCAATTCAGGGACTATCATCGATTATTCGCTCCGAAGGCATAATGAGCGTGGATATCTCGCATGTGCTGCGGTTGATGAAGCAGAAGGGCGGCAGTTATATATCGATCGGAACCGGCAGCGGGGAAAACAGGGTGATTGCGGCATTGGATCATGCCTTGCGGCATCCATTATTGGAGGACATTTCCATTGAAAATGCAGCAGGAATGATCGTAAAATTGGCTGGACAGGTGTCCGTAGTGGAAATTCAAACGGCGTTGGAGTATTTGAAATCTCAAACTTCAAATGATGTTGAGATCATCACCGCGGTCAGTGAAGATAATTTGCTTGCTGCTGAAGGACAGGTCCAAGCGATGGTCATGGTAACGGGAATCGGTGGCGTGGGAATGACGGATATACCCTTCACAAGCGAATCAGTCCCCCAAAAAATGGAGAAGATTGAGGAGGTCGCAATTCCGGTCTCTGGCAGTTTTCCCCAGGTTGGATTCACAAACGCCGATCCCAAACCGGATAATCTGGAAGTACCCGCTTTTATCCGAAACAGTAATGATCGAGTATTAATCTAATTATTGGCTATAAGTCCTATGGACAGTGAAACGATCTCAGAAATTAACCGTCAGGTTTTCAAACAATTTCCTTATTTAAAAGGCACAATACCTGAGGTATCCCAGCAAAGCGAGAACCGATGGCTGCTCCTTTACAAAGGGTCGGCAATGACATCCGATGGGCATGAATTACCGGTTGTTGTACGTGTTATTTCAGATGACGTTGGCGCCGTTATAAAAATCACAACATCAAGGTAAGTCTTTGATCCTTTATCCTATACATTGATATATGAAATGCAGAATCTGACATTGGATATTTTTCTTTTCAAGAAATTCATCACCCTTTTTTCGGTTAGAATTCTTAATCCTGTTTGACAGTTGCCTGCAATAACGGCTTTAACATAGAATTACTTTCTTTTAGGTAAAGGAAATTTATTTTCTTGAGGAGCGAAAAGTATATGACTAAACCTTTGACTGCTTCCACCCATCCTGATCGCAAAAAAGATGACCTCATCCTTGTTGCTGGCGCCGGAGGTTTTATCGGCGGTTCATTGGTCCATTATTTTCACGATCAGGGTTTTATCAATATTCGAGGCGTGGATAAAAAGCCTTTGCCGCAATGGTATCAGACCACTCCCGGAGCAGAAAATCTCTGTCTGGATCTGAGCGATCCCGTGAATTGCCGGCGTGCTGTGGAAGGCGTTTCTGAGGTTTACAATCTCGCCGCGGATATGGGGGGCATGGGATTCATTGAAAAATTCCGCGTCGAATGTCTTCGCAGCATTCTCATCAACACGCACCTCATTGAAGCTTCTTATGAGGCAGGCGTCGATCGCTATCTCTTTGCCTCCTCGGCTTGTGTTTACAACACGGATCTGCAGAAGGATCCTAATGTTCGCGCATTAAAGGAATCGGATGCCTATCCAGCCATGTCCGAGCGTGGGTATGGTTGGGAAAAATTACTGTCTGAAATGTTCTGCCAGGAGTATTCCGCCGAACGCGGCATGAAAACCTTCATCCCGCGCTTTCATAATGTCTATGGCCCAAACGGGACCTGGGACGGCGGCCGTGAGAAAGCGCCGGCAGCTCTCAGCCGCAAAGTGATCGCCGCGGTTGATTCGAGTGATCTTCGCATCAATATCTGGGGGGATGGCTCACAAACCCGCTCATTTATGTTCATTGATGATTGCACGAAAGGCATCGATATGATCGCGCACTGCGATGATCTCATCGCAACTCCCATTAATCTTGGAACCAGTGAATTGATCTCGGTCAATGACTTGGTCAGTATGATCGAGGAAATTGCTGGAGTCAAACTGGAACGCAGCTACGATCTCTCTGCCCCACGCGGTGTAGCAGGCCGCAACAGTGACAATACGTTTATCCAAACCATGCTTGGCTGGGAACCGAACACACCGCTTCGTAAAGGTATGGAGAAGACGTACCACTGGATCAAGCAGCAATATATAGACCGCAAGTCTGGCAAACCAACCCCAGCCGGCGAGTATTAAATTCAAGAATTTTTGAGTAAGTAAAAAGTCTTAAACTCAAAATTAGTATTTCACATTAAGTGCTAGACCTAAAGCATCTCGGTATACTTTCAATACTTCGGGCAAAATATTCTGCCCGAAGTAAATTTTAGGACTCAAAAATCTTATACCAGTGACTATCAGGATTTATCTGAGTGTATTTGTGGATGAGAAATAATCCACCAAAAACTCAACACTTTCTTTTACAACATCTTCATTGTGTTGTTTCATCCGCTGAAGAAATTCAATGACCGCTTCTTTATTTGGCAGTGACAATCCCGCCCCGTAAACTGTGGTCGCCAAAGCGCCTAGTGCGCTCGCCAGTGTGGCGGTCCCTTTGAGATCAAATCCATGCTGCCAACCATAAATCACACCAGCCGAAAATGAGTCTCCGGCGCCTGTGGTATCGACCGTCTCGACATTGAAACATGGCATGGTAACACTTTTTTCTTTTATTGCCACCAGACTGCCTCTGCTTCCCAATTTGATAGCGGCTAATTTGACCCCCTCGTTCAGGAATCGGTCTGCCGCTTCCTGGGGTGATTTGCACCCGAAGAGTTGTTTTGCTTCTTCAAGTCCTGAAATACAAATTGTCAACTCCCTGATCAGGTCACGAAAATCCTCCGGTCGTTTGATCACGGGTTCCAAACCTGTATCCAGCGAGATCGGTACACCATACATCTTGGCAATTTCCACAGCACGCTTAACACTGTCTTTTTGCGGCGGTGTAAGCAATGCATATCCAGATATATGCAGTAATGCCGCATTTTTAAAATCCACTTCCTTCAAACTCGATGGCGCGTAATGTGCGTTTGCTCCACGATGAGTGAACATCGTCCGCTCGCCATCCGGTGTGACGATGGTGAAATTGATGCCTGTCATTGCTTCAGGTTCTATCTGGATCGATGAAGTCTGGATTCTGGTGGTGGCCAGAGAATCCAAAATGTTATCCGCCCAGCGGTCCCTACCTATACAACTGAGCAGCCTGGTGGTCGTTCCCAGGCGGTCCAGAAAAGCAGCTGTGTTCAGAACAGCACCGCCGATCTCAAATCTGACCTTATCTACCAAGCCGTCCCGGCCTGGTACCGGGAACTCTGGAACAGGCCAAAAAGAATCGATATTCACATCCCCCAAAAGCAGGATCTCTCCTGCGTTCATTTCCTTAATCCCCGTCCTGGCTCATAGAGTGGGCTGCTCTTAACAGCCTGAATGAATTCTTCAATTCGTTTGAGATCTTTCAATACCCGGCTGCCCTCAATGTTGGTAGATGTATTGCTATCCACACCCCAAGGTCGTACAATCTCCATGGCTTTCTGAACGTTGTCTGCGCTCAATCCTCCCGCCAGAATGACCGGGATCTTTACTTCTTCTACGATGAGTTTGCTTACATTCCAGTCATGCGTAAATCCGGTGGCGCCCACCCCGGGGAACCCCTTCGCACTCGTATCCAGGAGCAGTAGGTCGCTGACCTCCGCGTATTGTTTGGAAACCTCAACGCTGGATGCATCTTCCACTGAGATCGCTTTCATCAAAAGGATGTCTGGCGATAATCTCTCTCGAATGGTCCGCATGGCTTCCAAATTCACCTGGTCCACCTCGCTGGATATATGCACAATGTCTGGTTCAACATACTCTGCCATTCGTAGGATCTCTTCTACATCCACTGCCATGGTTATTGCTGTGGACGTCCCTTGAGCGGGGATCGCCCTGGCAATCTCGCGCGCTTCTTCGAAAGTCAATTCCGCAAATACTTCGCCATATTTTCCTGCGATGAAGCCGATGTTATCAACGCCCATTTCTACAGCGGCAGCTGCTTCTTTGGGATCGGTGAATGCATAAATTTGGATGATCATTACTGGGATTATCCTTCCTTAAATTATAGATATCAAAAATTATATCGAAGGATTAGGATTTTGGAGTGCAGGGGTCAAGTATCAAGGACGAATGACAATTGAGATGATACAAATTTCATTGTGTTATAGTCAAATTAAGAGGTAATGATGAACACGCCTGAGATTTTTGTTGTTTCCGGTGGCAGTGGTGCTAGCGGAGATCAATTGGTTCAAACCGCATTGGCTCAATTTCCCGATAACAATGTGATAGTCAAGATCTTTTCCAATATCCGTGAATTTGACCAGGTGGATGAATTATTAAATCATGCAAATTTGCAGGATACTGTCATCGTGCACACACTGGTTGATTTGAAATTATATGAATACTTGACCAGTAAAGCAGATCAAATGGGTATCTTCCATATTGATGAGATGCAGAGACTTTTGCAGAAAATCTCTTCAATGCTCAATAAAGATCCGCAAGGTCACCCCGGTCTATACCGCAAACTAAACAAAAAATACTTTGATCGCATTGCTGCGATCGAGTTTACGATGGCGCATGATGACGGCAAAGATCCTGCGGGGTGGAAAGAAGCAGAGATCGTGCTGACCGGTGTTTCTCGCGTGGGGAAAACACCTTTGAGTATGTATCTTTCGGTTTTAGGTTGGAAGGTGGCTAATGTTCCATTAATCAATGGCCTTGATCCAAATCCGCTCCTTTTTGAAGTTGCCCGCCGGAAGTTGGTTGGGCTCACCATTCATCCTGGTCAACTGGTAATCCATCGTCAACATCGCCAGAAACGTCTGGGGGCGCAGGTTTCAAATTATGCCGATCCTTCAAAAGTATTGGAGGAATTGGAATTCTTCAATGAGATGCTGCGAAAGAAAAGCGTCACTCGGATAGATGTAACAGACAAACCGATCGAAACGACTGCCGATGAGGTACTACGGCACGTTCAGCATCAATGATATTGATTTAGTAAAAATCACTGATATTGATGGAGTAATCCACCATGAATGATTGCAGGACTTCTTTATCATCAATAAAGACAGGTTCATCCGCTCCGGGAACTTCGAATTCACCCTCCAAACCCGCATCTGTATAAAGCATCGCATATAAAACTTTCGTTGTGGAAAGCGGATCGATGGTCACTTCAACGCCCAAATTTTCTCCGGCAACTACAGGTGCATATCCGATGATCGCACCCGGGGTGCTAGCCACGTTGGAGTGAATAACAATCCATCCTGGACCATCACTGTATACTTTGGGAACAATTACGCTATCATCAACAATGCTTTGGTCCACAATTTCAATGGAAGGCTGTTGCTCCTTATGAGACCTCACACCTCCTCCTGTGGCAGGAATTGGAGCGCATGCGGAAATTAGAGTTAAGCTGCTTATCAGAATACGTAAAAGCCATTTTTTCATTTTTGTAATTCTCCTCAAATAACTTTTTCTTATGGATCTAACCTTTCCAAATTGATTTTGGGGTACTTCGATAGAATGTTCACCCTCAAGGTAAAACTCAGCTAAGGTAAGGGTATGTGATCCGAATGGATTGAGTTTCTGCCATTCTATTAACCGCGATTGGCTTATCTATTCCAGGGTATTCAAAAATTCCCCGTTGTCCCAGATCCTTGTGTACTCTTGCAAATAAGACTACAGTCGCATTGGATAGATCGATCTCAATTTCAAATTGCCTGAATATTCCCGGAAAAATCTGCCGATAACCAATCATCTGACCTGGCATACCGTACTCATCTGAGTAGATGGCGATCCAGCCGGGCTCGTTGCTTTGGACTTCATCAACCACAATCTTGCTATTAGTCACTGCTTGGTCATAAATTTCAAGGACTGGGATTTCTGGTAATGTGATTGGTTCCTCGGATATTCTTTCTTGGTTGGAGGGCGATCCTAGTGTCATCATCCCAAGTAGGATGACCAGGCATAAGATGATCAATGGCAGCACTCTGTTATCCATAAGATTTACAAATGTTTCTGGTTTTTAAATAGGAAACCCGGGATACGCATCCCTCCCGGGTTTCACCTTCTAATAGTTGTTAATTGATGGAAAATGCTTCCATAACCACAGAACCATCACGAGTTGCCGGAAGGTCAGCGCCAGGGAATTCATAGGCGGATAGTTCGCCCTCATCGATGTGCAGCATCGCAAATAAAACATCAGTTGATAGCGATTCATCGATCAAGACCTGGACATTGCTGTTCAGTCCATTCGCAAGAGCGCTGAATCCAATGACTGCGCCGGGTGCTCCGTCGTTATCTGCGTGGATCACAATCCATCCCGGTCCGTCGCTAACAACCTGATCAATGACCACGGAGTTTGCCAAGAGCAATTGATCTCTGACGGATACAGAAGGAATGTACCTGAGCACACCCAGGCTGGAATCGATCGCGGTTTCAATCAAACCTTGTTCATCCAGCTCAAGTCCTTCATCACTCAACGACTTATCGTCAATCGAGCCCAAATTCATGGCCATGGTTTCATCAGCGAGAGCTTCTATCTCTAGAACCTCATCACTCAATACTGATTCACCACCAGTAGCAGGTATGGGTGAACAAGCTGCAATCAATGCAGCGAAAATCATAAGGATTGGTAGCAATTTGGTGGACATTTTCACCTCTTTCTGTTTTTCTATCATAGGAGGTTGAAATCCGGATATTTATCTGATGTTTGTTAACATTAATACTTAAGCATCAATGTAAAATTTATTTTTATTAAATACAACCGAATCGAGAGTTTGAGTTATCTTGAATTCAAGGTGGCCAAATGAGTTAACCTTACAGACCTTTTTACCAACAGTCATAAGCTGGTGGATTGCTATAAACTGGACAATCGTTTTTTTATAATCAGGTAAAGCAATCTATAGTAAAAGAGCGAGTGATATGATAGAAACTCCCGCAGCCATTAGATAAGAAGTTATAGATAAACAGGATCAAGATCAATAAACGGATAAAAGTTAAGGTCCATAGGGAATTTCTAATTGGTTTGTCCAATCAATTGTTTTATGTGCGTTCGATTTTTTCTTTAAAATAACCCAACTTTAATGCACTTGTGTCTGCACGGAAAGCGAATCCCCATCAGATTGAAGAAAAACAAGAGGTGAATGCGCCTCAAAGGGGCTTATATAAATTATTGATAAGCTTTTGGGATTGCTTATCGGCGCCGAACCAGGGCAAACGACAGAAAGATCAAGAGTATTCCCACGCCAATATACACCCAGGTGTCTGGATATGCCTGCAGGAATGACAAGGTGTGAATTTGAGTATAGCGGGCATAATCCATTCCTAGATCGCTGATCCCGGCGAGGGACAGAAAGCCCGAAAGGACAAAAGCTAAACCTGCGATCAATAATAGATTACCCATTCTTAAACCTGCCTTCTTTTTTATATCATCTTCAATTTAATATTTTAATTCTTGTTATCAGTTCAGAATATTTTGATAACGTCAAGTAGGTTGAGGACGATCAAAATCGCGATCACAATTACAATAGCCAATCCAACCAAAGAGAGGTTTTTCTTTGTTGCAACTTGGCTCACCACATTGGAGTTTGATCGCGAGATTTCTTCTACTACCTTGCCCGCTTCCGCTGTATCGTCTAATCTGGTGGCAATATCCGCTTGGGCGACAATGCCAACGATGCGATCATCCGCATCAACCACAGGAATCCGGCGTATCTGCTGGTTCGACATGGTAGAAAGAGTCTCATTTACATCGTCTGTATCACGGACACAAAAGACATTCCTGTTCATCACACGTTCTACCTTGGTAGTTTCCGGATCCATGCCTTCAGCAACAGCTTGAACAGCAATATCACGGTCGGTGAGGATGCCCACGATCTTTCGATTTTCCTCTGAATCTACAATGGGAAGCGCGCCAAAATCCCCTACTTTCATCAGCTCGGCAGCTTTTTTTATAGTATCAACCGGCAGGCAGCATACCGGATTCTTTGTCATTATTTCTCTATTGATCATTTTTCCACCTCACAAAATTCTTACCAGGATCAGGATCAATATGACGACTAATAGCAGGTGAATCAAGTTTCCACCCCTACGCCCCAAAAAGCCCAATAACCAAAGAACCAACAAAATTACTACGATTAATTCAAGCATTGTGCATATCCTTTCCTTGAACTAAATTCTCGGATTTAGCATTTTTAGAAAAGGTGTCTTAATATTGCAATCTTCAAATCAAAAGATCACCGCCGTCGCTTGAGATTTCTCTTTATACGTACCGGCACAGGTACCAGATCATCCCTGAAAGCTAGCCAAATTCCAATAATCGATAGAATGATAGGTAATACTAATCTCATAAAATACCCCTTTCTTTTTCATAATTTCATTAAATACAGAAATTCCTGAATAATTATTATCGATTTATAAATAATTCCGGATTTCTGACATAACATATTTAGAACATCGAAAAAAACATTAAGGTCTTTTTTTTTAAGTAAGAAACAGGGCACCCGGGTCCTCAATGTAATGAGGAGGACATGATGAAAAATACATCGGAATCTTCACAATTGCTTGATCTGCTTAATCAAGCGCTGGAGCGCGAATTACAGGTATCCGTCCAGTACATGATGCAGCATGGGATAGCAGCTGGGCAGAAGGAAGTAGGCATTCCATTAACCTCAACAGAAAAACAGCATAACTTTGTTGCGACACATTTTCCCTACTTCCTACCTGGTAATTCACTCAAAAAAAATCGCCATCACCGAAATGCGCCATGCAGAAGCCATCACGGAGAGAATTGTCTTGTTGAGTGGCAAACCGGTCTCTCAACCGGCGAAAATCATAATTGGCGGAACAACTAAAGAAATGCTTGAGAACGACCTTGAACAGGAGCGCGGAGCGATCAAGTTATACAACCAGATCACCTCATTATCGGAAAAATCAGGAGATTAGATCACTGCCAAGCTCTTTCGTATGATTCTAAAGGATGAAGAGGGCCACCATCAGATCTTCACAGACCTTTTAAAATCTTAATTCCCAAACTGGCAAGAAAACAGGATCTTTAGTTTTTTACAATGGCCGATAACGTTTATCAAAGAGATCAAAGAGTTGCGCATGGATCAACAATAAGACCTGATTTATTTGGCATATTCCCAGGAAAGCGATTACCGCTAAATTCAACTAAAGACTTGTTCTCTAAAAAGAAGGTTTAACTTTAGCCTAATTTCGTACAGAATTAATTCTCAATTGAAAATTCCACGGTTTCCGGAACCATGTATGCATTGGTATCAGAGGATCTGAACGCAAGTGCTGAAATCGTGTGTGTGCCGTTACTGAATAGTGTTGTATCAAGTTCATAAGAGAAGCCAAAATTCGGTGAACCATCCCTTCCAGGGTAAGCATTGGCAACATCAGTCCTGGATTCATCGTAAAACGCAGTTCCGATCAGTTCGTCGTCAATATAGATCTTGACACGCCCGATTGGATTTTCATCATCAAACGCCCAACCATAAACGGGATAAACGCCGGAAATTATCTGGCCAGGTGCTGGACTATCAAGGAATCCAAATGGAATAGAGTCGGGAACAGTCTCAATTGATGTTGTGGAATCCGATGGGCATAAAGCCTCCGATCCCACTTTTCAATACTCCACCTTCCCATCGATCATGGTCATCAACACCTGGATATCTTTTATCGCGTCTACGGGAACTTCGAGCGGATTATCTGACAGGATAATCAAATCGGCCAATTTGTCTGATTCCAGGCTGCCGATTTCATTTTCTCTATTAATTGCATAAGCTGCATTGATGGTCATCATTGGCAGCACTTCTTCGATATTCAGCGCTCCAGCTTTGAGCCATTCGGGTGGCTCACAGATGGAGCCGTCTTCGGAGATCGACCTGCGTGTCGCCATCGCCCAGGCATGGTATAACGGGTTCATGTTGGGCGGAATTCCCGCAAGCAGCAATAAGAATAGAAATAAGAAAAAGGATGAAAATTGAAAATAATGGTCTCTTCATCTTAACCTGACTTTCCTATCATCAATTTGATTGTAGGAATAGGCAACTTTAAATACTGGAGAATTTAAATAATTAATATGATGCTAATAATTCTGAAAATCCGTAGGGTGGACGCGATTAAATCCTTGACGGTTGAATGGATTTATAAATAAATATGTAGTCGGAATAATTCACTTTTAGAGATAATAAGACGATTTCTTAAAACCTCTAACATACGTATATTGTAGGATAAAGAAGACTTGCCCTTTCCTCTAGGTTATTTCTGGCAACTGTTTCGAATTCTCTATATCTCCAAACTTCACAAAATCTCTTTATTAACTGCCTCCATACAATGGGATGATCGCCCCATTGATCCTTCCACCCTCTTCTGAACATAGAAACTCCAGCATCGCAGCGATCTCCTCAGGCAGCGCCCAACTTTGATTCTTTTCACTCGGCTCTTTCAGCCGCAAATGATCATCATCGATCGTCCGCACACGGATCACGTTCGCTGTGACGCCCGTTCCCTTGACCTCGTTTGCCAGCGTCTTCAGCAATGCTTCCTCCCCTGCCCTCGAAACGGTATACGGAGCCGATTTCGCTGGAGTCTCTTCTACGCTTGGTGAGGATACGATCGCTAACCGTCCCCAGTTCTGCTGCAGAAAATTTTGGCTGAAAACCTTTGCCAGGAAAAAAGAAGTCCAAATATGATTCTGAATCATTGTCTCCATTTTCTCCGCCGGCGTCTCGCTGATAAGATCGCCGCCCAGCCAACCTCCCACAAAATTAAAAAGGATATCCGCCCGGCCAAATTTATCTAATGTTGTTTGTAAAACAATTTGCGCCCCTTCTTCTTTGGTTAGGTCGGCTTCGATGCCCAACCAGTCTTCATTCATCAACCCCGCTTCTGCTGCTGTCGTGCTTAACCGGCTCAAATTCCTCCCCACCAGCACCACTTTGGCTCCTGCCTTGACCAATCGCTTGGCCGTTGCTTTTCCTACCCCGCTGTTCGCCCCGGCGATGACCACGACCTTTCCTTCTAAATCCATTTTTTTCTCCTGATTTCGTTTTCAGTATTAGTCTGCATGAATACATGCTGCATAATATCAAATTGCATTTAAGAAAAACATAATAAGAGTATTAATATTTCTGAAATTTATTCGGATTGTTTTATGTAAACAATCGACCACGATCAACCTCGGACAAATTTGTTCGCAATCCTAAAAAAACTTGCAGATTATTCCCTCTCCCCGCTGGGGAAACCATGACGCCTCGAAGACTTGAATAAGGATTCGAGGCGGAAATCTACGGATTGAATCGACTTCGTGTCGAAATCATTTAGTGGAGGGGCGAAGCGAGGAAGTGTTCGTGATGGATCCATAATGACTTCGTATTTAACATTCAACTCTCGTCTTCTTTGATATTCAAGAATAATTCCCATACGCAACAATTGCCTCATACATCGCGCGAATATTTCCTAGCGGTACATCCGGGCTGATCTCCCCGCACGCGATAATCCCGCCCTCAGGACCTCCGCATGCGTCAAATGTTCTTAGAACCTCCTCCCTTACTTCGGATACTGTACCAAAAGGCAAGATCCACTGCCGGTCAATATCCGTGCGGATGGCCAACCTGCCCCTCATATTTTCCTTCACCCAATCATGACCCATGATGGAAACTTGGCAGTTGATCACATCCACACCGATCTCAATCAGGTCCGGGATGATCTCATTAATGCGGCCGTCGGAATGGAACCAGACATGCATTTTCGCATCATGTACTTTCTTGAACATCTCTGCGTAACGTGGTTTGAATAGTTTCCGCCAGGAATCCGGCCTGATGATCAACCCGCGTTGCCCGCCCCAGTCATCCGCCAGTTGAATTCCTTCATACGCCTGGCTCGCCCACTGGTCGATCCACTTGAGGTTGAATTCCAGCATCGCGTCCATAAAAGGGATCAGTTCATTCGATTCAAGCGCGATATCAGCCAGAAAATTCTCCATTCCCCTTAATTGTTGCATCTGTTCGAAGTAAGTGATCCATGCGCCCCGCGCATACCAGTCCCCCCCTTTGCCGCGCATATGCCCGCTGTATTGACGTCCTGTGGGTGGGCCGGCGGAAAAGGTCTTCGGCCATTGGTAATCCCGCCAATGCGCCAGATCCTTAATCGGGTGATCGACCGGGATACCGCAGATGCCATCCCACTCCACCTTCCAAAGCGTCCCAAAATCATCCGCTTGTTGTCCCTTTTTATATAACGGGGGGTATTTTTCCAAGGGCAGGTTGTTCTGGAAATCCCATCCGAAGTCTTCACGGAATTCTGCAAGAATTTCATCCAATGCAGCGCCATACTTCAATTGCGCAGCCGGTAGCACCGCATGGGAAATCGGTACGCGGTCGGGAAAGCTAAACTCGATCGCCCTTTGTACTCTCTCACTGCTGTTCATTTTTTGTTTTAGAACAGATCTTTGGACTATCCTTATTTATCCTTATTCATTTCGATCGCCATGGCTATTGCGCCTAATCCGCCGGATCGATTGCCTAACGCGGGCGGGAGTATAAAGTTATCGATGTCATTCAAGATCATGTTGGACTGTAAGTAGCGATTATTGATTTTCAGTATCTTTTCCCTGACATCGGCGTGGAATGTCGGGTGCTGGGATACACCTCCGCCGAGGATGATGCGCGTCGGCGAGTAAGCATAGATCAGGTTCACCAAAGCATAGGCGGTGTAATCGGTTTCCAGATCCCAAGCTTGATGGTCATTCGGGAGGGTTTCCGGTCGTTTTTTCCATCGTTCATTCATAGCGATCCCTGTCGCAAGCCCTTCCCAGCAGTCGCCATGAAACGGACACATGCCCGGGAACGGATCCTTTGTTAGGTCATGGGGAATAAACATATGCCCGGCTTCTGTGTGTACCAGCCCGTGCAGTAATGCTCCGTTGATGATCACACCGACACCGATTCCGGTCCCGATCGTGACGTAAATAAAGGGATCCATATGGCTGTTTTCCACAACCCAGTAATGCTCGCCGTAAGCTGCGGCGTTGACATCAGTGTCAAAGGTTACAGGGATCGATAAACCGCGTTCAATTTCTCCGAGTAAATCGACGTTTCGCCAGCCGGGTTTGGGAGTGGAAGTAATGAAGCCATAATGTGGAGAGTCTTTTTTTAAATCCACCGGGCCGAATGATCCGATCCCAACCGCCTCAAGCTCGTTTCTATCCCGATAGGGCTTAAAAAACTCGATCGCTCTTGAGATCGTCTCTGTTGGATTGGTTGTTGGGAACCTCTCTTCAGCGATGATCTCTTCAGGATTCCGCCCAATGATACAAACGAATTTGGTGCCGCCCGCTTCAATGCCGCCGTAAAGTTTCAAATTCACCTCTTGCCAAATCCGGAATAATTTCCTTTTATGCTTTTACTCGAGCCCGGTAGGAGCTCAACAAAACAGCCAGGAATACGATCATGGCTTTTACCACATACTGGGTATGCACGTCAATATTGAGCAGCGTCATGCCGTTGCTGATAACGCCTGTGAAAATAACGCCGATCAAGGTGCCCCACACTTTGCCGACGCCGCCATCAAAACTGGTTCCGCCTACAACCACCGCGGCGATCACATCCAGCTCCCAGCCGTTTCCAAAAGTGAAAGTGCCCGACATGACCTGCCCGGATGTCATAAAACCGGAAATGACGGACATGATCTGCACGGCGATAAAAGCAATGATCTTTGTCTTACCCACATCAATACCACTTAACCGCGCAGATTCAGGATTGCCGCCTACTGCGTAGGTCGCCCGTCCTGTGGTTGTATATTCCATAATGAACCAGATCGCGAAAAAGCATAAGAGCAGGATGACAGCGGCAATAGGGATGCCATTCGCTCCGCCGATCCGCCCTCCGCCCAGGTTGTTATACCATTCCGGGAACTGGTTTGCGATCGGAAATCCGCCAGAAAGAATACCGGCAAGCCCGAGTAACGCGTAGCGGCTGGTCAAGGTAACGATAAAAGCCGGCATGCGCGTCTTTTCCTGGAACACACCGTGCAGCCATCCGATAAAGACCGCCATGAGGAGGCAGACGGCCATGCTCAACAGGCACGCAACGGTCAGATTCATTCCTCGGGCTGTCAGGTCACGGCAGGCAACCGCCACGATCACGCCTGATAAACCGACAGTTGACCCGATGGATAGATCGATCAATCCACTGATGATCACCATGGTCATCCCAAACGCGATCACACCTTTCAGCGCGTTGGCGCGTAAAATATTCGTCCAGTTTGCCCAGGTCATGAACCGGTTGGCGGTCAAAGTCAAGCCGATCACCAGCAAGATCAAACAAATCTCAATGATGTGGTCGAGCAGGAAAATGGCAGTTCTTTTTCGGTCAAACCCCTTACTTGTTGCAGTTGCGATTTTCATTCTCTCTCACCCTCCCATACAGATTTCATATAATTCCGAAACTTTGATCTTTTCCGGATAGACCTCGTCAACAATACGTCCCTTGCGCATGATCAGGATCCGATGGCAGACTTCCAGAAGTTCTTCCAATTCAGTGGAAACAAAAATCGATGAAACACCCTTCCGCGCCTGCTGCCAAATGATGTCAAAGATCTGTTGTTTGGCATTCACATCGATCCCGCGCGAGGGTTCGTCATACAGCATGATCTTCGGGCTGGTGTTGAGCCAGTTGCCCACCACAACCTTTTGTTGGTTGCCGCCTGAGAGCGAGTTACAAGTGGCGTCAAGATGGCTGATCACGATGTCCAGTTCCTTCACTTGTTTTTCGGCAAAAGCATTCCTCATTTCCTTGTTTTCGATCCACCCGTTGGCGGTGATGTGCATGCTCGCGTAGCACAGGTTGTCGCGTATCGATTGGATCAGGATCAGTCCCTCAGTTTTCCTGTCTTCCGGTGTCAGCCCGATCCCTGCCCTCACCATTTTGACCGGATTGGTTGAACGGAAAACCGCCTTCCCGATGATCACCTCACCCTGCTCGAAAGGTTCCGCTCCAAAGATTCCCCGCAGCAGTTCGGTGCGGCCGGAGCCAAGCATGCCCGCGATGCCAAGCACCTCCCCCCGATTCAGAGAAAAGTTGATATTTGTGTATTTCCCTTCCCGGGTTAATCCTTTCACTTCCATGACAATCTCATTTTGGATCTTAAGGTCGCTGGGGCGTTCCTTTACCTTGACCTCACCAAACATCATTTCAATAATATCTTTCTGGGATAATTCCTTCATATTCTTTGTGCCGATTAATTGGCCGTCTCGCAGCACAGTCACAGTATCGGCAATTTTCGGGAGTTCCTGCAGCTTGTGCGAAACGTAGATCACGATCACACCCTGGCTTCTCAGCGCCTTGATCGCTTCAAACAGGTTTTCAACTTCGTTCTGGGCTAATGCGGATGTGGGTTCGTCCAGCATGATCACCTTGGCGTTCAGGCTCAGCGCCTTGGTGATCTCCACCACCTGCATTTGCCACATGCTCAACCGGGATACGAGTTCCTGAGGGTTGATATCCGATTTCATTTTCTTTAATAGCGCTTTGGATCTTTCGACAACTTCAGGCCAATGGATAATCTGGTTCTTGGTTGGCAGTCTTCCGAGGAAGATGTTTTCCGCCACGGTCATCCCTGGGACCAGGCTCATCTCCTGGTATACGCTGCAGATCCCCTGCTCATAGGCGTCCGAGGTGGAGCGCAGATGCAGTTTTTCTTCATTTAGAAATAGGCTGCCTTCAGTGGGGATGACAGCGCCTGCCAGGATCTTTAACAAAGTGGATTTACCGGAGCCGTTCTTCCCCACCACCGCATGCACCTTTCCTCCATCAAATGTCAGGTTGACATCATCCAGCGCCCGTGTGCCGGGGTAATCTTTGGTTATATGCTCCGCTCGAATGGTTAGCGCTTCCATCAGGGATCCCTCTTTTTGCTTGATGTGGAAGGGGAGACAAAATTGTTTTTGCCTCCCCTTTGGAATTTTTTTCTTGCTTTATTCTATACCGGGATTAATTTAACCCGTTCGCTGCGCGCCAGGCAGTAACGCCTGCGGGATCAGTCATGCTCAGGTACGTGCCGGGTACGATCACGGTCTTGCCTGCGTCCGGGTTGGTCTCACCCAACAGGGTCAGCGCCAGTGATTCCACTGCCTTGTAGCCCTGCCCGTACGGGTCCTGCGCCACCACCGCGATCAGGATGTTGTCACCGCTCAGGATCATGCTGGTCTGCTGGTCGCCACCGTCATAGCCGAAGACCACCACCTTGCCCGCCAACCCCGCCTGCTTCACCGCCATCGCCGCGCCGATCGTGCTGCCGTCATTGCATGCCCAGATCACGTTGATCTCCGGGTGCGCCGTCAGCATGTCGCTCACTTTCGCGATCGCGTCATCCTGCAGGTGCGAGCTCACCGCCGCCACTTCCGTGTACTCCACGCCGCCTTCGTCCAGCCCTGCGTAGAACCCGCCCCAGCGCGCCTTCGACTGGTCGGGCAGTTGGTCGTCAAAGTCCACCCGCGCCACGTTCACCGCCCCGCTGATGTTGGCTTTGATGTATTCCGCTGCGTTCACGCCCACCAGCTTGCCGTTGGTCGCGTCATCCGAGGTGTATCCCCCCGCCAGGAAGCTCATGTCTCCCAGGTTCATGTTCGTTACCGCAACCTTAATGCCTTTGTCCGCGGCTTCCTGTAAGTTCGCAATGGATGCGTCCGGGCTCAATGGCGCAATCGCGATTCCATCTACTTCTTGCGCAATGTAGGTCTGGATCAGCTCCGCTTCCTTGGCCTGGTCGTTGTTCGTGTTGGCCGTCAATACCGTGATGCCGTATTTCTCGCCCGCTGCCTTGTATCCCTCCACCATGCTCTTCATGAACTGGTCATCCTGGAATACAATACCAGCGACGGTAAGTTCCTTTTCAGGTGCTGCGCCGACAGCGATCGCTTCCATCCCATTGGCTTTCCGCCAGGTATTGATGCCTTCCGGATCAGTAACGCTTAGGTAAGTGCCGGGTACGATCACGGTCTTGCCTGCGTCCGGGTTGGTCTCACCCAACAGGGTCAGCGCCAATGATTCCACCGCTTTGTAGCCCTGCCCGTACGGGTCCTGCGCCACCACCGCGATCAGGATGTTGTCACCGCTCAGGATCATGCTGGTCTGCTGGTCGCCACCGTCATAGCCGAAGACCACCACCTTGCCCGCCAACCCCGCCTGCTTCACCGCCATCGCCGCGCCGATCGTGCTGCCGTCATTGCATGCCCAGATCACGTTGATCTCCGGGTGCGCCGTCAGCATGTCGCTCACTTTCGCGATCGCGTCATCCTGCAGGTGCGAGCTCACCGCCGCCACTTCCGTGTACTCCACGCCGCCTTCGTCCAGCCCTGCGTAGAACCCGCCCCAGCGCGCCTTCGACTGGTCGGGCAGTTGGTCGTCAAAGTCCACCCGCGCCACGTTCACCGCCCCGCTGATGTTGGCTTTGATGTATTCCGCTGCGTTCACGCCCACCAGCTTGCCGTTGGTCGCGTCATCCGAGGTGTATCCCCCCGCCAGGAAGCTCATGTCTCCCAGGTTCATGTTCGTTACCGCAACCTTAATGCCTTTGTCCGCGGCTTCCTGTAAGTTCGCAATGGATGCGTCCGGGCTCAATGGCGCAATCGCGATTCCATCTACTTCTTGCGCAATGTAGGTCTGGATCAGCTCCGCTTCCTTGGCCTGGTCGTTGTTCGTGTTGGCCGTCAATACCGTGATGCCGTATTTCTCGCCCGCTGCCTTGTATCCCTCCACCATGCTCTTCATGAACTGGTCATCCTGGAATACGACGCCGGCAATGGTCAAGTCCGTTGTCGCTGCTTTGGGGGTGGTTCCGCAGGCGCCTAATAACATGGCAATGATGGCAACCACGCTGAAGGCGAACACACAATGCATTCTTTTCATTATTTTCTCCTTATTTATTGGTTAAACTATATGGTCCTGCTGGCATACGATTTGGTTCTGACTTGGTCGATCCTCCTTTCACTTGAAAAAACTGGTGGGAATTTCCCTGTTCGTAAGAGATAAGATGTCTGTTTCCCATTATGTTTAGTTATGAAAATATTAGCACAAACAAAAATCAAATACAAGCATGTTTGTTAATATTCTCTCACTTTTAATGTTTGATTTTTAACATATTTCGCGCTATAATCTCTGTAAATTCCCATATTCCTTTTCTGGCGGTGGAAAATGAAAAATAACGAACGTCAAGAACAGATCATGGCCTCCATTGGTGAGAACCAGTTTCTGTCGGTGGCTGAGTTGAGCGCTATGTGCGGCGTATCGGAAATGACCATCAGGCGCGACCTGGAGAAGCTCGATGCCCAGGGAAAGATCAAGCGCACCCATGGCGGCGCTGTTAGTGCTTCGCCGGATTTGGATGAGGAGCGCGGAAAGCTTCCGTTAGCTCAGCGCGAGGATATGCTTTTGCTTGAGAAAATGGATGTGATCATCGCCTCATCCGTCGATCCCTATTTTGACAGTCTGTTGGTGAACCGCGCGGGGAAACGGGATATCCCCATCATAGCTGAATCCATCGAGATCCCCAACCAGCGCACCATCGTGGCCGTCGACAACTATCAGGCGGGGTTTGACCTGGGCGTTTGGGCGCAGGAGTATTTCAAGGAAAAAGGTCTGGAGGAGATAGTTCTGCTGGATCTCACCTTTCACCAGCCCAACACGCAGGACCGCAGCCGCGGCTTTATCGAAGGATTCACTTCCGAAGATACGGCTTTTGAGAATGTCATCTCCATCAATGCCGAATCGCGTTTCTCCTCCTCCCACCAGATCGCGCATGACGCGCTCACCGTCCATCCCCAGATCAATCTCATTTTCGCCATCAACGACATCACCGCCCTGGGCGCCATGCGCGCCTGCCGTGACCTGGGTATCGATTCTTCCCAGATGACCGTGGTGACATTCGGTCTGGAAGGCGAAACGCTGATCGATGAAATGATGCAGCCTGACAGCTACTGCAAAGCCGGGTTGGCCATGTTTCCTGAAATCATTGGGCGCGTCTGCATCCGCGAAGCGGTCAGCGCGTACAACCGCCAGCCGCAGCAGAAATACAACATCACACCACACGCGGTGATCTCGCCCGCCAACATTTCCAATTTTTACACGCGATCCTCTTCAGGTTGGAAGCTCAATTGGTCATCGGTGGACAAGACGCTCGATCTGCCGGAGAACCTGACCAGGGAGCAGATCGAAGCCGAAAACTGCCCAAAGAATATCGGCATGATCGTCCCCTTCCCCGAGCATGAATGGTACAAGAACCTGACCGGGCTGGTGCGCGAGCACGCCGAGCGCAACGGTGTGGACCTGCATGTCATCGATGCCGACCAGTGCGTCCGAGATGAGGTTGCCCTGCGCCGCCGCCAGATCGCTCGCAAGGCCGCCTCCCTGGTTAAGCCCGGCGACGTTCTGCTCATCGACAGCGGCCCGCTGTCGGGTATGCTCGCGGAGGAATTGAAAAGCGCCAGCGACATCACCGTCATCACCAATTCCATGGAGGCGTTCCAGACCCTCAACAGCGAGCCCGGCATCATCCTCATCTCCACCGGCGGCGCCCTGCGCGCCAGCACGCAGTCCCTGGTCGGCCCCACTGCCGAGATGGCGCTCAGCGATCTGCGCGCCGATAAGCTCTTCCTGATGGTCAGCGGCATCACCCTCGACTTCGGTCTCTCGCACCACACCATCTCCGAGGTCACCATCAAGCAGGCCATGGTCCGCTCCGCTCGTGAGGTCGTCCTGGTCGCCGACCACTCCGCCTTCATGGCCGACGTGGGCATCCAGGTCGCGCCCCTCAGCGTGGTCGACCTGCTCATCACCGACGACGCCCTGCCGCCCTCCACCCGCCTCGACCTCACCCGCACCGGCATGCATCTCTTGATCGCGTGATTTCGATGTTTTTTCGTAGGCTGGGTTGAGTGAAAGCGAAACCCATGGTTGTCATCCTGCTCGAAGAGCACTCTTTGAGTGAAGGCGAAGCCTGAAGGATCTCGGCCTTGCTTTGGAAGGATCTCGGTTTTTTTCTCACACTCGCCTCGACCTTATCCGCATCGGCATGCACCTCCTGATTGCGTAATGCGTGGGTGTCATCCTGCTCAAAGAGCACTCTTCGAGTGAGGGCGAAGCCTGAATGATCTCGGCCTTAAGTCCAATTCGACCTCAACCACAACGGATTGCATTTCCTCATCGCGTAATAATTCACTTGTCTCCCTCCAAATTCGTTTTTCATTTGGGGGGAGATCAGAGAGGGGGATAACGTGACCTCACCCGCACCGGCATGCACCTCCTGATCACGTGATCTCGTAGGCTGGGTTGAGCTAAGGCGCCCTCCATTGTTGTCATCCTGCTCGAAGAGCACTCTCTGCGTGCGCTCTCTGAGTTGAGTGAAGGCAAAGCCTGAAGGATCTCGGCCTTGCGCAGGACGGACCTCGGCGTATCTTTCCCCCTCCACCCGCCTCGATCTCACCCGCACCGGCATGCACATCCTCATCGCGTAATAATTCACTTGTCTCCTTCCAAATGTGTTTTTTATTTGGGGGGAGATCAAAGAGAGGGGTAATGGACCTCACCCGCACCGGCATTCACCTCCTCATAGCATAATGCGTGGGAGTCATCCTGCTCAAAGAGCACTCTTCGAGTGAAGGCGAAGCCTGAAGGATCTCGGCCTTAAGTCCAATTCAACCTCAACCGCACCGGATTGCACCCCCTGATCGTGTAATAATTTCACTTTTCTCCCTCCAAATTCGTTTTCCATTTTGGGGGAGACGTAAGAGGGGGGAAAATTAATTTAATCAGGGTATCGTCATATAGATTATTGTATACTCCTAAAAATTACACAAAAAAGGTAAACAATGGATCTCAAATTCGTCGAATTCGCAAACAGCGCCCGCATCATCGTGGAAGACTGCCTCAAGCTCAAACCGGGCGATGAAGCCCTGGTGCTCACCGACACCCGCGCCGAGGATTACTGCGGCATCTCCCCCATGCTGCACGCCATCACCGGCGCAGTCAAGGCCGCCGGCGCCGAGCCCGTCGTCATGTCCTATATCGCCAAAAACTCCAACGGTGAAGAGCTGCCCCACGCGGTGGCGGTCGCCATGAAGAACACCCCCGCCATCATCGCCCTCACCACCCGCATCATCCTGCATACCACCGCTTGCCGCGAAGCGCGCACCGCCGGCTCACGTGTGCTGCTGCTGCCGCCCGGCAACGGCGTCGGCTACACCAACGACATGTACTATCGCGTGATGCCCAAGAGCCGGCAGGAGATCGAAGAGATCGCCGCGCTCACCAACCGCATCGGCGGGTACTTTCAGCGCGGCAAAGAGGTCAAAATCGCGACGAAGAAGGGAACTGACCTGACCCTCAACGTCGGCCAGCTGCGCATGTCCTTCAACAACGGCTACTGCGACCAGCCCGGCGCCATGCAGTTCATCCCCTCCGGCCAGCTCGCCATCGGTGTCGATCCGGGCAGCGCCAACGGCACCCTCGTCTCCGACATCAGCATGTCGCGCGTCTCCGCTCCTCTTTCCCAGCCCATGGTCATAGCTGTAAAAGACAGCTATGTCACGGACATCCAGGGTGGGCGCGAAGCCGAAGAGTTCACGAAGATCATCGCCAGCCAGGACGACCCGCAGGCATATCTCATCAGCGAGGTCGGTTTGGGCATGAACCCCAAGGCCCAACCCGGGCGCGACACCCTTGAGAACGAGCACATCTACGGCGGCGGCCACATCGGCATCGGCTCCAACTCCTCCTTCGGCGGAAGCGTCAACTGCAAGAACAACTGGCATGTCGACACCTGCTTCCTGGACGCCACCATGTGGGTCGACGGAGTGAAGATTGTCGAGGACGGCGTCTATTTGGTTTAATCCCATCCCGTTAGTCTCTAACCCCCGATCCCCGCGGCGTCATCGCCGCCATAGCTTTTTGCATAAAGCCCAGTTTTTCATGCTTGGGAAAAAGATCCTCCCGCAGCCCGGGCATTCCCTGAAGCACTCCGTATGAGCGGAGAGCGGAAATCCCCGAAACATGCTGCCCTTCTGCCAGCAATGTGCAGGGGATTCCCCGGGTCTCTCCTGATTATGTTTTTTAATTAATTTCATATAAAGCCAGCGATTCATTGGAATTATGATTGTATAAATAATTTAGGAGAAATTGATTATGCCAAAAGAAAATTCGAAACCCGTTCTTCTCTCAGGAGACAATCCCCAGATCCCCAAGGGTGACGGGGATGCCCCCGTGCAGGCCTACATCAATGCGATCCCGGGTTGGAAACAGGACGTTGCCCGTTATCTCGACAAGCTCATTGTGAAAAACGTACCTGACGTGAAGAAAGCCGTCAAATGGAATTCCCCATTTTATGGCGTGGAAGGAGAAGGTTATTTCCTCAACTTCCATTGCTATACGAAATATGTTAAGGTTGCTTTCTTTAACGGCGTCTCTCTCGATCCCATGCCTCCTGGTGAGTCCAAGGACGAAAAAGTGCGCTATTTGGAAATACGAGAAAATGCGCTGCCGGACGAGGAGCTGCTTTCCAGTTGGATTAAACAAGCCTCCTCCCTGCCAGGTTGGACTCCCTAACCCAAGGAAATCATGTTTTTTGCAAGGCATCTGAAAATGGAGAATGGAGGATTATCAATTGAATGAGATAAATCCCAAAGTTAAAGACTTTATGGATAAATCCAAGCAATGGGGGGATGAATACCGCAAATTACGGGAGATTGTCCTCGATTGTGGCTTGACTGAGGATTTTAAATGGCGGGTGCCATGCTACACCAGTGAAGATAAAAATATTGTGATGATTCACGGATTCAAGGAATACTGCGCGATGCTCTTCCCCAAAGGCGCCTTATTAAAAGATCCGGAAAAGATTCTCATCCAGCAGACTGAAAATGTCCAGTCCGCCCGCCAGGTTCGTTTCACCAGTCTTGATGAGATTGAGGAATTGGAACCCATTTTAAAAGGGTATATCAAAGAGGCAATTGAAGTTGAAAATGCCGGGCTTGAGGTTGATTTTAAGAAAACCTCGGAGTTCAACATGCCGGTAGAATTTCGCGAAAAACTGGACAAGGATCCTGGCCTCAATACGGCTTTCCACGCCCTCACTCCGGGCAGGCAGAGGGGATACTTGCTCTACTTTTCTGCGCCCAAACAATCCAAAACTCGTGAGTTAAGGATTGAAAAATATGAGCAGCAGATCCTCGCCGGTAAAGGGCTTAACGACTAAGGCTGAGAACCATGAGAGAACAAAAAACGATTATACAAGACGGCATAACCATCAAGTTCCATGCCGATGGCAAGAGCATCTTCGCCAAGGGGATAACCGAGAATGGCAAACCTCAGGGTTACTGGGAATGGTACCGCAAGGATGGCACTCTCAAGCGCTCCGGTTTTTTTGAAAATGGCGAGCCAGTCGGCACCTGGACCACTTACAACCTGCAAGGTGATCCCTATAAGGTGACCGATCGGTAGTAGATAGTAGGTTGAGTCTGTATGCTGTGTTGAACGCAGCGAGTGCGAAGCCTACCTTAGGTACTGGGAACCGTCCCCTTTAGGGGAAGCATCCCGCCAAAAATCCCGTGACTGTCGGTATTCTTACCGCAGCTTCTGTAGGCTAGGTTGAACGCAGTGAAACCCAGGAACTGAGCAGGTAATCGTCCCCGTAGAGGGAACTCAGGACCTGAAATGATCCCCCCCACAACTTTAATTTGCATTTTTCACTAAGAAATGATAATTTATATGTATGAGGAAGTAGATCAATTTGATTCAAATTTATGAGAGATTTTGTATGCAAATAGAGATTCACGAAAGTGGATACTGACTCATCCTGATTCTCATCAACAAATTTATGGCAGCTTCCAAAGGAAGAAAATTCTTTATGCAATATGAAAGATGATGGATTTCGCCTTTATTTTTAGGAAGATATACTTGGAAAATGATTCGAAGGAGTGGATAATATATAAAGGAGGTGGTGAATAAAACAAACGATCTTAGAGTGGGAAAAGCAAGTCTACATTTTATTCAAGGAGATGGAAAATGAAGAAAATTAGTTTGTTACTTGTTATTCTGGTTGCATTTGCTTTCGCGTTGACCGCCTGCGCGCCCAATGCCAAAGAAAAAGTCGTGTATGCCTCCGTTGTCAAGTCGATCGGCGACACATGGTTTGTTCGGTATGAAGAAGGTGTACTCCAATTTGGAGAAGACTTTGGCGTCGAATCCTTCATGGAAGGCCCCTCTCAGCCCGATTCAGCTGCCCAGGTAGCCATCATCGAAGACCTCATCGCCCAGGGCGTTAAGGTGATCGTCAATGTACCCTATGGTGTACCGGAAAACGAAGTGGCACAGAAAAAAGCCATGGATGCGGGCATCTTTGTGATCGGGCACGAAGCCGAGACCGCAGCCGCGGGCACCATGCACTACGACCTTGAAGGCTTTGAAGTATGCGCGGCGGGCGAGGAAGAAATGCGCGACCTCGCTGCATCAATGGGCGAAGAAGGCCAATACGCCCAATTCGTCGGATCGCTGACCAATGCTTCTCACAACATCTGGACCGATTGCGGCAAAGCCTACCAGGAAGCGAATTATCCGAATATGGAATGGATCGGCAAGTTTGAATCCAAGGAAAACGCTGAAAATGGCTACAACATGATGAAGGACCTTCTCCGCACCAATCCGGAGATCAAGGGTATCCAAAGTACGGACTCCGCTGAGATCATTGGCATTGGCCGGGCGATTGATGAGGCTGGTTTGCAGGATCAGATCATGGCCATCGGAACCTGCATCGTCGGCGATGTGGGCGATCTGCTCCAGACCGGCGCCGTGGATATGTGCATGATCTGGGATCCAAAGGATGCGGCTTATGCCGCGTTGGTCATGGGCCGCATGCTGCTCAATGGTGAAGAGATCAAAGAAGGCACCGATTTGCTGGCCCCCGGTTATGAGAGCGTCACAATCCGGGATGGCGCGAATGGTACTAAGGTTGTCGTTGGAAGCGCATGGGCGAAGATCACCAAGGACAACATGGATGAAATGAATTTCTAAACAAACACTGCTTGGAAAAAGATGGGTGGTAGAACACTGCCACCCATTTTTTTGAATTCATTAAAATTGTATTAAAAGAGAGAGCGTTTGGAAAATGGCAGATTGGGAATTACGTGCGGAAAATATTTATAAATCATTTGGTGGTGTAAAAGCCCTGGACGACGTTAGCCTGGAGATCAAACAAGGTGAGATCGTTTGCTTGGTGGGGGAGAACGGATCAGGAAAATCCACCATGATCAAGATCATCTCAGGTGTATATTCGGCGGATAAGGGAGAACTCATCATTAATGGTCACCGCTACCGCAATATTTCCCCCATAGAATCCATACGTAAGGGAATCCAGGTCATTTATCAGGATTTTTCACTCTTTCCTAATTTGACAGTGGCAGAAAACCTCGCCATCAACGATCAGATTTCCAGTGGAAAAAAGTGGGTGAATTGGCGGGAATATCGAAGAATTGCGGCGGAGGGATTGGCGGAGATTCATGTTTCCATAGATCTTGACCAATTAGCCGGTCAAATGTCGACGGCGGATCGTCAACTGATAGCTATTGCAAAAGCAATTATGTCTGAGGCTCGAATAATTATCATGGATGAGCCGACAACCGCGCTCACCCAGAAAGAAATTCAAGCGCTTTTTTCAACGATACGGCATTTGAAAGAAAGAGGCATTGCGATCTTGTTTGTCAGCCATAAATTGACTGAAGTGAAAGAAATCGCCGAGCGCACCATAATTTTTAGGAATGGAAAAAAAGTTTTAGACCGGGATTCCCAGGGGCTGGATATTAAAACCATGGAATATTACATGACCGGTCGCGAGTTGGACAGTTTTTGGTCAGCTTCTGCATCGAAGTTAAAGGACAAAGAAAATATCCTTGAGGTAAAAGATTTATCCTTGGCTGGAGAGTTTTCAGATATTTCCTTTCAACTTAAGCGGGGGGAGATCTTGGGGATCACAGGTCTCTTGGGCTCTGGTCGTGGGTCGCTTGCCTTGTCTTTATTTGGTGTCACTCCCCCCAATAAAGGAAAAATAAGAATCGGGGGGAACGAGGTGTCCATTAAAAATATTCAAAGTGCGATCCAGCATAAGATTGGTTATGTGCCGGAGGATCGTATCAGGGAGGGGCTATTCCTGGATCAATCCATTGAAGACAACATCGTAGCAAGTACCATTGACAAATTGATGAATAAGTTATCCTTGATCCGAGATCATGAGAAAACCGGTCTTTCTGAGGATTGGATTCACCGTTTGAATATTAAGACACCTTCAGGTGCGTTGCCAGCCAAAAGTCTGTCAGGAGGGAATCAACAGCGAGTTGTGCTCGCAAAGTGGTTGGCCAACAATCCTGATATTCTCATTCTGAACGGGCCCACTGTGGGTGTGGATGTGGGATCAAAAGCCGAAATTCACCAGTTGATCCAAAACCTGGCAGAACAGGGTATGGGTATTCTTTTGATCTCAGACGACATTCCTGAACTGATCTACAACTGTGACAGGATCATTCTGATGCGGGATGGAAAAATTTCTTCCGAATTTGAACGCGGAAAGGTAAACGCCGAGGAATTAAATAAGGCCATGATTGGAAATTTAATGGATGGTAAAGAATAATATGCTGAAAAGAATCTTTGAAACCACAGAGTTTGTTACCTTTACAATCATAGTTGTCCTGTCGGTCATCATTGGTTCGATCAATCCAGCTTTTTATTCCTGGGGTATGTTGTTTGATATCCTGCGTGCATCCATAGTGTTTTCCATCATGGCGTTTGGCTTGCTGCCTGTGATCATATCAGGTGGTGTGGATATTTCTTTTGTCGCGATCGCTGCCATGTCCTCGTACGCTACGCATATGTACTTGCTCAGAATCGGCTATGAGGGCGGCATCTTGCTGTATTATCTTATCGCATGCTCGATCGGTATTCTTGCAGGGCTGATCAATGGATTCCTTGTAACTCGTTTTGATCTGCTTATATTTAACGTTTCCTTAGCAATGTATACAATGTGGTATGGGTTTGTGCGCTTCTTCATTGGATCGGAGCGAAATCACAACCTGCCCGCTGGGGTGGCGAATTTTTATTCTCGATTCCTGCTGATCGTGGAAAATCAATTTACTGGTGTCACCGGCCTGCATGTTTCCGTTCTCTTCGTCTTGGGTATCGGTGTGACAATTGCCCTTTTGCTCAGGTACACAACGCTCGGGCGCGGTATCTATGCCATGGGGGGTAGCCGCGATGTAGCCATTCGTTGCGGCTTCAACATAAAAACCATCACCTTTTTTGTCATGATGCTCATGGGAGGAATTGCATCCTTCGCTGGCGTTACGTTCAACTTGCTGAGTCGTTTTTTTGATCCAACCATATTCTTGGGTCAGGAACTGGACGTGATTGCCGCCATCATCCTGGGGGGTGCTTCGCTGAGTGGAGGTAGAGGTAGCGTCATCGGCTCATTTATGGGTGTGATCGTGATTCAGATGATTCATCGCGCGTTGATATTGACGGGGATTCCCGTGGAATGGCAGGATCTTATGGTCGGAATTTTATTGGTTTTCTTTATTTCTTTCCCATTCATACGGGATTCATTTAAGAAATTGACTTTGAAAAGTTCTCTTCAGAAACCATGAAAATTTCGAAACGCAAAATTAATAAGGAAGGTTCCACAAGCATGAATTTACGAATAGATAGGCAGACATTGTTGCTTCTGATCATTTTCTTTGCTTTGGTACTGGGTTTTGGGATTTTTGAAGATGGTTTTTTGACCCAACGCAGCATTTTCTCCATGGCGTTTCAGTTGCCTGAAATCGGTCTGCTCAGCTATGCCATGATGCTCCCATACCTGGTTGGCGGGATCAATCTTTCAATAAATGCTTCCTCAAATTTATCCGCGCTGATAGGAGCTTTTTTTCTCCTTAAATTCTTACCGCTATTAAATCTTCCGGATATCCCGGCGCTTCAGATCGGCGGTGTATTTGTTGTGGCGATCCTTGTGGGAATTGCAGCCGGCTTGTTTAATGGAATTTTAGTCGGATTTATCAATGCACCCCCCATATTGGCCACCTTGGCCAGTATGGCATTTTTCACCGGCATCTCCGTCGGGTTAACCAAAGGTTCAACTTTAACGGGTTTTCCCCAATCAATAAGCTTGATCTCAAATACCTCAGTAATGGGATTTCCAACACCATTCCTGATTTTTATCGGCGTGACGATTCTCCTCATAATCTTGTTGAACAAATCCTCTTTTGGATTTAAGCTAAGGCTGCTAGGCACAAATCCGGTCGCTTCCCAATTCACAGGGATAGAAAATAAAAAGATCATCATGCTTTATTTCGTTTTCAGCGGGATCCTCTCTGCAATCGCCGGAATTCTGATCATGAGTCGTACCATGTCTGCCTCTTATCAGTATGGGATTCGGACCTATGTGCTCTTAACCATTCTGATCAATGTGCTTGCCGGTATTGCTGCTGGCTCAGGGAAAGTGATCAATGTATTCATCACAGTTTTCATCTTGCAGGTGATTTCAACCGGCTTTCATATGCTCTTGATCGGGATGCGAGGCAGTTCGTTCTTTAAGGATTTCGTTTGGGGCTTATTACTTATTTTTATCTTCATAGTAAATTATTTCACCAGAAATAAAGGTACGGAAAAAGTGGAGTTATTAGGATTATTTAGAAAAGGGAAATCGATGAATGAATAATAAATTCGTTATTGGTGTGGATGTTGGCACTTATTCATCCAAAGGGGTTTTGGTAGAGATCCCATCCGGGGTAATCATTGCCGAACACTCGATTGAGCATGGCATCGAGACACCTAAACCGGGCTGGGCTGAGCATGATGCAGATCAGGTCTGGTGGGGTGAATTCTGCGCCATTACCCAAAACCTCTTGAATTCCAGTGGCGTGGACCCGGTAAACATTAAATGTGTGGGGGTCAGCGGGCTGGGTATTTGTGTTTTGCCCGTCGACAAGGAAGGGAACCCACTGCGCAAAGCGATACTCTATGGCATCGATACTCGCTCCTTGGTAGAAATTGAAGAACTCGAAAACCGATTCACGGCTGATAAGATTTTTGAGATCAGCGGCATGAAACTCACGGTGCAATCTGCAGGTCCGAAGATTTTGTGGATCAAGAATAACGAACCACAGGTGTTTGGGGAGACAAGCCATTTTTTGACCAGCGAATCATTTATTGTTTACAAACTCACAGGAAAAGCTACCTTGGATATCTTCACCATGGCGGAATATACGCCCATGGTCGATATCCGCACTCAACGCTGGCACAGGGAAACGGCTGAATACATCACCCCCTTGGAGAAGCTCCCAATTCCTGATTGGTCTTGCGCGATCGCCGGTTCAGTGACAGAAGGTGCTTCCCGTGAGACCGGTTTGATGGCAGGCACTCCCGTGATAGTCGGAACGACGGACGGGGGCTCGGAGACTGTAAGCACGGGTGCCAATCAACCCGGTGATTTAATGATCATGTTTGGCAGCAGTTTCTTTTTTGTCCTGCTCGCGGATAAGTTGACGCCATCCAGAAAATTCTGGGCGACGCCCTGGCTCGACGATTCCGCGTTCACTGTTCAGGGAGGGACATCCACATCTGGAAGCATCACCCGTTGGTTTCGCGATAATTTCTCCCAGGAAGAGATTGCGTCTCAAATGATGGGTGGGAAGAATGCTTACACCGCCCTCGCGGATCTCTTGAAAAAATCACCGCCTGGAGCAAATGGATTGATCACGCTCCCCTATTTTGAAGGTGAAAGGACGCCGATATACGATTCCAAGGCAAAAGGGATGATCTTTGGACTAACACTCAGCCATACTCGAGCCGATGTGTATCGCTCATTGTTGGAGGGCATTGGCTTTGGCATTCGCGATATTCTCGAAACGATCAAGGAGGAAGGTATCACACCCAAACGGATCATTGGAACGGCAGGTGGGACAAAGAACCGCGGTTGGATGCAGATCGTCAGTGATATTGCCAACATCGAAATGACAATTTTAGAGACGGAAAGCAGCGCTGCATATGGTGATGCGTTTATGGCTGCCGTTGGGATTGGCGAATTTAAAAGCCTGTCGGAAAACTACAAATGGGTTAAGAACGTATCCACGGTCAATCCTGATCCCACCAACGCGAAATTATATGATGAGCAATTCAGGATTTTTAGAGGCCTCTACCACGACACCCAAGACTGGATGCATGTCTTGCACGAAATCCATCGGTGATTTCTAACAAAATTACCTAGTAGCCTTTAGATTGGGTAGTTGAATGAGCACTCTCTGCTTGCGTTCTTCCAGTCGAGTAATTTTTTTGCGAAATCGAGTATTAAGGAAAATCAGCAATCTAAGCAGGAATGCCAGGGAAATTAACAATCCATTCAGATCATAATCCTTACCACACGATTCCCAAAAAACATGTCATGCTGAACGCAGTGACTGGAAACCGTCCCCTTTAGGGGAAGCATCTCGGCCAGAAAAGAAATTTATCACAATTCTGGCAGAGTTTTCATTGTCAGAAAAAAAGTATCAGGATTATTGAAAGAACATGCAAGCCAAGAAAATTCTTCCTGATGGAAAAATCCAGGTCAGTAGGCAATAATCTTTGCCAGGCTTTCGACTTCCAAACCCAAATTATATTGCTGGATATCTAAACCTGAAATAATGGATGAAATCTCACCTTCAATCAAACTAACACCTATAAGAGACTGCTCAATATTGACAGGTAATTTGAAGTCTGCACTCAGTTGCACCGCTTGTATGTTCCCATTCTTCACCATTAATGAAATTTCAATCTCCTTGCCATCGAGTTCGCGTACTTTCCTGATGCTGTACTCGGGTGACCGGCCGTAAATCCACTCCCAGGTGCTGTATTTCTCTTCACGCAATGCAGTAATCCCATCAAAATCCGAGTCAGTTAATTTATACTCCTCAACCCTCGAATCTTCCTCGAGTACTTTCCTCAATTTGCTAATGAATTCCTTCATTGTTACTAGAGGATAGTGATCGCAAATATTAGTCACCGGACTCCGCACCGACTTAATGCTTCTGGATTCGATCCTATCCTCGCTTGGCTTCAAGGATAACGAGAGAGATTTAAGGTCAGAATGAAATAATAAAGTTCCGTGGTGCAGCAGCCGTTTTCCCTTTATATACTGGGAACTGCCGGAGATCTTCTTGCCCTCGATCAAGAGATCGTTTCGCTTATTAAGTTCTACCACCACCCCACATCTGCGTAAAGCCTCAACCACCGGATCGGCCATTCGTTTGATATCCCAGCGCATTTCCTCCGAATGCGCAATGATGGAATAATTGAGATTGCCAAGGTCATGGTAGACCGCCCCGCCGCCCGAAAGTCGTCGGGCAATTTGCACATCATGTTGAGAAATAAATCCTAAATTCACTTCTTCAAAGGGATTTTGATGTTTTCCCACGACAACTGCATTACGGTTCTGCCACAATAAAAAATAGTCCTCGACCGGGTCTTTATGAAAGAATATATATTCCTCCACAGCCAGGTTGAAATAGGCATCCAATTTATCCAGTTGAATGATCTTCATCAGTGCTTATGTTGACAAGACTTACTATTTATCTATTTTAATCAGGATCTAAGCGAAGGTTCCTGTCTCAATTTCTCCCGCCCGTTCATAGTTCGCAATAATAACGCCCTTGGGAGTCACACTGGATTTAATTAAATTGAAAGCCATAGGAATAGCCCCTCGGTCAAACAATCGCTTGCCCTTCCCTAAAATAACTGGAAAGATCTTCAGCCACAACTCATCAACAAGGTCATTTTCCAGAAGTGTCTGGATCAGCTCGCTGCTTCCATGAACCTGCAGTATTGGTCCATCCAATTCTTTTAACTTTCTGATCTCTTCTGGTACATTCATGGCTATGCGCACAGTCCTTTCCCACTGATTCTTAACCGGATTGTGGGTCACAACGTATTTCACCGCCTTGTTCAGAACCGCTGCAGTTGGGTCATTTGCATCCTGGTGAGGCCAGTAGCTGGCGAAAATATCATAGGTTTTTCTTCCAAGCAGGAGATCAAATGGCATCCCCATCTGTTCACCCATCACCTTGCCCGCTGCCTCATCAAAATAAGGTACGGTCCAACCCTCCAGGTCAAATCCGCGGGAGGGATCCTCCCCCTTTCCCCCCGGCGCCTGCATCACCCCATCCAGTGAAACAAAAGTAAGTACAACCAATTTTCTTTTCATTTTTCCCTTGCTTTTTTCTTAACATTTGAGTTTCTAATGTACTCTCCTCTAGGGGGAGAGAACATTCCTTAGAGGGTAATAAAAATTCATCTCAATATAATTTCTACTCCCCTGGCACGCCCTATCATCTCAGAGTCCACCAATACTTCCACTATTGCCCCTGGGATAAGCTGGTCGATCTGCAAAAAAGGAACCACCATTTTCTTCTCAATGAAATATGGCTCTCTTCCAGGCAGTTCCACCTGCAGTTCCATCCAAATCCGGGGTTGATTGTTAATGTAAGTCCCTGTTTCGTTGGCTTGAAGCACCTTGGCGTTTCCCCGGATGCCCGTTTCCTCCAACTTCAACATGCGTTGATTTCGCAAAAATGTAGAAAGCAGCAATCCTCCGCCGATCAAGGTATTTAATCCGATAAAGAAAGATCCTAAGAGGATCAGGAAAGTTCTTAAGGGTAAGACGCCATCGTCCGTCATTGTCCGTGGGTCGGCTCGCAGTCCGGCAAAAATGAGCACTGCTCCCACAGCGATCAGAGGAAGGAAAGCCAGCGTCATGGTCGCCCAATTGATTCTTACTCGCAATTTTTCCTTGTTTAATAAAGAACTCTTGATAATTCAGAGTATATCCAGTGGAAAAGCTTAAAACCACCTATAAACCAATCTCCAACAATTCTCCAATATTTTCATTCTTGGATTCAAGGAAACAAACCATTACTTTTTTCAAAAACGACAACTAATAACAAGTTTCGTTAAGTTAAATCGGTGAAGATCTACTGTATAAATCCTTTGTGGCTATCTGTGTGTGAATCCGTGGTTAAAAATAGAAACACGTTAAACTCCGAAACCCTTTGCATGAGCAAAAGGTAAAATTCCCCTAAGCGGGGTATCATCAAGCCACCTTCGCGCAGGGGACAACTTCAAGATTAGATATCTTGTTTAATGTTAAACTCTCGATATGCATGAATATACTGCTATCGCGCACCCCAACATTGCCTTCATTAAATATTGGGGGAACCGCGAAAATGACCTTCGACTGCCAGCCAACGGCTCCATCTCCATGTCCCTGGGCGCGCTTGAAACGCGAACATCGGTCACTCTGCTCCCCGAACTCATCTCGGATGAATTGGAGCTGGACGGTTCCTTACAATCAGGCTCCGCGCTTGAACGCGTTTCAATATTTCTAGAGATCTTTCGCTCAATCAGCGGCAGGCACGAGTTTGCCCGAGTAGTCAGCGATAATTCTTTTCCACAATCCGCCGGTATTGCCTCTTCCGCTTCCGCCTTCGCTGCTCTAGCGTTGGCTGCCTCGCACGCATATGAATTACTTCTGACTGAAAGGGAGCTCTCCATCCTCGCCCGTCGCGGCTCTGGTTCTGCCGCGCGCTCCATTCCATCGGGTTTTGTTGAGTGGCACAGGGGATCGTCCAACGATGATTCTTTCGCTGAAACCATTGCACCGCTCGACTATTGGCCGCTTTGGGATTGTATTGCCCTGGTTGAGGATCAACCCAAAAAGGTCGGCTCCACCCTGGGGCATCAATTAGCGGACACCTCCCCGCTTCAATCAGCCCGCTTGCAGGACGCGGACCGCCGCTTGGACCTCTGCCGTAAATCTATTTTGGAAAAGGATTTTGCAAAATTGGCGGATGTGATCGAGTTGGATTCAAATATGATGCACGCAGTCATGCTCACCTCCTGCCCACCCCTCATGTATTGGTCTCCACTATCAGTGGAGATCATGCGTCAAGTATCTGGGTGGAGGACTGGCGGACTTGAGGCTGCTTATACACTGGATGCGGGACCGAATGTTCACGTTATATGCTCGGCGGATGCCCGCCCGAGGGTATCGCACCAGCTTTCAGAAATTCAGGGGGTTTTGGATGTGATCGTTTCCCCGGTTGGGGGCGGTGCATTTCTCATTCCTCATTGATCCGATTTTTACATACTTCATACAAAAATCTCATCTCCAGGCGTTATAATCCGTCTAATAATATGTTGAACAACACTACACTTAGTTTGGTCGAATTTCTGGTTGCATTGAGCTTCTTGCTTTTTGTGCATGAGCTTGGGCATTTTCTCGTTGGAAAACTCTTTGGTATCCATGCAGAAGAATTTGGTTTCGGATACCCGCCCAAGCTGGTTAAATTATTCAATCTGGGTGGCACGGATTTCACCCTCAACCTCATTCCTTTTGGTGCATTCGTCCGCTTCAAAGGCGAATTGGACCCCGATGAACCCGGTGGGCTGTACGCAGCCAACAAATGGAAACGCCTGGGTACTCTGCTTGCCGGTTCCTTCATGAACCTGCTGACCGGTATTGCTCTATTTACCATTATCATTTCTCAGACTGGCTCACCTCAGGCAGAGATTGTGCAAATCGCCTCAGTTGAATCCGGCTCGCCTGCTGCGGAGGCAGGCATCCTGCCAGGGGATCAGATCTTGGCGATTGAAGAAACTCAAGTGGATAGTCTTCAGATCGTATCGCAGATCACTCAGCAGAATTTGGGCGAATTGGTCGAGTTGGAACTGCTTCGCGATGATGAGTCTGTCATCGTTACATTGATTCCCCGTCCAAATCCACCGGAAGGTCAGGGTGCGATGGGTATCGTGATGCAGAATCCCATCCAAGACGTCGGATTTTTCCAAGCGATCCCCACAGGAATGCGTCTGAGCTATCAGCAATTCAGACAGCTTTTATCGGTTCCGGGTATGCTGATCCGTGGTGAAGTACAAGGCCAGGACGCGCGGTTGCTTTCACCCAAAGGGATATTTGACGTGTACTCCCAGGTTCGCGAGGAAGCCCGCCCAGCAGAACAAGATCAGCCGGGTTTGGCGTTTCTCAATATCGCCTGGTTTTTCGCCATCATCTCCGTATCCTTGGGTTTTACCAACCTTCTTCCCATTCCTGCGCTGGATGGCGGCCGGATCCTCTTTATCATTCCTGAACTGATCACTGGCAAGCGCATCCCCTCCAAATATGAAAATATGGTTCATCTGGTCGGTTATACTGCCCTGCTTATCCTCATGGGATATGTTTTCTTCCAGGATTTTGTAAATCCAGTCGTCTTGCCGTAGAATATATCTCAACTATGGAAACAGAAAAGCACGAAAAAGGTAAATCCACGCTCATCCAACCTATGATTGAAGCTTTGGTGGATGTCAGCCATGTGTTTCCAGCCCGATATCTGCCTTTCTTTTCAGACATTTCTGAAGAAGGCTTCAAAGCGGTGCGCAAGGTATGGTTTCAGGTGGCAACCGAGCGCAAGGTCGCTTTACTTTCCGACCTGGAACTCGCCATGGAATCAGATTCTCTGCTCTCTTTTGACACTCTCGCGAAATTCGCTCTAGAGGATAGTGAACCTAACGTACGCAGCCTGGGGATCTCATTGCTGTGGGAATCTGATGATCCTGTTTATCTGGACACATTGGTTAAGGTTCTGTCTTCTGATCCCAGTGATTTAGTCCAAGTATCAGCGGCGGCTGGACTCGGTCGTTTTGTTCTGATGGGTGAACTGGATGAAATTCCGCAGAGATTACACGATTTGGCAGTATCTTCCTTACATGAGAAACAAGCATCAAACCCATCCAAGGATGTCCAGCAGGAGATTCTAAAATCCTTGGCTTATACTGGTTCTCCAGAGGTTAACCGGCAGATAAAGCAAGCCTACTCAGATCCCGATACTACCTGGAAATTAACCGCGGTAATTGCCATGGGTCGTACCGCTGATGACCGGTGGGAGTCAGAAATTCTCAAGGACATGGAAAGCATGATCACAGCCATTCAGAATGAGGCGGTCAAAGCCGCTGGTGAGATCGAACTGGAATCTGCACGCCTACCTCTCCTGGATATGCTGGATTCTGGAATTACCGATTTGGAATTGCGTCTGCATGTCATTTGGGCTTTGGCTCGCATCGGTGGTGAAGATGTGAAAGAAACTCTGCAAGCGGTGTTGGATGAGTCAGACGATGAAGAAGAGATTGATGTGATCGAGATGGCGCTTGAACATCTGGATTTTTCGGAAGAACTGCCCGATCTCGATCTGTAATATTATAAAGACCGAGAAACTATTTACTTCTTCGACGTGGCCATCCATACGGAGGATTTTATATGGAAGATATCAATCAAAGGATGCATGTAAACATCGCCGGAATTGTTCAAGGGGTTGGCTTCCGTTTTTTTGCCCTCTCTCATGCCAAGAATCGAAACCTTCGCGGATGGGTGCGGAACTGCGTGAATGGTGATGTGGAGGTATTGGCTGAAGGCCCTCGCTCCGAGTTGGAATTTTTGCTTGAAAAACTAAAGACTGGCCCAGAAGCTGCCCAGGTTATTGAAACAGATATTCAATGGGAGACCTTTAAGGGCGATCTCCCTCCGTTTACAGTATTACCGACAGCTTACTGATCTTCATCCTCGCCGGATAATATCGCTACCTTCTTCCAGGGTGGTAAATTGGATTGGTCTGCCAGCATCTTCCGTAATTCATAAACCTGGTCGCGCAGCATTGCCGCTCGCTCAAATTCCAAAGATTCTGCCGCTTTATGCATCTTTTCTTCGGTTTCAGTAATCAATCGTTTTAATTCCTTATCGGGCATCCGAGTGATTGCGCCCGTAGAGTCGTAATCTGCCTGTGGCTCAGCGATCTGTGAATACTCAGATAATCGCTCAGTAATATCGTAGATCTCTTTTACGATGCTGAATGGTTGGAAATTATGTTCTTTGTTGTACGCTTCCTGCTTTTCCCGGCGGCGGTTGGTCTCCTCTATTGCCATTTGCATTGAACCAGTCATATTGTCGGCGTACATGATCACTTTTCCATTCAGGTTGCGCGCCGCACGTCCGACTGTCTGGATTAGTGCTGTGCCTGACCGCAGGAATCCTTCTTTATCCGCATCTAATATCGCCACCAGCGAAACCTCCGGTAGATCCAAACCTTCGCGCAAAAGGTTAATACCAACGATTACATCATAAACACCCATTCGCAGATCTCGCAGAATCCCTACCCGGTCAAGAGTTTCGACTTCAGAGTGCAGGTAATGGACCTTGATGTCCAGTTCCTTCAAGTAATCAGAAAGATCCTCAGCCATTCGCTTGGTCAAAGTGGTAACAAGCACCCGTTCTCCAAGGCTCGTTCTTTCGCGGATCTCGCCAATTAGATCATCCACCTGCCCTCGAACTGTGCGTACTTCAATTTCGGGGTCGACCAAGCCTGTAGGCCGAATAATCTGTTCCACGATTTGATTAGCTCTCTCCATTTCATAAGGTCCGGGAGTGGCCGAAGTGTAGATTGTGTAACCCATCTTGGCCTTGAACTCATCAAATGTCAAAGGCCGGTTATCCAGCGCAGAAGGCAGCCGAAATCCGAATTCCACCAAGGTTTCCTTTCGTGAGCGGTCTCCGTTGTACATACCGCGGATCTGCGGCACGGTCATATGCGATTCATCCAGCACCAGTATGTAATCACTGGGAAGGAAATCCATTAGCGTCCAGGGAGGTGATCCTTCCGGTCGTTGGTCGAGATGGCGGGAATAGTTTTCAATACCGGAGCAATACCCAATCTCGCGCAGCATTTCGAGGTCGTATCGTGTGCGCTGTTCCAGCCGTTGGGCTTCCAGTAATTTTTCTTCTTTTTTAAGGTATTCCAATCGCGTTTCAAGCTCTGAATCGATATCGCTGATCGCCTTTTTAAGTCTGTCTTCTTCTGTAATGAAATGTTTGGCAGGGTAGATCTCTACTCTGTCAAGATCATCAATGATCTCTCCCGTCAATGGATTCAGGTTGGTGATGCGTTCAACTTCATCACCAAAGAATGAGATCTGATAGGCAATGTTTTTCTCATAGGCTGGAAATACCTCCAATGTGTCTCCGCGCAGCCTGAAGACACCCGGTCGTAATTCCATATCGTTGCGAGAGTAATGGGATTCAACCAATTGTCGTAATAGAACATTACGCCGATATACTTCCCCTTTGACCAACTCCATCACCACGCTGCTGTATGCTTCCGGGCTGCCAAGACCATAGATCGCGCTTACCGAAGCTACTACGACTACATCGCGCCGCGACACGATGGCAGTTGTTGCTGCCAAGCGAAGCCGCTCGATCTCTTCATTAATCTCGGTTTCCTTTTCAATGTAAAGGTCTTGTCGGGGCACATAAGCTTCAGGTTGGTAGTAGTCATAGTAAGATACAAAGTATTCGACCGCATTCTCCGGGAAAAACTCTTTGAATTCCGCGTAAAGCTGCGCCGCCAGGGTTTTGTTATGGCACATCACCAATGCTGGTTTTTGAACCCGTTGAATGACATTTGCCATGGTGAACGTTTTCCCCGTGCCCGTGGCGCCCAATAAGACCTGATGTTGCTTGCCGGCTTCGATACCCTCAACCAACTGGTCAATAGCTTCCGGCTGATCTCCCATTGGTTGATAAGGTGCGTGTAATTTAAATTCCATTATCCCAATTCCTTACTTTTTGTGACATCGTTTAAATGTTTTAGTGTGGTTTCAAGATCTTTTTGCCAATTCTCACTTTTCCCGATTGGAAGCCAATATGCGTTTTTACCTTTTCGCGCAGTTCCTCCTATGTCTGGTAAACCTCGGTCCTTGACATCATCGGGTAAAGGAGGATATCTCAGGACGATATGGTCGCCTTCCACCGAGATAGCTGCCAGCCCAGCATTTTCTGCGCGTAATTTAATTCTTAGCTGCCACACAAGATTTTTCAATTCCTGCCCGAATTCGCCAAATCGGTCCTCAAATTCGATTTCGATTTCATCCAACTCTGACTCGATGCTGACATCTGCCAACCGCCGATATAGTTGTAAACGCAGCTTTTCATCCGGTATGTAGTCCACCGGGATACCCACCGAAATTGGAAGGTCTACGGCAACCATCGGCCTTAATTCTTTGAACGCGCTGATCTCGATGAATTGCTTTGAAAGCCCGTCGTCTTTCTTAAGCTCCGTTACAGCTTCAGTAAGAAGCCGTGTGTATAAATGAAAACCAACGGCGGCTATATGCCCATGCTGCATCGTTCCAAGCAGATCCCCTGCCCCGCGCATTTCGAGGTCTCGCATGGCAATGGAATAACCAGCTCCAAGCTGAATATTTTCCGCGATCGTTTCAAGGCGCTCCAGGCCTTCAGGTGTAGGATGGTTTTTAGGATGGTGAAAGAAATACGCATACGCCCGTGAAGCACCGCGTCCTACGCGCCCGCGTAATTGATAAAGCTGGGAAAGCCCAAATGTATCCCCCCGGTCAACGATTAATGTATTGGCATTGGGGATATCCAGACCCGATTCGATGATCGATGTAGATAATAGCACATCGATCTCTCCTGCCGTGAATCGGCGCATGACTTCCTCCAGTGTGCGCTCCTGCATCTGGCCATGGGCGATTCCCACCTTGGCTTCCGGCACAATCCGCTGGAGTTGGCTAGCCATCGCGCCAATCGTTTGCACGCGGTTGTGGACAAAAAACACCTGTCCGCCCCGGTCGATCTCTCGAATAACTGCCCGTCGGATGATATCCGGATCATATCCTCCGACATAAGTGTGAATAGGCAACCTGTCCGAGGGAGGCGAGTTAATCACGGATATATCGCGTATCCCGGCCAAAGCCATATAGAGGGTGCGTGGGATGGGTGTGGCTGTCAAAGTAAGGACATCAATTTCAGTACGCATTTTCTTAAAAAATTCCTTATGCGTCACGCCGAAGCGCTGTTCCTCATCAATGATTAGTAATCCAAGATCCTGGAAGATAACGTCGTCTTGTAACAGGCGATGGGTGCCGATCACAATATCGACCTCACCGGATTCCATTCCTAACAAGATCTCCGCCTGCTCTGAAGGACTGCGGAAGCGCGAGAGCATCTCAACCTTAACTGGAAATGGGGTTAGGCGTTTACTGAAAGTATCATAGTGCTGCTGTGCGAGAACCGTCGTGGGCACTAGCATTGCTACTTGCTTACCATTCATGACTGCCTTGAACGCGGCACGGAGGGCAACCTCGGTTTTGCCATACCCCACATCACCGCAAAGCAATCGGTCCATCGGGCGTTGATTTTCCATATCCCGTTTGACCTCTGAAATCGCCTGCTCTTGATCGGGTGTTTCCGTAAACGGAAAACCGGATTCGAGTTCCCTTTGCCATTCGGTATCAGGCCCAAATACAAATCCCTTCGCATCCTTGCGTTTGGCATAAAGTTCAAGCAGATCTTGCGCAACTTCCTGGACCGCACCCCTCACCCGTTGTTTGGTTGCCAACCATTCGGTGCCACTCAAGCGAGTGAGTCTTGGAGAGCGTTCGTCAGGACCAATGTAATGGCTTAATCGATCCGCCTGGTGAACCGGAACAAAAAGAGTATCTTCCTCCGCATAAACGATCTTTAGGTAATCTCGTTCGACTCCCTCAATCGTACGGTGTACGAGCCCCTCAAATCGGCCAATTCCATAATCCACATGGACCACATAATCCCCCTCCTTTAGGTCCGCATAAGAAAATTCTGGTGTGTCAAATGCTTTCGAGCGTCTGCTACGTGGTCTCTCCCGCTCCCAACCGAAAATTTCACTATCGGAAAACAGAAATACTTGTGACCCATCTTGATAAATCGCTTCATAACCGGCGCTTAAGCTGCCTTCAATGAGGGTGGTTCGGTTCTTTTCCCTCCAATTTTTACTGCGCTCAAGCATCACTTCATTTAAACGACCATTTTGACGGGAGATGATAAAGAATTGGTTATTCTTTTTTGATGTGTTTTCAATGAAATCAAGAAAATTCGGCAAGTGACCGCCAAATCTACGGCTTGGAGTGAAAGCATCCGAGATTTTATGGTTCTCACTGCCAAGCGGAAATCCTAGATCGATCACACAAAAACGGGTTAGCTGATCATTGATATCTGACCAAGTGACATATGGGAGCGGAAAGCCCTGGTTGATCGAACCGTTCGATATTTGCTCCTGGCGCATCTTTACTGCTTGATCTTCGATCTCCTCAGCAGTTACTCGAACTGATGCAGCATTATCGATCAAGACGATCGCACTCTTGGGTAAATAATCCAACAATGTCGAAGGCATTGGGTAAAGTTTAGGGATGAAAAACTCAGGAAATTTTGCTTCAACTTCTTCGCTGGATTTTTGTTCAGTTATCGCTTCGCTAGCTGGAGGAATAAAGACCTCTATGATTTTCTCAGCTGATCGCTGCGAAGCTGGGTCAAAAGATCGAATACTTTCAATTTCATCTCCAAAAAAATCCACACGTAAAGGAAAGTCGTTATTCACCGGCCATATATCTATTAATCCACCGCGTTGGGAGAATTGGCCCTCACTCACTACGATTTCGTTGTAGATATATCCAATTTCAACCCATTTTCGAACCAGGTCTGCCATGTTAATAGATGTACCTGTTTTCAAACGCGAACATGCGCTTAGAAAATCACGGCGCGGAGCAGTTCGGGTCATAATCGATTTCGCTGAAGAGAAAATGACAGTATTTGGATTTGACTTCTTTTCGAATGGCAAATTTGCTTTTGACAGAGAAATCAAGGTTTGCAGCCGGTCTTTCCGGGTATCCAGGTCCCAATTCGCTCGTTCATAAAAAAGCGGTGTTGGTTCTGCGAAAATCAACCGGCTACCTTGACTTGCCCAGAAACCATATTCCTCATTCATAGCTTGCAGGCGGTCAGGTCTGGAAGTGATGAATAATATAGGCGCACTCAAGTGATCCTGCAAGGCTGCCATGAGGGGAAGTCGAACGGATCTTGGCAGACTTACTGGTATTTGGTGGTTTTGACCCTGGCTTAGTTCTTCTATAAGTTCATTAAAGCCAGGGATATGAGTAAAATCAATTAGATGTTTATTGTTTGCCATCCAGAATATTTTTGTTGAAACTTGTCATGGCCATTTCAATGCCATCCTTGATAAACACATCAAGCGCATCCGCGCAATAATTGAGGATAATATCCAAATCCACTTGCTCTTTCGGTCTGAATTTGTCTAAGATAAAATCAGTTGAATCCATTTTCCCTGGCGGCCTGCCAATACCTACTCTCATTCGGGGAAAATCATCTGTACCCAGGTGTTCAATAATGGATTTCATCCCTTTCTGCCCGCCTGATCCACCGTCTTGCCTGATCCTTATTGTGCCAAATGGGATGTCCAAATCGTCATAAATAACCAAAACTTGAGATAAGGGAGGTTTGTAAAAATTAAAAAATGATCGGACTGCCTGGCCGGAATTATTCATGAACGTTTGCGGTTTGACCAAAATTGCTTTAAAGTATTCTTGACGATATTCCCCCATGAGCGATTTGTATCTATATTTTTCTACTCGCACATTCCAACGCTCGGCAAAACGATCGATTACAAGAAAACCAATATTATGACGCGTTTGGTCATATTCCCGCCCTGGATTTCCCAATCCGATAAAAAGAAATTGATCCACTTGTTCCCGTAGAGCCCTTTTCCTAAAAAACATCCATCCGCCTTCCAGATATTCGGCAATCTTGTAGTTTAACATATTTGGATTTTCTATGCAAAACTCCACCCAATGTTGACCAAATATAAGATATTAACAAGATTTTTATAATGTTTCGTGTAAAATTTTGATATGCTATAATCCAAACACAGGCAGGATAAATTAATGCAGGAAAACTCGCAAAACAATCGTCAAAAAGCTGCTGTGATTTGGATTTCCATAATCGCAGTACTTTTTTTAGCTGCAATTATCACTGGAGTTGTTTTCCTCGCTCGTTCAAATGCGGATACGACTGGAAGAGTTAGAGATATCTTCATTATCGTTCTGGCTCTTGAATCATTATTGATCGGTGTCGCATTGATCATCTTGGTGATCCAATTGGCTGTATTAACCAACATTATCCAAAATGAAGTGAAACCTATTCTTGCATCCACCCGTGAAACTGCCGGGAATATCAAGGGAACGAGTCAATTTATTTCCAAACACGCAGTCGCACCCATCATTTCAGTTGGAAGTTTTATTGCAGGCTTTCAAAGGTTGGGTGAAATTATCGGTTTTATTAAAAGAAAAAATAAATAACACAAAAGGAGTAAATTATGTCAGACCATGATGATTTTGGAGCATTCCTTGTTGGCTTTATTGTCGGAGGTATCTCAGGCGTTCTGGCTGCGCTGTTGCTTGCGCCCCAATCAGGTGAGGAAACCCGAACAATGATCAAGGATAAGGCGATCGAACTTCGCGATTCAGCAACAGAAACTGTGGAGGAAACTCTGAAAAAAGCTGAAAAAACAGCCAATGATGCGGTGAAACAAGCTGAGACTTTGCTGGCAGATGCGAAGAAACGGGCAAACGAAATCGCTGAAAAAGGCCAGGTTGTGCTCGAAGAAGGGAAAGAGAAAGTAGTTAAAGGCACTAAAAAAGCTGCTTCTTAACTCTCAGGAAGAATTTCTAAGTAAAGAGAATTAAAGATACCAAAACCGGCATCTATATTTGATGCCGGTTGTTTATTTAAGCGCGTCAGGAATAGCATCGGCAACATCACTTGCCATGACCGAAGCTTTGTTTCCAATTTTCTCGGCTGCGATCTGCCCTGCCCTGGCATGGATCCATGCTCCAACTTTAGCGGCAGAAAAGGAATCAAGGCCCTGAGCACGGAATCCCGTGATCACACCCGCAAGCACATCGCCCGTGCCAGCCGTCGCAAGCGCAGATGTCGCTATGGGAACGATGGCATACTTTCCTTTGGGATTTGCGATCACTGTCATTGCCCCCTTCAGGACGACCACCAAATCCCATTTCTTAGCAAATTCACAGGCTGTCTCCGCACGCGCATTTTGGATCTCATTGATTGTGAGTCCCGTCAGAACGGACATCTCACCGGGATGAGGCGTAAGAATAGAATTCTTTGGCAGCTTTTTCCACCAGTTTTCAACTTTGTTCAACAATTTTAGTGCATCTGCATCAATGACTAAGGGAGGTAGTGCAACATTCTGAACAGAATTCCGAATTTCTGTTGATTCAGAGAAACCCAATTGCCGGTTAGCGCTCAATGAATCGATTGTTCCTAAAATTAATCCTTCGATGAAATGGCGCGTCTCCTCCTCAAGCCCAATCCCTGGGCCGATCAGTAAGCATGAAATTCGATCAAGGTTCTTTAATACAATGGAGACAGCATCCCGATTAAACACTCCATCCGTATGGGGTAACACCAGCCAAGTCGCTTCAGGCAATTGTCCTGCAACAGTATCATAAATCGCTCCAGGAATCGCTGCCTGAACTAATCCTGTGCCTGACCGATATGCGCCTTTAGAAGCCAGCAGCACCGCACCGCAATAATTCACCGAGCCTGCAGCGATCAAGCAGCTTCCAAAACTTCCTTTATGAGAATCCATCTCACGAATCGGAAGCAATTCCGCGACCTTCGATTGTGTGATGATTTCTCCATCGACCTCTTTCCAGCCGCTTAAAGTTTTTGGCAGGCCAATATCGACTACCGAGACTTCACCAGTGTATTTAAAAGCTGGATTCTTCAATAGTCCGGCTTTAACGGCGGCTAAACAAACAGTTTGGTTTGCTTTCAGAGACTCATCAGCGGTTTCTCCGGAATCACAATCAACCCCGCTCGGGCAATCAATAGCGACAATAGGCGCAAAAGGTCTGTTTTTTTTGATGTAGTTTAAAACGTTCGGGATTTCACCTCGCAATGGGAGATGAATTCCTGTGCCCAAAATACCATCTAAAATCACGTCCGATTCTTTTAACCATTTTTTCAATAGAGAAAATGAGCGGTCTTCGCTCAATTTCACGGATTCGCCACCTGCTGCAGCAAAATTCGAGATTAAAGGATCCGGTAGATTTCGGCCTTTTGCCAGGTAAGCTTTCGCATCCCAGCCTTCGTTAATTAAATGAGTCAACGCAATGAGTGTATCCCCACCATTATTTCCACTGCCAATTAAACCAAGTACCAATTGACCGGAGTTTTCTGAATAATTCTGATGAACAAAATCTGCTAGACCCTTTCCTGCATTCTCCATCATCTTTTCATAGGTGAGACCTCGCTGATTGGCTTCTTTCTCCAGCTCCACCATTTGAGCAACACTGACGATCTGCATTCTTACCTCCAATCTTCCCTTGATTATACTTTTCGTACTTGAGCGTATTGACTCAGTTATAATCTCTAGCATGCGCCGATATCTTTATGTTGGAGTCTTTTTTGCGGGCTGCGCCAGTCTGGCTGTTGAATTGACTGCATCAAGATTACTAGGGAATTATTTCGGATCCAGCAACCTGGTTTGGGCAACAATCATAGGTCTGGTCCTGATTTATCTATCGGTCGGATACACAATAGGTGGCAAATGGGCCGACCGTTCGCCGAAGTTTGAAACTTTTTTCACAATTCTCTTATGGTCGTCATTGTTGATTGGAATGATTCCTTTGGCATCTCGGCCGGTTTTACGAGCAGCCAGTCATGCTTTTGACGAATTACGCGTTGCGGAGCTTATAGGTTCTTTCGTTTCAGTCTTATTGCTTTTTAGTATTCCGGTTACCCTGCTGGGAACAGCTTCGCCATTCGCCATCCGGCTCGCAATTGACGAAAAAGAGTCATCAGGAAAGATTGCAGGCAGGATTTACACACTCTCCACCCTTGGATCCTTCATCGGGACTTTCTTACCAGTATTAGTGCTCATCCCCATCCTCGGTACATATCGTACTTTTGTCGCGATCAGCTTGCTGCTTATGCTTCCGGCTTGGTTCGGATTAGGGTTCACGGTGAACTTCAAATCAGCGATCCGATACCTCTGGATGCCTGTGATTCTCCTGATAACCTCCGGGATTGGTCTGCGTGGGTTAGACAAGATTGCAGACCACACCATTTATGAGGGCGAGTCAGCTTACAATTACATCCAGGTGCAGGAAATAGATGGATACCGGATTCTCCGATTGAATGAGGGACAGGGTATTCATTCCATTTACCATCCGCAAATCAAGGACTATAACGGTCCCTGGGAGCAGGTTTTAGTCTCACCTTTTTTCTACCCTCCTTCAGAGAATTTCATAAGCGTTGATCGAATCGCTATTCTTGGCCTGGCTGCGGGTACAAGCGCCCAGCAAGCTTCCATCGTGTTCCCGGATGCAAAGATTGATGGATATGAGATCGACCCGGAAATCGTTAAAGTTGGATATGACCTATTCGATTTGGATAATAAGAATCTAACTGTATTCATCAAGGATGCACGTTCGGGTTTAAATCAAAGTAATTTTTCATACGACATTATTAGCGTGGATGCATATAAACCGCCGTATATCCCATGGCATTTGACTACTCGGGAATTTTTCCTGGAAATCAAGAACAAGCTCACCGAAAAGGGAACATTGGTAATTAATGTTGCTAGGATATTTGACGACCGTAGACTCGTTGACTCGCTTTATCAAACGATTAGAACCGAATTCCCATCTGTGTATATTGTGGATATCCCCAATTCATTGAACTCTATGATCTTTGCCACCAAGAATCCCACCCTGTTTGAAAATCTGATCCAAAATTACATTATTCTCGAGGATTCATCTACAAAAATCCCTCTGTTGATGCACTCTTTGGAAATCGCTATCTTGAATCAACAACCGGCCCCTAATACAGGCATCGTCTTGACGGATGACCACGCACCGACCGAGCAAATCATAAATTCTATGGTTTTTGATCTTTTCTTTTCTAATCAGATTGGAGAATTGCATTGAAAAAGACTGTTAGATTACTCTTGTCCATCATTATCATTCTCGTCCCGTTAGTCATCGTCATGACTGCGATCAGAGTTGCCTTAACTCCTCTTTTTATTTCTGTTGAATACCGCCTACCGGGATTCCCGTCTGATGAATATGGGTTTACCACAGAAGATCGGTTGTTTTGGTCAAATTATTCCATCGATTACCTCTTGGGGCGCATTTCCCATCAGGAACTTGTTGACACTCGTTTACCTGACGACACGCCGCTATTCAACCAAAGGGAACTCGTCCATATGTTGGACGTTCGAATTCTGACTCAACAAGTTTTAAAATTCTGGCAGATACTCCTGGCCATACTAGTGTTAATAATATTTTTTGCATTTACCTTAGGCATGAAGCGAGAAATCATTTCCTTTCTAAAACGCGGGGCGCTTCTAACTATTCTTTTAATTTTGACAGTTCTGATTTATTTAGCTATCAACTTTAATCATCTTTTTACCCTGTTCCACCAATTATTTTTCGAGAACGATTCCTGGCTTTTCCTTATGTCTGACAACCTAATTCGTTTATTCCCAATCCGATTCTGGCGAGACATTTTTATCTTTATCGGGGGATTGAGTACCCTAATCAGTTTTTTTATAGTTCTAATCCCATTCAGGATTTCAGAAAATCATGATTCCTGATTCCCATACAGAATATCCCTTGTTTCCTTAATCTGATATTTCAAGAAAGTGATTCTCAAAAACTGATGGTTATAATCTTTTTATGACCTCAGAAAAAAAACCCCTTAATGAAACACAAAAATTGCTGGAGAGAATATACGACAAAGAGACAGCTCTAAAGGCATTTGCGGGAATCGAAAAACTTGTGGAGAAATATAGGGACAGGATCCAACCTTTTCCTAATGCAAAAGAATTTGACCAAGCTGATGTTATCCTTATCACCTATGGCGATATGGTTAATAAAGAGGGGGAGAAGCCATTAAAGACACTCAGGAAATTTCTCAATGAAAAAGCAGCCGGCCTCATTAATTCGGTTCACGTGCTGCCTTTTTTCCCATATTCATCTGACGATGGGTTTTCAGTAATCGACTATCGGGAAGTCGATCCAAATTTAGGCGAGTGGGATGATATTGTTAAGCTGGGTAGTGATTTCAAATTGATGGTAGACCTTGTCGCCAATCATGTTTCTGCTGAAAGTGGATGGTTCAGGAAATACAAGCAAGGGCTTTCGCCCTTCAAAACATATTTCATTGAGGTAGATCCTGGAACCGATTTGAGTAAAGTCATCCGCCCTCGAGCCCTACCACTCCTCAAAACGGTGGAGAGCAATGATAGCGAAAAACTGGTATGGACAACTTTTAGCCAGGATCAGATTGATCTTAATTATGCCAATTATCAAGTTTTGCTTGAAGTGATTGACATTTTATTGTTTTATTTTGAAAAAACTGCAAAGTATATTCGCCTAGATGCAATTGCCTATATTTGGAAGGAAATTGGAACAAGCTGTATTCACCTGAAGGAAGCGCATTGGATCGTCCAAATCATGCGGAATATACTTGATTTTATTGCTCCATTCGGAAAATTGATCACAGAGACCAATGTCCCTCACAAGGAAAACGTGAGCTACTTCGGTGATGGTACGAATGAAGCCAATATGGTCTATAGTTTTTCATTACCGCCTCTGATTCTTCATGCCTTCCACACACAAAATGCAAATTATTTGACTCAATGGGCTGACGGGTTAATCGTTCCATCTGATCATGTTGCCTTCTTTAATTTTCTTGCTTCTCACGACGGAATAGGTATGATGCCATTACGTGGAATTCTCAAAAATGATCAAATACTTGAATTAGCTCGTCGAATTGAAAAACTTGGCGGGTATATCTCTTTAAAAACTAATTCGGACGGATCTGAAAGCCCTTATGAGCTTAATATAAATTTCTTTGACGCGATGGGTAATCCAGACATCATCTTGAAAGACGAAGAAACACAAATCCAAAAGTTCGTTTGCGCACACGGAGTATTATTTTCTTTAAAAGGAGTTCCGGGAATATATTTTCATAGTCTTTTTGGCTCAACTGGATGGCCAGAAGGAGTTGAAAAAAGCGGTCAAAAAAGAAAAATCAATCGTGAAAAACTCAAATTGAATAATTTAATTTCCGAGCTAAATAATGAAAATTCCCGGCGGGCGAGAATATTTTCAAAACTTTCAAGTTTGTTAGAAGTGCGTAGGCAAAATAAGGTATTTGATCCTCGATCTAGGCAATCCATTCTAGATATAGACGAGCGGTTATTTTGCTTATTAAGATACCAAGATAATTTTAAGGAAGTGGTTTTATGCATACATAATTTCTCTTCAGAGACAATTAATAAAAGCATTGATTCTTCTGCTCTCAAAATTGACTACCAAACAAAAGTCAACATTCTTTATGGCTTAGGAAAAGTGTCCCGAAATGGGAAAAACCTGGATTTTTCAATTCCTCCCTATGATATTCTTTGGGCAAAATTATCATAAATAATTTTTTCTATCCATTGATAAAAGCTGCTAAGTAGTCGACTTGTTATAATCTTTTATACCGATGCAAAATAAAACGATAATCATGATGCACTACTCATACCCGCCAGTAGTTGGGGGGGTTGAGAGCGTGATGCAAAAACACGCTGAACTATTAACGTTAAATGGATTTTCTGTAGAGATCCTGACAGGACGGGGGCATTCTGATCATTCAGAGATTAAAGTCAAGAAATTCGATTTACTTGATTCCACCAATGAAAGAATATTGAAAATTAAGAATTCCTTAGATTCAGGGAAAATTCCTGAGGATTTTTCGACAGCTAAAGAGGAAATTAAATTGTGGTTGAAGCAACAATTGGACGTTGCCAATTTACTTATCGCTCACAATATCTGCACCTTGCATAAAAACCTTCCCCTCTCTGCTGCCCTTTATGAATTGGTCCAAGAAAGATCAACACCTCCTTTGATCGCATGGAACCACGATTTCGCCTGGACAAACAAGCATTATCTTTCACAAGTTTATGATGATTGGCCTTGGAATATTCTCAAAAAAACATGGTCAGAGAAAACACACATTCATGTGACAGTATCTGAGGATCGAAAATCGCAACTTGCACACCTTCTCAATATCCCACCTGCCCAAATCCATACGATTCCATCTGGTATTGAGTTTGACAGAATTCTTGGCTTATCTGCTCTAACTCTTGAGATCATAACAAATTACTCCATTATGAGTGCATTCCCCATTATATTACTGCCAGCCAGGATCACGAAAAGAAAAAACATTGAATTTGCAGTGAAGATCGTGGATGGATTAAAGAAACATTATCCATCCACGGCGTTGATCATAACCGGCCCTCCTGGACCTCATAATCCAAAGAACCGTTCTTATTTCCAAGAATTAAAGAATCTACGATCTCAAATGGATCTCATCCCTTCAACCCCCGAAGTTAACAATGATGCCAAGGTAATTTTTCTTGCTGAATATTCCGATAATTACATACCGACTGAAGTTATTTATGATCTTTATCGAATCAGCGATTTTCTGTTATTTCCAAGCTTTCAAGAGGGTTTCGGTATTCCAATTCTTGAAGCAGGAATCACGGGAATGCCGATCTTCTGCAGCAATATTAATCCGTTTCATGAGACTGCTGGAGATCTTGCGAATTATTTCGAATTGACGGATCACCCTGATTCTATTGCATTAAAGATATCTAAATTTCTCGAGAATGATAAGAGTATCCAGTTGAAAAAGAAAGTCAGGCAAAAATACACCTGGGAAGGCGTTTATACAAGCCAAATTGAACCTCTGGTTTTTCAATTATTGCTAAATGCAAAGAAAGGAGAGAATGGTAAATAAGAAAAATGTCAAGATCTTAATTCCATTGATTGCAGGGCAGAAGAATCAAAACATCATCAATATCAGTGAGTGGTTTTCCAAGCTCACCCCGGTAATAATACTTGGGATTGTTCTCGTTGACCGAGAAGTGAGTTTTAGTACTGCTGTTCATGAAGTTAAAAAGCTTAGAGATTATCTGAAAAAAAATCTGAAGAACACCTCTGCTCAAATTGTGACAGAAGTGATTGTTACGCATGATTCATGGGGAGAGATCACAGATTATTTAAAGAACAACCCTCGGATCGAAACCCTTATCCTTGAATGGCCTCATCAGATCAATGAACTTGGGTTGAAAGTTCATCAGCTCATCAATAATCCACCGGTTGACATTAGAGTTGTCAAAGGGCAATTTAACAGAGCTCCAACATCAGTGTTTATCCCCGTTAGGGGTGGTCCTCAGGCAGAAGAAGCTGTAAGGATGAGTCTGAAATTGGGAAAAGCTTTCGGAACTCAGATCACCCTTCAACGCGTTTTTGCAAGCGAGGAGCAGGCAAAAAGCAAAGATAGGGCATTCAAAGGTCTTGAGAGGGTGATCAATGAGTTACCAGAAATTAATGTGGAGAAAATCATTACTGACAATATCAGTGAAGCGATTCTCTCGTCTTCGTGTAAAAGAGATCTCGTTATTTTAGGAACAGACCAACAGGCCAGTGAAGATGATACTTCGTTCGGGTTTATTACTGATCAGGTATTAAAAAACTGTCCCGCTGATGTAATTGCAATAAAAACAAAAAGGACAGCAAAACCTGAATCTCCGGAATTCAGTTCCCAAGCCATTTCTATCCTGGTTGACAAATGGTTTGCAGAAAATACTTTTGAGTCTGATGAATTCTCAGACATTGAAAATTTATTGGATCTTAAAGAACAATCAGGATTGTCGATCAGTCTAGCCCTTCCAAGCCTGAATGAAGAAGAGACCATTGGAAATGTAATAAATATAGCAAAAACAAATTTCATGATTAAATTCCCTCTTCTTGATGAGATCATTTTGGTCGATTCTGGTTCAGAAGATCTTACTCGAGAGATTGCGAAAGATCTTGGGATTGATGTCTACTTGAACCAGGAAGTTTTAAAAGATTATGGTTTCAGAATGGGCAAAGGCGAAGTTCTGTGGAAAAGTCTCTACCTGACAAGCGGGGATATCATTTTTTGGCTAGATACAGACATTAAGAATTTCAGCCCAAAGTATATTTATGGCATTTTGGGGCCACTTCTAACCAATGAAAATATCAAGTTTGTAAAAGCTTTTTACAAGCGGCCAATTTCCAGCAAAAAGGGAGAAATTCGCCTTGGTGAAGGAGGTAGAGTGACCGAATTGACCGCAAGACCGCTACTGAACCTCTTTTATCCGGAATTATCAGGCATCATTCAGCCGCTCTCGGGAGAATATGGCGGCAGGAGGGAAGTTCTGGAGAATCTCACCTTCACCTCTGGTTATGGGGTTGAGACAAGTCTCTTGATCGATTTGGTAGAGAATTACCATTTAAACTCGATCGGACAAGTAAACTTGGAGATGCGCGTTCACCGGAATCAACCATTACAGGAACTGAGCAAAATGTCTTTTGCCATAATTCAGACTATACTCTCAAAATTAAGCCGGAGATTTGATATTAATTTAATTGAGGAAATCAACAGCACAATGAATACGATTCAATATGAGGGGGATAGGTATTTTCTAAAAGTTAACGAAATCTCCGAACTGGAGAGGCTGCCCATGGTCAGCATCAGTGAATACAGGGAGAAATTCGGAAAGCATTAATCAACAAATATGACCAAACTTTATCTAATCAGACACGGGGAGACCGACTGGAATAAACAGGGAAAATACACCGGACAGATGGATATTCCCATCAATGAAATTGGAAGGGAACAGGCAAAAAAAGTAGCCGAGGAAATGAAGACGTTGGAACCGGTGGTGATCTATTCTTCAGATCTGAAAAGGGCGCTCGAAACGGCTCAGGCAATCTCAGAAGAACTAAACATCCCCATAATTAAAGATGAACGATTGCGGGAGATTCGCCAGGGAGAATGGGAGGGTATGCACGTTAACAAGATTAAGATGCAGTACACAAAAGAATTTGCTGCGCGAAAAGAAAACCCTTTGACCGTGGCTGCTCCAGGTGGCGAGTCCATTGGGGATGTTGAGATCAGGGTTCGGTCACTCCTGGTTGATATAACCCAAAAACACCCAAATAGCGAGGTCGTGGTTTCTTCGCACGGTATCGTGCTGGGCATCATTAGAACAATCGCCGAGGGTATACCAGTCACCGAAGTATTCAATATTATCCCAGAGAACGCAACATTATATAAAGTCGAGATATAAACATAAATATGAATATGAGTGAACATTACAATATCGGTTTCATTAGTACCCGATTTGCGGGAACTGATGGCGTCTCCCTGGAAACTGAAAAATGGGCAGCAGTCCTGGAAGAGATGGGGCATACTTGCTACTATTTTGCTGGGTTATGTGATCGTCCGGATGGAATATCCATGGTAGTGAAAGACGCTTTTTACAAGTCTGCTGATATCAGGGATTACCACAACCTGTTCTTCTCGAAGAAAATTCGCTCCGAATCCGAGACCAAATGGATACTCGAAAAAAAGGACTCTCTTAGATCTCAACTTAGACAATTTGACGAAAAGTTCGACATAGACCTATTTATCGTCGAGAATGCCCTCGCAATACCGCTTAACATCCCTCTGGGCTGGGCAATCACGGAATACATAGCTGAAACAGGGAAGCAGACCATTGCACACCACCATGACTTTTCATGGGAGAGAAAAAGGTTCCTGGTCAACTGTGTGGATGACTACATTAATATGGCATTTCCGCCTAACATCGATTTCGTTCAGCATGTCGTGATCAACAGCCATGCCCAGCACCAGCTAGCCAGGCGTCGAGGGACAAGCTCGATCATTGTTCCCAATGTTATGAATTACAGCGAAGCGCATAACGGAGAGGATAAATACAATGCGGATTTGCGCGAAAATCTCGGTATCAAAGACGATGAACTATTTGTTTTACAACCCACACGAATTGTTGAGCGGAAGGGTATTGAACATGCTATAGAACTGGTTCAGCGCATGGGCAGGAAAGCACATCTCGTTGTAACACACGCATCAGGCGATGAGGGGGACGACTATTCCAAACGAATTAAAAATTATGCCAAACTTCTCGATGTCGATTTGATCACAGCCGAAGGAATGTTTGATACCAAACGATATGTGACTGTTGAAGGAAAAAAGATTTACAGCATTTGGGATGGCTATATTCAATCTGATTTAGTTACTTATCCTTCAGAATTCGAGGGATTCGGGAACGCATTTTTAGAAGCCATTTATTATAAAAAACCCATCGTAGTCAATAACTACTCAATCTATTCAACAGATATTAAACCCAAGGGATTTAAGGTTGTTGAATTCAATGACTATGTCACTGACCAAACCATACGGGATATCATTGATTTGCTGAACGACAATGAAAAAATAAAAAATTATACGGAGATAAATTTTGAGCTTGCTCAAAAATACTTTTCTTTTGAGGTTCTTCATACAAAATTAAAAATATTGTTGGCCAACGCATTCGGTACAGACCTGAATTAGAAAGGGGTGGAGTGATGTTCAATTTTGAAGCTGAATTTCTGGGAAACCCCATGATCGAATGGATATAGGCGCCAGGATTCGCTCTTGGCGTTTTCATACTGCTGTTTACGATCAGAGCTTTTTTAAACAGAGAAAGAAATCATTTGATGAGAGAGCAGAGAAAGTTCGTGGGGTTATGATTCCTCTGGTAATTTTGCATTTTTCAACCCCCTATCCTTCATTGTATTTGGACTCTATCTGGGCTCGATATTTCTTGAAACATCAGAAAATGCCCGGAATATTTTTAATATTATGGTGATTTTCACAACTGTGCTTCAAGTTGGTATTTTGGCCACCGAACTACATAAGCTTTATAACCGCGAAAGAGCTACCAGATAGATGGAATAGGATGATGCGGCACAGGCAACTTCCATCAAAACCTTAGTGATCATCGGGCAGATTAACATTTTGGTCATTGTCATTCTGGTGGCTGCAGATCATATTTCCGGTATCAACGTTACTGCACCGATCACCAGCCTTGGTGTTGGGGACTTGACAGATTTAGTCCATTAATTAAATAATCTTCTATTGAAATGATTTTAACGCTTGTATAAGATGGGTCATGTCGTTATCGGAAATCACCGGAGACATATGGCCGATGCGGAAGATCTTCGGTTTTAAATAGCCGAGTCCGCCGGAGATCTGGATTTGATGTTTCTTAAGCAAATAATCCACAATTACGCCGCTTTCGATGCCATCCGGTGGGTAAGCAGCCGTTAAAACTGGGTTCAGATCCTTATCAACTGTAAACGGCGGCATTCCTGCTTCTCTCAATCCACTTCGTAATTGCATGGCAAGTGATTGGTAACGAGCCATTCTGGAAGGGATACCTTCAGATATCAACTGCTCCAATGAGACGAGCAGCCCATTCACCAAGTTTACCGGCATGGTCACCGGGGTTGGATGCCAATCGCCCCATTCGGTGGCGTATTCCCGCCAGGTACGCAGATTTGTGTACCATCCATGCCCTATCTCACCTGGTCGGTCAATCAATCCCCAGGCTTTTGAGCTGACAGAGACCGGTGCAAGCCCGGGAAGAGCACCCAAACATTTCTGTGTTGCTGATGCGCAGAGATCAAGTCCCCAATTATCCGATTCATAAGGTACTCCACCGAGTGAGGAAACCGCGTCAACCATGAAGACCGCTTCAGTCTCCCGGACGATCTTTCCGATCTCATCAATCGGATTCAGGATGGTAGTTGAGGTTTCGCTGTGAACCATAGCGACCATTTTTGCGTCAGGATTCTTATCCAATGCATCATGGATCATTTCCGGTTCCACGGGTTTACCCCATTCCGTTTTCACTTCTACGACATCTAACTCATTGGCTTTGGCAATGGATATTAACCGGTCTCCAAAAAAGCCGTTGTTGCCGATGATAACCTTCTCGTTCGATCGCAAAGTGCTGCCCATGCACGCATCAATTGCGCAGGTGCCCGAGCCTGCCATGAGAAATACGTCGTTCTCCGTGTTGAAAACTTGCTTCAATAGCCTTATTGCTCTGGCGTATTTTTCAACCCAGGCGGGACCGTAATGCGGCTCTACCGGATCTCCGACTGCTTTGAGCACATCCGGGTGAACCTCTACCGGTCCCGGGATCATCAACTTCACGCGATCTTTTTCCATTAATCAATTCTCCTTATAACATTGTTTATTTTAAGATGAGGACTTTTTTGAAAACAGTGTCAAATGACATCAGATGTCACGCTGATAGATGCAATGTGACTTGTAAAAATCAATGCCTATTTTACTGACCTCGCGCTGCATCTTCTCGTTCTCCAAACCAATTTGCACCAGGTCTGCATGCTCATATGGCCCTCCCCGCACACTATCAGCCATTTCATTAAAAAGTAAAGCTGTGCCGCCCATACCGCAATAATCCGCGACGATCCCTGCTCCATTAATGTTGATCCAGTTGGTTTTTTTGAATTCGCGCAGTAGGGAGATCCAACCAAAAGGCCATAATTTTCCCCTGGTTTTTTGAATGGCAGCGGATATATCCGGATATGCCAGTAAGAAACCGACAGGCTGCTCCCCCTTATACAGGATTTTTATCAGTCGGGGATTGGCAAACCAAAGGATCTGGTTAGCCATCTCCTTGACTTCCTCATCGGTCAGCGGTGCATTACCAGAAGTCCCCAGAAGCGATCCGTTATAAAGGTCTTTAAGATACGGGAGCATCTTTCTAAGATCGGCCCTCTTCTCGAACCGCTTGACCGTCAAGCCCCAGCGCTGCTGAACGCGTTCAGCGATCAGGGCGACCTTCTCCGGCAATTCATGCTGGCGCCCAAGGTAACCGGAAACCACCTCCCGCTCGACTCTAAACCCTAAACGTTTAAGGAACTCAGGGTAATACGGAGGGTTATAAGGAATTCCAAGTGCTGGCCGGTGTTCAAATCCGCGCGTCAACATTCCCAATCCGTTCAAGGGAGTAAAACCTTTCGGACCCACAATCTCTGTCAAACCTCGATCCCTCGCCCAGTCAATCGCTGAATCAAAGAGCAATTCCGCTGCTTCAAAATTCTCCATAACTTCAAAGAGGTAAAAGAAAGCGGTGTTCGATTGGTTAAAGCGGTTGAAGCGCTTATTGTCCAGTACAGCAATCCTCCCTAACGGCTTATCATTTTCTGAAAAAACCATAAAGAAAGCCGCATCTGACTCAGCATAATAGGAGAAGTGATCGCGGTCGAGGAGTTTCTTCGCATCCATGTCCAGCATTGGCACCCACTGCTTGTTATTTTTATAGACTAGGAAAGGGAAACTCAAAAATTGACGTACTTGTTTACGAACGCGGGTATTGATCTCAACGATGACCATTGATGCTCTCCTCGCAAATGCTGGTGCGGTATTATTGTATCAATTCTTGATTGCGATATAATGACTCGCTTCATCCTATCAGACGGCAATTAGATTGAAAACCAAAGAAGAGATACTCAACTACGATCTGCGAAAAGCCATATCTCCCAACCGGTTGGTTGGGCTTTGGCGTTTATTGAACGGATACCACTGGCATTATGCCGCGGCTGTAACATTGCAGGGTTTATCGGCGTATTCAAAAACACTGACCTACTTTCTGCTGAGCTATTTTGTGGACAGCTATCTGATCCAGCAGACTGGAACATACCCGATCCCGCTCATCGCTTTGGGTTTTGTCGCTTTTGCTGCGCTTCAAGGAATTTTTACCTATCTGAGCGGGCGGCTGGCTGCCATGTCGGCGGAAGGTTCTGTGGAGAGGTTGCGCAACTTCCTTTTTGACCATATCCAACATCTTCCATTTGCCTACCATGGCGAAAGCGACACAGGCGAACTTGTCCAGCGATGTACATCGGATGTCGATGCGCTGAGGCGTTTCTACAATGACCAGGCGATTGGTATCGGCAGAATTTCACTTTTGTTCATCATCAATTTTATTGCTTTGCTGCAATTGAACACCCGGCTGGCTCTGATGTCAGTGATCGCGGTTCCCTTTATTCTCTGGACTTCGCTTTTCTTTTTTAAAAAAGTCTCCAAGGCGTATGAAGCCTATCAGGAGCAGGACGCGGTTCTATCCACCACCCTTCAGGAAAATCTGAGCGGTGTCCGCGTGGTGAAAGCTTTCGCACGCCAACCGCATGAGATCGAGAAATTTGAGAAAAATAACTGGCAGAAATTCCAGTTGGGTAAAAAACTTCTCACCATTCATTCGCTGTTCTGGCCAGTTTCAGATATCCTTTGCGGGGCACAGATGTTGGGCGGCTTTCTGTTGGGCGCCATCATGGCAATCCGCGGCGAGATCTCTGTTGGGAATTATCTGGCATACGCGGGGCTTGTGATCTGGATCATCTATCCTCTGCGTGGACTCGGCCGGTTTATCGTTGAGATGTCCAGCGGCCTGGTTTCTTATGACCGGGTTTTCAAGATCATTAAAGAATTCCGCGAACCCTTGGACGAAGGGAACTATAAACCCGCCAATGGCATCCAAGGGAATTTTGTATTCAAGAACGTTGGTTTTGAGTATGAAAAAGACGATTATGTTCTTCATGACATCAACTTTGAAGTAAAGGCAGGCCAGAAGATCGCACTGTTGGGCTCCACCGGATCCGGAAAAACCACGCTGGTTAACTTGCTTCCGAGGTTTTATGACTACACATCGGGTGAGATCCTGTTGGATGGCTTTGACCTGAAACTTTATTCCCGCCGTTACCTACGGCAGCAGATTGGTATCGTTGAACAAGAGCCATTTCTCTTTTCGCGCAGTATCCGGGAAAACATCACCTATGGTGTGGGTCGTGATCTTCCCAAGGAAGAGGTGGAGCAAGCTGCCAAGGTGGCGGCCATCCATGATGTGATCCTCGGATTCCCGGAAGGATACAAGACCCTTGTCGGGGAGCGCGGCGTGACCGTTTCGGGCGGGCAAAAGCAGCGCATCGCTATTGCCCGTACATTATTGAAGAATCCCCGTATCCTGATTCTGGACGATTCGACCTCTTCAGTAGACACGGAAACCGAAGCTCAAATCCGCGAGGCAATGCGCGCGCTAATGGAAAACAGAACGACCTTTGTGATCGCCCACCGCATCCAGACCATCATGGACGCAGATCTGATCATCGTGATGGAAGACGGGCGTATCGTTCAACGGGGTACCCATGATGACCTTATCGGTCAGGAAGGGATCTATCGCAAGATATTTGAGATCCAAACCCGCATCGAATCTGAGTTGAAAGTGGAGTTGTCGAGTGCCGTCTGATTTCTACGAAGAAGAAGAATTTACCGGCGAATTGACCGGAGGCGTTCTACGCCGCATCATCCGACTGATGAAACCTCACTGGCAGTGGGTTACCGGATTCATCATCACCATCATTGTTGTCTCAATGCTGGATGCCTACTTTACTTTCTTGAGCAAACGCATCATAGACGAGGGCATCCTTCAAAGCAACCTGGATGCGTTGGTAAGCATTCTTACGCGCTATGCCATATTGATCGTGGTGCAGTCCGCGGGAATCTTTAGCTTCGTGTACCTGGCCGGCGTTCTGGGTGAGCGCGTCCGCTACGACCTTCGGCAAATGCTCTTCAACCATCTCCAGACGCTTTCCTTATCCTATTACAGCCGAACACCAGTAGGATGGATCATGTCCCGAGTGACCAATGACACCGAACGCGTGGCGGAACTGGTCACCTGGGGATTTATCGACTCCACTTGGGGGGCCGTAAACATCCTCACTACGCTCGGCTTCATGTTCGCCATAAACTGGCAGCTGGCCTTGATCGTGCTGGCAATCATCCCGGTGCTGCTGTTTGCCGCCGTGCAATTCCGTAAACGCATACTTAAACAATTCCGCAAGGTGCGGCGCATCAATTCCAAGATCACCGCATCCTATAACGAAAACATCACCGGTGTGCGTGTGGTGAAAGCGCTCGGACGCGAAGAAGCCAATTTGAACGAGTTCAAGTTTGAGACCAGTGAGATGTATAAATCCGGTTTTCGCGCAGCCTGGCTGAGTGCGCTGTTCCTGCCGATCGTTCAGATCATTTCTGCATTTGCCATCGGCGGCATCATCTGGTACTCGGGGGCGCAAATCGAGTTCGAAGGCATAACCATCGGCGGCATTCAGGCTTTCCTTTCCTATATGACTTTTATGATGTGGCCGATCCAGGACCTGGCACGCGTGTTTGCTGAAATGCAGCGGTCGCTGGCATCCGCGGAACGCATTTTCACCCTCGCGGATACACCGCCCGAGATAAAAAATAAGCCAAACGCGATCGACCCAGGCACAATCCAGGGTGACATCACTTTTGAGCATGTGTCATTCTGGTACGAAGATGAGATACCGGTGATCAAGGACCTCAATCTTGAGATCAAACGCGGGGAAACGATCGCACTGGTCGGTTCCACCGGCGGCGGGAAAACCACCATTGTAAACCTGCTATGCCGCTTCTATGAACCCAAGCGCGGACGTATTCTGATCGGCAGTCATGATTACACCGATCTCTCCCTGGAAGCGATCCAATCCCGCATCGGCGTCGTACTGCAAACCCCACACCTCTTCTCAGGGACCATCCGCGAGAATATTGCCTATGGACGATTGAAAGCCACACTGGAGGAGATTGAAAGGGCTGCCAGACTGACCGGTGCGCACAAGTTCATCACTCAGTTCGAGAAAGGATATGATGAACAGGTCGGCGAGGGCGGCGTGCTGCTCTCCGTCGGTCAGAAGCAGCTCATAAGCCTGGCGCGTGCAGTGCTTTCCGATCCGGAAGTGTTCATTATGGACGAAGCAACCAGCTCGGTGGATACACTGACAGAAGCACTGATCCAACAAGGCATGGAAGCGATCATGAAGGACCGCACCAGCTTTGTGATCGCGCACCGGCTCTCGACCATCAAGCGGGCGGATCGCATCCTGGTCATTGAAAATGGCCAGATCGCAGAGTTGGGAACGCATGCCGAGCTGCTGAAGATGAAGGGTAAGTATTACAAACTTTATACGCAGCAGTTCCGCCTAGAACGCGAAGATGCGTATAACCTTTTTAAGGATGAATTAAACAAAGCGGTTGAGTAATGACCAAATTCAAGCCTTTTTGCATCCCTCAACACAATGTTTCAAAATGCAACGGATTTGATCTACACCTCCCTTAACCTTCCCTCCAAAGAAGAGGAGAATTAATAATATAGCCTTGGACTACCTTAACGAGAGAGTATTGAGAAACTTTACATTTTGTTACAGAATCTTACGTTTTTTAAAAAAGTAAATGTAACGTTTAATGGGAATCCTGATTTGAATTCAAAAACGAATGGATTATTTTATACTCGCGTATTATTATTACGAAAACTGCCCTTGACTTGACACAAAAATGGGCTTAAAACTTGTCAGTTATAATAACCGAACAACCTGAATAAGGAGAAGATCTAAAAATGAACCAAAAAACACGCATATTGGCCTGGACAGTTTTTCTGTCCGTGATGGCTTTGACTTTATCCGCTTGCGGATTAGCCGCACCACAAGAACCCACGCAGGACCCCAACATGGTGTTTACTCAGGTAGCAGAGACTGTGATGGTCAGCATGACTCAGACTGCTGAGGCCATGCCGCCGACGCCCACCCCGGAACCAACTGCCACACCTGAACCGACCGCTACGATCGCGCCGACCATCGATCCGGCAACCATCCCCACCCAGGGACCGGCAGTTCCTGCCGCGCCGACCGCAACGATTCAGCGGGTTGGTGACGCTGCCAAATGGAACACGCAAAGCCCGATGGACGGCAAGGTATTCAAGATAGGCGAGGAGTTCACCTTCCACGTTTGTCTTGGCAACATTGGTACCACAGAATGGAACTCAAATTATTATCTGAGATTCACCAGCGGCAATCGGCTGTGGTCGAATGCAAATAACTTCTATATTGGGGGAACTGTAAAACCTGGGGGAACCTGGTGCTTTGACCTCCCAAGCGTGGCGCCATATAACCCCGGGAGCTACGTCACCCGCTGGTATTTCAAGAATCCCGATGGAGCATTCATGCTGGAAGTATATTTCGCATACAAAGTGGAAGCTTAATTACTTCAAGAAGGAATTGGAGTGTAGGTTTTTTATCACACCAACCTAGTATAAAAAAGCCGCTGGCGAGGTTGCCAGCGACTTTGTTTTTATAGATGAGTGTCAGTGATTTTTGTTGAAGGTGAATACAAACATCATCTTATTTTTTGACTAATTAGGATTTTAATAAAACAAAGAACCCGGTCAATAACGCATCTAAACCACTTTAGAAAAACAGGCTGCTGTTATTTATTTAATTTGGAGAGGCTCTCCCCCAAAGCTTCCTCCAAGCGAGATTCAGCTTCCTTTCGATCCAATCCGCACGCGATGCTGTACTCATTGATAAAGTTAAACTTAAGCTTGTCCAGGACACGCATTTCGTTAATATGCAAGTCTTTGACCGCATGGCGAGCGTTGAGATCACGCAGCAAGCGCGCATTGGAAGCAAGCGAACACTTTGCCTGTACTTCCTTCAGATGGTTAACCCGGATGCGGAAATTATTATTCAAATTTTGCGGTTTCATTCGTATAACGGATAGCGCTTTGCTGAAGGTGGAAGGCGCGCTAACATTACGTACGTGGTCAGTATTGGAATCCTCCACCGGCAGCCAATACACCAGGTCCTCCGTCTTCACTTGATAGTAAGTTTTCTTGGTTCCCCGAAAGGTCTTTACATCCGTCCCTCTGACCTCACCGATACCATGTGCCGCATGGACTATGAGATCGCCTTTCTTCAACCTAAGAACCGTTTTTTTCAAAATCAGATCCTTTCTTCATTTATCAAATATGGTTATGCGCAATTCGCAAAGGAACTAACGCATTCCCCCTTTAACTCCATCCCTAGTAATCCATTGGGATATCTTCTCAGTAAAGATTACTTTGATACCCATTGATTATACAATATCCATTTTTTGACTTGCTCTCTGAAAGAATTCAAATCTTTCACATAGAAAATGTTAACGTGCAAAAATTAAATACTCAGATAAATTTCCTGAAGTGCGGCTTTGGAGGTTAGAATAGGCCAGAAAGCGATGGTTAATCAAGAAAAACACCCGATCACATTCAGCCCACCTGAAGAGCTTTCGTTCATTCAGCACCCATTGGATCTAGTGCACCGCAACCGCTCTCAGGCGTTTCCCGATCTCATCCGTTACCAGGGACGTCTTTACCTGGCGTTTCGCACAGCGCCCTCGCACTTCCCTTCCACCAAGGCGCATCTGCAAATTTTCACATCCGAAAACGGGGAGAAATGGACGTCCGAGCGCGTGCTGGATCATATCCACGATGTGCGCGATCCGCACTTCCTCGAATTTCAAAACGACCTGTACCTTTTCTTCATGAGCCACACCCACGGTTTTCGCCATCACGGACCGGAAACTATCTCTTATTTGAAAAAGACTGCAACAGGTTGGACAGAACCAGCGGAGCTGCCGGTGCAGAAGAGCGGGATTTGGGATATCAAAACCAGCAATGGCCGGGTCTATATGAGCACATATTCGCGCAACGGCGACGGAGACCGAAAGCCGCGGCGTCAGTTCCGTTTCCTGGCATCCAGCGATATGGAGCATTGGGAGACCGTGATCACATCCCCCATCACAAGGCAGACATTGGGCAATTATGAAACCTCGGAAGCTACCTTCGCATTCGATCCACCGGGAAAAATCGTAGGCACGATCCGCTCGTTGATCTACCCCAACCTGAATTTTGCCTTCCATACCGACCGGCCGGATGACTGGCAGATCACGGTCGATCGCTTCAAATGCGATGGGCCGCGGCTTTTCAGCCACAAGGGAGAGTATTACCTGGCCGCACGGCGCAGCCTGTTCTATGGCCTACGAAGCGAACCGTACCGGTTCTTCCCGGGGCTGCGCAACATGGTGAATATCGCGCGATATTCATTCAGCCGCAAGCGCACCGCACTCTATCATTTCGACAAGGAAAAACTGCAGATCCGCCACATCACCGATCTGCCCTCGCACGGGGACACGGGTTACTCAGCGGTGACGCACCTGGAGCGCGATCGGTTTCTCATGGTGTATTACAGTTCGGATATCCATTCAGGCAAGGATATCCCCTGGGCTCAGGGACAATTGGGGGAAACGAAATTATATTCAACAGTATTGACCTTCGGATAAATCATCTACCATTCTCTCAAAAGAGAGAAAAATACTTTTCCCAATATCAAACAATTATGACGGTACACCAATACTGACTAAAAGATAGATCCAGCAACGTAAAGTTTAGGAAATATCTCGATTTCTTTGATGTCAGTGGTAGTGGTAATAGATATAAAAAAGAATTTTTATAAAATTTAACATCAATAAAGGTTATTTTATTGTTGTTCTATCAACAAGCAGTATTTCAAAACTTTCTTTTTCTGAAGAGGACTCAACCAACTTATTTTCCAAAAATATCGCATCGAACCGACAGCTTTGTTCGCACTGCCCGCAATATGTGCATTTATCTCTAAAATGAAATAATTTGAAGCTCTCTTTGGATTGCTTATTCATGAGGAGCGCCTTCGCTGGGCAATCGAGAACACATAATCCACACCCGACACAATTTTCAGTATGAATATTCACCTTTCCGCGAAACCTGGGCGCAAAATCTTTTTTGTGTCGTGGGTAGTCACTCGTTTCCGGAGGTCGGATTAAAGACAGGAGAATATTTGGCAATAAATAGAAGAATGACCGAATCTTCTTCATCCACGGTTTCATAAAATAACCACCAAGAAAATATGGACCAATGACAATGGTATTAACACTTGCCAATTCAAATTGATCAATTGATCAATTCGCAAACGCGCAAACATCGCACTCACTGCAGAGAGAGCGAATTGCATGATGAAAAGGATAACAAAAAACAAAATAAATCCTCTTACCCCGCCCAGCAACCAGGAACCACCGAAGAAGCAGCATGCCAATAAAGACAGGCCAACCACTGACTGAAATTGAATAGCCATCTGCCATAATGCTAATTTTCTGCCGGAAAATTCCGTGAGCGGACCAACAATAACCTCGGATTTCGCTTTGGGAATATCATAAGGCTCACGTTTAAGTTTTCCAATCAAACCAAAAAACGCTAAAAGGAACCCAAAAAACTGGGAAAAAAAATAAGGGGTTCCGTTTAACTGCGCGAGTGTGATCCCGGTTAAGGACCAGGAACCGCTGACAATCGCCGTTCCACTTAAAGCCAAAGTGAAAAGCACCTCATAAGAGAAATATTGCAATAAAGACCGATTTGCACCGAGTATTGAATATACACCGCCAGTTGACCACCCCGCCAGAAAATAAAATAAAGAAGGCGCGCTCAATAAAAAAACTACCACAATGAAATCTCCTTCAAAAGACGAAGACGGCACCGACAAGAGAGGCAACATAAATCCTGCAGTGACCACAGACGAAAAAGAAAGAAGAGGCAATAACACTGCCACCCACTGATTAGCGCCATCCGGCAGAATATCTTCTTTTCCTAAAAGCTTTAGAAGGTCAGCAATCGGCTGTAACAATGGTGGACCTACCCGTCCCTGGAAACGGGCAATCAATTTACGATCCAACCAACTAAAAAGCAAGGAAAAAAAGAAAATAAAAAGAAATCCAGGGAATATCAGGATTTGAATTAAGGAATTTAGTAAATTTGACATCTTACTACCTTATCGATCCGCACAAGCAATACAGAGGTCTACACCCGCAATGATCGCAGAAACATCGGCCAGCTGCATTCCCTTCAACTGCTTCGGTAATGTGATCAGCGCAGTTAGGGTTGGCGTTCGTATTTTCACCCGAAAAGGATTTTGACTCCCATCGCTCTTTATGAAATAAACCACCTCTCCTCTTGGCCCTTCTGCCCGACTGACCACTTCACCCGGCGGCACTTTTCGCGGAGCAGTGCTCGCAATTTCCCCACTTGTCAATTTCTCCAGTATTTGATGACACAAATTAATCGATTGGATGGTTTCATACAGGCGGATCAAAGCACGCGCCCAGATATCTCCTTCATGCATTATTGGCACGTCAAAAGATAGTCCAGAATAACGAGCATACGGCTGGTCTCTGCGGATATCCATATTCAACCCTGATGCGCGGGCAACCGGGCCAACAACGCAAAACCGCTTCACATCCTCTAGTGATAAGTAACCAATACCCCGCGTACGCGCTTGAAAAGTTCGGTCATGCTCCAATACCTGAATTAATTCTCTGATACGATTTAAAAGTTCCGGCAATTTCATGAGCATGGACTCAATATGTTCCGGTTCAAGATCCTTACGCACTCCCCCAATCATATTAATTGCGTGTGAGACACGGCCGCCAGATACATCCTCCATCATCTGTAGAACAATCTCCCTATCACGCCAGGCATACATAAAGATCGTATCTAATCCAATATTCTTTGACAACACACCTAACCATAAGAGATGACTATGAATCCGTTCGAATTCACACAACAACATGCGAATATCCAGTCCGCGAGGTGGAACTTCAAGCCCCAACAAGGCTTCCACTCCCTGGCAATAAGTTGTGGTATGGATATGTGAGCAGATGCCACAAACCCGCTCAAACAGATGGACATTTTGGATATAGGTTCGAGACTCGGCTAATCTTTCGATACCGCGATGGACGTATCCCAACCGCAGTGAGCTTGAAAGTACCTGCTCACCTTCGACACCGATCAGGAATGACAATGGTTCCTTAAGCAAGGGATGCTGTGGACCTATTGGAATTGTCATTTTAGCCATTTTGAACCTCATTTAATCCATCCAACGGCCGGCTAGCACTAATTTGTGCGCTTTGTGTTTTTCTCAGAGGGGGTGGAGATTGCCAATTTTCAGGCAGCAAGAGTGGTTCTGAATTTGAAAGACCATCGAATTCAACCCCAATCATTTCTCTGACCTCCCTTTCATAAAACTCCGCTCCCGGTATCAAGGGTGTGAGTGATTGTAAGCGGGGGTTTTCTTTTTCCAAAACAACCCTTAATGTAAGTCCCGCAAAATACCAAAAATGATACAGCAAATGCAGCCCATCTTCCATTTCGAAACAAGTAATTGCGGATAAGTGATAAAGCCCAGCCTGCAGCATTTGCCTTGTAACCTCAAACAGTTGCTCGGAGGGAACCACAAACCCGATATCATTACGTATACCAGTAGATTCTTCGAGCGACATTGCCGTGAGAATTTCTCTAATTTTTTCTAATAGATTTTTATCCTTCATTCAACTTTCTCCAACAATGAAATCACTGCATTAATAATCGCTTCCGGCCGGCAGGGACAACCGGGAACATATAAATCCACAGGTAAAACTTTTTCAATTCCCCCATAGATGTTATAAGCACCTGAGAACACTCCTCCGGTACAACTACAGGAACCAAGCGAGATGACCCATTTTGGTTCAGGTATTTGTTCATAGATCCTTAATAGGCGCGGCGCTACCTGGGCCGTAACAGGACCAGTGCAGACCAGAATATCCGCATGTCTGGGTGAGGATTCATTTAAAATACCGAATCGTTCAATGTCATACATGGGAGTCAAGAGGCTTAAAAGTTCAATATCACATCCATTACAACCCCCGCTATTAAAGTGAAGAATCCACGGTGATTTCTTTCTCGCCCAAGATAGAGTCCGATCCATGAAAGCCATGTCAGTTCGACTTCCTTTCCCATAAAATAGCCAGGCTTAACAACGCACCCATCAGGTATACCAATGGAAATATCCTCCCTGTATAACCCACCGGAATCGTTGAAACAACCAGCGCGATAATATGACAGATGCCAAATAAAAGGGCTATGCGGTAAAACGCATGATAATTAAGGTCCAGCTCCGGTGTGGTTAATTCTTCACCGCATGCGTAGTGGGCATGTTTCCCACCTGAATTTGGACCACGACGAGAAATTTTTGATCCCAGGTAAAGGATCGCACTTCCAACACCCATAAAAAGCATAAAAACAAAAACAGGCGACGTAAGTAGTTCTTTCAATACCATCAAACCATCCTTTCCAATAAAAACTCAGCAACCGGCGCCACCCCGTCGAGGATTACCTGGGGAAAAATCGTAATGAACACGATTGCGATAACCAGGAAAGCCAATGGCATAAATAACCAGGGAGATATTCTGTCATTCAGCCGTGTATTTTCAGAATCTGAAGAATGAATCAAACTTGAAAATAGATTCACCAGAAACGGCAAATAATAACCAAAGGCAATAAGACTGCCCGCCAATAAAATTAAAGTAACTCCAAATCGATAAGGGTCCTGTGTTTGAAACAAACTGGTCAGAACCATCCACTTGCCAGTGAAGCCTGGGAAAGGAGGCAAAGCGGCCAAACTCAAGGCAGCCAATCCCATGGACAATACCGGAAAGAGCGGCAATCCAGTACGATTCCGTAAATCCTTTATTTCGTGAACTTCCACATTTAGGTTAAAAACACCCGCACTTAAAAAAGCCAGTCCTTTAGCACAAGCATGAGTAACCAAAATAAAAAAGCCGCTCTGAATGGCCAGAAGTGATCCATTTCTCAACCCCACCGCAACCGAAAGAATGATATAGCCCATTTGGGCGATCGTTGAATAGCCTAACATCCTCTTGATATTGGATTGAGCTGTTCCCATCAAATTTCCCACCAAAATATTCAATACTGATACCAGAAGCAGAATGGAACCCAAGAGTCCTGGTTGGAGACCAAGAGACAAACCAATCCTCAGCATTACATAAAACGATACCTCCACCAAAATCCCTGAAAGAATCGCGCTGACACTGCTTGGCGCCTTTCCATGCGCGTCTGGCAACCAGGCATGCAGAGGCACTACTGCACTTTTCAGGCTAAAGCCAGAAAAAATCAGAAAGCCGCCAATTGTCACCAAACCTGAAGGAAAGGAAGCAATCGCATCTATATCCAGGCTACCCACAGAAAGAAAAATAAAGGCAATGCCCAATAGCATGATCACAGAAGCGACACTACCCATGATGAGATACTTATATCCCGCTTCGACAGCCTGCAACTCTTCGCGGCGAAATGCCACCAACGCATAGGCAGAGATACTCATCAATTCGGTAAATAAATACACATTCACCAGACTTGAAGTAAAGAGCAATCCAACAATCCCACATACCATGAGGAGAATCAATGGATAGCAAACACGCTGCCGGCTTTCATTTGCAAGATATGCCCCGTTGTATATGGATCCTAAAAATGCCAATCCAAGAACGATCAAGCTGATGAGAAACGCGCCGGGATCATCCTGTGCGAATTCACCTGCCAGCGCATCCACCTGCAATTGCTGGATAGGCATCCAATGTCCGAAAAAAGAAAGTATCTGTTGTTCGAATAATAGGTATAAAGAAGAAAAAAGAAAAGAAAAAGCCGAAATCAAAGCCATAAATTTATTCGATATTCCAATATATTTGGCTGTAACGAAAATAAACGTTGCAGCCAAGCCCAATATGAATATGGGAATAAAAGGATTCAGGACTACCCTGGTTACCATACACCTCCCAAAATCAACGGGATCTCATTGGCGACCTGTTGAAACAAGGGAGATGGAAATAATCCCGCAATAAGCGTAATGACAACCAGAGAGACTGTCGCTACTTTTACTGAGATCGGAACCCTACCCAAATCCACATTTTTTCCGTTTTCTGATACAAAGAAAATCTTGCCGATGAACCGCAGAAGATAACCAGCAGTCAATATGGATGCGAGTATTTCCAAAACAGCCAGTCCTGTGTAGGGCGTTTGAAATCCGCTGCTAAAGATGAGCCATTCACTATTAAAGATCGCCAGGGCGGGGACACCTGTCATTGCCAATGCGCCAGTCACTGCGCATGCCATGAGAAGCGGTTCTTTTTTCCCCACTCCTGTGAGCGCGTTAATGTCCCTTTCAGAAAACGCCAAAATAATCCAACCGACACAACAAAATAGAAGCGCTTTCACAATGGCATGATAAATTACATGCAATCTTGCTCCCATGATGCCTGAATACGTAAGCGTACCAAGGCCAAAAAGAATGTACCCCATCTGACTCACGCTGGAATACGCAATGATTCGTTTAATGTCATTCTCAACCAAAGCCATCACAGCGCCATATATTTCCGATATCACCCCAACCACCATCATTGGTAGTGAGAAGACCGCAAACTGATCCAAGGTAAGAAAACCCATCGGGAAGCGCAGTATTCCATAGGTTCCCATGCTAAGCATGGCCGCAGCGAGCATAATGGTAACCGGCATGGGTGCTTCGGAATGCGTATCCGGAAGCCAGATATGAAAAGGCACGACCGCCATTTTGACCCCAAAGCCGATGAGAAACAGGGAACCAATCAAGGGAAGACTGGCATGGTCCATCTGAAACGCTGCGGGGAGTGAAGAAAAATGATCTAAACCGGTTCGAGAATAGAGCATGACAAAAGCAATCAAAACAAACAGAGATCCAAGATGAGTGATGATGAAGTACTTCAACGCAACCGCATTGCGTCGTTCCCCACTTCCCCAATAGACGATCAGAAATGCAGAGGCGATGAGCATCAACTCCCAAAAAAAATAAAAAAGAAAGACATCATTTGCCAATGTTGTCCCGGACATTCCGGCGGAAAAAAGAAGTAAGGTTGCATAGAAAATATGTGTCCTATGATCAGAGCGGACATACCCAATGGCATAAACCACAGCAATAATAGTGACAAATTCTTCTGTTAAGAGGAACGGGAAAGACAACCAATCGATATCCAGGCTAAAGCGGATCCCCATACCAGGCAGATAATTCAGATCCAAAGGAATATTCGCCCCGCGACTTAACACCGGGAGGTAGGCAATGAATAAACCCATCGAAACCAATGAAGCTGATAGCGCAATCCAGGGTGTTCTTTTCTTGAATTTGCTTCCAAAGATGAAAAGAAAAACCGAAGCTGCCAGTTTCACAAAAAGAACAAAAAGCTTAATCCATTGACCTGTATTCATATCACCTCCTCATCCCAATCAAAACACTATTCCTTCCATATTCAGCCAGAGAAAAATCATCAACATGAAAATAAAAACAAACATAAGCACCAGATTCTGACGAAGAAAGCCTGCATGCATCTGCTGCAAATTACGAGTGCGCTTTTTGATGAAACCCAGAAGCTTCGACCAAAGCACCGCACTATTAAAATTCTCAAAGGATGTGAATATTCTCTTCAATCCACGTCCGATATTCGCGAACATTGAATCCACCCCGCCGCCTTCCACGTTAAGGTAAACCCAACGAGCGCCACTGACCACTAAATCCATGGCTTTGCCATATATGTCCAGCGGGTCACCCACCCACCTTTTTCTCTTAGGCAAAAATATACGCGGGGAATTCTGGATCTTCTCTGATAGACGGTGAAAACGCTGAAGTAAGTGGAAGAGGAAATTCGCAGCGATCCAAAGTGAGAATCCCAGCACAAGAGAAACCATAAAAAAAGGGAAGGCAGTAGAAATATCTAACCACCCCGAAGCAGGCAACCAGATTGAAAAAGAAGACCCTCTGATCCATCCAGCAGAAAAATTCAAAATGGCATTCAAAACCATAGAAAGAAGGGACAAGGCAATAATTGAAACAACCAGTTTCCCACCAAATTTTTTCCATACGCGTTTGTCACTAACTGTCTGTGAACTTCGGCTAAGATCTCTTAAACCATGAAGCGTATGCAGCAGCTGCGCCCACCAAAGAGAAGCCATTAATAACTTAATCCATAAATCGACACTTTCCACATGGACAACTTGCAGAAGAATCCCCAACATGATCAGATTGACCCACAGCATCGAAATGAGCGCAGCAAGCGATTCCCGCCAGGAAAAAGGTTTATTGGCCTTTTCGATTAATGTCTCAACGTATGCTAAAGGTAAGCGGGCAATAACCCAGGCAATCAGAAGAAAAAAGAAATCAGATGGTGAAGCGAATGGAGAAACCAGGAGTAAACATAAAGAAGAAAAGTGGAATTGAGATCGAACCAATCGTGGAGGCGAGCGCATTCCATGGAAATCTGCCAGCCAGGCAAGTATGCAAAGAAGGGGAATCCAGACTTTGAACGAAGGCAAGGTTTGAATTATCGGCAGACTCCGGTAGAGAAGGTAAGCGCCGAGAATTGGCAAAGAAGTACGGAGGAGCCAAAAACGCACATGCGACGGAAGTGAGGAATTCAAGTCTGACCAGATACTCAAAGGCCATACCGCCATCTTGATCCATACAGCCACCAAAAGTGAAATCGCGATCCAATATAAAGATGCGTGGGGTAATGAAACTGCATTGGCGAGGTTCGCAGAAATCTCGAATCCACCTGTATCAGTACTCATAACAAAAATTGCGATGAGAAGAGCGAGATCTCCAACCTTTAAATTTAGAAATGCAAGTGAAGCATTCTTCCATCGCTCCCCATGAAAAGGGTGGAGAAATAATGCTGCAGCAACCAATGACAATCCCACCATTTCCAGGGCAGCATACCGGAGCAAGAAATGCTCACTCAATAGCGCTATTTGTAATGAAGTGAATGAAAAGAGGATTAAAAACGCATCCTTTGTGTTAAACTTCCGGCTCTTGTCCAAATTTAGCGCAAACAAAACTATTAGCGAAAGAGTAATTAAGTTAAGCAGCAGCAGAGGCGACCGCTGAAAAGATATGCACATCTCTCCGGCTGATGCGAGCCAAAAAAAACAGAGAACTGGCGGTGAATCTGTAAGTAAAGTAAGAGTTAGCAATAAAGAAGATAGAGATAGAACCACTAACGTAAACAAAATTAGAAATCTTGATGAACTTTCGCGCATGAAAAACAAGGCGCAAAATGCGGTGAAAAAAGGAAGCAATATCGCGATTAAGGCAAAAACTTTCATCCCCGCAGACTCCTTAATTGATCCACATCTCCCGAGGGGATCTTCCTTATCACAGTCACTACCATAGCCAAAGCCAGTGAAACAATGACCGCTTCCACCACCAGGGCGGAGATCACCAATAATTGTGCGAGATGGAGGTTGTCATGACGGAGTCCTGCGATGACGAGAATCAGGGAAACTGACTGCAAAAGAATTTTCAGTCCCACGATCTGTTTAAGCACCACGCGCTGCGTTAGCATGCAAGCCCAACCAAGCAGAAATAAGCCTGCGCTCAGGAAGATGAGGATCAGCTCGGTGGAATTGCGCATTACTGCTCCACCTCCTCTTCTTTCGCAGGTAACAACGCAGACACCCCGAAAGCACCCGCCAATATCAGACATATATGAATCAATAAAACAAGTGGATTTTGCAGCCAGAGATACTCTTGAAAAGTCACGGATTCCGAGTCTGAATTCAAAACATCCGCTGATGACAAGGAAAAAGTGTAGGAAAAAGATGAAGCGATGAAAACCGAAACAAGCCCAAGTGCAATAAAAACCACCAAAAAGAATCTGTGCCGCCGGTTCATGAAGGCTCCTTTGAACTGCTTGATAAGCTGATAGCAATAATGAACAGCATGCTGACCATCCCCGCACCAATGCTCAGTTCAAAACCACCAGCGAATGGCGCTCCCAGATGAAAAAAGATAATGGCGAGAATCACGCTGGACAAGCCAAGAAAAGCTGCAGAGTAGAGCATACGACGGGAGAATACCGCCACAGATACAAAAATAAGCATCAAAAGGGCTAACAATCCCTCAATCCACATAAGCCCACCTTGCTGTGATTAAATACATATATTTCGGCTGCGATCTTTTCGTAGTCTTATTCATCATTTGTTAATACGTTCTTCGGCAATTATGGGATCATTTATAAAGCGTCGAGCCCGGCGCCAAAAAAATTATAAACGATTTATTTCATCCCGGGTTTATATTTACATTTGTATGATAATTCGAACCTGATATCTGATTTTTACCGACAAGCGGTGCTTCTTTGGTGAATTTACAATTGATATCAAGTGGATTATTCAGGAAAACCATTATTGAACCTAATTGTGTTTACAGGAAACCACTCCTCCCTCGCTTTTCTTCTAATAATCCTATAAGAAATCCATTTACTCATACCCATTAAACTATGAATCATTTACTGCTCAATCGCTTGAAAGGAGTTAAACAAAATGCCTCGATTGATCACCCCGCATCTCTGGTTCGACAAGGAAGCCAAAGAAGCTGCTGAGTTCTATTGCTCGATCTTTCCAAATTCAAAGATCACCAACCTGACAACGATCCGTGATACGCCTTCCGGCGATACGGAAATTATCAATTTTACGCTGGGAGGACAGCCATTTATGGCGATCAGCGCCGGACCCTTGTTCAAGTTCAATCCGTCCGTCTCCTTTATCCTGAATTTTGACCCATCCGTAGACCAGAATGCGCGGGAGAACCTGGACAGAACATGGGCAAAATTAACCGAAGGCGGCGAGGAGTTGATGCCCTTGCAGGAATACCCGTTCAGCCAGAGATTTGGATGGGTGGGAGACAAATTCGGCCTCACATGGCAGCTCATCCTGACCGATCCGGAGGGCGAGCCCAGGCCTTTCATCACCCCGGCGCTAATGTTTGCGGGAAAAAAGAAAGCCGGGCTGGCAGAGGAAGCAGCCAAATTTTATCTTTCGGTTTTCAAAGACTCGAAGATGGGCACCTTGCTCCGGCATCCGGTGGGATCTGAATTTGATAAGGAAGGCACGGTGCAGTTCGCGGATTTCATGATCGAAGGCACGTGGATGAGTGTGATGGATTCTGGGTATGAGCATGGATTCGACTTCAACGAGGCCATCTCCTTCATCGTCCCCTGCGAGGATCAAAAGGAGATCGATTATTACTGGGAAAAGTTATCCGCCGAGCCTGAAGCCGAGCAATGCGGCTGGCTGAAGGACAAATTCGGCGTCTCCTGGCAAATCGTACCCACGAGGATGGATGAAATGATGGCTTCCGGGACAATGGAGCAGATCGACCGGGTCACTCAGGCATTTCTGCCGATGAAGAAATTCATCATCGCAGACCTGGAGAATGCATTTAAAGGCGGTAAATAAAATGGCGAAATATGTGGATGGATTCGTGTTCGTAGTACCAAATGCTAAAATTGACGATTACAAGCAAATGGCTGCGGAAGGTGCCAAAACCTGGATGAAGTACGGCGCACTAGCGTATTTCGAATGCAAAGGCGACGACCTGACCCCGCCATCAGCGGAAGGCGAAACTCTCCTCGCGTTTCCAAGCTTGACAAATGCCAAACCGGATGAGACGGTCTGGTTCTCGTTCATCGTATTCAAATCCAAGGAACATCGCGACGAGGTGAATGCCAAGGTCAACGCTGAAATGGAGAAGGAAGCGCAGAACTATGAGGGTGATCTCATGCCCTTCGAAATGAACCGGATGGCGTATGGCGGGTTTGAGGTGGTGGTCGAAGGGTAAGCTCTTTAACCATAGATACACACGGATTCAAAAACAATTTAATGGGCAGGATTCACACAGATTTGTAAAAAAAATCGAGCCAGACAGGTATACCACACTTCTAATGGTACTCTGTGCCCGGCCTACGTAATCACAGATCTAATGGTAGAGACGTAACCCCCACAAAATACTGGGGGCAAGCGGCCGTGCGCCCCTGCCATATATTCATTTCCACTGATTAAAAAAGGCGATTTCCGAGAGGTTTTTTTCTGTTTTGGAGGTTTCTCTCCGGCGGGGTAACCGAGGACGAGTAATTCAGAAGGAAGGATATCTTCAGGGAGATTGAGCAATTCCGTCAGCTTGCGCACATTCAAGGGCGAGACCCACCAGCCGCCGAGCCCATGTTCGAGAGCGGCGAGGAGCATATGCGTCCCTGGGATCCTGGTCTGATGTTCTTCCATATTCAGCGCATGGTAAAGATCCGCATCCATGGCCGAGATCTGATCCTGGTAATGGGGAAAGCGCTGAATCTGGATATCCCGCCCACCGCGGTCATCGGTCACAGGAATCACGCAGAGCGCGATGACCAGCGGAGCAGAAGCGATCCAATTTTGGCCGGCAAGTTCCGCGATCTTTGCGATGAGGGCTTTGTCAGTGATCACCCCAAAGCGCCAGGCCTGTTCGTTGCCGCCGGAAGGCGATAGCCGGCCGGCTTCGAGGATCTCATTGATCACATCGGATCGTATTTCCTTATCAAGAAACGCGCGCATGCTCACGCGTTGTTTGAGGAAATCGAGGATGGTAGACATGGAAAGAAATTATAGGTTATACAACCCGCGGAACCAGGCGACCCAACCATCCAATCGGCCATCTCCCATTCTCTGAACCTGATCGACCAATCGGTCGGAGGTGAATGAAGAGAACCGATGCGGGTTTTTCAGCAGAGACCGGTATTTATCCATGGAGGGATTCAACGCAAGGTTGCCGGGATGGTGAACCACGGAGAAGTAAACTTTTTCAAACGGATACAAATCCGACCTAGCACTTTCCAGACCATAAGCCAGCAGTGAATTGCGCCAGAGTTGGTTCATCCCTCCCATGAAGGGGCAGACAGTGAATTCACACAAACGAGCCAGATCGAAGGGCGAATCTTTTTCCAGTGTAAGTTGCCAATAGCGGTAACCGCAGGCGCTGTGGTAGTAACACAGATTGTTATTTTCCAATACTGCCGATGCCGGCTGGCAGACGTGCTTTGAAGATCTGCCCTTGCTGCGCGCGCCGCCGCAGGTCGTGAACTCTTTTTCGGTGAGCTTGTGTTCGATCATCCACAGGCAGAGCGCTCCATCGAGGTCGTAATAGGCGATCGCGAAATCCGCATCCGTCCCTGCCGCCGGGTTGTGGTCGTTGAGCAGGTTGAAAGGTTCATCCCAAAACTCGATGCGGAATCCCTGATCCAGATAGTCCACGGCAATGTGATCCAGGTCAGGCTTGACCGCGCGCAGCACTTCTGCGGCAGTTGGCGGATCCTCCAGGATAGGGAGGAAAAGGTTCACGCAGGCTGCCTGCGAGCTGGCCATGTGGCCGAGGAATTTGTGCGATTTGAAATGGAAGTTATGCTGGTGTTCGAGATACCGCTCCTTAATGGGATCATACAACGGGTCCAGCCGATCTCTGTATTCTTCCGGCAGGATCGCGTCGTACTTATTCTTTTTGAATTCTCCGGGTTTCGTGGTGAGATGCGTCCATTTCCAATCGATGAAATGGACGTACATTTCCCGCTGAAAATCGGACAATCCACCCGGCAGGCGATATTGCCTGCCTCCCTCCTCGTAAATTTGCATGGTGTGCCCCTTTAATATTTTGTTTATTCGGCGCACGGCAGTGCGCCACTACCAATAACCGACCCGCTACGCACACTGAGCCTGTCGAAGTGTGCGTTGCTAAAGAGACTTGGCCAGCGTTTCGCCAGCCGCACGGATAGCAGGGAGCTTGTATTCCTTGTTCCAACGGTGAATGCCAAAAAAGTCAAACTTTTTGGCACGTATGTGATCCACCCAGCGCTCCATGGAAGCCAAACAAGTAATGAGTCCATTGCCGGAGCCGCCCGCTGCCGCGATGCACAGGATGGGGTGTTTATAGAAGCGGGATTCCTCTTTACGCAGGGCTTCACAGCGGCGCAGGCGGTCGGTGAAGGCCTTGGCAGACTCGCTCAAGCACCCTCCTTGATGTCGGCAAGAAACCGACTCATTGCGGGCATCTCCGCGATTCGCTCCTGCAAATCGCTTCGATCGTGCCAATAAACGGCGATTCCGGCACCATCGCGTCAGCTTCGTAGGCTTTCTTAAGCAAAGTCTGGAAATCATCCAGGACCTGGCATTCGTGCTCGTTGCGGCAGGTGCCCCAGCCGTCGCTGCAGGTCTGACACATGCCGACTTTCAGCTTGTTGAGGTTGATCAATTCAACCTCGGCGCCACCAGCTTGCAGGCCCTCCAAGGAAGCGTTGGCGCAGGCGGCGGTGAGGCCGTCGGTATTGGGGCTTGACATAAGTATTAGCGATTTCAATTATTTATCTCTTTCAATAACAAATTCCTAATTGTTATTGTAATGAAAAACCCTTTAATAAATTATGTTAATTTAGCACTTTTGGCGAGTTCTCTAACCCAAGAACAATATGCTTTTATTCTGGCGCTTTTAGGACTATATTTTTCAGGAGAATGATGGGAATCGTCTATGGTCTCATATGTTTGGGAAATTTTATCAACTAATGCATTGTCTATCCCAGCCTCAATAAGTACTGATCTCACTTCTTTTGAGCTAAATTTATCTATTCCTTTAATTTTCCCTGACGTTTTTTCAAGAATAATACTTGCTATTTGACCAATCAATAATCTAAGATTTGCTTCGGCTTGTTGTAATCTATTTGTATCAGATTTAGAATCGTTACAGGTCGCTTCAATATCTAATAATCTACTTTTCCAAGAGCACCATTCTTTTATATTTATTTCCGGACCTGAAATCGTATAACCTGTAATTTCATAATAGTCTCCATTAATGCTTAGATTCCCTGTTTTAATTTGCTTCAACCATTCTTGGCTATGGGATAGAAGAATTATTTGTTTTTGATGATCTTCAATAATTGATCTAATAATTTCTGTAAATTTTGTTGAATGGTCATCATCGAGTGATTGTACAGGATCATCGACCACGAGAAAATTGAAGGGAGTAGATGTGGAGACATTATTGGCTAATTTAACACTCAGACCTAACGCATTCAATTTAGATTCACTCAGAGATGAGACTGCACTAACCAAGGATTTCCCGTATGATTGAGCATTGATATTTATTTGTTGTCTCGAAGATGTTCCTGCCAATTCAAAACCCGAAAAATGCACGTCGGGATCACCTTCAGTCTTAATTAAGTCGTACCACTTTAAAACATCTTTGGTCAATTTATTGTCTATTATGTCTTTAGTTTTCTTGTTTACATAACTAACAACATTGCTTCTAAGAATTTTCAGTGAACTAATTAAATCTTCAAGAGTAATGAATTTAATAATATCCTTGTACCTCTTAACAATCTCGATCTTAATTGAAAGTAATTCGGTTCCTGCGTATTTATCCAACAGATCAAGGAAAAAAATAATCGTATCTCCATCACTATCTAAAAATTTTTTTATCTGATTGTAGAAATCATCACAAAAGGCTATTAAAGAAACAATTTCAGATGAAATTTTCTTAACATCAAACTTATCGCTTGTTTGACCGGTAAAGTGTTCTCGGATACATTTGAATGACTCAAAAATATATTTTTTCTTGGAAGTAAGAGTCTTTGTATATGTATCTAAACCATTTATTATTAAAGACAATTTCTTAAATTCATCAATGTTTTCCGGTCCAAAAATTGATTCGATTTTTTCAAGATCCTCTTTATTGTTAACATTTATAAAACCTTTGAGATTATTAGTAAGTATTTGATAGATTTTCTCAAGAGCATTATTGATATCGTCTAAAATCTCAGAGAAATACGCTCTTTTCTGCTCATAATCTTCGAAAGCTTTAATCTCAGATTCAAAATTTTCATGTGAATCTTCAATATGTTTTTTAAGATCATCAGTAATTCTTGTTCCACAAAAAGGACATTGACTTTTATTCCCCTTCTCATACAACTTATAGCCCAAATCGTGGAATCTAATTAATTCTTGTATTCCTTTTTTTGCTAAAATTTTTTCCAAGTCATAATAACCATTTATAAATTCGTTACTGACTTTGGACAATGTAATTTCTTTTTTATTAGCAAACTCTTCATCATCACTGGAAGAAAAATGTTTTAAATTCAAGTCTTTATCAAAGAATTGACTTACTGTTTCGCCTTTATTTGCTTCTAAGATTTCAAGGATTTCATTGTTCATTGTTTCATTAATAAAAAAATTCTCAACTGCTAATGCACTAAGGTCTTGCTTAATAGATAACTTTAATTCCTCTTTAAATTTCTCTTTGCTAAGTGATTTTATGGCTTTAAAAACTGAATTTAATTCTTCTTTTTCACTATTTCTTCGGATGAATTCAGATGTATCACTATGAAATTTTTCAACTTTTTCTGGTTTATTGTATTTAGTTGCTAATGAAATGAATTCTTTCTCTAAATCCAGCAAATCTTTTGTTCCTATAATCTTAGAAAATAATTCATATCTATCTGCTGGCTTAGAATGGAGAATGTCTTGTAAGGCATGTTGGAGAATGAAAGGTGATGCATCACAATCAAGATTGTCGTCCCATGGCCAGGACTCAATCTCATTTTCATTAAGGAACTTTCGGATATTTCCACTAGGCTCTAATAATCCTTTTATCAAAATTTGATTATGATTCCCATTAACAATCTCTACTTCCACATAAGCATTTTCATTTTCCTTAAAATGAATATTTCTATACGAACCTTTATATTCATTAATTCCGCTTTGACAGTGTTCTACTTTCGATGTTTGTCCCATCAAAAGCCATTCTAATGCTTCAGAAATACTTGTTTTTCCATAACTATTTGGGCCATAAATAATCGTTAGCTTTTCATTGAAATCAATCTCTCGCAACTCATTAAAACCCCTGAATCCGCAAATTCGAATTTTTTTAATCTTCATCATTTACAACCTCTAAGAGAATATTGTCCATTTCATTTTGCATGGAGATTAAAATATCTTCAGAGTTGATTGCAGATTTTATTATTCTTTCGAATATTGGATTTTCTTCTTCAGATGAGAGCTCATCCAAATAAATATCAATTGATGCATTTGAACATAAACCCATGATCCCTCCATTGAATTATGATTAAAAATGCTTCTAATTTATAAAATATATTATATAGGTGGTCTCATTGGGATATTAAAAATGACCGCAAAAAATATAAGGAGAATTATTTATAATGAAAAAATTTCTTACAAAAACCCAAAAGCATAATATTATTTTGGGTGTCTGGCTCGGAATCCCGAGCGTGCACACGGTGCGGCTGCTGGCACGGTTGCCGCTAAATTTCATGATCATCGACATGGAGCACGCTCCCACCACCCTGGAAACGATGGTGGGGATGGTGGCGGCGATGCGCGAGGTATCGGATGGACCAGCGCCGATCGTGCGGCTCTCACAGGCGAGCGCGGAGAATATCAAGTGGGCGCTGGACGCAGGGACGGCGGGGATCATCGCGCCGATGATCAACTCAGGCGAGGAGGCCGCGCGAGTGGTCTCGCTGGCCAAGCTGCCGCCGATCGGGACGCGCTCATTCGGTTCGTCCTACGCGGGGCTTCCTTGGGGACAGACCACGGCGGAGAACGTGCGGATGTCGAATGAGCAGACGCTGGCAGGGGTGCAGGTGGAAAGCAAAGAAGCACTGGAACATCTGGATGAGATCTTCAGCACGCCGCATTTGGACTTCGTGCTTGTCGGCCCGCTGGACCTTTCACTTTCGCTGGGCGTGGATTTCTTCTCGGGCGAATCATCACCGGTGGTGGAGGAAGCACTGGTTAGAGTGATCGCAGCGTCGCACAAGTATGATGTGCCGGCGGGGATCTTCTGCCCGGACGCGGCGACGGCCAAGCGGCGCGTCGCACAGGGGTTCCGCATGGTGAATGTGGCGCTGGATACGACGGTGCTGGTGGAGGGGGTGAAGCGGGCGCTGGAGGAAGTAAAGATTCAATAAAAAATCCTTTTACCTTATAGGGGGATGGCACCCTACGTGATAGCAGCTTGAAGCTACTTCACTACGGGTGTCTACGCATTTCGCCCTTGCGAAATACTACGAAGATTGCTTCCCCTTAAGGGGACGGTCCCCAGTCGACCTGCGGTCTCGTAATGATAATGCGGGAAAGGCTCAACCAATTTTGGCTGAGCCTTTTGATTTAAGAGTTAATCTGTGCCAAAGAAAATTGTACGTGATGTAACATACACAAAGTACATAATGGTCAAATATATTGCGGTTTTCTTTCCCGCCTGACCCTTCCTAAACCATAGTACCGCCCAGAGAAAAGCGCCGGTAATGGCTTCCCAGGGCAGATCCCACTGGACCAGCGGACCCGGCACCCAATATGTGGAGATCAACGCGCCACCCCCAATGGCTACGAGCGGATTGGTCACATTGCTGCCGATGAGCGTGCCCAGGGGTATGCCGCTGTCGCCATTCTTTATGCCGGAAATGGCGGTGGTCAATTCAGGCAATGCAGATGCCACACCCAGGGTGACCACGCCGATCAATGAACCGCCCAATCCAGTGCGGCTGACGATATTCTCGGTGATCTGCAGCACAACAATTGAGGTCACAATGGTAATCGCAATGGCTGCTAAAGAGACAAAAGCATCTCTCCAAGCCTGCGCGGCAGTCTGAGGGACATTGTCTGGCGCTTTTCCATCGGGAGTAAAACCGTGATCCTCTTCGTTGTAGTACTTTCGCTCATCATAATAAAGAAAAACTGTATATAAAATAAAAGTCCCAAAGAGGATCAGTCCATCGATCCGTGAATACGTGCCATCCAAACCGAGGATAATGCACATGATAGTACTGGCGATCATCGGCCCCATGCTTTTCCAAAGGAAATAACGCTTGAACTGCAGCCTGCCCGCGATGAAGATGACAATAGCCATAATGAGGGTTTGCTGGATCACGTCCGAACCGATGTTGGCGCCCAGAACAATGGCAGAGCTGATCTCATAATCCAGAATACCGCTTAAGATCCCCACGGATGCGGTGTAATGCGAGACAATCTCAGGGATGCTGGTCGCCAGGGATACTACTGTGACGCCGATAAAGGTTGTGGATAGGCGGAAATAACCCGCCAAACCGGTTAATTTCTGCACAGCATAATCCGCGCTCAATACCAGGATGGCGAGTGAGATGGTCCCACTGATGACTAAGGCTGCGATACTGCTGGTAAAAATATTCATATTAAAAATGCTCCTTTTGAATAAAATAAAGAGAGCCGCAATAAGCTGCGGCTCTCCAAACACACTTAACCCAATTTACTTATTGCACGTAAAGATCAATCCCCGAATGTACGCGCAAGAAACCCTCAGGATCATCCTTGAGGGGAAGCTGATTCTTCAATGAGAAATAAAATGATGTCTGCTTCATGATCATCCTAACGCAGGCGATTATAAGGCAGCGCGAATTTCTCGTCAAGCAAGGTCCACATTAACTCAAATTGAGTAAGAATATGACCGGAAAAATAATTTAGGTAAAGTGTGCTTCGCGCCTACCGTAACAGGATTTTTCCGCCCCTCAAAATGAGGGGCGGTATTTTGAATTTTTCATTAAGTGATAATCGGGAACGGTGTGGTTGTAGGCGTTGGTTCGGGTGTACCAGTGGGCGGCAGAGGCGTGGGGGTGGGCGTCGGCTTGACGCAGCCATTCACCTCAAAGCCGGTGGGTTCGTAACCAAACGCAAGGCGGCAGGTATTATCCGTCAAGAAAACTTCCTTCAGCGGATAATTATCATTACCGCCGATCGGCGAGCCAGCCTGGGCAAATGTAAAGGCATCATTGAAATCAAAGAGCCCCGGATCACCAATCCCATCGTCAGCCCATGCATTCCACAGGAACGCACCGGCATTGGCCAGCAGTGTCTTCTTGATGGCAATCTGGATCACCTTCGGATCAGAAGGGCTGACCCGCTTCCAGGCAGCGTCGGGATCATCCAAAACCTCGGGTGAGAAGAGCGCCACTTCGTAGCCATCCTGTCCAGAGACGGGAGCATCGGAAAGCTGCGGGCGCGCCGCGCCGATATCGCCATTCTGGTCGTGATAAACATAGACCTGGTCGATATTCCATTCTGTATTGCCGTCCCCACGCACCCAAAGCAGCACATCGCCAGATCCATCGCGGTCCGTATCAAACTCCACGCCATAGAATCCGGAGAGGAAACCGGTTCCCGGATTGATATCCTCAAGGTGCAGTTGGATGTAGTAGAAGGTGGGATTGTGGCCGATCTCTACGCGGAGGAGGTCAAGATCCGGGCGATAGACCATGTCCTGCGCGGTGAATGGGCGCTCCAGGAGGCTTTGGCTGTACACGTCTCCGCCATTGGCCCTGCCCTGGGCGGCTGTGCTGGATGAGTCGTTATCCAGCCACCATTGTGAGACCCAGCCCGGTTCCCCCGGGAAAACCGTATGGACGATCTCGGTTGTAGGCGTGGCTTCGGGTGCCTCTTCCACGGTCGCGGTCGCCTGCGCGGCCTGGGATAATGCCGCCACGGTCTGTTCGAGATAAATGGCCTGCAGGGTCTGCTCGGCTTCGCTAAGCTGTCCGCCGGTGGACGGAACGCAGGCAGCCATCATTAACATACCAGCAAAGACGGAAGAAATTAACCAAAATTTTTTATTCATGTGAACCCCTTTCTTAACATCTTTTCAATTGTAGAAATAAGGAAGCACAAATAAGTGTTAGCGAAATGTAAATATTATTGAAAGATTGTTTTGACCAAAGATTAGCTCTATAATTGCCAAGCCTGCTTTAATGCATATCCGGCCACCATTCCAATCCCACCTGTTTTTCCAATGGACAAAAGCCCAAATTCTGATATAAGCGCTGTGCCGCAGAATTTTCCTCCGCCACGATCACCAATTTATCCAAGTAATATTTCTCCAAGGCCAGACGCCCCGCTTCCACCACCAAACTTCCCGCAATTCCACGCCGGCGAAAATCAGGATGCGTTTCCACCGATTGGTAGCGGCCGATTTGATGATCATGGAACACGCCCAGATCCGCCACCAGTCGGCCTCCGATAAACGCTCCGAACCAATCCCCCAAACCTGCATCCGCCATGCGGCGATAGCGATCCATCTGGATGGCCATGAAGGCAAGGTGGTCCGGATCGATGTTCTCTTCCGGCCAGCAGGCTTTCTGGTTGTCAAACGCCTGCAGCCAATCCGCATCGCTGATCAAAGGACGAATATTAATTTCCGGCGAGAACCATGAGGGCGGTATTGGTTTGCTGGTTTCCAAAACCGCGTTCTGATTCAGGCGAAATCCTTGTTCGATGAAGGGTTCGACTTCACCCAAATCACCTATGGGAGAATCCCAGCCAAATACCTTGTGCACCACCTCTGGAGGTGTGCCGATCTCCAGGGAAAAAAGCTCCTGCCAACGAATGAAATCATTGTGTACAGGTGAAGACCGAAATAATAAGAAATTTCCCCAATAAAAATCAGGGTTCGCGGGAGTTCTGATCACCCAATAATCCCCGCGATCGATGATCTCACCATCGAATGCGGGGAAGAAAAGGTCGGTCAAATAAGCCAGTGATTTTATCTTCACAAGCCCATATTGTAATTAAATTATCTGAAATATTTTCAAAACTAGTATTTAGCCAATTTTTAATGAGTAATTGAGGGCTTCTCTCTAAAGATCACCATGAACCGTGCCCCATCTATATTCATGTGAAATAATCTTCACGTACAGAAAACGGGATCCTCCTCTTCGTTTATAAAAAATTACTCCAACCATAGATACAATCCGCAAATTTGAGGTTTTTAAGGTTTGTCATTTGAATTAACGAATCCTGCGAGAACCCTGTTGGACAGCCATCGCGAGCATCTGCTGGAAAGCAGCAGGGTCAAGAGAATAAATGATCGCAAATGATGTGAAAAAAATGATGGCAGCCAACCAGCGCGTATAAACGCCCCAGGTACGAGTGAAGAGAATGATCGCAAGCACAGCCATCAACATTGGGCCGACTGTGGTCAACTCACCCAAAGGAAGCCAATATCCTCCGACCCACTGCCCCTCAGCTCCGAGGAATTCCGCAATATTAAAATCAATATTAAAAATTAGCAGGAATATTTCCATCACAAGCACTACTAGCAGGATGATGGATGCCGCTTTAGTTGACTTTCCTTCCGTTCGAATCACTTCATAAATTGCGGTCGGGAGAAGCAAAATTATAATCAGCAGCGGGCTTTGGATCAACAAACCAACAATCACCCCGATCAATGCCAGTACAGTAAACGCAATACAAAATAACGGAGCTTTGGTTCTTTCCTTTTTCTTAATCAGATCTCCTTATTTCATTAATTTTTCCAAAACCAACCGCGATAGATCATTCAGCCAAGCTGAATTTTGTTAATTCCATCGATCTCTCATCGGTAAAATTCGCTATCCCTGAAACCACGCTTTTATAGGAAGATTTCACCCTACCAAGGCACTTAACATACCAGTCTGATCCACTTCCTTCGATCACAGCCAGCTGCTGGGTGTACACACCTGTTGGACCGGTTACTTCAAGGTTGTTCACCCCGCGAGATGTGTAATCTATGCGCAAAGACCGAAAAGAACCCGCTGATACATCAATAACTTCTTCAGCCACCGCTGAGAAATTAAACTCGAGATCGATGGTATTTCGGCTATCCACTCCACTCTGAGAAATCCCCACAATGATACGAACATTCATTTCCCAGCTATCCCCGACACGTACATTCGCCGGTAGAGCAACACCATCAATCTCAATATCTGTATATCCCCCACTAATACCGGGAAGCAATTCTTCCAGCTGATCCCGGGCAGTAAAGCCTTTCAGCCCTTCCGGCGTACATTCCCAGTCTGTGCTTAAACTGGATCCATCTTTCCCTTCTTGTATCAGTGTGAATCCCCTACCGCTCACGTTCTCAATCCTTTGGACGATTTCATCATCAGCCGAGGAATATTGAATGCGAAGTCCTTCGATCACCGGAATATATGGATTCGCACAAGGACTATTCTCATCAATAGAAGAACACAGCTGTTCTATTATTTTTCCTGTTTTATACGATGAATCATCACTTGAGCCGTTTTGTTCACTATCATTCTGGTTTGAATCTCCATTTTTGTCGCGGCTTGATGAACTAGTTCCACTACCGATTTCAGGCGCTATACTCTCTGGCGTCAATGTCAGTTCTAGCAATTCATCTTGTGAAGGTTGGCACGCACTCGCCATAGGAATAAGAAGAACCAGAAAGATTTTGATATACAAACTGGGATGATTTGTCATTCCAGACACGATACTCTCCTTATATGTCGTAAAAAAAAACTGAAATAAACCTAGAAAGAAAAGGAAACTCGGGCAGCACCTTCCTGTATTGCGATTGCTGCCCGATCCAATTTAAAAGGTATTGTTGAAATACTCTAGTACGAGTACAGTGGAATCTGCGGGAATATTCGCAGCTTCCTCTGAACTTTCCTTAGCAACCAACAAACGGCTGAAACCTGCAGAAATATTTGAGTTGACCACTTCAACACCCACGAGTGAGCCGTGTATGGAAGCGCTGATTTCCGCCACCTGGTCATACCCTGTGACGCCATCCAGCTGCTCCATTGGAGCCGAATAGGTCATCATCAATTGGCGATGCCCATCCACCTCGTCATCCGATTCCACATGGAACCAACCAACTCTATCGCGATAATAAGCGGCCACATCGGCTGTGCTGACATTTCGCACAACATAAAAACGCCAGGGGATCATAGGCCCGCCAAACCCAGGAATTTCAAACAGAAATTCTGCACCCGGGTAGATCAAATCTTCTAACATGACGAATTCTTCAGGGCTTTCGACAGGTTGGACAGCGGGTGGTTCGTCCTCTTTTGGCGCCTGCTTTTCCTCGGTTTCAGTTTTTGGGGCTTCAGGTTGCGTTGTGGTTCCTGTTCCGCATGAGACCACCATGCTGCCTGCCAACAGGCAAGCGAACAGGATCACCACCCTTTTTTTTGGGGAACTTACTTTCATTTTCCGTTTCTCCTTTCGGCAATTTGTCAATTGGAGGCGTGAAGAGGAAGGGCTTCACTCAATAACCAAATAAGAATGTAACATAGCATTTAGGAGGTGTCAAACCACTTCGCAATTTTTCTAATTTGAACGTTAATATGTAGACCCCAGGCATCATGAATGGGATTATTTCATAGTATAAATATGGGGTTAATTCTTTAGAACGCTATGGAGCATTGAAAAATCGGTATGGTAAAACACAAAATCATCCGTTTCACTTTGGCGGCTTTGATCGCCGCGATGTTTTTAACCTCAGCAGTCAGCGCGCAAGACACAGGAAATTCTGAAGTCAATATTTACTTCTTCTGGGGGGATGGCTGCCCGCATTGTGAAGATGAATGGGTATTCCTCAATGACCTCACCAGTCGAAATCTTAATATCAACGTGGTTGACTATGAAGTCTGGTATGACAAGGATAACCAAAAAATCCTCCTGGAATTCGGGCAATCGCTTGGATTTGAACCAGTTGCCGTGCCCATCACCGTGATCGGGGATCGATATTGGGTGGGTTACACTGATGCGCTGGGCGCGGAGATGGAAGCTGCGGCCAATACATTGATGGAAAACCCAGACCATCCGGACATCGGCAAGCAATTGAACGGTTCTTCAAGCGAAACCAGCCCTACCGGCGAAGCGGGCCGGGTCATCAACCTCCCCATCTTTGGGTCTGTGGACCTCGACCAGCAAACTCTTTTTATCAGTACCGCGATCATTGGCTTTGTGGACGGTTTCAACCCCTGCTCTTTATGGGTGCTCAGTGTGCTGCTGGCGATCACGCTGTACAGCGGTTCGCGCAAGAAGATCCTGGTCGTGGGTATCACCTTTCTCTTGGTGACGACGATCGTCTACAGTCTGTTCATCAGCGGCGTCTTCACGCTTCTTTCCTACATCGGTTATTTGAAGTGGATCCAGATCCTGATCGCGCTGGTTGCACTGGTTTTCGGCCTGGTCAACATTAAGGATTATTTCTGGTACAAGCAGGGTGTTTCCTTCACGATCTCTGACAAGAAGAAACCCAAACTGTATGAAAATATGCGCAGCACGGTCACAGACACACGCACCATGCTGGGATTGATCGGATCCTCTGCTGCGCTGGCAGTCGGTGTTTCATTTGTTGAGTTTTCCTGCACAGCCGGCTTCCCGGTGATCTGGAGCAATCTGGTAGCATCCAACAATGTCAGCCTGGTCACCTACTTGCTGCTGCTCGGCCTGTATATGCTGATCTACCTCCTGGATGAGTTGGCAGTGTTCGGCACTATCGCGGTCACCATGCGCGCCAGCCGGGTGGAAGAAAAGCACGGGCGCCTGCTTAAACTGGCGAGCGGTGTGATCATGGTGACGCTGGGCGTGGTGATGGCGTTCAATCCGGAGTTGATGAATAAGATCAGTTCTTCCCTGTTGGTGTTCCTGTTCGCCCTGGCACTGACCCTTCTGGTCCTGGTCGTACATCGAAGATTGCTTCCTGCTATGGGTATTCAGATCGGGGATGAAGTGAAGAAAAAGAAAGCAAGGAAGCGGCATTAGAACTTTATTGGGGGAGATTGCTTCGCCCTCCGGGCTCGCAATGACAATACCTTAAGACGCAAAGCAAGCTTCATTTTTACTAATAGACAAAATTCCCACTCACAAGATCGTGAGTGGGATCTCTTTATAACGATTGCGTTTCGATTTATTCAGGTTTGACTGCCTGGATGTAGGCGGAGCGGATGTAATCGGTGAGCGGGAGGTTGGGCGCCCATTCCGCAATGAATTCAGCGCTCTCATTCTTTACATTGATAACTACACTGGAAAACCCAGCTGCAGTCAACATGGACTCAATTTCGCTTACCAGGGACGCGCCGCCGATGCAGGCGGCATAAAGCTCGGGATTCGAGCGGAATTCTTCAGGCAATTCTTCTAAGGCAACCACATCCGAGACTGCCAGCCGGCCGCCCGTTTTGAGCACGCGGAACGCTTCATTGAACACCCGCTGCTTTTCCGGCGAGAGGTTGATGACACAATTCGACATAATGACATCCACAGACGCATCCGCGACCGGAAGATTCTCGATCTCTCCCAGGCGGAAATCGACATTGTGAAAACCTCCGATGTTGGCATTCAGGCGCGCTCGGCTGACCATCTCCGGCGTCATATCCACGCCAATGACCAGACCCCCTTCGCCCACCTGCCGGGCTGCCAGGAAACAATCCAACCCGCCGCCCGATCCCAGATCGAGAACGACCTCGCATGGATTCAGTCCCGCGATGGCTTGCGGATTGCCGCAGCCAAGACCCAGATCCGCGCCTTCCGGGACATTCAGGAGTTCATCCATCGAATACCCCAAAGCCAGGGAAGCGCTATCCATCACAGTCTGGTCGTCTCCACAACATGATGCGCCGCTGCAGCAACAGCCCCCCTGTTCCTGTGCCCCGATCGCGGCATAGCGCTCGCGTACCGAATCCCGCTGCTGATCGTTCTGTAATGAACCCATTATTTTCTCCAATTAATATGTGATTGTGTGAATTTTGCCGTTAATTTAACACTTGCATTTTCAGGCAACTGGCATTATTATATTCAATTGGTTGAATATGTCAATAAAAACATTTGAGGAGCAAGCCAGCAGTATTTTGTCCGTTTTGGGCAACCCTTTCCGCATTCAAATCGCGATCGCTCTCAGCGGGCAGGAAGCGTGCGTCTGCCATTTGGAGCAGATGCTGAAGAAGCGACAGGCATTCATCTCGCAGCACCTGATGGTGATGCGCGACGCAGGTTTGCTGGACACCCGACGGGATGGGAAGTACATCTATTACCGGTTGGCGGACAAGGATGGTGTATTAGACCTGATCCGCAGCGCAGCAATGATCGCGGGTTTGTCAACCGATGAAATGCCCGTGACGCAGATCGAGCAAGTATTAACGCAGTGTGTTTGCCCCAATTGTGATGTTGACGCAAAAACACCGAATGCGCCGCAATACGGTACGGATGCGGTGACAAATTAACGCAAGGAGAGAATTCCATGGTTGAAATCAAAGTTTTAGGACCCGGCTGCGCGAATTGCAAACGGCTGGAACAGATCGCCCACAAGGTGGTGGATACCCTGGCAGTTGACGCAAAGATCGAGAAAGTCACCAACTATTCCGAGATCGTCGAGCTGGGTGTATTGTCCACACCCGGGTTGATCGTGAACGGCGACGTGGTATCCAGCGGTCGCATCCCTTCGGAGGCTGAAGTCACCGAGTGGGTCAGCCAGGCATTATCCGCCGCATAAACCAAGCAGGATAAGCCCTGATCTTCTGGGTTTCTTCTTCGCTCAAACACATTCATCTATCTGAATATTTCGCTGGAAACTTATGTCATTAATCATACAAAACGTCACTCAACTGATCGCCGGGGGCCTGGGCAATCTGGCTGCTTATCTGGCCGCTCATGTGCTGCTGTGCCTGCTGCCCGCCTTTTTCATCGCGGGTGCAATGACCGCGCTGATCCCCAAGGAAATGGTCACTCGTTACCTGGGTCGAAACACGCCCATGTTCATTTCATATCCCGCGGCGGCTGCAGCCGGATTTCTGCTGGCGGTCTGCTCCTGTACGGTGATCCCGCTGTTCGCAGGCATCTACAAGAAAGGCGCGGGGCTGGGGCCGGCCATCACCTTCCTGTTTGTCGCGCCAGCAGTCAACATCCTGGCGATCTCTTATACCGGCACCGTAATCGGTATGGACCTGGCTATCGCCCGGCTGGTGCTATCGATCGTATTTGGCATCGGTGTGGGCATTCTGATGGCGGTGATCTTCAGCAGGGAAGACCAGGCGCATGACAAAGCCACTGATGACCTGTTCGCCGGCAAAGCTGCGATGCGGCCGGCCGCGATCGCCTTCCTGCTGGCGCTGGTCGCACTGCTGATCATCGGCACCTTTCAGATCAACCTGTTGAAGAATGTGTATTACGAATTCAACCTCCCCATCGCAGGCGCCGACAGATTCCAGGACTTTCTTTACCGCCTGGTCCCCTTTGATCCCGCGCGAGGTGAGGAAGGCGTAACCATGCAGGGGGCAGTGTTGATCGGGTTATTGGCTTTGATCGGATTCAGCGCATGGAAGGGGCTGGAAAAGATTCACGAAGGATTCAACCTTTGGACCTGGATCTCCACCGGCCTGGTCGGGCTTACTTTGGGATTTGCATCCCTGGGCATCAACCCCGTGGAAGGTGTTGTCCAAGTCCAATTCACCGGTAAGTTTTTTGGGGTTCTGGCGTCGATCCTGCTGCTCGGTTGGATGTTGAAATACCGCCTGATCGAGGATGAGATCCGGGATTTCCTGTGGGAATCGTGGAAATTCATCAAGCAGATCTTCCCTTTATTGATCGTGGGCGTTTTCATGGTCGGCATCATCCGCGGGCTGATCCGGCCGGAGTGGATCGAAGCGCTGGCTGGCGAGAACACGATATTGGGCAACTTCATCGGTGTGGTATTCGGGGTATTCATGTACTTCCCGACCCTGGTTGAAGTACCGATCGCGCAGATGTTCCTCAATCTGGGCATGCACCGCGGTCCTCTGCTGGCGTATTTGATCTCCGATCCGGAACTCAGCTTGCAGAGCATCCTCATCACCGCCACGGTCATCGGCAAACTGAAGGCATGGGTGTATGTGGGTTGGGTAGCATTGTTCAGCACGCTGGCCGGCCTGCTTTACGGCGCGTGGGTGGATGGAACGCCGATTTGGCTGCTGATCGTGATCGTCGCTGGTTTTCTGGCCGCGTTGTCCGCCATTTTCTGGCTTGTGCGGCGCAACCGTTTGCAGATTGCAGCAGAAACGCGGTAAGCAGAGGTATCCAAGGAATTAGAGGAGGAATGGGTGATGGCCAAGAAGGAATATAAGAAGATCATCTGCTATAAGTGCAAAAAGGACACGGGGTACACGGAGGAGATCATCCTCAAAGGGAATATCAAGGAAGATATGAAGTGCCCGCACTGCGGCACGGTGGTGATCACAGCGAATGTGGATTACTGCTGAAATAAAAATTGTCGATTATTCGAAACAGATCGCCACGATCCGCTGCGCGAATCTCGCGATGACAGCATTTTACTTATTTGCCAGACTGCGGGCGGTAATGGTCACGGCCAACGTGGATTACTGCTGAAAAAAGAATTTATTGATTATTCAATACAGATTGCCACGATCCGCTGCGCGAATCTCGCGATGACAGCAATTTTCTTATTTGCCAGACTGCGGGCGGTGGTGATCACGGCCAACGTGGATTACTGCTGAAATAAAAAATTGTCGATTATTCGATACAGATCGCCACGATCCGCTGCGCGAATCTCGCGATGACAACATTTTTCTTATTTGCCAGACTGCGGGCGGTAATGATCACGGCCAACGTGAGTTACTGCTGAAATAAAAAATTACCGATTATTCAATACAGATCGCCACGATTCGCTGCGCGAATCTCGCGATGACAGCACTTTACTTATTTGCCAGACTGCGGGCGGTGGTGATCACGGCCAACGTGGATTATTGCTAATTTTCCTAATCACCCGTTCCCTTCGACAAGCTCAGGGAACGGGGTTTTTTGCATCGCGGAAACTATCTCAGCAAATGCGAGTTTTGACAAAAAAATGAAATTGGTCATAAATCGCCGTAGATCGCCACGATTCGCTGCGCGAATCTCGCGATGACATCTTTAAGAAGCTGTGGCGCATCCCTCGTGAAAAGCCGAGGGCAGGTGCCATGCGCCCCTACCAACACAAATTCGAAAAAATTTAAATCTCAATCCTCGAACCAGCGCGCGCGGATATCTTCCGGCGGCATGGGAGCATCGAGCATCACATGTTCATCCGGGGAGGCACCCTCCACCTGCTGCCACCATTCTTCCAAATTATCATTATTCACAATAGGCAGCGGGACATAGAATGAGGTGCCGTTCAATCCTTCTAATATGTTTTCTTTTAGTTGCAGGCCGGTGAGCATGTTATACGCGATGTAGACCGCGTCATAGGCGATGCCATCCGGGTTAAGCAGCGCCAGGCACTCAAATGATGCGTCTTCTGATCGCATCATCTTCCAGGCAGACAAGCCTGAACTGGAGGGTTCACACAAGAATCGCGGCCAATCGCTGATCGGCTTTTGTGACTCTTTCATTCCCCATAGCACGTTCATCATGGATTCATTCGCCCAGATACCTTTAAGTTCCGGATGAGCATTCGCCAATTCAGCGACATCCGCTTCCATGCGTTTGTAATCACCTCGGCCCTCGTACTTGCCATCGAATTGCGCAACTACTTTGACATCAGGATATCTCGAGAGCATGTCCGCGATCACATCTGTGTACGTTGAATCCATCCAAAAATTAAAGAAGGCAAATTCCCCTTCACCGCCCATGCCTTCCAGGATCCAGCCCAGCCCGGTCTTGGCCCATTCGCCCTGGTTGATGGTGACGCTGTAGGCACCGTCCGAAGTGGATTCCGCATCCAGCACAAAGACCAGGATGCCCTTATCCCGGGCTTCCATGACCAACGGGTGCAGGCCATTGACTGCAAACGGATCCGTGTTTGCCAAAATGGCGTCCACACCCTGCGCGATCAGATCAAATCCATCCCCTTCCACGCACTGAATGCCCAATTCCTTGCAAGCAGAGTAGAAATTCTCCACCCGTTTTGGAAAAATGCCTTTATAGTCGGCAAAGCCGATCACGATATCCTCCGGATCTTTTTTCGGCTCTTCCTGCGCGGGCTGCGCTTGAACTTCAAATTTCATTTCAACTGGCGCCTGTGCTTTATCTACAGGTCCACACATAGCCGGCCAATCCGGGTTCACATCCCAACCGGGATCATTGGTCAGGTTTAGGAAAACATCCGGATAAATATCCCCAACGAGGTAGATCTCGCTGTCACCGCCATTCAAATCAATCCCTACACATTCCACACGATCGCCATCAAGCGTCCAGAAGGGCAGGTAGCGCTGAATCTCGCCTTTCCCTCCCACCATGGTGATATCCGATCCATCGGCATTCATCGCAAAGTTGCAGCAGCCTTGTTCCGATCCGTCCCAGTTTAGGAAAATCTGATCATCCACTGTCCATTGGATTTTGGTTGCATTGCCCGAATTTGTTAATTGCTGAACATTCGTACCGTTCGAATCCATCACGAACAAGTTTGAATTCAACTCACCTGGTACATTAGACAACCAGGCAATCCGGCTGCCATCATGGGACCAGACAGGTTCACGATCATTGACCTCAGGGGAATTCGTCAGGTTGACCGGTTCCGCACTGCCATCGGAAGGGATAATGAAAATATCGTCAAACCAGGAATAAGTGATCCAGGCTCCATCCGGTGACCAATTTGGAGAATCAGCGCCATTGCTGGTCAATCGGCGCACTTCGCTCCCGTCTGCGTTCATCACGAAAATAAACTGGCCGGGGCCTTCTTCCGTTTCTCGGTTGGAGACAAAGGCGATCTGCGACCCTTGTGGATTCCAGGCAGGATTACGGTCATCTGCAGGCTCATTGGTCAGATTCGTCTGGCTGCTGCCATCCGGTCCCATAACGTACACCTCGCGGTTTCCGTCGCGGTCAGAATCGAAAGCGATCATGCAGGGAATCTCTTTGGGTTCCTGGGTGGGTGTTGGTTCGACAACCATCGGTTCTTTTTCCTCAGCGGCTGGCGCGGGCGCAGGTTCTTCCGCCACCGGCGCTCCGCCGCAGGCAGCGAGAGCCAGGCTTAAGACAAGTGAAAATATAATAACAGAAAGTTTGCTTTGTTTCATTTTCTCCCTCTTGCTTCGATGTAGGTTGGATTTATTCTACATCCGTCAGGATAATATGGGAAGGAAAGGGGGCCAGATCTGGAAAATTTAAGGTTATTTTTTCGGTTCGAAAATCTTTTTCACCTCCTCCCCGCAAGCGATTGCGCACAAGAGAGGATTTTTATACAATCAGGCACATACCCAGATTGAAAACATGGTGAAAAATGGATATTAAGATTCATCCAGGTTACATCCCCGGATGCATCGGGCGCATCAGCGAGATGCACACCTTGTATTACAGTCAATTGGTCGGTTTCGGAGTTGCATTTGAAGCAAAAGTCGCTCGTGAACTGGCTGAGTTTTGCGTGCGATATGACGAGCAAATGGACGGATTGCGGTTGGTCCTGGGAAATGACCGATTCCTTGGCTCCTTTGCGATCGACGGTTTGCATACCAATTGTGAAGGCGCCCATCTGCGCGGATTCCTGGTGACAGACAAGATCCGTGGAGGCGGCATCGGCAACAAGTCGATGGAAGCAGCCATAGGATTCTGCCGGGAGAAAAATTATAAGCAGATCTACCTCAATACCTTTTCCGGCTTGGACGCAGCCCGTCATTTATATGAGAAATTCGGTTTCAGACTTGTTAAAGAGGAGTTAGGCGCTGTATGGGTGAAGGAAGTATTAGAGCAGCGGTTCGAATTCAACGATTGATTCCATCGATCCGGAAATTCTTTTGAATCCACTCCGTGTAGAATTAGCCTCTGATATGGACAATGCAACATTGACAGTTTTTTCAGACTCAAGAATTATCTTTCAGAGCGGCAAGCGCTGGCTGCACCCGCTGTTTGAACTGGAAGAATTTTTGATAGACCATCCGGTTGATATGTCCCATACCGAGGTGCATGACAAAGTGGTCGGCAAAGCGGCCGCCATGCTGATCGCGCACCTCGGAGCGGGCAGCGTGCACGGAGAAGTGATGAGTGAACTAGGCCGGAAAGTGTTTGTCAAGGCAGGTATCCCGCATACCTATGGAACCCTGGTATCGTGCATCGACTGCCAGACCGAGGAAGTCTTACTGAAGATCAATGACCTGGATTTCGCCCATCAAATTTTGGTGGAACGCGCCAAAAGATCGGAACCGGAAAATCCCGACTGCTAAATTGACCTAATCCGGCGTCATGCGGAAGGGCTGTCCGTTCATGAACACGCCATCGATCACCGGCATCCAGTCGCTTATGGGTAGATTCTGGGGGCACTTGGGCAAACATTCCTCGCACTGGATGCAGTTGGACGCCTTCTGCTCATCATCCACAAATGTGCGATAGCCCTCGCGTGTTCCTTCCAGATCGTTATAGACTGCCACGCGGTTGTAATAATCGAAGACACGCGGGATGTTGACGCCCTGCGGGCAGGGCAGGCAGTATTCACACCGAGTGCAGTCGACTGGTGCGAGCCCGAGCATGGTCTGCCTTACCTGGTCCACCAGCGAGTTTTCGGCCTGGCTGAGCAGACCCACTTGCGAATTAGCAGCCGAAACGATATTCTCCTTGACCTGCTGGAGGCTGCTCATGCCGCTGAGCACCAGCGACACATCCGGCTGGCTCCAGAGCCACTGCAGCGCCCAATCCACCGGTGATCGCTTGACTGGCGCTGAATCCCACAATGCCTGAGCGGCGGGAATTTCCGCCGCCAGCTTGCCGCCGCGCAAAGGTTCCATAATCACCACCGCCAGTCCTTTTTCCGCCGCGTACTTCAAACCGGTAAGCCCGGCTTGGTACTCCACATCTATGAAGTTGTACTGGATCTGACAGAAGTCCCAATGGTTATAATCGTCAACGATGGTCTTGAAAACGGGCAGACTGTCATGGAAGGAAAAGCCCAAATGCTGGATGCGGCCGTCAGCCAAGGCGTCCTCTGCCTCCTTAAGCAAGCCCAGATCAAGCACCTTCTGCCATTTAAAAGCATCCAGCGAATGCAGTAAGTAGAAATCGATGGTGTCCGTCTGCAAGCGCACGAGCTGCTCATCCAGCATGCGGTCGAAATCACCGGTATCCTTCACATTGAAAACCGGCAGTTTCGTGGCAATGCGCACCTTATCGCGCAAGCCGCCCTGCAATGCGATGCCCAGGGCTACCTCGCTATTCCCGCCGTGGTAGACATAAGCGGTGTCAAAATAATTCACACCCGCGTCAATGGCGGTGTAGATCATCTGTGTGGTCTGGTCCTGATCAATCTTGGCGGAGTCATCGCCGATGATGGGCAGGCGCATGCAGCCAAAACCGAGCGCCGAGGGCTGCCAGCCAAGTTTACCGAAATTGCGATATTGCATGAGGATTTCCTTTTTATAAGAAGGGATGAATAACAACAAAAATAATTTTAACCTCTAAATATTTATAGCTGATGTAAATTTTATTGAGCTCTTCATGCATGCTCCTATCACTCGATGGCAGTATTCTATATTTGTTGAGGTTATAATCCAGCCATACGAGAACCAATAAATTCAAGGAGGACCATTGGCATACACGCCCGACAACAACGCACCCCCATCCACATTGGACCAGATCCTGGCTAACAGCATCACGCACGGCATCGGCGTCGGGCTGAGCATCGCCGGTCTGGTGATCCTGATCTTGCGCGCCCTGCGCCAGGGCAGCGGCTGGCACCTGGCCAGTTATTTGGTGTTCGGTATTTCCCTGATCATCCTGTATTTGTCGTCAACGGTATATCATTGCCTGGCTAACCGCCCCATTAAGGCTTTTCTGCAGCGCATCGACCACTCGGCGATCCTGGTGCTGATCGCAGGCACATACACACCTTTCCTGTTGACGCAGCTGCGCACTGGGTTTGGGTGGAGCATGTTCGGTGTCGTCTGGGGAATTTCAATCGTGGTGCTGGTGTTGAAGCTGGCGTTAAAATCTCATTTTGAGAAGCCGCCGGTATGGCTTTATTTGCTGCTGGGCTGGATGGGAGCGATCATTTTCTTAAACACTTTCCGTCAGATGGGAACGCTTTCGGTTTGGTTTTTGTTAATAGGCGGGCTGCTGTACAGCGCGGGAGTGATCTTCTACCGCTGGAAGTCGCTGCCGTTCAGCCATGCCATTTGGCATGTGTTCGTGATGCTGGGCAGCGCGTTCCACTTTTTCTCGGTTCTATATTTGATTTAATTCCCTCACAATTTATTTTTTAGAGAGTTGAAAATCAACTAATCAGAGCTGTGTCCAAAGGCTTGCAGTAAAGCGCGCAGGAAACGGGCGAGCTTCAGCCAGAAATCAGGAACGAGGGGTTGGGGCTGCGGCTGAGTTGGCACGGGTGTAGGTTGAGGATCAGGTTCAGGTTGCTCCTGCGGATATTCGGCCTCCCACTGGGATGGCTGCTCCGGTGAGGGATACACAGGCGCTTCTTCGGTCTCACCTGGAGAAACCTCGACTGGCGTTTCAACCGGCTCCTCAACCGGTTCTTCCACCAAAGGTTCAGGAGTCGGGAGGACCACTTCCACTGGCGCTTCAACTATTGGTTCTTCCACAACTGTGGGTTTCTTCACCAACGCCAGCAGTTCCGCTTCAGATTTCAACCAGTAATTCCCATCCAGGTTGACACCGATGCCCGCCAGGCGCAGGCGGTCAGTGTACTGCCAGATGATGACCTTGCTCATGTCCTTGGGTTTGACCGTAAGCGATGTGTTGTATTGCGCCAGCCACAGGAAATGATCCTTGAGCCAGTAAGGTTCGCCCACCTGGTTGACCAGAAATCCCCAACGGCTGTAGATGATCGGCTGCCGGTAGCCGCGTGCCATTAATCCATCGATCATGGCTTTTAGGACAGCAGCAACCTTGGCGGGGGGCAGGTTATCTGTACTCTCCACATCAATTACGGGCGGAAGATCAGGTTGGCCGAATTTATCCATGACCGCATCGAAATGGCGGGCCTGCTGGCTGGCCCCAATGGCTGGGTGGAAAAAATAATAGGCGCCTGTGATGATGCCGTTCTTTGGAGCTTCAAGAATATTGCGGGCATACCTGGGATCAGTAAATTCCGTCCTGGAGCCGGTGGGGATCTCGCCCGCCTTGAAGATGGCGAAGCGAATATTGTGATACGCCAGCTTGGAAAAGTCAATATTCCCCTGCCAGTGAGACATGTCCACACCAACGATTCGGGGAGCGGCTTGCTTGGATAGCGGGGCGCTTAAATTCATAATATATCTTTCCTTGTTTAGAGAATAGATGCAATAATGATGCCTAACTGGTGGCTTACCTTACCCCCTAAACCTGTGTATATGGATCAATCAAAGATCGCTGCGAAAAAAATTGTCACAAGCTGGGTACAGCTTTCCTAGACCACTTAAAATTCAATCCATATCGAAAAATGGTTCTGAGCCAAGACATTGTATCCACACCAAGGGCCGATATTGACAGCGGCATCATCAAGGATAACGGGGATAGTATACCGGATGGAGTCAAGCACCGCGGGCAATCTCTGTTTCAAAACCTGGGC